>PJTO01000052.1_pt1 | contig 182337 bp, 160 predicted proteins | sample 1512101 | NCBI WGS metagenome assembly PJTO01 (sample SAMN08177690, study PRJNA422409) | Soil metagenome, whole genome shotgun sequencing project. | reverse complement strand
TGTTCACCAAATCAGAACAAGTATGCGCTATGTAACTGAGAAAGATAAAAAGCTTGTTATGGAGGATTTAAAGCCAGTCTATAAAGCCGTGAACGAAGAAATAGGTTATGAGAACCTCTTGTCATTCGAAGAAAAATGGGGTAAGAAATATCCGCTTGCTGCCAAATCCTGGATGGATAATTGGACCAATCTTTCTACTTTCTTTGAGTACGAGGATCAGGTTCGCAAGATTATATACACCACAAATCCGATCGAGGGAATGCACCGTCAGATACGAAAAATTATTAAGTCTAAAGGAGCTTTCAGCTCTGAACAGGCGCTCATGAAATTGATGTATTTAATTATTAAAGATATTGCAAAAAAATGGACGATGCCAATGCATAACTGGGGCTTGACCATATCCCAACTTTATATTAGATTTGGGGATAGACTCAAATTAGAAAGAGGTTTTTAAGATGCTAATCCAATGACACAGTTTGAGTTACACTCCCTAATATTAGGAAATCAGAGTTTACAACTCTTACTCCTTCCATGGTGAAATTATCTTTCGTTTTAATGTCACCATGGAGTTATTATTTTTTAAAGAGGTTTTATCCAGCATATTCGTATGAATCGATTCACAAATTAGGTCCATCGAAGACTACGTTTCATTAAACATTCGATATATTCTTTGAATTCAATCGTACCTTCACAACATTTTAGGCTACTTTTTTCAAATAAAGGGCTCCCTTATTAACCGATAAGGAAGCCTTTTTTGGCTAGATGTCCGCTTGGGCCAAATGTTAACCGGCTTTGGGCTTTGATCTAATTTAAAGTTAGGTATATTTTTGGATTTCAGCTTATTCTTTCGTTAATAAAAGGGCTATATCCTGTTTTGCAAGCACATGGCCTTTATGGACAATATTACTCTTGAGATAAAGGAAACATTGATTGCTATGATCGAGTCGGCCTACTGACACTTTTATAGACTTTATATCCAGTTCTCCCATTTCTGCAGGAACGACTTTATTCGGATCTGAAATTAATTTTCCATCTTTCTTAAATTCTTCGAGTTGCCAAGAGTAACCTGCCCAAGGTCCTGCGACCAATGTTGTCTGTTTGGCATCCAAAGTGATCTGTCCTTTATATTCCAAGCCCAGACTATCAACCCTAACCCTCTGCTCTTTTAAATCGATAACTAGATATTTTAAATAATCGCCGAAGTCTTTAGGCTCGAAATGGATACTATTGTCCTTGCGAATAATCTTGAGCTCCATAGCCCCTATTTTGTCTATTTTGATAGATTGGGAGAACTCCATAAAAGCAGCATACTCCTCTTCGCTGATACCTAGATTTTTGTGATATGGTATAGGCTCTCCGGGTTTTAACTCTTTCATGGTTTTGAAAAACCAGTCTTCATTGGCTTTCATGGCTTGTTTCATTTTCCCAACAATTGCAAGCTGCGATGCATTCGGTCGGGGAATTCCCAACACCGCTGCCGTATAATTGCCTTCAGGAAGTTGCCCGTCAACGAACTGAATTGCCAACGCATTGCTGTCCACCCCTGATTGCTTTTGCGCAGAAACATTGAAGGAAAATATGAATGCCACTAGCACCCCATAAAAACGAAAATATTGGTATAGAAATGTCATGTTCAATGTATTTGATCGATGAAATTACGGTTTAATCCTGACAATCGCCATCTTCTGCGCCAAAGGTCCATCTTTAGTGAAGAGACTAGACCAGCCTGAGGCAGAATCCCTCTCCAACTATTCTTCCTCCTTCAATAAATATGCATAACAAACCTTATCGTCATCATCGACAAATAGTTATGATTCTCAAAATGGATGGGTCGATTCTTAAAAAAATAAAAAACCTTGAGAAGGGGGATCTCAAGGTTTTTACTACCTGTTATTAACCTAATTTATGAAAAGTATCCTTATAACAATAGTTGATTCCTTTTCGTTTGATCTTTTTTAAAAAAACTTACCGACCCGATCACGGGTCTGTTGCCCAATTCGCTCTCTCGATCGTGGTACCAGACGACTTAATCGTTGTTGTCGCGATATAGCTTGAGCAATACGCTCAATTGTCCTAAAAATTCCATTGTTCTATTAGAGCCCAGTTGTGGTTGTTCCAAATTTTTCTTTAAACGAAGCATAAAAATGGGATAAGTTCTCAAACCCTAGATCCAGATAAAAATCGGATGGCTTTTGTTTTTTGTGCCTGATTAAATAATGGGCTTCGTCCAAACGCTTTGCCAATAACCATTTTTTTGGCGTTGTACCAAATGCTCTAGCAAAATCTCGCTTAAAGCCGGAAAGACTTCTTCTGGTCAGTTTTGCAAAAGATGTTACTGATACATTGAACATAAAATTCTGGTTCATAAATTCTTCCAAATCTATTTTGTAGGGTTCGGAAAAATCGAACAGAATTTGTTTAAAATCAGGGTTGCACTGTAATAATAACTCGATGGCTTCCCTGATTTTTAAATCTGCCAATCGTGGCGTTGCTTCTTTTTTCTTATTGATATACGGAGCCAATGAAACGAAGTAATTTTGCAGAAAATCATCTGGTTCAAAAAACAATTTCTGTTTGCCGGTGTATTTTTTGTCCACTACAATTTTGTTTTCCAAGGCATACTGTTGCAATGTTTCCTTGTCCAACGTAATGGATACAAATTGGTATTTCCCCGATTTTGCAGGATATTTTATCGTTCTTATTAATTGATTTTTACGTACCAATACGACGACGTTTTCAGGAATTATGCTATTTCCGTCAGCGTGAAAAGCGTGTGTTTCTCCCGATAATTGAAAGCCTAAGAAATGCTCGGGAATAAACTCTTCATTTCCTCTATGCTTTTCAAATACACAGGAATAGACCAACTTATCAAAAATAATTTCACGCTTTGCTTCCATACCACAAATATCTTAAATTTTAATTCAACCCGACAGCTCCTGCACCCGCGATTTCTTTATCCTGTTCTGGACAGCCCCCCGAAGAAGCTATAGCCCCAATGATATTCCCGTTTTTATCCTTTATCACGACACCTCCAGCAATGGTCAATAGTCCGTCATTTGAATTCAGCATGCCATATCCGTGAATATCTGCTCCGGAAACGATTGTGCCCATTATGTCACTATCTACACCGAACATTACGGCGGTTCTGGCTTTTTTTACGGCAAATTCTATTACACCAAAGACACTGTCTAATCTTGCAAAAGCAAGCAGATGTCCCCCAGCGTCAACCACTGCAATGCTTACAGGAATGTTTAAAGCTTTCGCTTTTTCTATGGAAGCATTTAAGGCTTTCGTTGCTTCGTTATAAGTTATGTTCATTTTTCAAGTTTTTATGATCCGTGCTTTATGGATTTCTATTTAGCTTTTAGCCGTCCAGGCTTCTGTCTGCAATTGTTTTACAAAATCTTCTGTTTCTTTTGGATGTACATTTCTGAAGTTCGAATTTTCATCCAACGCCACATCAACGATGCACTCCGCCATCGATTGAGGATCTAACTGATTGGCCAAAGCTTCGGCAGTACCATCGAATGCAGATGGAGGTGTAAAATTGTTATCGGGATTGTACCAACGGGAAATTGTATCAACACCTCGATCATTAAAACCGGTTCCAAAAATACCCGGATTACAGGTTGCAATCTTGATATTGAATGGCGCCAATTCTGTTTTCAACCCCTCAGCGATTGATCCCATTGCGTGCTTGGATGCACAATAAGCGGCCACATAAGGAACGGTCCATAATTCTCCCATAGAAGTTGTGAAAACAATTTTACCAGATCTTTTTTCGTCAATAAATTTTTTGATAAAACCTTGCGCCAGTTGCAATCCACCAAAAACATTCACATCAAACATCGAACGGATTAGATCTATAGGCTGCTCCGCAATCGGACCACCTTCCACGATTCCGGCATTACTGATCAAAATATCGATATCGTATTTTTTAGTTATATAAGCGATATCTGTAGCATTGGTTACATCCAATTTATCCACAGTCATTTCTACGCCTTGCTCTTTGGCTTCTCTTATCAAATCGCTCATTTGCGGATAAACTTGCGCTGTTGCAATCACCTTATGACCTTTTTTTGCTAAATCAAAAGCGGCAATTTTTCCAAATCCACTTGCAGCTACTGTAATTAAAATTCTCTTGCTCATATTTTCTGTATTTAAAAGTTATAGCACAAAATTGGACTAATTAGCGATGAAATTAATTCGTGAGAAGTTCAAAATTATATTGGCAGAAAGTCCAAGCAATTGTTGGGTGTTAGCTATTTATCATTTTTTGTTTCAGATAATCTATTGAGCAAGAAATGCAACAGCCTTCGTTAAAAAAGTCTCATAATTTTGATAAAATGCGGCGTGCCCCGAATCTGAAAATTCCAAAAGTATAGCATTTTCTAAATTTTGTTTCATATTATGGGCATTTTGAATGGAAATTGGAAGGTCCTGATCACCATGTACGATTAAAACAGGTTTTTTTATAGCCTTAATTTCATCCAGTGCTCCGGGGTCTGGCTGTGCCCAGGTTAGTACAGCTGTAAACTGAGCAGACGAACTGGCATCGCTAAGCACTGGATCTCTATCAATTATCCGTTGATGAACTCTAGCATAAGAGGATTTTCCAGACGCAATACTTGACTGTGAATCGGTAAATCCGAATTTTAAGTAGGAATCTTCGGGGCTAAGTCCAGCACTTCCAGCAATTATATTTGGAAGATTGGAAAGACCAATAGCTCCCTTGGGCCCACTATCAGCTAAAATTATTTTATTAATTAATCCGGGATCCGTCAAAACAATTCTTTGAGCCACGAATCCGCCCATGGAAAATCCCATAATATTGACCTTCCCTAAATTCATTGCTCTGATAAAATCAATGGCATCGTTAGCCATTGCCTGAATAGTATTGGGGGTAGCTCCTTTGGAAGATGCCACTCCTTTATTATCAAATATGATCAATTTGTATTCTTTCGCGAGACCGTCGGTTACGGCAGGATCCCAATCATCCATAGAACCACCTGTTCCAGGTAGTAATACTAGCGGAATTCCTCCATCTTTACCCCAACTTCGGTAAGCGAAATCTGTTCCTTTCACATTGATGAAGCTGGTCTTCGCATTTTTGTGATTTACAATGGTTGTCTCCTGCCCTATTGGTAAATCATTATCGTTGCTACACGAAATCGATACTGCGGAAAAAAGGCTTAAACATAGTGCGCCTGCGATAGTAAATTTTCTGATTGTCTTCATTTTATTATTGTTTTAATGATTATGAAGCAAACTTAAAACGATCCTCAAAGCAGTACATACCCAAAACAGTTGAACCAGACAATTTTGTAAGTGAATTAGTCAATTCCGTGGCTCATATAGTTTCATAGAAAAGTACCTCTACGTTCACTAAAGGACAATGCTTTCTATCAAAATCCTTCATAGCCGGTTCTTTTATCTGCCGATATCTTACTTTCAATCCGATTTATAAAAATGGAACTTCCTATTCGAGGTTTAAAATTCCCAGCTCACCTGTGAATATGTCCACTTGAACCTATTCTCCGTTTAACACCCACGCCGACCAACATACATTTGTTGCAACAAAAGAAATCAGATCGTAAAATCTAAAACAAAAAAGAAATGAAGACAAAAATAACAACAATCCTTATGGTAGCAACATGCGCACTATGTATTCCTACAATTACAAGTGCACAGCACACCATAGCAAAAACGGGAAGCGTAAAATCAGAAACTGGTATCAGACCTTATAAGATCAATATTCCACAGGTTAAACTTGATGAACTGAAAAGACGTATTTCGGAGACCCGGTTTCCAGATAGCGAAACGGTAAACGATGAATCACAGGGCATACAACTAGCCCAGTTAAGAGAACTGATCAATTATTGGGAAAATGGCTATGACTGGCGTAAGCTTGAAAACAAACTGAACGCGCTGCCACAGTTTGTCACCAAGATTGATGGACTTGACATACAGTTTATCCACGTGCGTTCAAAGGAAAAAGGTGCCTTACCTCTTATCCTTACACATGGATGGCCAGGATCACCCTTGGAATTTATCGATGCTATAGGCCCACTGACAGATCCCGTCAAATACGGTGGTAAAGCTGAAGATGCCTTTGATGTTATCATTCCCGCAATTCCAGGATATGGATTTTCCGAAATCCCTAAAGAACTTGGCTGGAACCCTGAGCGTGTTGCCAAAGCCTGGGATATTTTGGTAAAACGTCTGGGCTACACAAAATATGTTTCTCAAGGTGGAGACCATGGGTCTGTAATCTCCGACGCGCTTGCCAGACAGGCTCCTTCGGGGCTATTGGGTATCCACCTGACTATGCCGGCCACAATTCCTGCAGACCTGGTAAAACCGATCAACGCCGGTGATCCCGCTCCGACAAGCCTTTCTCCAGAAGAAACAAAGGCTTATAATTCAATGCGCACTTTCTTTGGCAGAAACGCAGCGTATGGCGGGATGATGGTGACTAGGCCACAAACTACAGGCTATTTGCTTTCTGATTCTCCAACTGCACTAGCAGCGTTTTTATACGAAAAGATCGCTGAGTGGTCAGAAAGTAACCTCCAGCCAGAAAAGGTAATTAGCCGCGATGCGATCCTTGACGATATAACATTGTATTGGCTAACCAATACCGGAGCATCCTCGTCCCGCTTTTACTGGGAAAATAATAACAACAATTTCAGTTCCGAACATCAGCAAACAAAGCGCATAAAAATTCCTGTAGCTATTTCAGTATTTCCGCATGAAATCTATCAAGCACCAGAAAGCTGGTCGAGAGCGGCTTATCCTTCCTTATACTATTATCATATTGCGCCAAGAGGTGGGCACTTTGCGGCATGGGAACAGCCGGAGCTCTTCACCCAGGAAATGAGGAACGCTTTTAAAACGCTACGGGATCAACTGTGATGATTTTCCTTTATGACCCAAACTATCCATTTAAGGGCTTAAAACGTCTATTTCAAGCAGTTTACAGTGGCCGCGAGAGCATAATTCCGGTCTATTTGTACAAAGAATTTAAGGTTTAACAATTAAAAGCATAGAAATGAACAGATTAACAATTTTAGTAGTGACAGTTTTGATGATGTTCTGCTCACATTCAAAAGGACAGACCTTATCCGGTCAGGTGACATGGGAATGCACGCTTAAAAGGAAATCCCCCGAAGAAGGCGAAGTCCGGATGAAGGCTAGAATCGCCCCCGGATGGCATATGTATGCACTGGGCAACAGCCCCCAGAGCCCGATCAAGATGAATTTTAAATTCGAGCCTGACAGATCTTACCAATTGGTGGGAAATGTGAGCCAGCCCAGCCCACTGATGAAGTTTGATAAACTTCTGGGCATGCCAGTTACCTATTTTGAAAATGAGGTCGAGTTCGGTCAGAAGATCAGATTAAAGGGCAAAAATGGAACAATCCGGGGAACCATTCAGTTTATGCAGTGCAGCGATCAGGTATGTGTTCCGCCACAGGATTTCGGCTTCTCCCTAAAAATCTTCAACTAACAACAAACTATAAACAGCTTAAAAATTTAGATCATGAAATCAATAAAAGAAATACTATACGTTTTGAGCCTGCCTTCGATCATTGCCCTGATCATGGCCTTCAAGGGTATCAATGATGATAAAAACCTGCAAAAGATCAAAAGCAGCAACTCCGACAAAAGCTTCGCCGTGGTCGAGCTCTTTACTTCAGAAGGTTGCTGGAGTTGCCCTCCCGCAGATGAGCTTATTGCAAAACTTGAGAAGGATAACCTGAATAAAAAACTTTATATCATGGCCTTTCATGTCGATTACTGGGATCATCAGGGATGGAAAGATCGCTTCAGCAAAAGCAGTTTTACCGAAAGACAGAAACAGTACGCCATATGGATGAATCTAAGTACCTTATATACCCCCCAAATGGTCATCAATGGCAAACAGGAAATGGTCGGATCGGAAACAGGCAAAGTCATCAGCGGCATCCAGTCCGCGATGCTGGAACAACATACTGAAACCCTTGCTTTAAAAGTATTGAAAGCCGAAGGCAAAAATATCCAGATCGCTTATGTATCATCCTCTAGCTCCAAAAATTCGGACATCCTGGTCGCTCTTGTCCAGAAACACGCTTCCTCTCAGGTATCTGCGGGAGAGAACGCCGGAAAAGCCCTCTCCCATGTACAGGTTGTACGCGAGCTGAAGAGCATGGGCACTAAAGCCCAGGACAGTTTTTCTTTTAAACTTCCGGAAACCGGTCATGCATGGGAAATCATCGCTTTCGAGCAGAACAAGAAATCCGGAGAAATACTAGCTGCCACAAGCATAAACCTTTAGGAAATGGGTTGTCCATTTCGGGGATCCAAAGGAAGAATTCAACATGCAATATGTCCGGTCCAACTGTTTTGAGCTTCCCTAGGGTAGTACTTTACCTTAATTTTAACATAACAAAAGAGCAAAGATCATGAAACTCCCAAAGCGAATCCAACTGATACCCACCATATTCATCTGCATTGTGGTCGGTCTTATCGCCCTTCAATTTTTCAATAGAACCATTAAACAAAAAGCCGTAACCGGACATATCAGAAATGTGCCTAAACAGGTCCAGCTTATCCTAGAACGTTCCTGTTTCAACTGCCATTCCAATGAGCAGCGGATATCGTTCTTTGATAAAATTGCCCCGGTATCGTGGATCGTGAACAGGGATATTGACCGTGCACGGGAAGTGATGAATTTTTCCGAGTGGGATAAGCTCTCCGATGCGGAACAGAAAGGTAAATTGTATGCCATTTACAATATGGTAAACGCGGGTAAGATGCCCCTGCCTTCCTATGCGCTCACACATCCGGACTCAAAACTATCTGCTGTTGAAGTAGCGACCATAAAACAGTATACCCTTTCGCTATCCGCAAAAGATGGTTTGCTACCTGCACATCAGGGTATTGCGAACGTACTAGAAACAACAGCTGCCCTTGCCCCGGTATCACCGAACGGAATCCCGTACAATGCCGATTTTAAGAACTGGAAAGTGATCGGGATGAGCACGCTTATCGACAATACACTACGCGTGATTTACGGAAATGACATCGCAGTCCGCGCTATCGAAGAGGAAAACTTCCACCCCTGGCCCAATGGCAGTGCAGTGGCCAAGGCGGTTTTTAAACAGACCCGAAAAGCCAATGGAGATATCGTGCCCGGAGATTTCGTAAACATGCAGTACATGGTAAAAGACGGAAAAACATATAAGGAAACCGAAGGCTGGGGTTTTGCGAAATTCAATGGTCAAGATTTAAAACCCACCGGAAAGACCGCACTGTTTGCCCAACAGTCCTGTATCAGCTGTCATAGGCAGCTCGCAGAATCGACGGGTTACCTGTTCAATGTTCCGCCGAAAGTGAACTCCAAAAGAATGGTCCAGCAATATCTAAAAACTGTCCAAAAATGAAAAAGATCCTATCCGTACTATTTCTAAGTAGTTTAATCTTCGGCTCATGCAGCAAGAACATATCAGATAAAGAGAATGGAAAAATACGGTTCATATTTGAACCCGGCGAACTGAAATTTATCTCATCATCTTTTAATACGGACAGGCAGACGATGTCGGCATTATACGGGAATAAGGAAGCCCTGTCCCTCCTGGAAGGAGCCCGACATAGTCACGACCGCGTTTCACTCAAGCTTGTTACCTATAAAATGCTGGAAGATCCGCAATATTTTGGGAGTAAAGTAAACGGTGAACTCTTGCGTGTAGAGACGGTAAAAGCCGGCGGCGATGGCAAACTGGACTATACCACAGAATATGGTGAAATACCCTCCGGAGAATCCAGAGAGCAGCGTATTGCCGACATAATGGATACTGATCCCGTAAATTTTCCACAATGATAGCTTCAACTCAATAATTTAAAATCGACAAAAAACAGATCCAATGAATACAATAGCAAATTTTGGCAAAAAGGTGATTTTCACCCTCTCGTTATCCCTGCTTGCCACAGCAGGTGTATCATTAGTCCACGCCCAACAGCTTTCTCAGGATAAACATGTACAGGCTGACAACACCGTAGACTCCGCATTCCAGCATACAAAAAAAATAAGGGCAGGACTGCTTGATATAGGCTACGCAGAGGTCGGTCCAAAAACCGCGAAGCCCGTTATCCTGCTCCATGGATGGCCATACGATATTCATAGTTTTGAAAAATCCGCTGAATTGCTTGCAGCAAAAGGATACCGAGTACTTGTGCCCTATCTCCGGGGTTACGGAACAACAACCTTTATTTCGCCAAAGACTGTACGTAACGGACAGCAGTCAGCTGTGGCGCTCGATATCATCGCCTTCATGGATGCCTTGAAAATAGATAAAGCTGTTGTTGGGGGCTTTGACTGGGGCGCCAGGACTGCCGATATCATGGCTGCCCTCTGGCCTGAGCGTGTTTCTGCGCTGGTGGCTGTAAGCGGGTATCTGATCGGGAGCCCCAAAACAAATGAGATCCCACTTCCACCGGCTGCTGAATTCTTGTGGTGGTACCAGTACTATTTCTCAACGGAGCGGGGTTACAAAGGTTACAAAGCACATACAGCGGCTTTTAACAAACTGATTTGGAAAACAGCCTCCCCGAAATGGTCTTTTGATGAAGAAACCTATCAGCGCTCGGCCAGATCGTTTGAAAATCCTGACCATGTTGCTATCGTGATCCATAATTACCGCTGGCGGCTGGGGCTTGCTCTCGGAGAGAAACAGTACGACGAACTTGAAGCAAAGCTCGCCAAATCACTGGATATCACCGTACCGACCGTGACCCTGGAAGGTGATGCCAACGGTGCGGCGTTTCCACTCCCTGAAAACTATGCTTCCAAATATAAAGGAAAGTACAAACACCATAACCTGACGGGTGGGATCGGACACAACCTGCCACAGGAAGCACCCAAAGAATTTGCAGATGCCATTATTGAGGCCGACTCGCTCTCTAAATAATAAAGAAATTAATCACAAAAAATATTATGAAAAATTCAACATACAAAAAGATTTATTTTACCGGAAGTATCCTGATATCAATATGGTTTGGGCTCAGCGGCTTTTTTGAACTGACACATAACCCTGCAGTATGGGACATCACACAAAAATTAGGCTATCCAGCGCATTTTATATACATTCTCGGCGTATTCAAAATTTTAGGTGTTACTATATTACTGATCCCGAATAGATTTAAAAGGCTTAAGGAATGGGTTTTCGCAGGTATGTATTTTGATATTATTTTTGCGTTCTTCTCAAAAATTGCTGTTCTTGAACCTTCTTCCGTAATCGATACATGCGTTGCCATTACTATACTTTCAGTGACCTATTTTTCATTTAATAGGATAAATCATGTTATTTATACAGCAAAAGATCTAAATACTTAAATTACAAGTATCAGGTATTTAGATATAAAACATTTTTCGCTAATTTGCTGGCATTTCAAACAGCCAGAAATACCAGCAAATTATATAAAACATTATCAGCTTAACAACGGTGAGCAAAGTATGAAGACACCTTTTTATATATCCCATAAACTAATCTGGATCAGTTCAATATCATTGGGTATACTAACATCTATCCCAAAGATTGTGGACCATAATTTTATTCTTTCTGAGGGTATTGCCGACTTTGGTGTAACCACGGGTTTTGCCCTTTTGATCTGGTATTACAATATCTATTCGATACCAGCCTATACAAAGAAAACGGGCAGCAAAAATGTGATATCACCTCAACTTTTCAGAGGTTTAGGAGTTGGTTTGGTATTGATGTTCGTACTTTCCTCAATACAGTATTACATCCTTTCGCATCTCAATTTTGGACCTAAAATGCTGATGTATGAGGTCAGAGGTGTACTCATCAACCTGACTTTCTATATGTTTATACATCTCCTATACCAGACTTATCTCAACCAGCAGGTGGTACGGGAACTTGAGCGTTCGATGTCCGCGAACCTCGCAGCACAGTATGAGCTTTTAAAACAGCAGGTAAATCCGCATTTTCTGTTCAACAGTCTCAACACGTTAAAATACATGGTGGAAAGCAATGACACTCAGTCAGCGGAATTTATCATCAAGCTTGCTGATTTTTACAGGTTTACTTTGGGCAGCCTCAAACTGAACCTACTTCCACTCGGAGAGGAGCTACAGATCATGGACTCCTATATTTACCTATTAAAAGCACGTTTTGAGGAAGGGTTAATTGTTTCACTGAATCTAGGACGTGAAATTTATGGAAGTTTTATTCCTCCTTTTACATTGCAGCTCTTGGTAGAGAACTGCATTAAACATAATATAGTTTCACTTGAGAAACCCCTACATATATCCATTGGGCAGGAAGGTGATTACCTTATTGTCAGCAATAATATACAGCCCAGGAAAATATCGGAACCTTCTACCGGTTTAGGACTTGAAAATATCAACCAGCGTTATCTTCATCTATCCAAAAAGGAGATCAGTATCCTAATGGATACTGAAACATTTACTATAAAACTTCCCATTATATATGAACATACTAATAATTGAGGACGAGATTAAAGCTGCCCGTTCCCTCGAGAACCTGATATCGAAACTTCGTCCAGAGTCTAAGATCATGGCAAAGATCCAGAGCGTTGAAGGAGCCATAGATTACCTCTCTGACAGTGCCACGCCGGATCTTATCTTTATGGATATACAACTTTCTGACGGGATCAGTTTTGATATATTCAAGTCGGTAAAGGTTGTATGTCCTGTTATCTTTTGCACAGCATTTGGTGAATACGCAATGGAGGCTATAAAAGAGAACGGAATTGATTATCTACTTAAACCCTTTTCAGAAACAGACCTAAAAAACGCTTTTGAAAAGGTAGATAATTTCAAGAATTTCTTTCAGAAAACCACCGAAAATAATCTTGTTGAACTGATCCAGAAGATCAGTGGCGAAGACAATAAAAAGAAGAGCTTTCTCGTCTTCAAAAATAATAAGTACATGACGGTGAAGACAGAAGATATTGCTTTTATCTATATTAACTACACCTCTCCGACCATGGTGACTTTTAAGGGTGAGCATTTTGATCTCAGTCAATCCCTGGATCAGCTGGCCTCCCAATTATCTGGCAAAGATTTTTTTCGGCTGAACAGACAGTATTTAATCAGTTTTTCGGCCGTTAAAGAGGTTGAACATTATTTTGCCAGGAAATTATATGTCAAATTGACTGTCCCCACAGACGATAAGCTGCTTATAGGCAAAGAAAAGACCGCCCAGTTCCTCAGTTGGCTAGAAGATCGTTAAGATACAAATGTCCGCTTTATGCTTGAATATGTCCACTTAAAAGTTAACCTGTTTTGGTCTTCGATCTAATTTAAAGTTCGTAAGATCATTTGGAATAACAGATTAGATCCTTGCATTAGGAATTAAAGCTTGATCTGATAAAGGTACTTACGCATGTCAACCAATTGCTGCCTTAGCTTATCCTGATCTGGCGCTACCGAAAGTAAACTGTGCAAGCAGAGTTCCTGCACTTCCTGAAAGAGCTTTTGCGACCAGACAAAAAGTTCATCATAGCTATAAGCACCATTTTTGATGCGCAGGAGCTCTTCCCTATTGAAACGTTGTACCTGTAGTTCACTTTTAGACAAAATCTCTTTTGCCTGTTGCAATAGACCTATGGTATGCATCATATTTTTGGCATCATAGCCCTGCCCGTGATTCATTGTCCCTCGAAAGCGCGCTTCATTGCGTTCTGAAACCCAGCTAAAATATTCATTATAGGACTTGCAATACGAAGAGTAAGCTTCGTGATTAACAAAGAGGTACGCACAAAGTGTTTCTTCCTTACGGATAGAACTGCAGGAAACCTCAGTACTCTCTGGTGTAGCAATGATACCTTTGTAACCCAAAGTCTGTGTCTCATCATAATACAGGGCATACATCCCCTTTGCATGTTCGATCTTCGCCAAACCACAGTTTTCCTGTTTCCACAACTGCTTACTTAACCAAGCTCTTAACGATAAACTACCATTACCAGCTATGATAAAGCAGAAATCCAGCAAACTTTTACGTTCTTCAATGATTAACTTTAAAGATCTGGAAGAGCTTCATAAAAAAAATACGTTATCGTACTTCAACAACACTGTGAAGCAAACAACAAAGTATTTTAATGATTATAAGCTAATTATAAAAAAAGGAGATACTTAATATGCACCAAAACACTGTTTGTTACAGTTTTATGCAGTCCGCAATCGTCCGCAAGCTTTTACGAATGTCTTAGGGGCTATCAATACACAAGATTCGGCCTATAGTGTTCTTCAATTCGAAAAAATTTTTAAAGGCGCTTACCCTAGTTTACAATTCCCTTTATATCGGATAGGTGAAGACCCGCTCTCCTTTTTAGATTGGTCCCGGAACAGAAGAGAATATCTATCCAAAAAAATTACCTTAGTACCACATGCAACAGGATATCAGTTTTGGATCTATGTGGATTGGACTCAACATGAGTATAATTATGATTTTGAGCGAGGAATTGATCGATTTGTATATGCTCCGGAAAAGGGAATCATCGGGGGCTCATTTGACTTCTATTTTTATTACCATAGAAAAAAGCTACCCATAAAATAAATGGATTTTCTAAAAATAATATCAAGGAGGAAAAGGTGATGATCGCTGAGTAATTTAATTTTAATGCCGAAATTTAAAAGCGGACTCCTAAGTTTAACTATTGGTTATCTATTCGAATTACCCTTCAAGATTGATATGATTTAAATGAAGAAGTATTGTCAAGTTGCGGCTTCCAGTTCTTTTAACCAAAACTCATATCAGTTTATCATTCCATTTTAATAATTTCTTCATGAATTATAGCCCCATAGTAATCTCTCTTGAGATATCTATATATTCCCTTTGGAAGCTCTATCTGTACCGAATCCTTTTGGGAAAGTGACAAGTAAACTGGGATCGCTGTTTTATCCAATTGATATTCCTTTTCATGATAGATGTAAATGGCAGATTTGCCTGATTTGGTCGAATCAGTACTCAATAGACGATATCTTCGATTTAAATCATTTGATCCAATCACTATTTTATCGCTATTCAGATTATTTGATAAATACAAGTCATTACCATTCAACACCTTGTTATCCATAACGTATATTGAATCGTTAATTTCTTGCATAGCTAAAAATTTAACTTGATTAATCGTATAGGGATCAATTTTAGTCAGTTTCTTAAAATACTGAGCCATACTTTTATTTTCTCCAGTATCCCCCTCTTCAATATGTCCTCCCCCGGCTAATACAATAACTTTAACTTGATTTTTTGTAGCGATTTCACTTTTTTGAATAAGATTCTTAGCTTGTTGGAGATCTCTTTGACTTGCATTGCCAAAATCCTCATAGCCAATCACTTTTAAGCCATAAATTCTTGCCGTTCTAATGAGATTCGCCATATTTGGGTCCCTAGTGTAAAATCCACTCTCAACATTTGGGAATCCCAACCTATTAATCCGGTCTTCATCTTCAGATAAACTTTCTAAAGCAAGGACATTAAAACCTTCTTTGGAAAGTTTTGGTAGCAAAAGATTGATTAACAAACGGCAGCGTGGTTGCAAATGATTCTCGTTAAACATAAGCACTCGATGTGCCTTAATTTTTTCGACTATCTCGTCGATTGTAATAGCCGTTTTTTCGACTGCTTGTTGTTCTTGTTTAGTCGCGCTATCATATTGAACACTTTCACCAAGAAACGAACTATATGATTTAAATAACTCGTTCGCAAATTGGCTGTTTTCATTTTGCAGAACAAGCTTTTCTAAGGTATCTCTTGGATATACATAGTTAACATATCCCCTATCTTTAAACGCTGATTCAGCTATACTAAAATAATCGGGTTCTTCATCTGGTTTTTGCTCGGCAAATTTTGCGCCGTAAACCAAAGAATTGTAGGAAGTTTTTATGCTGTTTAAAACATCCTTAACACTTTCTTTCATATCGGTGATCTCCGTCCTAACCTCGCTAATCAAAAGAAATGAATCTTTTTTATATGGGATCGCTACACTACTTATTATATTATCTCTATTTTTTTGAATACTTCGATAATAAATACAATGATACATAGAAGTATCTGCAGTGAACTTTGAGACATCTAAAAAAGTTTCCAAGCTACCCACAAAATACATCGGGTTTCTTGTCACATCATATGTACCCCACAAAACAATATTCTTTGATGGAAACTTTATTTTTCTCTTTCGAAAAACAGACCTGACATCTTTTAAATCTATATACTTAGATCCGAGGTTTGCGTTCCCATAGAAATCAATCTTTAATCCTAATGAATCATTTGTCAATTGATTCATTCCCCCTTGAGTAAACTTATTTAATTTAGCTATTGGTCTATTTACAGTTGTACAGCTAGAAAGAAAAAAAATAAATACCAAAATCTTATAGTGTATATTTAGCTTGAGATAGATCATAATTACAAGATTTTGGTTTAGAATATTTATTAACTGGACTTTGAATATTTACTCGTTAATATACGTATATCAGATGAAATTCACAGTGAGTTTATTAAATTAATTTAAAATATTAACCAATACTATGACGAATGAATTATTTGAATTTGAAATTTTAAAAGCTAGCAGAACCAGGTTATTACAATTAATAGCAACAGTTGATAACAACATATTATTTAAGATTCCAGAAAGCTTTAACAATAATATCGTTTGGCAAATTGGTCACTGTATCACTTCCCAACAGCGACATATGTATATGCGTAGTGGACTTCCAATGCATATATCACAGGATTTTATGGAAACTTTCAAAATTGGAACTGCACCGCATACATGGAAAAATACGCCAGACCTTGATGAAATAAAACATCTATTGCTTTATACAGTAAACCAACTTAGTAAAGATTTAGCATCGGGTATATTTATTGAATACCAACCATTCAGCTTACCAATTGGCTTCTCCATCAATAATCACATCCAGGCGCTTCAAGCGGCTAACTTTCACGAAGCCGAGCACAGCGGAATAATATTAACTTACTTAAAACTTCTAAGGCAATGAGATGTTTCCAGTTTTCATAAAAGTTCTGAATTTGAAAAATTCACTAGATCATCGCAAGAAATAAAGAACTTCTCATTTTGTTTTTCACTTTCATACAGGAGCTGTGGTTCACGAATTGAACAACGATATGCATTTGACTACAAATTGCTCAAACTTTCGGTCCGTATTTCGCATGACGGGGCCATGACCGAAACATATGATGGAGGGATTCAGTCCTGCCAACTTCTGAAGCGATCTAATATTGCGCTGTTGATCCGACGTGAATATTTTTGGAGGGAGCCCTAGGCCAGTCACTGTTGTGAGCAGGTTCATATTTGTAGCAACATCCCCGATTATCAATACACCATCTCGCTCACGAAATAAAGAAATATGACCGCTTGAATGACCTGGAGTTTCTATGACCCGAAAGTTTCCGATGCTATCATTTTCAACGAGTGTACCGTCGACTTTGTGACCCTGTCCTGCCCAGTATTTTTGTTGAAGTTTTGCGATCCAATGTTTGGGATTTGGATAATCATTGGTTACCATACCTGTTTCTGTCCTAGCCACTTCATTTCCATGGCAAAGTAAAGGTATTCCAAACTCATCACAGAGCTGATCACTACAGCCCTGATGGTCTGCATGCGCATGCGTAAGTACATGTTGGTGGACAGGTATTTTCTGAAGGGCATCCTTCAGCACATTGTATGAACTTCGTATCCCACAATCAACCAATACACCCTCTACGATATAGCAGTTGATACTGTTTCGTGGCATCAATGGAACATGGAACACTTCTTGGGCAATTTGATGTAACATAGCTTTTTTGTGCAAATCTATATCACTGAACAGAAATACATAAGGACATTTGTCCTATAATACTTTGGGGCTGTGTATTTGTCCCTTCGCCCGTGTAAGAGATCTCTGTGTAATGCCCAAATAGGATGCCAGGTCCTGTGTCGCTATGCGCTGAACGAGCTTGGGTTCATTCGAAAGAACATGGTGATATTTATCCAGAGCTGACTTATTATTGTAATTCAGGAGATATTGTTCCTTTTGGCTATATTCCCGTTCCATCACAGCTTGTATAACCTTGTGCCAAGAAGTCACTTGACCAAGCAGGTATTGATAATCAGTATAGCTTATCCTATGGATTATACTATCTTCCACAGCCCTGATGCTCCTTCTCGATTTTTCCTGAGCGACAAACTCAGGGAATGAGGTTACAAATTCATTTTCAAATTTAAAGCAGGTTATATTTTCTTTACCTTCCTTGTCAATAGCATATGCTTTTACCGCACCACAGGATATGAATCCAATATGACGACAGGGTTCGTCCATATGAATAAAAAAATCACCCTTCTTCAAACCAAGTGATTTGAAGAACTGAACAGAAAAATTTATTTCGTCAGCAGACAACATCCCTATCGAGAATAGATATTTTTCAAGCACATCCGTCATATCATCTTATTTTGTCCTCTATTGCTGATCTTAAAAAACTTGGCGCCTATACCAAATCCAGCATACAAAATTAAGAATAATTGCATTAACAAGTTTAACTGCTAAAAAAGCGTCATTACGACAAATTATTTATAAAATTTGGGATCAGAAAATTTCCTTCAAACGAAATCGGTTGCGTAATCTTGTAGCCCATAGGCTCATGCGCCAAGTGTTCGATCCCGGCCTTGGAATTGCATAATACTTTGCTTTGATAATTTCTGAAATAACAAAATCTTTAATAGGGAACATTTCCTTTTCTTAATCTCAAAACAACATGTTGAATTTGAGGCAAGAGCAGCAGAATAATGAGGACAAAAATCAAACCTGTCAACATCAGATCATAATAGTCCCTGATAGCGCGAGCCAATATTTGCTGACCGATCATTTGATTAAAATAGCCGGAAGATACTGTTTTTGCCGTATACATATCACTGCCTGCATTTATGTACTGGTTTTGAATATCCAGTAAGGTAACAGGCAATTGAGGGCTGGTTTCGGTGAGCGATTCCCGCACCTTTTCCCTTACGGATGATTTTGCAAATAATTGAAGCTCGTTATTAAGTGCCAGACTAGCTGTAAAGCCTATGAACCTTGAAAATATACCAATCAGAGAGGCATTGACGGCGATTTTGGAAGGCGCTGACGATGCCGCAAATGAAACAATCGGGACAAACAATACACCTGTTGCCACACCATAAATAAACATGGGCAGAAAGAAATCGGCCGTTTCGCCCTGTACAGAAACAAATAGTATCATATAGGCATAATATACTGCCATCAACCCAAAACCAACAATAATCATCCGGATCAGGTTATAGCCCATTAAGACAAATCGGGAAATGATAAACATACTCAAAACAGTTCCAACAATTACGGCAATCCATATCGGAATGGTACTCAGTGGATGGTTTCCTAAAATCGCTTCAAGATAACCATAGGCAAGCCCAGTACTTCCTTTAAAGATATAAAAGGTAAAAAGAAGCAAAAGCCCAATAACGAAATTCTTTGTTCTAAAGATCTGTAAATTGATTAATGGTCGCTTAAGTTTCAATTCTCTGCTAATAAAAAGAGAAAGAATAATTAAATTAACTAAACAAAGTGTGCTGATTAATGAACTATCAAACCATCCCAATTGTCGTCCGTACACAAGGATGTATCCAACTATCAAGATAAAAGACACATAAAATAAATAGCCTATCCAGTCCACCTGATACAGTGGTATTTTTCTAGTAAACCGGGCCTTACTGTTCATGGTAAGTAAAACAACACCTGTCAGCATAATGACTACAATAATAAATCCGTAGAATATCCAGTTGAAATCAAAGAAATGAATGACGACACTGATATAGATGGAGTAAAATGGTACAGCTATTTGTATACTGCCATAAAGGAGACTATAAGCAATCACACGGGCACGTACAGACTGTAACCGTGGAAAAATAAGCTGTAACACAATTCCCGACATCAATGCACAGGTAATACCCTGCAAAAACTGACAGAAAACAAATAATGCCCAATCTCTGAAATAAAAACAGACCACAGCACATAGTACATTTACCGCAAGTGCCAGCAGTAGATATTCCCTTGGTGCAAAATATTTTACGATTCTAAAATCCAGAGCCAGAAAGGCTACGGTAGAACCATAAATAACGACCATACCATATTGTACATCGGTAGCTTGTATTCCGTAAAAGCCCATCGCAGCAACCGGACTTCCGTAAAAGGCAAAACTAAACAGACTGCTCATGAGAATAGCAAATATGACGGACCTTGCCATCCATTCTGATACCCAGGATTTAAAAATTGGTATTTTATGTGCTTGCATCGTTAGTTTTTTAAAACGTAAACATTCGCATTCATTCCGGCAGAAAGCTTAGTTAATTTTTCGGACATATCGGTCAGTTTAATCCGAACAGGAATACGTTGGATGATTTTAACAAAATTACCGGTAGCATTATCTGGCGGAAGCAACGAATAACGGGAGCCTGTGGTTGGCGAAAGGGATTCGATTGTACCGGTGAATTTTTCATTTGGAAAAGCATCGACTTCAACAGATACCGCTTGACCGATTTTGAATTTCCCAATCTGTGTTTCCTTAAAATTTGCCATTACCCACTTTTCCTCGGCTCTGTTCACCAAGAATGCCAAAGTCTGTCCGGGCTGTATCAGTTGTCCTGCCTGAATGGTCTTCTTCCCAATTTGTCCATCAAAAGGTGCTGTGATAACAGTATATCTAATGTCCAATTCTTGTCTTTCGAGAAGTGCTTCTTTTATCTTTATCTCTGCCTCTATGGCATTGCGCTGTACCCTGAAATCGTTTAGTTTAGATTCGGCGACCTGTAAAGAAGCTTTTGTCTGGTCATAATCTGATTGGGTGATGGATAAAGTAGCACTGATGTTGTCGAATTTTTGTTGTGTGGTCGATTCGTCCGCCAGTAGATTTTTATACCGGTCAAATTCTTTTTGCTGCTGATTCAATCGCGCTTTAGCACCTCCCAATTGGGCTTTGATGACTGCAATACTTTTAACCTGCGTTCCTTCGCTTGCCGCCAAGATCGGTAATTTTGCCTGTGAGCTCATGAGTTCTGCGGACGCAGCATCTCTTTTCAGCCCGTACTCATCCAATTCAATCACCACAAGTGTATCGCCCTTTTTAATCTGCTGATTGTCCTTATAATATATTTTACGGATATAGCCCCCTACTTTTGCGTTTATCGGGGAAAGATAGGCATCAATCTGAGCGTCGTTGGTCTGTTCATAGCGATATCCCTCGAAAAAATAAGCTGCTGCCCAAATAATGATTCCTACGAATAATGTGATACCAAACCATTTGGTTAAGCTTACAACAATTTTATCTGTTTTATTTTTGTTCATGATATTTGTATTAAAGAATTCCGATAATTGCCAATAGCCTGATATGCGCAAGTTTGACGTTTGTTTGTGCCGTTGTCAGATTAAACTTAGCTTCCAGTAAAGCATTTTCGGCTTCTAGAAGATCGGTAAGAAGTGATTCCTGGTTTATGTAGCTACTTCTGATAACACGAACAGTTTCGGCGGTTTTAATGATATTTTGCTCCGCTGTTTCCATACTCTCCAAAGCCTGTTGCCGCTGCAAATAAGCTTCTTTTACCTGAAGATAGATTTCATCTTTTTTAATGTTCGCTTTTTCTCTTGCCTCATTACTGACCACTTGGGCATGAGCGATGGAATGCTTGCTTTTGTATAGATTATCGATAGAAAACTGGACTTTAACCCCTGTCTGACCAAATCCCCATAAATCATTGGAATACGGATAGAATGAAATCTGCGGATAGGTGTAATTGTAAGTCGAATACAAGGAGACTTTAGGTAACAGCATCGCTTTTACCTGCTTGATGTTCATTTCGCTCAATTTGACAGCGCTATAGGCTATCTTGTATTCCGGCGATTTGTTAAAAGCGATGTCTACATAATCCTCATAGTCACCTTCAGTGATAGCGCTTAACTCGATTGTATCTTGGTATTTTATTGCCAGCTCAGCATCATTTTCACGCCCCATCAGAATATTGAGCCGTTGTTTAGCGATTTCAATCTTCTTCGTAACATCAGAAAGGCTGAGCTCCAGTTGCGCTAATTTTACGGAGGTTCTCAGTACATCGCTCTTTAGCACAGTGCCGTTTTTATGCAGGCTTTCTACGAGTGCCAGTTGTTTTTTTTCTGCATCAATTTCTGCATCAAGAAAATCATGGAAATGCAGAAACTTGTATAGATAAAAGTAAGCAGCTGCAACATTGTATTTTACACTGTGCTTTTGCAGATCAACTTCATATTGTATGCGTACCGCTTCTTCCTTTTTCATGGCAATGTTTCTTTTGTCTTTACCACCATTGTAAAGATTGACGTTCAGGTTGTAACCCACGCCGTAACCATAACCTTTTACAGGCACATCCTGTGGAGAAGAAAATAATCCATTGTCATAGATCAGGAATTTGGAATTGAGTTTTGCATCTCCACCAACCGAAAGCTCCGGCAACAAACGGTCTTTCGCTTCCAATATTTCTAAATTGCTCTGCTGGAGATGTAGGTCGGATAGTTTCAGTTGACGGTTATTTGTTTCGGCTACTTTCCAAATTTCTTCCAAACTTAATACCCGCGCATTTTCAATATGCTGGGCATAGAGTGATTGTACAAATAGGGCTAACAATATGCCCAAAATCCGGACTGTTCTATATTGTTTCATCGGTTTTCTTTATAATATTTCTTTCCTTTTACTAGCCATGGTTTTACGATCTCTTTCAATTCATCGAAGGCAAAAGTTAAATCTACCATTGGCATAAAAGCACAGTTATACCCATAAGCAAACCAGAAGATATTTGCACTATCGATTTCTTCATCTGAATGATGTGATTTATTATCAGACTTTTGAGCTTGTGTTTCAAGTTTAAAATCTTTGTGAGATGTTATGATTTTATGTTTCATAATGACTTTACTATTATTTACACTGCAAAATTATCTAGCATGGTGAAGTATGATTTCATATAATTAGCCTAATATTTATTAAATTTGGCCACATGGAAATTCTTAGTCAAATAATACATATTGTTGATCAAAACCCTGATTCAATCCTCGTGATGCGACAGCAAACGGAGCAGCGTTTGCCTGCTCACCAGCACAATAAAGCTCAGTTGTTATTAGTTTATGGCGGGATTGCTTACTTGCAGACTGACGAAAAGGACTTCTATATTCCCTCAAATCATTATATTTGGATACCAAAAAATTATCGGCACAACCTGATGTTCAATACGCAGGACCTGTTTATTATCAATATCTATTTTCCGGAAGAAAGTGCTGGTAATTTTTATGAGGAATTGGGTATTTATCCAGTGAGTAAGCTCCTGGCAGAAATGCTCTCATTTAGTGAGAAGTGGCAAGGTGATTATTACAAAGGTTCGTGGGAGTATGAATTTTTAAATACGCTGAAAGGCGTATTATCAAAAGAAAATCTCAAAAAATTCTCCATACAACTTCCTACAACAGACGATCAAAGGCTCAATACCATAATCGAAAGTTTTAGAAATCGGTTAAATGAAAATCTAAGTTTAGCGATGATTGCTCAGCAATCTGGAATGAGTGTTCGCAGTCTCACCAGATTATTCCAGCATAAATTGCACATTACATTTGTTCAGTACTTAAAAATGCTACGAATTATTAAGGCAATGGAATTAATCAACGATACAGATTTCAATATGACTGAGATTGCCTACGAGATTGGCTATTCAAATATAGCGGCTTTTAGCAATAACTTTTATCTGCTCACCAATATGAGACCTACGGAATTTAAAACGAAATAGCCTCTTTCCATTATGCAAAGCAACAATTGGTTCAACAAGTTTAAAAACATCCAGCGAAAAAGATTTTTTTTGCTAATTACACTATTAACTATTTTTCACCATATAAGCTCTGCGCAAAGAGATCCGCAGCTTAGGGAAGCACTTTCAACCATGACAAAAGCGTCTATTTCCGGAGATATCGAAGGTATTCTAAGTCAAACATCGCCCCGTATAATTGAAAGCATGGGCGGCATTGAGCAAGCAACAAAGGTGACCAAAGAACTTTATTCTTCTCTTATAAAATACGGGGTTAAAATTGATTCCATGATTAACTATGTCGATATGGATATCTCGAAGATTGATGGAATAGCGTATTGCTTTATTCCCCAAGTACTGGTCATGTCCATGCCCGAAAAAGACAAAATGGCGATCACTTCAGCTAACTTATTAGCGCTAAAAGAAGACGAAACCAAAAAATGGACTTTTTTTAATTTCAATAAAATGAATCAGGAAATGATCAATATGTTTCTTCCTGAATTTAATGGCAAGATTTCCCTTCCTCCAGATCTAGAAAAAAAGACATTAGTTGTGCGGAAAGAAGAAGTAGCTAAAACTGTCAATCAGCTAATGAAACTTATAGATGAATCTGTCAAAAAGCATCATTAGTTTTTAAGTTATTTGATCTATCTGCTATACTTTTTATTTAATACCGTTTTCCGCGCGCCCTTACTCTTGGTGCAATAATCTCATTATCTGCCAAAATACTAAATTAAGTTTACCCCATTTTCCGCTATAACACAATAGCACGGTGAAAAGGTTCAAAATACAATAACTTATTAGTACAGCTCTATAGAATTTACCGCTGCATGCTATAAAGAATGAAGCTAATCTTCATGAATTGAATTAACGTTGCAAACGACAGAAATTTACCGATACCCTCAATCGACAGCATCTTTATCGATAAAGCATCTTTTATTTTAAACGAATGAAACTTAGTTTGGTTTATAAGACATTCGTTGCGGTTGCAGCTGGAACAGTGCTTTTTATTCAGAAGAAAGCGATTGCGCACCTTCGCTACAACCGCTTTCTGTGGCCTGTTCGATTAATTCTCGTAAATCACACCTTCGTAGCAAGCGTTATAAAGATCTTTTAAGTCCTGTAGGCTAGGCTTACGCGGGTTAAGGCCAGTACATGGATCTTGTAAAGCATTTTGAGCCATATAATCCAGATTTTTTTGCCAGTCTTCCTTGGAAATACCAAATGCCTTGAGGGAGCCAATATTGTTGACCGCAGTTCTTAGTTTTTCAATTTCCTGTGCCAATCCTTCGGCCGAATCTCTACCGACAAGTTTAGCCAAATCAGGATATCTTGTTGTAGCTGTCTGATTAAAACGGATCACATTAGGCAAGAATATCGCATTGGAAGCTCCGTGAGGGACGCCGTAGAGTGCACCTACCTGATGCGAGAGAGAGTGGACAATACCCAACCAGGCATTGTTGAAAGCCAGTCCGCCCATAAAAGATGCATCGTGCATATTTTGGCGTGCTTTAATGTTTGTCGGGTTATTGACCGCCTCTTCCAGATTTTCGAAAACAATTTCCAGTCCCCCTTTAGCCAAGGCATCGGCATAGTTATTTTCGATGTTGGACACATAGGCTTCCACACAGTGTGTAAGAGCATCTAGACCAGTATTGGAGGTAATATGTGCAGGCATCGTGGCACAAATTTCACCATCGACAATAGCAATATCCGGCGTCAATTCATACGATACGATTGGATACTTCACCCCTTTTTCCCGATCAGTGATCACAGCCAATCCTGTGGTTTCCGTACCTGTACCGCTTGTTGATGGAATGGCAATGAATTTAGCCTTTTGACGCAATGTTGGCACGTTAAAAGGTTGGGTCATCGCTTCAAAATTTGCATCGGGATATTCATAAAACACCCACATCATCTTTGCCGCATCAATTGCCGAGCAACCTCCTAGACCAATAATCCAATCAGGCTGAAAATCAGTCATCACTGCAGCACCTCGAAGGCTTGTCGCTGATGATGGATCTTCTTCGACACCGTCAAAAACAGCAATTTCCAATCCTGCTTCGGTCAAATAACTTATGGCACGGTCCAAAGTTCCGCTTTTTTTCATGGATTGACCACCAGTTACGATGATTGCTTTTTTTCCAGTTAGATTTTTCAATTCCGACAATGTACCAGCCCCGTGGAATACTTCGCTGGCAACAAATAACTTGCTCATATATTTTACATTAAATTTCTGATGCAAAGTTACTATGCCCAAGAAGCCAAATGTTATACTTTACTTACGATATGATATACATTTGATCCAATACAACAACAGGATAAAACCATATCAAATCACATAATAGACTTAAGTCTTATACATTTGCGCCAATTGCTGCTGCAGATTGGTTGGCGTTTCATCCAGTTTGGCGCGCACAAACTTGTTCAGTGCCGCAGGTGAATTGAATCCGAGTTCAAAGGCAATCTCCTTATGCGAGTAGTTGGATAACAGCAGCAATTGTTTGATTTCATTCATAATCCGCGCATGAATGGTCTCTATGGAGGTCAGTCCTGCAATCTTGCGGGTAATTTCATTTAACTTTTTTGGAGACAGCTGTAATTTTTCTGCATACCAGCCCACGGTACGCTCCGTTTTATAATGCCTTTCCAACAATTCCAGAAATTTACCATAGATCTTTGCGTTTTCATTACTGAGCTGGCTGTTTCCCCATTTGGTATGGACAAATTCCACCAATTTGAGTAAGATGATTTTGATGTAGAAACGCGCTTGCTCCTTCTTGATCGATGTTAAATCCTGATATGATTTTTCGACCTGCTCCAGCAGCATCTCTATTTCTGAGGTTTCTGCCTCGGGCAATTCAATATGATTGAGCTTTACGGAGATATTGTAGTTGTAAATACTCAATTCGTTTTTCAGGATATCCGAACAGAATAGTACTTCGTCAAACAGGATCAATTTGCCTTCAAAGTCGTCGCTTAGCAACTCTTTGGAGGAGAGCTGACCGGGAAAGATGACACATATATGAGGTGCATTGACGGTATAACGGCGGTCTTCCACCTGCAGATTGAGCCGACCTTTTTTAACAAACAAAAGGCAAAAATGGTCTTTTGTATGAGGTTCTCTATAAGCTGCGAGAGCTTCCCTGTCCAAATCAAAAATATGAAAAGGGGTGATCGCCCTTTCAGCTTTATATTGTATATCTTTTAGATGATAAACTATCATAGAGGCCATGATAAGCATTTATTCTGAATTCGTCAAATTTACTTTTTCGTCAAGCTAGCGTGAATAGAAAGCCTATTTTTCTCCTTCACATCAGAACATTCGAAGCTCTTCAATGAACGTTATCCAGTGAGAATTGTTCATTAATTTTAAAAAAAAGGACTAATCTTTCGACTAGCCCCTTAACTAAATTATAAACGAATTCTTTATGGATCGGAGTATACATTCTAAAAGCCAAGTCCCTAAACCTAAGCTTAAAAATGGCCAGGCATTAAACCTGACCATACAATTAAATCAACCGAAACTAAACTTCCTAAATTGAATCGATCGTCAATAAATAGACAAATGCTTGAAGTGATTGGTTTGATAAAATTAAAAAAGGTCGAGTTTAGCACTGTGATAATACAGCCGTTGAGATAATACAGCCGTTTATTTAGGTTGTTTTTGCACTAAATACAACGTTATATTTGAATTTCTTAACTTTGTTCTATGGAAACAAAAATAGTCCGAAGTGTCTCTAAATTCAATAGTGAACTGAGATTGCAGGGTTTTAAAGCATTTCAGATTGAGGATGACAGTAATGCTACACGTGTTTATAGTCGTAAAGATTTCTTTAAAATATGCCTTACAACTGGTAAAAGTAAGATTCATTACGCAGATAAAAGCTTTGAACAAGAAGGCACGATACTATTTTTTGGGAACCCGCATATCCCCTATTCCTGGGAAACCATTTCTACGACCTATGCTGGTTATACATGCTTGTTTTCGGAAGACTTTTTAAAACAGGCCGACCGCGCGGAAAGCTTGCAGCAATCGCCTTTCTTTAAAATCGGAGGTACGCCGGTCTTAAAAATCACTGAGGATCAACGCTTGTTCCTTAACACACTTTTCGAGAAGATGATCGAAGAGCAAAAAAGTGATTATACGTTTAAAGATGAACTCATACGCAATTATATCAACCTAATCATTCACGAAGCCCTTAAACTTCAACCGTCAGAAGTGTATACCCCTACCAAGAATGGTACAGCACGTATCGCATCGGTGTTTTTGGAACTATTAGAACGTCAATTTCCAATCGAAACACCTACAAGTCCGCTCAAAATGAGAACAGCGCAAGATTATGCGCAAAACCTCAACATCCATGTCAACTATCTGAATCGTGCTGTAAAAGAAATTACGGGCAAATCTACAACGACGCTGATTTCAGAAAGAATCTTGACAGAAGCAAAAGCCCTACTGCAACATACAGACTGGAATATTTCAGAGGTAGCCAGCGCACTGGGATTTGAATATCCTACTTATTTCAATAACTTCTTTAAAAAACTGACAGGAACAAACCCGAAATCGCTCCGGGAATCTGAGATTTGAAATTCTTAAGTTTTGGTTTGATAATCGTTAACACCTCCCCTTTATCCTGATCTACCTTTGTATCTGTAATAATTAACATAATACAGATATGAAAATAGCAGCAACATTATTGGTCTTGTCTTTCCTGTTTTCTGATAGGACTTCCGCACAGCATGTACAAGCAAACCGAAATTTAAAACCGATGAATAGTTCGTCAGATCATTATACTTTTCAATTAAGCGATAAGGTAACCCGCAAAAAAGTAAGTTTTAAAAACCGTTATGGTATCACACTTTCTGGCGATTTATACATCCCTAAAAACACAGACAAGAAAGTGTTATCTGCACTTGCCATCAGTGGCCCTTTTGGTGCAGTGAAAGAGCAATCTTCTGGATTGTATGCCAACCAAATGGCGGAAAGAGGATTTATTGCCTTGGCGTTCGACCCTTCCTACACTGGTGAAAGCAGCGGTTCACCTCGTAACGTAGCATCGCCAGATATCAACACCGAAGATTTCAGCGCAGCTGTAGACTTTCTAGGGCTGCAGAAAAACATTGACAGGAGCAAAATCGGAATCATTGGCATCTGTGGATTTGCTGGCTTTGCATTAAATGCAACGGCAGTAGACAAACGTATAAAAGCAGTAGCAACGACCAGTATGTACGATATGACGCGCGTCATGTCAAAAGGCTATAACGATGTGGTAACTGCAGCGCAACGTACACAAACATTGGAACAATTAGGTCTGCAGCGCTGGAAAGATGCCGAAAGCGGATCTTACGCATCTTCAACAAACAATTTACCGGAAAAATTGACTGGCAGTGAGCCTCAGTTTGTCAAGGAATATTTTGATTATTATAAAACAGCTCGCGGATTTCATCCTCGTTCTATCAATTCAAATGCTTCATGGACGGCAACTTCCCCCCTGTCGTTTATGAATATGCCGATTCTCTCTTATATCAAGGAAATTGCACCTCGCCCCATGCTAATCATTGCAGGTGAAAATGTTCATTCAAGATATTTCAGTGAAGACGCTTATAAAGCTGCTTCCGAACCAAAGGAGCTAATGATTATCCCCAATGCAGTTCATGTTGACTTATATGATCAATTCGACAAAATTCCATTCGATAAACTGACAGCATTCTTTATTGCTAATTTAAAATAACGTACTTATTTCATTAAATTACATATAAAATTTAACTAGCTATTCCATGAAAACATCAGATAATAGTTATCAGGAAGATATTTTTGAACGATTGAAAAAGAATAAAAATATTTCTTCCGATGATCCCCAAGGATACCGTTTGAAGCAAGCTTCTTTTGCTACAAAAGCATTATTGGTGCCTATGAACAATTCGGCTGATCCCAATGAGATAAGAAATCTATTAAGTCAGATTACCGGTTCAGCTATAGATGAAAGTACAACTGTATTTACACCATTATATATCAACTATGGCAAGAATACAACGATAGGAAAAAATGTCTTCATCAACTTTGACTGTGTTTTTTTGGATTTAGGTGGTATAATTATAGAAGATGATGTGTTAATAGCTCCCAAAGTGAGTTTATTAACAGAAGGCCATCCAATTGAGGCTGAAAACAGACAATCATTAACTGTGGCTCCGATCCAAATCAAAAAGAATGCCTGGATCGGGGCAAATGCAACAATCCTGCCCGGTGTTACAATCGGAGAAAATGCTGTGGTAGCAGCTGGCTCCGTTGTCCGCAAGGACGTACCGGATAATACAGTTGTCGGTGGAATTCCGGCAAAAATCATTAAAAACATATAATAAAGAATTCGGATCATCTTTATATCGGATGGTCTTTATAAAGACCAAATTGCAAACTATATGCACGGGTTATTCGTTATCCCAATTATGGCGATAAGTTTATTCGCCTGTAACACTAAAACAGATCATACAATGAACACAGCAGAAATATTTCCCAAAGGGGAACCATTGCCTAATGAATGGTTTACTGGAAATGCATTTTTAACCCCTTTGGTAGCAAAGGATAAAAACAATGATTTCTCGGCAGGTAGCGTAACTTTTGCACCTGGTGCGAGAACAAACTGGCATACACATCCTAAAGGTCAGGTTTTACTGGTAATCGAAGGAAATGGACTCTATCAGGAAAAAGGAAAACCGGCACAAGCAATCAAAAAAGGTGATGTTGTCAATATTCCTGAGAATATAGAACACTGGCACGGCGCAACTGCTACTACGAAAATGGTACATGTTGCCATCACTAATTTTAAAGAAAATGTTCAGGTTACTTGGCTAAATCCCGTAACAGAAGAAGAATTCAGTTTGGCCAATAAATAATAAAGCCTGTACTTGTTTTGAACAGCGCTTTATTGTCAGAACTCCGCCATAGCTCGATATCGGTAGGCTCATGGTTGCCTACAGTCGACTTCTAATCCTTGAAAACTAATTGGGTGACTTTAGCTTAGCGAAATTCTTGATCCATGTCAATCTTTTTTTCCGAAAAATAAAAGAACTTAGTTTATATATATAAAGAAATAATATAAACAGATTTAAAAGGAATAGGATGAAAAAGATAGCAATTAATGGATTTGGTCGCATCGGACGTGCTGCCTTAAAAATAATATCAGAAACTGCCGATCTTGAGGTCGTTGGAATTAATGATCTAATGAGTATTGAAAACGCCGCATATCTGCTTAAATACGATAGTAACTATGGGAAATATGAAAAAGATGTGCACATCGAGGGAGATACACTTGTGGTCGATGGAAAGGTGGTTAAATATACAAGTATCAGGGAGATTGAAAAGTTACCTTGGAAAGATATCCAAGCGGATATCGTTATAGAGAGTACGGGTATTTTCACGAACAAAGCGGACGCTGAAAAACATTTAACCTCCGGAGCAAAATTTGTCGTCATCTCGGGTCCTACCAAAGATACGCCGACAGTGGTCCATGGGGTAAATACCGAAGATGGAAGGGTTTCTGTCTTTTCGTGCGCAAGCTGTACGACAAACAATATAAGTCCAGTAATCGAAATATTGGGCAGGAGACTGGGAATAAAAAAAGCAATACTAAATACCACACACGGTTATACAGCTTCACAGGCATTGGTCGATGCTCCATCAAAAAAAGAACCGCGTATGGGAAGGGCTGCAGGTATTAACCTTGCCCCCGCGGCAACGGGTGCTGCAATAGCGACGACAAAAGCACTTCCGCAATACGCCGGAAAGTTTGACGGTATAGCTGTGAGGGTACCTGTTCCAGTAGGATCCATCTCCGATATTACGTTTATTGCAGAAAGGTCCACCACAATCGAAGAGATCAACCAAATCTTGATAGAAGAATCAAAAACTGATCGCTATAAAAAGGTGCTAACAGTAACCGACGAGCCCTTGGTATCTACCGATATTATCAAAAGTCCATTTGCAGCAACAGTAGATCTAGAAATGACTCGAGTTGTCGATGGCGACCTGGTGAAAGTGATGGCTTGGTATGACAATGAATGGGGATTTACCAACCAAATGGTCAGACAAATTCAATCGATTTAGCGCGATAGCAACGAAAAGCTGAATATACAAGGGGCTATTCAACCTTGCAGTGCCCCCAGAAAGTGTCTAACTTTTTGGGGGCACTGCAAGGTTAGATAGCCTTTTTTCTACAATTTTATACTCACAGGACCTTCTCAGATGGCCTTTTCTTAAACAGCTTGAGCTGTTGTTGCCTTTTATAAAAATTTCTATGCAAATATGTTTTTTATTTCATCAATAATCCCAAGGTATTGTTTTTTAATGCGGTGTTGCCTATATAATTTTTTACCATTCCACTGTTTACTCAATTCATACTACTGAAAGACCATGCCTGAAGTTTGTCCAATTGATCATTCAATGAAGTTAAGGCTAAGTTTAATCCTTTTATAGAACCTAGATTGGTACTTAAAGACATCCCTTTCCATGCTGAAACATTTTCGGCGGAGGAGGAGGTATTTTCTGTCTTCATATTTTACAAACCTCACCAATTGATAAAATGAGATCAGCCAAAAACATTGGCTAAATACAACCGGCTGAAACGACTGCTGTGACCCTCCGAAGCCCGGCGATATCAATAGGCAGGATAATGTGATAGCGGTAGCTATACTCCCTCCTCCAAGTTCAAATACGGTCTTACCAAGGTAGATGACGATGAGTATTGTCGCGATATGTGGAAAAAGATGATGAATGAAGACCGATTGAGCATGAAACAAATTTTGGATAAATGCCAAAACTCCTATGACAGGCGGAAATTCCATATAGCCAAGGGCCAGATGGTTTCCGGTTTCTATATGTAGCAATTCGTCGCCCTGAAAACCTGAATGGAAATCGGCTATAATGTGAAGTGTCAGTTTAACGAGACAGAAAAAGATAATAATAATCCGGGTACTTTTAGTCATCAATTGGTATGAGGGCTAGCTTTATGATTGTTTTTATTTTAAATATTGTCTTGAGTCATTCCTAATTTATAGATTTTAAATTTAGAAGATTCATCAATGTATTGCAGAGCCAAGTGTTTTCACAACTGAGCCAAAGTATTCTTTACACGCTCACGGTTTGGTTTAGATACTGGTATTTTCTCACGGTTTGTCAATAGTAAAGTCCCGCCATCTTCCTTAAGCCAACTTTGAATATAGTAGGGATTGATAAGGTGACTTTGGTGTGTCCGAATAAAGCTATGCGGGATTAATATATCGCTGTATTCTCTTAGTGATTTTGAAGAAGTTATTTTCTCTTCATTTAGTAAGTGGAAAACGGTATAGGTATCGTCTGCTTCACAACGTACAATATCGCTAATGAGTAAGTATCGAGTTTCGTTTTGAAAAGCAAGTGCTATCTTCTGGGGCAGCCTTTTTTTCGTTGTCAGCTGTTGAACCAAAAATTCTACCTGTAGATTTTGTGCTATTGTGCTTACTTGTTTGCGAGCCTTTTCAACGGCCGATTTGAGTTCGTCGATATCAATAGGTTTTAGAAGATAATCCAATGCCGCATGTTTTATGGCCTGTATACCATAGTGGTTATATGCTGTAACAAAAATCACCTGAAAGTCTATTGTTTCAAAATTTTTAAGCAGGTCAAAACTTGTTTGACGTCCCATTTCTATATCAAGAAATACCAAATTGGGTCTATTATTTTTAATTGAGCTGGCTGCTTCATTAATCGTATTTGCGATTGCCACAACTTCAACATCGGGGCAATACTTAGCCAATAGCGCCTTTAAATTTTTGGTATTAGAAATTTCATCATCCACTAAAATAGCACGTATTATCATAACCAATTTTTAAAAATTAAAGATACGCATGTTCCGGTATTCTTAGATTCTGTATTTATGAAAATATTTGTCTCCGGATGCAATTCATTCCAAAGCTGTATACGCTCATTCGTCAACTTGATTCCTAATCCGAATGGAGTATTCGCGACATCATAGCCGCGACCATTATCTATTATTGTTATCATCATATCACTCTCCTTCCTCTCAAAATATAAGCCGATCTTTCCTCCTTCCTTCAATTCTGATATTCCATGTTTTATGGCATTTTCAACCAGCGGCTGTAGGAGCATAGTCGGTATTTCTATATTATTTGGATCAAGATCGTTAACATTTATCCCATATTCGAAGCCAAATCGTAGCTGTTCCATCTGAAGATAATCGGTTAGGAGATCTCGCTCGTCCGCGAGTATATTCACCGATTCACTGTCCAGCACATTTCGGGTGAGACGGGCAAATTTGCTTAAATACCTATTTGCATTGTCCACATCATTGTTATTTATAAAACTCTGAATGCTAGCCAGTGAATTAAAAAGAAAATGAGGATTGAGTTGCGCCTGAATCGAGATCAGTTTAGTTTCCGATATTTTTTTATTTAAACTCTCTTCTCGGATTTTTTTTCTATTTCTTCTACGCAGTACATAAATTAGAAGAAAGCTTATAATACTAAAGATAATAATTAATGATAGAGACCACATGATCATATCTTTCATAGAGAAAATTCTATCAATTTGTATTTTGACGTTTTGTCTGAAACTAGACGATTCCATCTCTTTCTCCGTCATCTTCTCTAATTCTGGTCGAATAATGATTTCATACTCTCCCGAATTTTTGAAATTCTCCCGACCTATTGAAATATTCGGTTGCTCTATTCCATCTACAGTGTAAAAACTGTAATTCCAAGAGTTACTTTTAAATACAACCTTACCAGTTTTCTTTTCTTTTACCAATAATGAATAAATGGAACTGTAGTCATTTTTTTTAACAGCAACCATCAAACCCCTAACATCCTTGTCGAAGATAATTTTCGACGCATCTGTTTTCATTTCGACCGCTGATCTATTTGATCTATCAATTACCTCTCTTCCAAGAAAGATAATTTCAGTTTTTGGGATCAACGTGTTATAGATAATAGCAGTTCCCTGTTGTGAAGGATTTTTTTCGTTATATAAGGTTACAGAAATGTTCTTATTTCGAATCTCCGTTATTGGCAATTCTGCTATATATCCAAATATGCCATGCTTTTTGAAGGTAAGATCTTCCAAGCGTCCGGATAACAACGTATTTTTTAAATCATCGACAACAGCAAAACGATAGTTCTTTATGCCTGTAAGTAGTTTAGTTCGAATTTTGAATTGTACCCTATTTCCATTGTTGACATAAGTCAGCGCTTTGTTACTGATGTTGGGAAAACTGTTTGCATAGCTCCTAATTTTACTCCAGGTATCGAAGGAGGCTCCGATGCTTATTCCTCCAATATCGATACTTCCTAAATAATATTCCACCTTTTTATCTATAGGATACTGTTCGTCCTTGCTGCTGACCTGAGCAAAAATTGGTATCCAAAAGAATATGGCGATTAGTAAAAACGTGTTTTTTTTCATGATTTTTAGTTTACACTTACAAAACTCCCTAATTATTAAATTAAAAAAAATGCAAAAACAGTATTGCGCTCCGCTCACTTGGTAAACTATACTCCGGGATCAGGATTCAATCTTTTTTTAGTCGATATTTTAAACGTTTTGTTGGTTTGCCCCCAATGGGATATGGAAAGTTACAAATCTGTTATCTTCCAAGTTGAGGCAGCTTCCTCCCATGAATCGGTAACTACATATGCAATTCAAAGACGGATAATATAATTACTCGGCCTTATTAAAGTCTTTCAGCTCAAAGTAACAATCTTCACAAACAAGTTTGATCTTCGCAAATTCTTCTGAGTCTTCGTTCCAACCATTATATTTCATTCTGACCCTTTCACATTCGTCGCACCAGGCCGCAAAATCATCTTCTTCATCAAGTTCCATTCCTTTATAAGTATCGAAACTTTCTTCAAAACCTTTAGGATTTTTTAGATCAAGATGCTGGCATATAAATGCTGGTCTCGACAAGCCATGGATTTTGCATGTTACTTTTGCCTGGTTGAAATGGACAACTTCCCGAGAATTTTCATCCAGAACAGCAGTGATCAGGAAATAACTTTGGAGCTTTTCTGTGCTTACCCTATAAAGCCCTATGCCATCCAACATATCCAAAGAAATCGCCGCAAACTCCCAACAATCGAATTCATCTGCCGGGAAAGTTCCTCCTGTCAATTTGGTATAATTGTTTTTGATTCCAAAATCTTTAACAGCAAGTATACTCCCCTTGTTGGGTTCGACACTATGCTCATTGAACCAGCTCCACATCCATGTTTCTGATGTAAATGAAAAAGTACCTATAGGAATATATTTTAGATAAATCTGATCTTCATCGTTATTGTATAACCTCAGAAGCGCAAGTTCAGCATCATAATACCAACGCCGATAGCTATCTAGTTCAAACTGCGCTCTAAATCTTTCCTGGATCTGTATAAGTTCCTGACATTTTTTACCAGCAAACTGTTCATAATCTGTTTTTTTCAACCTTTTACATTTTAAATTTATAGCAGTTAAGAAAATATTTCTATCACATTATTTAGGAATCGATATAAAAATGATGAAAATAAATAAGCGCAGCAATACTTATATGATGTATTTAAGATCGTTTTACCTTATTTTAAATGTTGTCACTACAAAACCATGATCAGAAGGGTATAAAATTTCTTTACCGTTCAGTTTGATTGGCTCATTAAAGAACACCTTATAAGACTCAGATTTTAACGCTTTTAACTTCGGGCTTTTGTAAAATATATAATCTATCCGATGATCATCATTTTCCCCTTTCGTATGCCATGTAATACCTGGATGTGTGATGGGATTGGGGTTCAAGGTTCTATAAGTATCCACCAGTCCGATATCGGCCAATACTTTTGTTGAATACCAGGGAACCACCAGATTATTATGTATTTTCTTTGTATCCTTGCCCCAATCCAAATGAGACGGCGTATTGAGGTCTCCACCAAGAATCATTGGAATTGAATCCGCTTGTGCAGCATATTTTTTTAGATAGGGCAATACCTTTTGTATCATTTCATATTTAGCTCCCGATCTTTCCCAAATAAGAAGTTCGGCAGCTGTTTTACCCAAATTTTCGGGTTCGTTTTCCCATGGTAAATAATGAAACCAATTCGAGAATAATCTGATTTTCTGCTTGTGGATGATAACTTCTCTTCCACCTAGATAAAATGGAAATTCAGTGTCAATCCGTTCACCAAAAGGGTACCTAGATATGATAGACAAATTAACACTCTTATCATTTAAAGCTGTTCCTTCGGGAGCAATTAAATGAAAATTGTACCCTAAGGAATCGGCTATTTCTTTGCCGGAACCGTAAGTTTCCACCATCAATATGATGTCCGGATTTATTTCTCTTATAATCTGTACGGCATGGGCTTTCCCATCCTCGCTATCATTTGCTCCGTGCAATATATTCCATGACATCACCTTGAAGATTTCAGCTTGCTTTTGGGCTTCGCAGTTAAAGCAAAGGAATGTTAATATTAAAAAGAAAATAGTAAACTTCATGTCGTGTCTTTATTAATTTATAGATTTCAAATTTAGAAGATTCATCAATGTATTGCAGGGCCAATATTAGAAAATAAATATGTACAAACGGTACCAATATCTTATTGTATCCGGCCGCTTTCGCTTTCGAGAGCCGATTTGCGATTACGTTGATCCTTAGTCGCTCCACTGCTGAACCTATAGTTGAAACTCAGACGTACCTGTCTTGATTCGTAGTAGCCATAACTTGATGAAAGCAGTCCTGGTAAATTTTGCGTGTATTTAACTTGGTTACCTTTATAGATGTCGGTGATAGCCAGTCGTATTGTTGCTTTGTCTTTTAATACAGATTTTTGGAACGCGATGTCCGCTTGACTAACCGGTCTACTGATGGTATTGGCCCCTCCGAGTCGTTTTGAATTGTAGACCACCGAAACTTCTGCCCTCATCTGAAAGGGGAGTTTGAAGGTCTGAAGGAGACTGGCTCGTCCCGCAGTCTGCCTCAAGTTGAGATTTTGGTACTGGTCAAAGGAAACGTCATTATGGATATAATACAACAGGCCATTGAAAGTCATGTCCCACCAGGACCTAGGCGAATAAGTCTGCGTCAGGGACAGGGACCAATGTTGCTGTGTCCCCACATTTTTACTGATCATCATGATTTTATCCTGTTCCAGTGTATCTGTTACTTTTGCATTCAATTGGTCTGTATAGGCATAGTTTATGCCTATTATTGTCGAATTTTTCACGGAATAAAGTAACGAAAACCTTTGGGTCAATGAAGGTACCAGGAAGGGGTTCCCTTTCCAGAATGAAAGCTCGTCAAGCATATATACAAAGGGATTGAGATCCTGATATGCTGGTCTTTCTATACGTTTGGCATAAGACAAAGACAGTGTCTGTTTAGCAGTCAATTGTGTGGCAATGGAAAAAAAGGGGAAAAAGTTAGTAAACTTTCTATTGATATGTTCGTTGAGACCTGCCCCATACTCCTGATAAAGTAGTGTACCATTGGAGCTAGCATATTCTAGTCGCAGCCCGCCTTGTAGGGACCAGGCACCAATGGACCGTTTGTAGTCAACATACGCACTGCTGATATGCTCATCGAAGTGAAAATCATTTGAACGTCTGTTGTCTAGGCTATCTTCCGATTGTTTAACATGATAAAAGTTTGCGTTATTTTTCGAGCCTACTGCGGAGTATTTGGCACCTGTTTCCAACTTCCCACCCCATAACCGCGTCGCATAGTCTATTTTTAATCCTTTTAGATCAATATCGATATCATTAAGAGTACGGTAAAGATTTTCTTCAGTAACGACATACTGATTGTCACGGTAAATATTTGACTGCAAGTTTTTGTTCCATTTACCGAAGATACCGTAATCGGCATCAATATTTAGACTATGCCCTATTGTATCTTCGTATTTGTAGTTCAGGTTAAAATTGTAGCGTTTCGTATTCTGCCCGTAATAATCGTTAATGGCATCCAGCGTTTCCTCAACCGTGGTGGAAGGCGGTGTCGTAATGGCTGTAGCGGTATTGGTGAGACCTCCTCCAAAGATAAAATTGCCATTTGCCAAAAAACCGACCGTATTCTTTTCGTCAATAAAATAGTCGACCCCAACTTGAGCCGCCATTTTCTGGCGTTTGTCCACGTCGATCGTATGGCTGTCATACGACTTTCCATTTTGCTGACGATCCGTACCATAAAGGTAATTGTAATACCCCAATGTATGATTGTAAGTTCCATAGACATTAATCCTATTAACCCGATAGTTAAATGCAAGGTTTTCCAATTGTTTGGGACTGACACCATAGGCAAAGGCCGTGGAAATGTTTCCATTTAATCCTTTTGTCTGATTTTTTTTGGTTTTGATATTGATTATACCTGCAGCTCCAGTGGCATCATATCTGGCACTTGGATTATTGATAATTTCGATGGATTTAAGGTTATTGGATGACATCGATTTCAATAGATCACTAAGTTCTTTTCCTGAAAGAAAAGTTTGTTTTCCGTCCAGGAGGATCTGTACTCCACTTTTCCCATTGAGTGTAATGTCTGTATCGTTTTCTATCTGCACACCAGGGGATCTCTTCAAAGCATCGAAAGCTGATATATCCTGTGAACCTATACTATTCTCTACATGATAGACTACTGTACCTCCATCTACAGAAAACAACTTCTTTTTACCTTCGACTTCTGCCGCTTCCAGTGTATTCTCCTGTCGGAGAAGATGTAGTGTCCCAACGTTGTCATGAGTTGGATTAAACGAACTGCTCCTCAACTCTTTATAACCAAGGTGCTTAATCAACAAATAATAGTTACCCGTTAGTTTATACGCAATCTGAAAACAGCCCGTGCTATCTGTCATTGAACTAGCTATCAGTTTGCTATCAATACTATATAAGCTTATTGTAGCCAGGAAAACAGGTACGTGATCAGGATTGACGACCTTACCCTGCACGATATTTTCCGTAGCCTGCCCATAAAGGGCTCCGCTCCATAAGAAGAATATCCCAATTAATAAGAATTTTGGTAAAGAAGTCATTCGGTTTATAATAAAATCGGTTTTTTCACTTGGGTTAACGAGATCATATCCTGTGACCTAAAATGGATGTTCATATTCTCCAACTAATATGCTTTAAAAAAGCTATTTTATTTCAAAATGCCAATTGTAATCAATTATTTTTGCAGATGAATATCTCATAATGCGTCTATAAATTAACAATATCAAAATCTTTAATACTTAAGATTTATTAAAGTTGCCAATTCTAAAATCCAATCTTCTGATTTCGTATGTTCAATTACAGTTTGACACCTCATCCTTTCTCTGGCAACTGGCTTAAGCGTGTCATCGGCACCTTCCTTTTCATCTTATTGGTCCATACGATTGTTCTGTTACCGCGATGTAGCAACAGAACTGGGTTTACGATCAAACATAACTGGTTTTTCACTACCGTCCAATAGAATTCCTATACCTTGAATCTGACCGTCCACATCGCTAAAGAAGTTAAAGAGAAGATTACTTGGTTCAGTATCCGCTACCCCATTTTTATCAACAGACCGTGGGTCAAAAACATCATAATGTCGATGAATAAGAACAACCTTCTCATAACCGAGTTCACTGTATAACTTGTTATTCTTAAGCCTTACCTCAATAATTCCATATGCAGGGTTTTCAAAAGAACCAGTGTACTGTTTTAAGGAATGGGAAGGTTTCGTCGCTGTAACGGGCAACTTTTCTTCTTCTTCTTTTTTAATATGACGCAGTGAGTCAATTTCAGCCTTTTTTTCACCATTCCAGTCGATTGGATTCAAACCAAGAAGTATATCCGCTATGGAATTTCTGACCACTGTAGGAACTTTAGATACGTTTTGATTGGTTAATACGACAATTCCGAGTGTATCTGTTGGAAAAAATGCCACATTCGCAGAAAATCCGTTAATATTTCCACCATGTTCTACTTGATAATGTCCTCTATAGGAGCCAATCATCCAGCCTAAACCATAATTGGAAAGGAAGACATCTTTATGTTTGTTTGGTAAAGCTGCATCCATCACCATTTGGGAGCTCGCAGCCTCATTTATATAATTTGCAGGAATTATTTCTTTCCCATTAAAATAACCTCGGTTGAGCCAAACCTTGAGCCAATTAGACATGTCATTAGCACTGCTATTTATGCTTCCTGCTGGCCCCATACCACTAATATTATAATAATCAATCAGTTTTATCGTGTTATCTTTGGAAAGTGTATAGGGCAAAGAAGCATCGCTGTCTCGTTGAAATGCTAAGAGATCGGTATTAGAACGGGTCATTTGTAGGGGGGTAAAAAACTTTTCTTGTATATTTTGTTCCCATGTCTTACCACTCATTCGCTCCACAATCATTCCTTGAGCAAGGTACATGAAGTTATTATAGAACCATTTCATTCGCAGGCCTGAGCTGGGTTTCATAAATCTGACCCGTGAAATCAGACTATCTCTATTTTTGCTATTGAACAGAAACCAAGATAAATCATAGCGGGACAAGCCTGTCCTATGCGCCATTAGGTCTTTAACAACGATTTGATTATCCATCTCATCATTGTAAAACCGCAACGTTGGCAGTAAAGATACCGCTCTGTCCTCAAATGTTAGTTTGCCATCTGCTCTCAACAAACCTAACAACGAAGCAGTAAAAGCTTTGGAGCTTGAACCAATTGCAAAAAGCGTATTGGGTGTGACGGGTTTTTTATTCGCGAAATCACGATAACCAAATCCCTTATTATAAATTATTTTATTGCCTTTCACAACAGCAACGGCAAAACCCGCCACATGATGATCTTTTAAAACTTGGCCGAGAACAGAATCAATTGCTTCAAATTGATCTTTCTGCCTGCCTACTTTCCCAACCTGAGAAAATAGTGAAAAAGAAAACCAGAAACAAAAAATAAAGGTTAAAAGGAATTTCATATCAAGTTGGAATTTATACGAAAATACTTATTCAACTTGATTCCCGCAAACTCCTGAAGACATTAGCTTTAGCTATTTTATCCCCGGATGCTACTAGTAAAAGAAAGTAGAATACTGGCGCTGCAGAAGATTGAACTTCGTTTATTCTAGCGCTCACTCTTATCCCGCGATCTTACCAGTCAAACAATTCAGAAGTTTTAAAATGATTTTAAACTTCTGCATGACGATTTTTGTTTATTGAAGGAATTATAAATGGTTAAGGTACCAAAGAGTAACTCTTCGGTTGATGATAAGATGGAGTAATCAACTATTCCGTCGTATGAGTTATTTTAAAAGAGCTTTAACTCGATTACTGCTAACTAATATGCAATTGTTTATATGACAAAGATGACTTATTTCTGCTTGAAAAAGTAGTTTGGATATCTTAAGCGGAGGATACAATCTTTGTGGTATTTATAGTTGCTGTGTTCTCAATGTATAGATTTCTTCCATACTTGCTTTATTTTTTTCCACTTTATTGATGTCCCTTCCTTCTTTAGTCCATAAATAGGGATAAAAGATAAAAGCTTCATTGGCACTTAGTTTCTTGAAATCATCTTCCCAATTTTTCCAACGTAAATCCCTATAAAGCACATCAATATTTCCACTAAAGCAGAAATTAATAAATTCTGTATAAGTTAGATCGAGCTGTTCATATTCATTATTATCGGGAGACAGATAGTATATTTTGCCTAAATCGTTTCCTAAATCACCTCCATTTAATAAGAAAAATCCACCTACAGCATCATCTGCAATAATTAAATAACCGGGTTTGTCGCCAAAATTCTGAAAAGTTTTCCCTTTATTCCAATTTGGTAGATTTCGATTTAATTTTTCGCTTCCAGAACCGTAAATCCTGATCCATCCATTATCAATCAAAATACCACCCGTATGAAAAACTATTGCACCCATTGGTGAAAGTGTTGATACTTGGGTATTAAATAATGCTTCATTGGACCTTAATGAGTCATTCGCTAAAATTTGAATCTTATTTTTTGCAGCATTTTTCCAAGCCATGATTAACTTTATGGCGTCTTCATCCTTATTAATAAGTTCTTTTAATTCTCTCATTTTGGCTTGCCCAAAAGCAAAATGAGAAAGCATGACAAATAGTAAGGTTTTAATAGTCAATTTCATACGGCCTGTTCTTTTTAGCGACTAAGCTTTCTACCTATTCTAAATTATAAAAGCATTGACTTCCAATCGCACCACCACCATATTCCAGCACAAGCCTGTCATTTACCATAATGTAAGTGCAGCCGTCATTGTAACGCGCTTTTAAGCTATCGGCAATTGGTTTATCAAACAAATTAAAGGAATACCTCCCCATTCCGCTTCGTTGAAAGCTTATGTTACAAGGTTGTCCGCTTGTAATACCGATACAATTTGCATTATCTAACTTCTCTTTGAGAGTCTTTAAAGTCCCTCTTGTCCAACCAAGTTTTTGCAATAAAGAGTCTGTTGTATTCGAACTAATTTTCACATCCCAGTTACTGTCAAACCTGCCACCCACTTTCAAATGGAAAATACCTAAAGTATTGTTTTTGCTAAATTCTATTTCAACAGATTTATCTGGTGGAATTATTTTGTTTATATAATTTTTGACTTCATAAATCTCGGCTCTTTTTTCCTCAAAGTTTTCTTTAAGTTCCGTTACGGAATAATCTTTGTCAAAACCACCAAAAGCAGCCTGAATCATAACGATAAAACCCACGAAAATTGCGATCCCAATCCCACATATAACTAAAAGTATTTTTAGAATAACTTTCATTTGTCTGTTGTCCAATATTAAATTAATACCTGGTTTTTCAAACAATTATACGATAATAAATGGTCTATCGGTCTACAAAATCTAATAACCTATTCTTTCGTGTAATTCGATTTTCCGTTTACATCAACCTGCTTACCTAAATACTTTGGTTTTCTATTTCTCATTACATCCAAAACGGCTTTCGCAACCGATAGTTTTTCTCTAAATGCATAATATTTATACCCCGGGTAAGCGCCTCGATCTGCACTATAGCCGAATGATTTTATACCCAATTTATCGCCCAGATAAACACATCTATTTAGATGATATTTCTGAGATACCAAGATTGCCGTATCAACATTAAATATATATTTTGCCCGGTACATGGTCGAGTAGCTATCGAACCCAGCATAGTCAATATAAATTTTTGCGGTATCGATGCCATTTTTCTGACAGTACAACTTCATTACGCTAAGCTCATCGTACTCGTCTCGTCCGTTGTCTCCCGACAACAATATTTTATCCACTTTGTGGTTTTTGTACAACGAAATCCCGGCATCGAGTCTATCTTTCAAATACCTGCTTGGCTGATCACCATTGATACCAGCGCCAAAAATGATGGCGACCTTGGTTCTTGGCACATCTTTAAGTTCCGTGAAAATCACCGAATCTGTTTTAGCCGTTACATTGCTATTGGTTATCACCACAACAACCAGGGCTACTACACATAGAGCGACGACCACTAAAATGAACCTTTTAATCTTTTTCATTAGCTTGATTTGTTCATGACAAACTTATCATTTTAAACACAAATTTAACAGTACAACCTATTAAAAATCGAACCAATTATAATTCGCTGAAGATAAATTATCATTCGTAGGCACTTACGGGCTTTTCGGTATATTTCATATGGCTATTAATGCACTAGAATTTAAACATAACCAACATCGCTTTATGATCGGTTGGCCACACGCCTTCGGGCAGCAGGAAGTTATCTTCACTATCTTTTTCCTGCTTCTGCCCATACTTTACGGTTTCCACAGGACCGACAATGTTAGCTTTTACTGGCTTCAACGGCTTTTTGCTGCGGTAATAAACGTAATCGATCCGATCCCGATCATCCGCTGTGGGTGCCCATGCCAATTTCTCAATGGGAACATCCTTGTTAAAAGCAGGGTAAGTAAAACCAGGATGACTGACCGGATTGGGATATAATTGACGGAAGCTATCTATAAATCCGGCTTTTTCTAATAAAACCGAACAGTCCCAGGGAACCACTGCCCCACGATGGTCAAAAAGATCTTTTGTTGCCAATGTCCAATCCAAATGCGAAGGCTCATTAAAATCACCTGCAATAATAAACGATTGTGATTGATCCTCTTTCTCTACATCGCTCAGGATATCCTGGATAGCTTCATCACGTTTGCTTTTCCGATTAGCTTCAATAATGGTACCTACGTCTGATACAGGACGATCTAACTTTTTCCAGGTCAAACCATCATAACCACGTGGCAAATAGCAGGCATAATTCGTGTAGTCCAAGTGTAAAGAATAACATACAAAAGAACGCTTTCCAATCTTGATCTTACTTTTTAAAACACCGCCCATAGTACTATCTTTTTCATAAAGCGCATGCTGTGATTCAATCGGATATTTGGAAATAAAACCGACATCCAGTTTTGCGTCACTGGACTGGCCAAAATATATAGCCCCCTTAGCTTTGAGTTCCGTTAGTATACGCTGAATAAAGTCTGTTCCCTTGTAATTGCGGACTTCACTAAAGAGAACGACATCTGCATGCTTGGCAATAATTTCGTCTGCAATCGCAGGAAACCCATTCGGCACGACAGTCCCCTCCTGCCAGATATTGATTTGCAGTACCTTTACCTCATTTTTTGCCTGAGCGAAGAGCATATGCCCTAAAAGGGTTATCACCAAAAACAATATAATTTTTCTTAATTTCATTGGAGTTGTCTATTTCTATGAACAAGCATTACCACAACGTTCTTATCGAAATGCGGTTTCTACCATTATCTTATAAGCGAGTTTCTTACTTATTTCTGTAATAACCAAATAATTTTATCCACATTATCAACTCCACCCCATTGTCGTAGACTTGCTTCATCAACTTTTTCGCGATTTGTATCGAATTCAGAAGTAGGATACATCCAACGCAAAGGCATTTCCGTATTTGTAACATTTTGATCAGCTTCAATTGAATAGCATTATATTTAGCAACATTCCAAAATTTATTAAATAGCGAATTATTTAATATCTTAGCCATACAAAGTTTTAGCATAACGGATGGCAAGCCAAAAGTGGGTGGCATATTCATAAATTGTCGCCCGAATGATGAATGGAACTATTATGCCGGTCCCTGGGTAAAGGCACAAAATACCGAAATAAATATTCAGACACCACTGGTCATTAACAATTAAAAAAGCATTAGCTCCGATATCGCCTTTTCACTTAAACGCCTTTAAGCAGTGTGTGAATATGCGGCTAAAATCAGATCAGCCTGAGTCGGGAAGCCTAACAATCAAATACGAAGAGTTTGAAACAAACGTTTTATAAAGTACGAAGTTCTAAAATAGTTCAGGGCATTCTAATAGCCAACATTTTTGCATTTCTAATTATTGGTATGCAATCTTCATTGCTGCCCAAGGATGTGGGTGTACTTGTCTTTTCTGAGTTTGTGATTATTCCACTGTTGATGGGTATTATTATGGCTTGGTGTTGGAAAGATACCAACATGAGAGGAACACAAATAACGGCATGCTCTATCTTGGGTAGTCTCATGGCTATCTTACTGAGCTTTATATTCTTAGGTGAAGGCATTATTTGCCTCTTAATTGTTTCCCCTCTTATTTTTGGTTTTGTTATCGCAGGCGCCTTTATTGGAAGGTCAATGTTTAAAAAGAGCAATCAAAAATTGAATATAAGCATTGTTAGCCTGTTACTTGGAATTTTTATTGTTGACTCCCTGAGTGATCATCATCACGAAAATATGGTCTCCGATGAGATCTTGATTCATGCGAGTCCAGCACAAGTATGGCAGCACGTGGTCGCCTTCGATCCGATATCTCAGAAGGAAAGCTATTGGCTCTTTAATATAGGAATGCCGAGCCCAATGGCCACAACTGTAAGTGAGCATAAATTGGGCGCAAACCGAAAATGCATTTTCAGCAACGGATATATTTTCGATGAGAAGATTGTAAAATTTGACGTCAATGAAAACTTAGTTTTTGATATCATTGATCAACCCAAAGACCCTGAAATTATGGGACATATAGATATCAAAAGAGGTCAATTTATGTTGAAAGACAATGGAAATGGTACCACTACCCTTATCGGGAACAGTTGGTATAATCTCCATGTCTTCCCTACTTGGTATTATGACCTTTGGGCAGAAAGTATCACTAGGAATGTCCATTTCCGAGTAATGGAGCATATTAAACTATTAAGCGAGCGATAACCTATGTTTTCTTTTGTGGTAAGAAAACTTGGCTTTTTAAAGGAGATCCCTTTATTAGCCATCCTATTTGATAGTCTTATGAGACTTTGGATGTTCATTGCGAAGCCCGAACTGCTACATTGGATCGATGACCTGGAAGAAAATGTCGAACGTATGCCCGGGACGACGGTTGGGATACATAAATATGGCGGGACTGCGTTCAATTATTCGGGAAAGGAATTCGCACATGTACATAGCAATGGTTTAGTGGATATTTTATTAAATAAAGAGCTAAAAAAATCATTAATGATGGAGGGAAAAATCAAGGACCATCATCTATTTAAAAATTCAGGATGGATCAGTTTTTACCTTCACAATAAGCAAGATGTTGCCTATGCCTGTTACCTCTTGAAAAAGGCTTACGACCGTGCTAGAGAAAAACAGAATTCTGTTAGACAGGCTTTGATCGTTCAGTCACTGCAATAATTAGCGAGCCTAGTTCGACAGCAACTAATTTTTCCATCAACATGGTAATTCCGAAAACGCTTTGACCATATGCAGGACCTTTCCATAATTTGGAAAGTCTTTATCTTTTATAATTAATATCTTTGCCGTATGAATATTGAACAGATCAAACAACCTTTCCTCAAAAAATTCCCTGGAGATTTTTCCAATAATCCTACACAGCGAGGCACGCCAAAAGTGTTATTTGCTACGATCGAACCTACTGGGTTTGAACAGCCTCAACTGATTGCTTTCAACGAGGCTCTTTCTGAGGAAATAGGGCTGGGTAAATTTGAAGAAAAGGACCTTAACTTTTTGGTAGGATCTCACCTACCCGACAATATTCAGACCTACGCTACAGCTTATGCGGGACATCAATTTGGTAACTGGGCCGGACAACTGGGCGATGGTAGGGCTATTCTCGCAGGAGAAATTACCAATGCCGCGGGTAAGAAGACCGAAATTCAATGGAAAGGAGCTGGTGCAACGCCCTATTCAAGACGTGCAGACGGAAGAGCAGTATTGCGGTCTTCTGTACGTGAATACCTGATGAGTGAAGCCATGTATCACTTGGGCATACCTACTACCAGGGCCTTAAGCCTGGCCTTTTCGGGAGAAGATGTTCTTCGGGATATCATGTACAACGGCAACCCACAATACGAAAAAGGAGCCGTGGTAATCAGAACCGCCGAAAGCTTCCTTCGCTTTGGACATTTTGAACTGATGTTTGCTCAGGGGGAGCACAGCTTATTACAGGATCTGCTTGATTTTACGATTGAAAATTACTTCCTTGAAATTGTTTCATCCGATCAGCAGAAATATAAAGATTTTTTTGAAAATGTATGTAACCGCACGGCAGACTTAATGGTAGAATGGTTTAGAGTAGGTTTTGTGCATGGGGTAATGAATACAGACAATATGTCGATCTTAGGCCTAACGATCGATTATGGTCCCTATTCAATGATGGATGAATATAATTTAAATTTCACGCCCAATACGACGGATCTACCAGGAAGGAGATATGCATTTGGAAAGCAGGCACAGATTGCAAACTGGAATTTATGGAAACTTGCGAATGCCCTCCAACCTATCATCAACGATGAAAAATTCCTTGAAAACACCCTAAATAATTTTGGCGTTTATTTTTGGGAAGCTCATGACAAAATGCTTTGCAAAAAATTCGGATTTGATGGGCTAAAAAAGGAAGATGAGGTGTTTTTTAACAACTGGCAAGGTTTAATGCAAGAACTCGCATTGGATCATACCTTATTCTTCAGTAAATTGGAAAAAATAACTCCAGAAACTGATTTACATGAACATTTTAGCCCAGTAGCTTACGCTGTGTTAAATGAAGAAAAGCTTAGCCGGCTTAAAGACTTCATGGAACAGTATCAATCCCGCTTGCATTCAAATTCAATTTCAAAAGCTGAGTCCCTGGATTTAATGAAAAAAACAAACCCCAAATTTATACTGCGGAACTATCTGCTTTACCAATGCATTGAAGAAATTAATGCTGGAAAAACAGCAATGTTAATGAAACTAACGCAAGCATTAGAAAATCCATACCAAGAATTATTTCCGGAATTTTCCGTCAAACGTCCTTCTAGCTATGACAACACCGCAGGATGTTCTACACTCTCATGCAGTTCATAGTACGAGATCCCCCTCTCGTTAAGCATTCAGGGGGGGAATTAAAGTTTAGGATTTGTAGATTTTCTAAAAATAATAATACTTAGTAGCCAGCCAACAAGTAAGCCTACTAAGAGATAAGACTCTAGATGCATATCTTGAAACCGAACGCTGGGTATATCACCATCCGAAGTAAACTCGGCCCTTCTTAACAGGTCTCGTATCTGAGCAACTTTAAATTTTAAATAAACCAAGCGCACCCAACACAATATAAGTCCCGAAGTACTGATAATTAGAAGGGAAAGCCGTTGATTTCTTACCGAAGATACTTTACAATAATTTTTGACTGACAGATACAGAAAAGGGAGAATTCCAAAAGAGAAAATAAAAATCAGTGTTGGTAAAACCTGGCCAGGTAGACGCCAGCTATCCTTAAACAAGGGGCTTTCACCTATAATTTCGGTTGTAAAAAACATTAAAAACCGATCTCTAATAAAAAAGGCAATTAGACACAATACGGTTGACAATCCAATAGCAATTTTGTATTCTTTCATCTTTTTCATTTCAATGAGCTAGGAGTAGGGAAAGCCGGAAACATAGGTTATCGACTTAAACCATTTTGGATATTGCTTTTACATTGTTCGATTTGCTTTTTCATTACTTTAAGTTCCCTTATCTTAGCATCTATCTGTTCCAATTTAAGATCGAGCACTTCCATTTTACTTGTCTGAGTTAGCTCTTTTTGATACCATGCATCAATAACCTGCTTAATTTCAGCTAACGTAAAACCTACAGCTTTTGCCATCTTTATGAACCTCAGTTTTTCGGTTACTTCATCATCGTAATAAACGTAGTTATTGGAAGTTATATCCTTTTTTGTCTTGCCAGAAATGAGTCCACTCTTTTCATAAAAACGTATAGTTCCAATAGGAATGTTCGCTTCCCTCGCTAGTTGACTAATTAATTTCACTTGATAATCAATAGTTTAAAAAAATATCACAAGTATAAAGTATACTTCATACTTGTTGGTTGTAAAAATACAGTTTAAATTTGTCTATAGAAAATCAATGGTCGCTATAAATATCTTTTTATCATGAAAACAGCATATTCCGACAAAGAACTTATTAAACTTGTACCCGGCTTCACAAGCAATTTTATCGTAATAAATGACATTTCAATCCATTATGTTCACGGAGGCAAAGGAGACCCCATAATTCTTATTCCGGGTTATCCAGAAACATGGTGGGCGTATCATCATGTAATGCCTATATTAGCAGAAAGCAACCAAGTATTTGTAGTTGAAATTAGAGGAATGGGTAGCTCGGATAAACCGGAAAATGGTTACGACAAAAAGAACATCGCCAAGGATATCTACAAATTAGTAAAGCATTTAGGCTTGGACAGCGTTTTTATTGCAGGTCACGATATCGGTGCACATGTTGCTTTTAGTTTTGCTTGTAATTATCCTCAAGCAACTAGTAAATTGATACTGCTAGATACACCACATCCAGACCCAAGCATGTATCAGCTTCCTATGCTACCTGTTTTGGGGGAAACTTATCTATATCCATGGTGGCTAGCTTTTAATCAAGTAAAAGAATTACCGGAAAGGTTACTTGAGGGACGCATGTCAATCGTCATCTCTTGGTTATTTGACAACCTGCTGATTAATAAAGATAGCATAAGCCAATTTGATAAATCTGTTTATAGTGAAGCTTATGATAATAAAGATGCTATTCGTTGTTCCAATGCATGGTATCAAGCCTTTCCACAGGATATTAAAGATTACGCGAGCTACAGTAAATTAGAAATGCCAGTCCTGGCGATTGGTGCAAGTGGCTATGACCTACTGCTTCATTCTTTACCGGAAATCACCAGTAATCTAACACTTAAAAAAATTGAAAACTGTGGCCATTTTATTCTTGCGGAAAAACCTATTGAAACCGCCGAATTGATCAAAGCGTTTTTATTGACAATCTAATTTCGGATGAAATCAACTTGTAATAAAAAGCAACGGTTGCAGGCCTATCCTGAAAGAATTTTTCATCTTCGAGGATATGTTCTGTCCTGGTTTCAAGATAAAAACTTAAAAGCTATAATCTACCCCAAAACTGATATAACCCGGCAAAAGTTTATATTCGGTACTGGTATTATAAAGGTCTGTCAATTCAGCATTTCTGAAAAAGCGAGTATTAAAAATATTTTTTGCTGTCATGGTAAATCTTGTCCTATGTTGCCGCAATTCATAAGATAAGGAGAAATCCGAAAAATAATAGGTCTTGGAATCCTGCCCAAGGAAACTGCCAAAGCGATAGGATTCATTCTTTAGATTACACTGTATATTTTTTCCCATATTCAAAAATACATTCAGAAATCCGCGGCTATTATTGAGTGTAGTTTTGCTATCTGAGCGATAAGTAACCGACTGCAGGGCATAACCTGTGTAAATATTCAACCTGGATTTCCATGCACTTCTAAACGATAGTCCATAATCATATGTCTCTGTATGAATTTGACGATTGCCCACGCCCACCACCAATGTTTCGTAATCTGCCGTGTTTGCACCTAAGTCCAGACGGAAATTTCCACCTACAACTTTCAGGTAATAATTGAGATCTGCCTTGTAATTGCTGCTCTTTTTGTTTTTAAGCAATACTTGTTGCACAAGGCTAAAATTGGGGTCTAAACTGCTTTCTGTACCCATATAATCAAACAAAATCTGATGTCCGGCCGAAAGGTTCGCAAAAAAACGATCTGTCATACTTCCATAAGTGTATATCAGCGTACCACCTGAACTACTTAAGGTCGCTAGATTATCCATTCCTCGAATAAAGTTTCGAACCCCTGTCGTATAATAATGGGGAATTAGCTCGGTGAGTGAGGTATTCTGTTGCTGAAAATAGAGATCTGTTTCCAGTCGCCCTTTTGGGTGGATAACCCATTTCCCCGATAGTCCTGGAGAAAGCAACAGGCTATTTTTATGTTTGGGTTTCCCAAAATCTGTCAACCTGTTCTGTACAAGACCTGCCTGCAAGCGGGGTGTCAATTCCCATTTATTTCGTTTAAAGGTATACTTGGAAATAAGGTTCGTCTGAAACACGTTTAAGTCCATCGCATTGGAAAATCCCGAAGGAGAGACTGCTGTCCCACCTGACTCGTTTGGATTTGATAACAACTTCAATTCAGTGTTGAGCTGTTGCTGCTGGTAGGCCATATTGAAGGCCAACTCAAAAAAATCACCATTTTTCTTTCGGCTTACATAGTGTGTAGTAGCCCCCAGATACTGCAGATTATTTTCGATATGTTGTTTTACCGCATGGATATCTTTACCTCCAAACAAATCTTCATAATAGTATTGATTGATACTGTAGTCCAATGGCGACTGTTGCTTTATCCAACGTAGTGAGCTGACCAGTACATCCCGCTCCGAAAATTTGTAGCTATAACTCAGATTATGGTTGGTCAAATATCCTTTACTTTTGGTCAGTTCCTCACTTTGAACACCATTAAACAGTAATGCACCCAAATCATTTTTTCTCAGAGAACCTAGTGTACCTGAATAGCTCAACAGTGTACGCTTATTGGGCTCCAACTGCAGTTCCAGTTTCGTGAAGTAGTTATCGATGTTTCTGGTAAACTGATAATCTTCGGTATTGGTAAATTGAATATCCTGCAAATGATAGTTCTGAACGGTATTTCGATAAAATGATTTTTTAGTAGGATTTGCAAAACCCAGCCATTTGATCTTTAACTGTGGGGTCGGATTTAAAATGGTATTCAAGGACAACAGCTTATCGTTATTGAAATTCGTTCTTTTATAATCAAAACCGGGCAAATTTGGCGTATTATCTATCAAAGTAGGTGTTGTTATTCCGACACCAATCTGACCTGGTTCATCAGGAGAACCAGACTGGATCAGGTGGTTAATACTGCTTACGGCATCGACTCCATTATTGTTAGCAGCACCTAATAGGTAATATTTGTTCTTTTTTCCAAAATTCATCAAGTTCGCATTGGCCTGATAATATTTTGGACCTATGGGAACAACCTGCGCATCCACCGAGCCAAGCCACTGTGCCCTGCTTTCCTCCTTAAGTTGCAGATTTAGTGCAATTTTGTCCGAATTTTCGATACCTTTCAGCTGTTTATTATTAGAATACCGCTGCAATATCTGAATTTTTTCCAAGGGACGAACGGACATACTTTGTGTCAGCAGGCGATAGCCCTTTTCAAAAAAATCGTCCCCTTCCACCATCACTTTTTCTACTTCTTTATTGCCTATTTTGATACTCCCATCGGTCCCCACCTGAATGCCGGGAATCTTTCGAAGAAGATCCTCTACCGTACGCTCATCACCCTGCAAAAAGGATTTCACAGCAAGCTCAATGGTATCTCTGCCCCGGCGGTAGGGGCCTTTGGCATGGACAATCACTTCCTGCAATTGCTCCACCCCTCCAGCTAATAACTGTACATCAATCAGCGTGTCGGCCTGCGTAGGCGTAATCGAAAGTGAAGCTGGCTTAAAGCTCAGCGCCTTGAATAGCAACGTAAATGGTCCACTTTGGGCCGTTTGCACATGATATTTGCCTTGGCCGTCGCTAAACGTATAAGCCAACATTTTGTTATCGCCATCACGCCGTAAATCAATACGTACCCCTCCTAACGCTTTTCCCTCAGTACTAACGCTTCCGTGGATAGCAACCTGTCCATGTACGACCATAAACAACAGACAAAAGCTGAATAAGGCCGCTATCCGCTTATTGATGTTCCCATTCATACACTTGCTCTACACTGCCTCTAACTTTTTGTTTATCAACGCTTACACCTTCCATCATTGGCATTTTGCTGTACATAATACGCATTTGTTCTTCATTGATTTGGTCGTCTTTCTTGACAAATTCTTCCAGGCTCAATTTGGGTAAAGACTGGATATATTTATCATTTACGGGAATATTTCCCGCATAGGGATAATTTACCTCCTTCAGGTACCAATAGTTCGGATTGGCACTTTCGTTATACAGCATCACAATAAGGCCCGGCAAGCCACCAAATTTCGATGGTCCCACAGGTACGGGAATATCATTGGTATAATAAGCGACCAAAGTAGTTCCACGATAAGAGGCCGTTGCTTTGTGGCATACATGTTTGCCTAACGTATCCACATCGGTGTAATCGGTATTCCAGACCAATGCCGGAAATTTGTCCGTCACCAAATAGTTAACACCTTGAATGGAACGGGTTTCTAGCTGTTGGTCAGCCTTATTTTGATGGATCACGACCCTGTTATACCTCTTGCCAGATCCGATTGTTATCGAAAATGAGGAAGCTACTTCATCATCGCCATCTTTGTTGAGCTCCTGCTTGCGTATTGGCATCGAATCACGAACAGCAATCTTCACTGTTCCATCATAATAGACATCTTCTTTAAAAGTAGCCATGGCTGATGGGATGTATTCATATGTCGCATGAAGCCGCTGTGCAGAAGATAATCTGGAAAGGAATAGAAATAAAAAGAATATATAATATTTACGCATGATAATTTAGTTTAGAAAGACGGGGTCAAAGCCCCGCTTTTGTTTTTGTGTAAGAATGAATAAAAGTTTAGTTGTTTGCAACCCAGTCATGCATTGCTGCAAAGAAATTAGCACAGCCGCCAGCTGAAGAAGCATAATCTGTGTAGACAGCGCTGCCTAATAAAACACCATCACAGCTATAAATACTTACTTTAAAATTACAGCGTACGAATGCCGCATTCGTTTCAGTGGTTGCCTCGGTAACCCTAACCGTATTGTTGGCCAGGCGCTGGGAAGTTGTTTTCACAGATACATTTCCGTTGACTGTTGTTGCGGCTGTCTTGGCCGAAGCAACAGATGATAGCATCACCATTGCTACCAAACTCATCATTAATCTTTTCATTGTCTTTAAATTTACTTGTTAAACCATGGTATGTTTTGACGGCATACCCTTGTATATGGCAGTAAAAATAAAGACACATTTAATTATTTAAATGATGATTAAATATCTGTAAATGGTCACTTAGAATTCGTAGCTTATTAATTACTATTCGCAATGGGCTTATCACTGAATAACTCGAATTATGGAGCAAATCGTTTTGAGGTAACGAAGTAAAAAGCTCTCCTAAATACCTGTTGAGGGAAGCTAAATAAAATTTTCTCGATAATGACCAATGCTTGGAGCATCTGTCGTTATAATATTCTCATTTTGGTCAAAAGCATATAGCGAGGAATTCCTGTCACTAAAATACTTGCCTTAAGGCAAGTATTTTAGGCCTTTTATGCTTTAGTTTTATAAGATATATGCTTTTTAATCATGCAGAATCTATTTATAGCTATTACAATAAGTTGTTTTGTATTATTTTCGTTCGCTGTACGCCACAAACTTTCTACGCGAGTTTATATCATTTGGTCTCTCTTCATATCATTTGCCGCTGTTGCAGGGTTCTTTATACAATTTCCCCCATCTTTCGCCTTAACGCTATTGGGTACAGTTATAACAATCATCTGTTGTTCGATACTATTGGTTAATACAAAAATAAATATGTATTTGCTTTTGGCGATCCATATCTTGCGTATTCCAGTAGAATTTATTCTCTATGCTTTATTCAAAGCTAAAATGCTACCGCGAGAAATGACTTTTATTGGCTGCAATTATGATATAGTTTTCGGAATTACTGCCTTAATATTTTTGATAACGGGCATATTCTTTCGTAAAATTTTCAATTTCCAGATTTTCAGATTATGGAACATATTCGGTATTTGCTCAGTTCTCATTGTTGTTCTTCTAGGAATACTGTCATTCCCAATTCCTATACAATTGATCGCTTATGATCAGCCAAATATTGCTATGTTACAGTTTCCATATGCTTTATTGCCCAACCTGGTGGTACCCTTGGTAATCTTATCCCATATCCTGCTTTTGAGGAATTCAGTTACATCAACATTTAGATAATACGTCTATGGAAGAGCTTCTTTGGATTTCTATCCCTAAAGACCGCCATCTTTAGGAAGATCAGGCAATTGCGCACTATTATGTCCATCAATCTTCTGTGCCGCTGCAATTGAAACAACCAAATCATTCAGCATAGAGCTTGCTGCTGTCGGCGAGTTAGGAAGCAAAACCAAATTACTTCTGCTATTGGCGCCGATAGCATTCAGTGTATCATAATGTTGCGTAACCACGATTAACGCAGAGGCTTCCTGTGCATTGATATTGGCAGCATTCAGCATTTTTACAGATTCTTCCAGTCCCTTCGCAATCTCTCTTCGCTGATCTGCGATACCCTGTCCCTGTAGTTTTTTAGATTCTGCCTCAGCTTTTGCTACAGCAACAATTCGTATTCTCTGAGCCTCAGACTCATATTCTGCGGCTGTTTTTTCGCGTTCAGCAGCGTTGATTCTGTTCATGGCATGTTTGACCTGTTCATCAGGATCAATATCTGTCACTAATGCTTTAATAATATCGTAACCGTAGCTTTGCATCGCATCCTGCAATTCACTTTTTACGGCAATGGCAATATCATCTTTTCTTACGAAAACGTCATCTAATTTTGTTTTTGGAACTTCAGCACGCACAACATCAAAAACATACGATGTGATCTGATTTTCGGGATTCTCCAAACGATAATAAGCATCTTTTACGTTGTCTCTGATTACCTGATACTGGACAGAAACTTTCATCTTGATGAAAACATTATCCAGTGTTTTGGTATCAATTATGACATCCAATTGCTTTATTCTAAGATTCAGACGTTTAGATATTTGATCCAAAAACGGAATTTTTAAATGCAAACCAGCATGACTCACTTTTAAAAATTTACCCAGCCTTTCTATCACAGCTGCAGATTCTTGTTTTACCGTATAAAATGAAGCAAATAATGTAATAAGTCCAAAAAAGACCAGAATTCCTAAATATAGCATAACCTTAAATTTAATATTGGTGATATACAAACTTACATCTTTACATTGTCATTCTTATATCAATTCCTTCATTTTTCGGTAAATATCAATCGCTAAGTTATCATCTCCAAGTATCACAGTGGTTCATCTGATCTTAGTAGGCATAATCAACGCTTTACCTCTGCAATCCTGGCATAAAGCTACCTCCGCTGATACTCCCATTTATAAAACGAAAGCAGCTGCTATAACAAATACGTGAGAGTATCAAGACGATATAATTCCACAAAGGATCTTTCATCAATTCGGGCTCCCGCATATGCATAACACCTTGATAGATGGACAGCACTCCACCCAAACAAAATATGAAAATAGAAACCACAAAAGAGAAAAAACGGAGGAGTTATTATTTGGGCCAATCAAGCTGAACTTGATCTCCTGGGTTATCATAAGGAAGAATATTTTGATTTCCCCTTCACCAGCGTTTCAAGCCAAATAGGATATAAAACTATATAGAGGAAGAACTTATGCATATTATTAATGAAAATCATGCTGATTTTATTTAACTTAGTGTCTAGATAATATGAAATCTAGATTAAACCTAATTGAAATCAATAGCGATTGTATATTACCATGGATGAAACGTCGGCCAAACTTCCTCTGGATAATGCTGTCTATTTTACTAATAACACTCAACCAATTCGCTCAAGGAGCAATTTCAACAAATAAAAATAAACTGCTTCATACTGTTAAGGTTGTTTATTTTTATCCTGCTGACACAAAACTATCTTCCGATTGGAAAAATCGTCTCGACCGAACACTGAAAGATATCTCCTCCTATTACAAAACTGAGCTTGGAAATTCGGGATTTAAGAGTGATGGTATCTCTTTTGAGACAGACGATTCGGGTTATCGGTACCACTTGGTTCAAGGGGCGAAATCCTCAAATGATTATACAATAAATTCAGGGCGTGAAATAGAAAATGAAATCTTCGAAAAACTGGCACCTGCTATCAATCCAAACACCGAACATATTCTTGTCATTAATGCTTTAAGCCATAAAGATGAAAATGGTACCTACATCTTTCATTCGCCATACTATGGCAGGGGTTCTGCTTCCTCGGGCTTGTGCATGGTTGCAGACTGCGACCTCCTAGATCCGGCACTACTCACGGACGCAAGCACCAAAATAACTTTTACTGAGATGTTTGCCACAAATAAAGCATGTACTGTAGGAGAGTTCAACAGTTGGTACCTAGGTGGGATAGCACATGAAATGGGCCACCTTTTTGGATTACCACACGATCATGGTTTTCCAAATGAGTTCAATTCAAAAACGATTTCCTTAATGGGAGAATATGGCAGCAGGCACTACAAAGACGAAAAATGGGGAGGTTTAAAATCAGCTAAATTTTCCAAAGCTTCAGTATTTCAATTAAGTAGTCATCCCATATTTACACAGCGACCAAAACCTATCCAACAAAAAAACGAATTCCTATTACAATCATTTAAGCTATTTCAAGCTGAAAATACGACAAAATTAAAGCTCCAGTACCGTGCAGGTACAGTACCATATGGCGTTGTAGCGTTGATCCACCCTTATAATACCTCCGAGTATTTGAGCAACAGCTTTACCGCTGTAGTCAACCAGAGCAATTCTGTAGAAATTGATATTGCTCCTTTTGAAGGCAATATACCCTATGAAATTAGAATGCTGTTTTTATTTGACAACGGATCAGTTAAAGAATACCGAAAAATGGTTAGCCATAGTAACGATGGAGATTTCCTTACCATTAACAATTTTGGTCAGGCTACCGTCAATGACCTGATTAGAGTAGTAGAAAATGACAGCCTGGATAATCAAAAACAGGCCAAGTTGAGTATCTTAAATCAATTGTTGCAGGACGACCAACCCATCAACCTTAAAACCATAAAAAAGGATAGTATTTTTCTTTCTGACGCAGCATGGGAAGAAGCTTACGTAGGTTGGGAAAACCCAGCGAGAAATTATTACACAGCAGAATCTAACGCTTTATTTTTCCTAGAAAACAGCGCTAAGGTATATCGCAAAGGATTATATGCCCATGCACCATCCCTATATAAGTACAAGCTTGCAAAAAAGTGGCGGCAATTAAAAATCATCGCAGCTTTACGTGACGGCGCTCAAAAACCAGAGGGCATTCAATTTATCATCCGTGGTAATGGGAAAATCCTTTCTTCCCATAATGTCAAGCCCAATGAACAGCATCTTTTTGATCTAGATATAACAGGTGTCGATGATCTTGAGCTCCTTACGCAAGATCAAAGCGGCAACAACTTTAATGCCTGGTCAATTTGGTGCAACCCATATCTTATAAAATAAAAAAACGACGCCCCCTATTCATCCAGTTCGTAAAGGTATTTCCAGGAGCTTACATATTCCAGAGTTGGCCTGGCAATTTGATCTCCCTCCTATTTTCTTTGCGGTTCAGCAGCTCATCAAAATTTTTTGCCATCACAAAAAACCGAACCTTGGCTCGGTCAATCAGGGCAAGGTAATGTGTAAATACCTTTGTATTTCTGCTTCCGTCAGCTCAGTGCTCAGCGCCACAATGTTGTCCTTATTTGCTGCGTGCCACGTTAAAGCAATATTGGTATGGATACCTGAAAAATCGCCGTCATCATATTTTTTTGGCAGACCATACGTATACATTGCTTACTATTTGTCAGCCTATGCCACCTTCCCTATTGCCGCTGTTAGGCTTTACGAAAATTAAGATAAAAAGGCTTTTTATCCGCGCTGTAATTTGAGTTTGAAAATCATTTGCTTAACTACTCTTCGTTAGCGATAAAATGTTGATTTTCCCTATATTTAATCAACGTTAGACGATGGACATAATCGTTGACAATTTGATTCATAGATGATGATGGGTAAGGTTATTGATGTTGCCAGTTATGGCATGGTATTGCTTTCAGATTTGGATTGGCTAATCTTGGAGAACACATACGATGTAACCTAGGAGAAAAAGAACTCGGAAATAGGGATAAACAAAACTGTGCTTAGAGAAGGATTGAATGCCTCTACTGATACGAGTAACATACGAATGATAAATAAGTCAATTTTTTGTATAAAGGATGAGTAAACTGCCTAAATCTTATTATAACAATAACGATACTTTATTCCTGGCAGAAGATCTGTTAGGAAAGGTACTCTATACGCAAAAAGACGGCCTGCTAACAGGGGGTAGAATTGTCGAAACTGAAGCTTACTTTGGCGTTATGGATAAAGCATCTCATGCATTTAACGGAAAGAGAACCTCCAGGACTGAGCCGATGTATCGTGAAGGTGGTGTGGCCTATGTATACCTATGTTATGGAATTCACCATCTGTTGAATATTGTTACGTCCGGTGCAGCGGATCCCCAATGCGTTTTAATAAGAAGTATTGAACCGCTCGTTGGCATTGACGTGATGGCTTTGCGGAGACACGTGCTGCCAGAAAAACCCTCATTTTCCAACGGACCGGGTTCTTCGGCCAAAGCTTTGGGAATTGACGCGTCGTTTAATGATGCGCTATTGACCGACGACCGCATTTGGATTGAAGATCAGGGATTAAAATACAATCCCGCACAAATCGGAAAAGCAGCACGAATCGGTATTGCTTATGCTCAGGAACACGCGGCTCTACCTCTACGTTTTTTTGTAAAGGAAAGTAAATATGCCAGAAAGTGACCATTCATTCGTCAGCCCCCGCAATTGGGTTTTAATTCATGTGAATAACTGAATTTCAATTACGTTCCATATTTTTTAACTTTACGATATAGATGACATGCAAAACAATAAAACCAACAAACCATCATGATCAATCAAATAAAAAAATTTAAAGGCAATGCACTTGCGTTGGAATTAATAGGATCATTTACAGAAATTGATGCGCTTTTGATAGAACAACTTTTCGAAGAAAAATTGAATGAAGGTTATGCGCATGTCAACATATTGATTAAGGTTAAAGACATGTCTATGATGAAAGACATGAAATTAAAAGCATTTTTTGAAGGGGAATTATGGGGAATTAAACATTTCGGAAAAATCGGACGCTGTGCGGTTGTATCCCATTCTGATTTCATGAAGTCAATAGTCAATATTGAAAACAAGATGCTCCATTTATTTAACTCGGCTTTAGAAGAGCGATATTTTGATGAAAATCAGTTAGAGGAAGCATTAGAATTCATCGAGAACAACAATAAAAAAATTTGATCTGCGAATTACGCATAAATCAAATGGCTTATCCTGAAAAAATTAATATAATTTAATGATAAAAAATAGTTTTTTATTGTTTGACTTTTCGCATATTAGTCCTTGTTAAATTAACCAATTTTGAACGAGTAACAAATTATCACCATGGAAAGACCTTATGATGGTATTGCAAATATTGACCAAACGTCAAATGGATACCAAATTACCATCCCAGCAAAAAAACATATGCCTGTCATAGCATTCCTTAGTTTGTGGCTGGTCGCTTGGTTTATTGGATTAAATTTTGTTGGAGGCTCGTTCGTAAAGGACTTTTTTAATAACGGAAATAGCGGGTTAGAATTTGATCGGTTGTTTCAAGTAATCTGGTTGATTGGCTGGACTCTGGGGGGCTTATTTGTGATTAAAACATTATCGTGGTACTTAATTGGAAAAGAAATCATCGTGATAGATCGTGAGCAGATCAGCATCGCCAGAAAAAATGATATATTCTTCAGAAATAAGATATTTGATCTACGGGAAGTAAAGAATTTTCATATCGAAGAGGAGCCCTTTGAATTCGTTTTTTGGGGCCGCAGGAATGATTTGTCGTTGTTTAAAAATAGAGGGACTATTCGATTTGAATATGGTTTTAAAACAATAAAATTCGCGAATGATATGGATCAAGCTGAAGCGAATTACATCTTAGAAACATTAAGATCATCAGGGTATCTGAACTCAGCCAATTTTGATTAATTTAATTAAACAAATAGTCAGAAAGACGACAATGATGCAGTTTTATTGCTTAACTTTCGGAGCAGCCTGCTGTTTTTCGATTATTTTTCTGAACAGGACAAATTCTAAGACGGTGCTGGCTAGATAAACAACGAAAAAAAGGAGCAGCATTTTTAACGGGTCAAGAACCATATTATATTTATAAACTCCAGCCAAAATATAAATAATCAGTAAGACCAGACAAACAGCAGGTATTCCCGAAAATGTCAGAAACGATAATACTTTATTTCGGCGAATTTTTTCGATGTGATTTAGAAAAAATAGTAAAGAACATAAAATCACTACGAAAAGGTAAATTGTTGAAAAACCTAAATTGACAACAATGTCCAGTATAACTATAATCGTCTCCAGAAATCCTGTAGCAGCCGTATTCGTCTCTGCAATAACAAGTCGGTATAGGATAAATAGCGCGACACTTATCAGTACATTAAGCAACCAAAATCTGAATATAATTTTCCCCATATTACCCGTATTTTTATAATTATTGTTGTCTATTCATCGATAACACTTTCAAGTACGCTTACAAAGATATCAAGTTATTTTCCGGGAGTGATGTACGAATATAAATTCTGTCTCCGCGAATAATAATTGTTCCGCTGTCCAATAAGCCTAACGGAGGATGAAACGATGCCAAATCCCGCTCGTCCAGAATTAATCAAAAATTAACCAACTGCTAAAATTAATCGCTTGAAACTAGCCCGTTTTTGAAGGATGTACGGATCAAGCACGGATATAACACTGATCAGGCACAAGGGACTAGTGCTTTTAAAATGCATTAAACGTACTTAGGAGGCACCTTCATGTTGGATAAAACGGCTATTTTTCCTCTTCGGAAAGCTTACACGGAATTTAACTTAAATAAAATTTATTCAATATATAACTTATATTCGAGGTCAATAGAAGGAATTATACGAGTTTTCTACTGCAAATCGTATTTGCAACCAAAATTGGTATATTGCACTACAATATAGTTTAAATTTTAAATTATCCGGATCTATTGACTGAATACCCTAAAGCAATTAAATTCAAATATTCGTGGCGCAAGTACCAACTTCGGGTACTTGAAGAATTACAAGAGCATCTTAAAGATGGTCATTTACATGTGGTGGCACCTCCCGGTTCAGGTAAGACGGTTTTGGGGCTTGAAGTCGCTATACGCATCAATAAACCAACCCTAATTCTCGCACCGACGCGTGCAATCCGTAACCAATGGATACAACGGTTCTGTGAACTTTTTCTTCAAACGGACACCATGCCGGACTGGATCTCCAGGGATATCCGGAATCCGAAATTTTTCACCGTAGTAACCTATCAGGGACTGCATGCTGCCTGCAATGATCAGGATGCGCCGGAGCTCGGGTCAAACCTTGAGCTTATCCTAAAGGGATTGAAATCGCAAAAAATTGGCACGATTGTCGTCGACGAAGCACACCATCTTAAAAATGAATGGTGGCATACATTAACCCATATAAAGAAAAAGCTGAAGCCGACGGTTGTTGGTCTAACAGCAACTCCACCTTACGATGTCACTCCAACAGAATGGCAGCGCTACATGGATCTAAATGGTCCCATAGATGCAGAAATTTCCGTCCCCGAACTTGTCATTGAGGGTGATCTATGTCCGCATCAGGATTATATCTATTTCACCAATCCTAGCCAGAAGGAAAGACAGTTTATTGCCGATTATAGGGATAGCATGCTTAAACTGTTTAAGGAAGTAAGCAGCGACAAAATCGTACTTCAGGCGGTCCAAAATCATCCTATATGGTTAAACCCGATGGATGATCTCGACTGGGTCTATAATAACCTGAAATATTACTCAGCAGGCTTAATTTTTCTCCATGCCAACCAAATTCCAATTCCCGAGCTCCATATGGAGATCATCGGTGGCAAAGATTTTAAAATACCTCGCCTGGATTATGAATGGCTCGAAATTCTACTTGAATTTTATCTGTACCAGGAAAAGGTACATTTCAATGCGTTTGAAGAACACCGCAACATGCTAGAAAATAGATTACAAAGGCATGGTGCCACGGAAAGAAAACGGGTGAACTTTTCCCAAAATAGCCGTGTCCGACAATATTTGACATCCAGTATCAGTAAAATGGACGCTATTACAGCGATTGTGGATTTTGAATATGAAAAATTGGGTAAAAACCTACGGTTGGTAGTCCTTTCGGATTTTATCCGAAAAGAATTCTATGTAAGCACCGACCACAATACGCTTGAATTGAACAAAATAGGTGTTATACCTATTTTCGAAAAATTGAGACGGGAAAATAAGAATAATAAGAAAATCGCTGTGCTTACAGGATCCTTGATCATTATTCCGGCTAGTACTTACGCTGCATTTCAAACCACTGCTGCTAAGTATGATATTTATGACAACGCTGCGAGCCCTGTTCCTTTTGATACAAATTACCTTTTAATAAACCAAACAGAGGGACTTAAACACGATATCGTTCACATCGTCACACAGCTATTCCAGACTGGAGAAATTGAAGTCCTACTGGGGACCAAGTCATTGTTAGGTGAAGGCTGGGACGCTCCGGCAATCAATGCCCTGATTTTAGCGAGCTTTGTCGGCTCATTTGTACTTTCCAATCAGATGCGGGGTCGGGCTATCAGAGCACAACAGGGCAATAAGGACAAAACGGCAAATATCTGGCATTTGGTATGTGCAGACTCCACTTCCGCAACGGGCGGTGATGACCTTAAATTATTAAAGCGACGGTTCAAAAGTTTTGTCGGCGTCTCGCTGCGACAAGAACCTGAAATTGAAAATGGTATAGGCCGTTTTGATCTACCCGAAAACATAAACAACGTTGGGGAAATTTCACGGAAAAATGCGGAAATGTTGCTATTTGCAGCCGACCGAGAGAACCTCAGACAGCGGTGGAATGACGCGCTTACAAAAGGAGTGAATCTCGTCGAGGAGATCAAGATACCTTTTACGGAAGAACAAGATTACCAACGTGTAAAATCATTGTATCTCAACAAAACAATTAGAAATGTACTCGCGACAGTGGGCGCTGGCTGGCTTAGTTTTGGACTTGACAATGTACAGGGATTTTTTAGAGCATTAAAAAATATGCAAAGCCTAAAAGATTTTTATATTTACATGGCCAGCTTGGGTGCAGTCGGAATGCTGCTTTTCGGTAGAAATACCGTCAGGTCACTCAGACTATATTTGAAATACCGAGATATTTCCAAAGATCTCAACCAAGTGAGTTATGCACTCTTAAATGGCTTGCTAAAAGCTCATATCATACGGACTGATCGAAACGAAGTACGCGTAGAAACGCAAGTTGATCGCTCGGGTTCCGTTTACTGCCATTTAGAAGGGGGCACAACATACGACAAATCAATATTCATCAATGCATTACAGGAGATTATTGCGCCGATCAATAATCCGCGTTATGTGATTGTCAGGAAAAACAAATTTGCTTTTTTTGTCAAGCAGGAAGATTATCATGCTGTTCCGGAACCGCTGGCACGCAAAAAAGAGTTCGCCGAATATTTTAGCAATCAGTGGGAAGCACACGTAGGGAATTGTGATTTAATCTTTACCCGAACAATTACTGGCAGAAAATTGATCTTAAAAGCACGGGCGAAATCATTAGCGGCACAACTGGATGAAAACGTACTGCAGGTAAGTAAGTGGCGGTAAAGAAATAAGTCAAAAAAAAATCAACAATAGGCAGGAAATTTTGAATCGTAATATGCGAATTTTTATAAAAACGTTATGCTAAATAATACCTTTGATCTGCAAATAGAAGGTACACCTTCTGAATTTGGGGATCAGTCAATTCTCGAGAATTTTAGATTCCCAAATGGAAAAGCTTTTCCTAAATCATACAAATCCTTTGTAAAAAACTATGGATACGGGTTAGCATTAGGTGAATTTCATATTTATATTCCGATGGGCAACTATGGAGATTCATTAACTGTTAGATCCGATGAAATTAGAAGTACCTATATTAATGATGTTAAAAATGATGATATCTGGTTTGAAATAGGTCCTGACTGCTCGCTGCCAATCGTAAAGCGATTGTTTCCCTTCGCTTCCAGCGACAATGGCTACTATCTCTTTTGGGACTATGAAATTGATGCAGCAGGCGAACTGGATATTTATATAACAGATTTTAAGGGTACAGGATTTAGAAAAGCTGGCAAATCAATCGATGAACTCATTAGTAATTTGACTGGCGGTTCTATTAAAGAATTTCTCCCATTCTGCAGCCATCCACTACCGCGGACTTTCAAATGTTTAAAGAAAGTTGAATGAGCGCTATCTAACTACTCGAGCAACGCCACAATTGCAGGATCCTCGGGATCTATTTTTGGAAGAAAATGCTTCATAAGGCTGCCATTTTCATCGATTAGATATTTCTGAAAATTCCACAAGACAGCAGAACTTTCTACGCCGTTCAAGCTTTTGTTGGTCAACCACTGATAAATAGGCGCCTGCCGTTTTCCTTTAACATCAATCTTTGCTGCCATCGGAAAAGTTACGCCGTAATTCCGTTGACAAAAAGCAGCTATTTCGGCATCCTTACCAGGTTCTTGGTCTAAAAAATCATTTGAAGGAAAACCTATAATAACCAACTTATCACTGAATCTTTTATATAAGCGTTCAAGACCCTCGTACTGAGGTGTAAACCCACATTTAGAAGCGGTGTTTACAACGAGTATCTTTTTACCTTTAAATTGCGCGAAATCAATGGACGAGCCGTCCAACCCCTTAACTTTAAATCCATATAGCGTAGCTGATTTCAAAGCCATATCTACATTAACGTTACCATTGGTGAATAAATAATAGGCAACACCTGCGGCGACTACCGCAACAATGAATAAAATTATAAAGAGCATTTTTTTTATTTTTTTTTGAAACATGACAATCGATATAAGCACGAAACCATCCCAGAATCGTCTTTACTTAGGTCGATGAACACCCTTGGACTTGCGACCAAGGACGATACATAACAACCTTGCCGATCAACGTTGTACAAGGCAAAACGTATTCTGCAAAGTCTTGTAAACGATGAGTTCAGCGTTTACAATGGATTAAAGTTACTAAAGAAAGTCTGAGTTGGAAATGAAAAATGCTTTTCTGATCGGATAATAAAACAATATAAAAAACCGAATCTTCATGACAAAGATTCGGCTACACTATTAAACTATATAAACCAATTGTGTACGTTAAAGTTGACTTATTGAGGGGATGTTGGTCTATTTGGGCTTAGCCCTATCTGTCCCTTTAGCATCTTTCCACCATCCATTGTAATCCGGAGATAATAATCTGAAGAACAAACAGTCCCATCTTCATCCATAGATTTAATCCCCAGCCCAACAGGAACATCCTGTTGAGTTGCAGCTGTCTTCGCTATCTGATTGGATTCGTTGTACTCATCAAACATGGACACATAAATACTCTTGACACCAAGCGCGGTCAAATTATAGAATTGTCGCCACATAAAATCACCATGTTTTCGTTGCCCCTCCTGCAGTGACCCCGGCAATACACAGGGCTGATAGTCTATGTTATTTAAATTGCAAAACTGTAGATCAGCATTTTGGATATGCTGCGCATAATGATCCACGTCTGCAATGGTTCCGATGCGGCCTACCATCCAAGGTGACAACATATCAAATGATTTGTAGACATCGATATAGCCTTGTCTCGAATCTCCTCCTGTTTGTGCCAACCTCCAGTGTGTTGGCGTACCGCCCATGACATAACAGCCTTGATCGCGAAACCACTGAATAACCTCCAGACAGACGGCTGCCGACCAGGGATGGTTGTTGTCATTAAAACCGAATCCCCAAATACCGACCACAGGCTTGCCGTTCTGTTTGGCATAGGCAGTAGACTGGGTATATTGTTTCATCAGATTTAGCCAATCATTTTTTATCTCAGCCTGCATATTAACCCAAGCCGACACATCATACATGATATAGAATTTGATACCATGTTGCTCGGCGGCAGTTTTAACTTTAGCCGTAATCGCATTACGAATGGGACCTTCTATCCCTGTCGGATTAAATCGCTGCAATGCCGCCGTGTGGATACCGTAATCCTTCATCCATTTAAATTGGACATTGACTGTCTGATCGTCAAATGAAGAAAACAGAGATGCAGGCGAACCATTGCCCAATGCCGGTAAATTGGTATTGTATTTTTTTTGGTATTCGCTGTTGTCAGGCCAAGAAGGAATATGGAAATTACCTTGGGTCGGGGTCTGTTGCCAAGCCTCAGTCCAGTGCCACCAATGTGTTCCCATGGGTGAATTGTCACCCGCACAGGAAAACCAGCCCTGGTATCCCACGGTAATCTGCCCAACGACATCGCCTGTCACGGAAAGCCCATTGTTGCCATTCGCTTTTTTGGCCTCCTCTTTCGGGATAGATTCTTCAATCTTCTTTTCGCTCTTTGAACAGGACATCATCAAAGCGATCAACAAGAAGATTATACATACTTTTTTTTGCTGTTTAATACTCATAATTAAGTGATTTTTTTATAAATGGTTGAAGACTGGTTTATACATATTGGTTTATTTCAATGCTGGTCCCCATACTGCCTCGCTCTTCCGGAAGGCTAAAGTTTTACTGAGGTTATTCTTGAAATCAAAGTTATTATGTACCATTAATAAACTATTAACAAGAAATTAATAGCTTCCATAAATCTGTATAAAATGAAAAATTATTTATAAATACGTTTAATGTGCGTACAGTAATTTTGCTGTATATTGAAAATAAATGCTGCACCAGTTTATTTATAAAGAAGTAATTGAGCTGAGCGATCCGATGAGGTTTTCTTTCGAAAAAAGAAAACAATACGATCTAAATTCTGTATATTAAATAAACTCAATGGTCGATTTTTTTTCTTGACTACAACTATTTCTTCTTTAGCGGAAGACCAAAGTTCCCTTGGGTAATCGTTATTTAATTCGAATAAATTAAACTAATATAAATCTCAATCCGATTTTCTATGAAAATTACGTTAACATTAACCCTTATCATGTTTGTACAAGTCCTATTTGGACAGAAGTCTTTAACGCCTCAATGGCAATCGGACACCACCCTAAGATCTCCAGAGTCCGTTTGGGTAGATGCCAAGAACAAAGTACTCTATGTTTCAAATACGATCGCCTTCGAACCTAATACTACAGCATTCATCAGTAAACTGGATATGGACGGAAAATTTATCAAAAGAGATTGGGTTACGGGACTCAATGCTGTTTTGGGTATAGGAATCCACAAAAACCGGCTCTACGCGGCTGAAGCATTCTCTAAATCCATTGCCGTCATCGATATAGATAAAGCAAGCATCCTCAAAAGAATTACCATCGATGGTGCTGAGCTGCTCAATGACATTACTGTTGACTCAAAGGGTATCGTTTATGTAAGTGATACGCGACTTGGAAAAATCTATCGCATTGAAAACGACTCTCCTATGCTGTATGCAGAAAACCTAAAAGGTGCAAATGGGTTGCTGGCTGTCGGCAAAGACTTGTATGTGCTATCGGATGGCGCGCTTGTTAAGATAGATCAGGATAAAAAAACTACGGTAATATCGAAAGGTATGGAAGGCGGATTGGACGGTGTCGTACAAATTAAACCCAACGAATTTGTAGTTTCTGGCTGGCAAGGACTGATCTACCATGTCAAACCTGACGGCTCCAATGCTGTATTACTTGACACACGTGACAAAAAGATAAACGCTGCCGATATCGGATACGACAAATCTTCAGGTATGCTGTATGTGCCTACCGTTAGGAGTAACAGCGTTCAGGCTTACAAACTGGACTAGATGATTTAATGGATATACAGGCAGATGAAGCTTTCCACGTTTACCCCTTATACCAAGTCATTTAGAAAGGTTTTTTTGATTATTCCTTTTTTCGTTGTGATCGATGTGTTTTGCGAAATTGTACAACCTCGTCTCATGTCCGTCATTGTCGACGACGGAATCTTGCATAAAGATATCAACTACATTTTGAAAATTGGATTGGCCATGATCGGATTAGCCATCGTTGCTATCGTTGCCAATTTATGCAACATCTATTACTCTGCACATGCGTCGGTGGGTTTTGCAACGAATCTCCGGACGGCCTTGTTTCGAAAAATACAATCCTTTGCTTTTGCGGATACCGATTATTTCAGTTCGGCCTCGCTTACAACACGGCTCACCAACGACACCAATATGATGCAGCAAGTCATGATGATGTGCTTGCGTATGCTCCTAAGGGCACCCCTTATGATGGTTTTCGCCATTATCTTTGCAGTTTCTATTAATAAGGATCTGTCCATCGTGATGGCCATTGCATTGCCTGTATTGGCCTTAAGTATTTTTATTTTATTACGCAAAGGACTCCCCTTTTTTATCAAGATGCAGCAGGCGGTTGACCGTGTCAATAGTGTTGTGCAGGAAAATCTGCTCAATGTGCGGGTGGTAAAAGCTTTTGTACGACAGGATTTTGAGAAAAAGAAATTCGACAAAGTGAATTTCGATCTGATGGATGTTGCCACCAAAGCTTCGAGCATCGTTGTCCTTATCATGCCTGTCATGCAATTGGTGATGGGTTTGTCGCTTGTTGCCGTGACTTGGTTTGGCGGACAGAAAGTAATGACCGGAACGCTTGCGCTGGGTGGATTGATGTCATTTCTAAGTTATATCACGCAAATCCTTATTTCTTTGATGCTGCTTTCATTGACTTTCATGATGATTTCAAGGGCAATCGCTTCTGGCGATAGAATTGAAGAAGTTTTAGAGAAACAACCCTCCTTAACGGATACTGCGGAAGGCCTCCAAAATAGATACGCCATCACAACGGGACGGATCGCATTTAAGCAAGTCACTTTCCGTTACAACACACAAAGTGAAAAACCCAACCTTGACAATATTAGCTTCGAAGTAAAGCCTGCGACTACCCTAGCAATCATAGGTGGCACAGGTTCGGGAAAGAGCACTTTGGTACAATTAATTCCACGACTATATGATGTGTCTGAAGGTGCCGTTTTAGTAGATGGCATCGATGTCAGAAATTACCAACTACAGGAACTGCGCAGCCAGATTGCGATTGTGTTGCAGCAGAACCAACTTTTTTCAGGAACGATTTTAGAAAATCTCAAATGGGGAAATGAGCAGGCAACAGAAGAGAATATTTATGCCGCTGCTAGGATTGCCTGTGCAGACGAATTTATACGCTCCTTTCCCAGCGGCTATCAGACAATACTGGGACAAGGGGGCGTCAATGTTTCAGGAGGACAAAAACAACGCATATGTATTGCCAGGGCTTTATTGAAGAAACCTAAAATCTTGATTATGGACGACAGTACAAGTGCTGTGGACATCGATACCGATCGAAAAATACGTGAAGGTTTAAAAAATTATCTGCAGAACACCACACTATTGATTATCGCGCAGCGTATTTCGAGCGTCATGCATGCCGACCAAATATTGGTCATGGAAGAAGGCCGCATTGTCGGTTCTGGATCACACGATGTACTTCTGCAAACAAATACCAGCTATCAGGAAATTTATCAGTCACAACACCTGCAAAAAGAAGAAGCCTAATGAGTACCTCAAACAAATCCATTCCCGTGAGTTTACCTGGCCCCGGTAGTTCAAGACGCATTAAAAATGAAAAGCCTCAACAGGGATTTAAGGCTTTATGGCGATTGATGCGTTACCTTTCTTCGCAACGACTGATGCTCCTGCTGATTTTAATTTCACTTTTGCTGGGAACTGCGGGAACACTGGCAGGCAACTACCTTTTACGGCCTGCGATCAACAATTATGTCCTCAAAAAAGATATTGTTGGTCTAGGACATATTGCCCTGGTCATGATCGGAATTTATATCGCTACAGGAATTTTCAACATGTTGCAATACCGACTGACCATAAAAGTGGCACAGAAAACGATTTCTAACCTCCGAAATGATCTGTTCGACCGCATGCAGTACCTCCCTTTGCAATTTTACGATACCCATCAGCATGGTGATCTGATGAGTCGCTTCACCAATGACATGGATACAGTAAGCGATGCCCTGAATAATAGTATCACACAACTTTTAATCAGCTCAATTACTTTGTTGGGGACACTCGCCCTCATGCTGTATATCAGCCCTATCCTATCGATTATTGCATTAATCATGATTCCGCTGATGTTATATCTGGCGAAACTGATCATCAACAAAAGCAAGAGTTTTTTTGCCGCCAACCAAGCTGCGCTCGGCAATGCCAATGGCTATGTGGAGGAAATGATCAGCGGACAAAAGGTAGTGAAGGTTTTTGGCCACGAAAACGCCGCCATCGAACAATTTGAGCAGCTTAATCAGGTACTGCGAGAAAAAGCAACAAAGGCCCAGTTTTATTCCGGAATGATGATGCCTTTGATGGCGAATATGAGCACCATTAACTACGCGCTGACTACCATCGCAGGTGGTATTCTAGTGATCACACGTGGATTTGATTTAGGGGGGTTAACTGCATTTTTACAGTATGCACGGCAATTTGGACGGCCTGTAAACGAGATTTCCAGCCAATATAACAGCTTACAGGCAGCTCTTGCGGGCGCAGAACGTATTTTTGCCGTTATTGACACGGCTCCTGAAAGTGAAACGATAGATTCATTGCCAATGCCGGACCCGATTCAGGGCCAAGTGACACTATCGCATGTAAATTTTGGCTATGTACCCGAAAAACAGGTTTTATTTGATATTGACATCGACGTAAAACCAGGACAAAAGATCGCTTTCGTGGGTGAGACTGGCGCGGGCAAGTCGACAATTATCAATTTGCTACCTCGCTTCTACCCTTTGCTATGCGGGGATATTCTTTTAGACAAGACATCGATTTTTAAGTTGGATCGCAATGAACTGCGTAAAAAACTGTCTATTGTATTTCAGGACACACATTTGTTTACCGATACGGTCATGGAAAACATCCGTTATGGCAGGCTCACCGCAACGGATGATGAAGTGATAGCGGCAGCAAAGCTTGCTGCCGCAGATAGCTTTATCATGCAACTGCCACAAGGGTATAAAACCGAATTGACCAATGACGGGGCCAATCTGAGTCAGGGACAGCGGCAGTTAATTAACATCGCCCGGGCAACTGTGGCCAATACGCCAATCTTAATATTGGATGAGGCGACCAGCTCAATCGATACACGCACTGAAATTGCTATTCAGGAAGGTATTGACCGGTTAATGCAAGACAAAACAAGCTTCGTCATTGCCCATAGACTCTCGACCATAAGGAATGCCGACGTAATCTGTCTGATCGAAAAAGGGAGAATCGCCGAGTTCGGTTCGCATGCAGAACTCTTAAAGCAAAAAGGTAAATATTATCGTTTGTATATGGGACAGTTTGACTGATCATTTCGAGGTTTTAATACGATACTCCTTTCATGACAGAAGCCTTGTTTTGAAAAATAATGCAGCTTACGAAATACAAGTTCATCGATTTTCTGAAAGATGGCTACAACATTCTGACATTTGGATACATCTGCGGGCAACTTTACACAGAACTTTGTCTCAAGAAAAAAAAGATTATGAAAGTATTTATAACTGGAGCTTCGGGCTTCATAGGTTCAGCAGTCGTTCAAGAAATGATCGATGCGGGACATCAAGTAACTGGTTTAGCACGCTCAGAAAAATCAGCAGAGATAATCGCCAATTTGGGTGCTAAGGTAATCCGTGGCGATCTTCAACACTTGGATATATTAAAACAAGCCGCTTCAAACGCCGACGCCGTCATCCATACAGGGTTTTCCCACGATCTGATGTTTGCAAATGAATATGCAAAAGCTGCCGAAATTGATATCAATGCGATCAATGCCATGGGCGAAGTGCTGCTCGGTACACAAAAACCGCTTGTCGTTACAGCTGGAACCTTGGGTCTACCACTTATCAACGGGTTCGTCACAGAGGAAAGTACACTCCTAAATTCACCGAGAGGTTCAGAACCTGCGGCAATGGCCCTGGCAGCAAAAGGTGTCCATGCTTCAGTGGTTCGCTTACCACCCTCTGTTCACGGCAGCAGTGATCTTGGCTTTATGGCAGGCTTCACAACAAGTCTGATCCAATTTGCGCGCAATCATGGTGTTTCGACCTATCCCTTAAATGGGGACAACCGTTGGCCAGCAGTTCATCGCTTAGACGCTGCAAAAGTTTTCTGTAAGGCGGCCGAGAAAGCCGAAATTGGGGCATTGTACAACGCTATTGGTGAAACTGGCATTAAAATCAGTGCAATCGCTGAACTGATCGGCACGAAATTACATTTGCCTGTTACTTCATTGCGGGGTGAAGATATTGTCAAACATTTCCAATGGCTGAGCCATTTCATCACCTTCGATAGCCCGGCGACAAGTTTTGAGACACAGCAGCAATTAGATTGGTCGCCTATGCATATCGGTTTATTGGAAGATGTTCATCAGAATTATTTATAAATTTGTTATATGCCACAAAGTCGAACACAGCGTATAAAAACGATCAGTGAATTTCATCAATTAAGAGGTTTACCACAGCCTGAGCATCCATTGCTCAGTGTTGTGGACTATTCAAAGATGAAACGTTCTCCTTTGGATGATGCTTCGGCCTTATTGTTTGATTTTTATGTCATTTCCAATAAAAGAGGCATCACAGGCAAAATGCGCTATGGGCAGCAGCTCTTTGATTTTGACAACGGTGTACTCGGCTTTATGTCGCCCAATCAATTGCTGAAACTGGAAGAAAATGACGCTGTTGCCAACGTAAACCGAAGCGGGTGGATGTTACTTATTCATCCGGACTTTTTATGGAATACCACATTGGCGAAAACCATTAAAGAGCATGAATTCTTCGATTATTCGGCAAATGAAGCTTTATTTCTTTCAGAAAGTGAAGAGAAAACACTAAACGATATTATTGGAAATATCCAACGGGAATATCGAGCAAATATGGACAAATTCAGCAAGAACATTATTGTATCAAACCTCGAAACATTACTGAATTATTCGGAGCGTTTTTACAACCGACAATTCCTGACGCGAGAGAAAGCCAATCATCAGGTTTTAAATCGCCTGGAAGAACTGCTGAATGCTTATTTTTCTACAGATGGTTTGATCTCAAAGGGTCTTCCATCCGTTCAATATATCGCAGATAGCTTAAATATTTCCTCTAAGTATCTCAGCAGTTTGCTTAAAGTATTAACGGGGCAAAGTACCCAACAGCATATTCACGAAAAACTGATTGAAAAAGCAAAGGAGAAATTGTCAACAACGGCACTTTCTGTTAGTCAAATCGCCTATGAATTAGGCTTTGAACATTCACAGTCATTCAGCAAATTGTTTAAAACAAAAACCAAACTTTCGCCCCTAGAATTTCGAGCCGGATTTCACTAAGCTACTGAAAGCTAATGAAAACCATCGAATGACCATTGGATATGGGAGAAATGATCCATTTGGGTATGGACATTATATTTTAAGAGGTGAAGATCAAAAAAGAAACAGCAGACTGTACAATGTCTATTGCCAGTTCTGCTGTTTGAATCAAAAGTTATTTTTCTTTTTGATCTTTAACTGCATCCTTAATCGCTTTTGTCTCTTCGGCAGTCTTAGCACTTATTTGATCTTTATACTTATCAAATTCATCAGAGACCTTATCAGCCACATGGCCTGCTGTCTCGCTAATTGAGGATGACACATGATCATACTCTTCTTTCACTTTATCGGCTACTTCTTCGTATTTATGTTTTGCCTGCTCTTTGAGATCCCTTGTTTTTGCCTTGATTTTCTTTCGCGTTTTTCTTCCACTATTCGGTGCCACCAATACACCTACCAATGTACCAAGTGCCGCTCCCGCCACCATTGCGAGGAGTAATCCCGTTGAATTATTTTTTCCGCCGCACATCTTTAATTTCTTTAAACAATCGTAATTAAGCATATATTTCAAAATGATTATGTCGTTAAACTCTTACAAATTCTAACAATAAAAGCAAAAGATTAGTTTGTCATATTTTAAATAATGTACAACAAACTAGATTACAGCATCCCATGAATCGAAAGGCGCTAAAGATGAGCGTTCGGGAACGGCTTGGATCAAATAGATCTACTGGACACGACTTTTTAGTTCTCCCCCAATTTAGTGTTGATTTTCTTTTGTTTGAAGTATTGAAAAACGGCTGCAATAATAAAAAGCACAAAAAGGACAAGAAAGGTCTGTCCAATAATTGGATCATTTATATCCTTTGCCAAGGGGTGTCCGATTGGAACTCTGGTAAAGGTCTCATTAACGGTAGGCACCAGCGACAAGAAAAAACTGAATGACCATATAAAATTCTCAAAATACCGAGCCTTCGTACTACTTTTCTTTGTTGCGTGCAGCCAATAAGCCACCGCTACAAGAACCAAGATAAAGAGTGAAAAAACATGTCCGGCATTGAAGCCACCCTGTTTCGAAATTCCTAATGCTGTAAGAGAAGTGATGACTGTCGCATAAAAATATAACTTCCCCGATAATACTTTAAGATTGATCTTGCCATAGCTGATAAATCCTAATACAGCACCTAAAAGTGCTGTAAGACCAATAACTGTGTGGAAAACTCCCAAACCTGATAAATTCATTTTTTCTATTTTTAACGTTGATAATTTTCAAAAAAATGTTCCTGTAATGTAAGGTCGTTGTCAGGTTTTCACGGCACAATCCATGGAATAACAACCCTTTAATGGAACACTACAAAGTTGCAATAGAATAAGAAAAATGGTTTTTTGATTTCGTTCAAAGATTTGATATTTTAGTTCAAATAACAGGACTACAATCTTATTGGAGAAAACTTGGTCCCCTCGATAAAAATGGAATACCATATACAAATGACCATTGGTTTTTAGTTGCTTTTAAGCTGTCGACGATAATTTGTTGGCGATATGTGGTATTTGTCACTAAAACTCTTTGTAAATGTTGCGAGGTCGTTAAATCCACAGTTAAAGGCAATTTCGGAAACACGCTGATTGGAAACCAAAAGGAGCTCTGCCGCCTTTTCGAGCTTCTTATTTTTGATGTAGCTGGCAGGTGTATCATGATATAATTTGGCAAACTCTCTTTTAAATGAAGAAACACTCAGATTATTCTGTTCCGCAAGCTGCTCAATGGTCAATTGGGAAAAGAGATTGGCTTCAATGATCTGTTTAAACGAATAGGTACTTGAAGAAAAAAGCTGTGATAATATCACCCGTATGACCGACGCGTTTCTCGTTTGGGACAGGAGCAATATAATTTCTTTTAATTTGAGCACCAGTATATCTTCATTGATCAATGAAGGATTTTCAAAATAGAACAGCAAGCCTTCCACATATTTCTGGATCAGGAAATCATTGTCAATTTTTTCTTTTGATTGGTTTGAAATGATATTTTCGGGTTCAAGCAGCAACGAGGGCAACTCTCTATCGTAAACTTTCTTCAAGGTTTCGGGATAAAAAGTGACGATTAACAGCTGACAATCCTGCGTTGGATTCACATCGTGGATTCGCTTTCCAGAATTAATACAATTCAGCAATAAGGAATAATGCTTCGCAATAGTTAGCTCTTCGTCATTTGCTTGATATTGCATCTCCCCTTCCAGCATATAGAGGAAGCAAGCCTGTTCCGCTACTGGAAATTCAAATGTAAATGGTGCCTTCAAAGCAATTTTTTGCATCATCGGTCTTCCAAATAGCTCATATTTTTTGTAATCATTTACCATTGTGCCGCTCAATTTCTCAAATTTAACGATTGAGTTCCGTATAATTAAAATGACGGTTGTGCAATAGAGTCTTATTTTCTAAATTTCCGTTAAAATAGATTCATCCAATCGATGTATTTTAAATTGGTTAAACACTTGTTGATATTAGTCTAAATTTACGTCTATTTTGACACCAAGATTCTTGCAGCTTACCTTTAAAACATGATCTACCCAAATACATAACATAGACTGTTTTCCTGGTTTGTTTTGATCCCAGTCTTCTTTCCAGACAATGTCGATCGCTTTCCCATGATAGTCTAAGTTTCCGAGGTAAAAATAATCCATTTTGCCCGCAGGTATCAGCGGCTGAAGCTGAAAGCTGTTGTGATGGGTAGCCTTAAAGCCAATGAGATCTGCTATGATCATGTCAGGATAGGTTGAATGAAAATAATCATTCTGTCCACCAAATTGCTCGCCATCACTTGGTATATACCATTCACCGATATTTGGCTGGGCATAACCGTGAAGTCGGGTAAGCTTCATAATTTGTTCGTAGAGGATCTCTTTGTCCTGCGCAGTGATTTGATTTTTATAATTCCTTAAATAGTTGCTGTATGCCTTATAGACGACCGAGTTTTGAAAAGGCCATCCTCTACCATTCCAAGCATAAGCCTGCTCATTGTAATAGGGATGTTGTCTTTCGGCCGTGGTCATTCCTTTATGGTTATTGAAACCTTTTTCAGAAGTAAACATCGCCCAGGCTACCTCATACTTTTTATTATCCTCAGGCGGTATCATATTGAAATACCAGGGGGTATAACCAACGGATTCCCGCACCCGAGCTTCGTAATCCCGAACACCATAGGCGTTGTCACCAGCTGTTAAGGTATTAAAAAATCCATCATCTGAATTCCAAAGCGTCCGGAGAAATCTTCGGCGTATTTCCTGGCTTCTGACCTTATAGTAATCTGCTTTCGCCTTATTCTTAATCGAAGGATGTTGTTGCTGTTCCAGTCTATAGAGATTGTACAATGCGTTGTTATTTCCAAAGGAATAACTTCCAACGGATGGGCGCACCAAATAAAAATCAGGATAACCTTTGGTAAAGGCTAATGGAAAGTCCTTCGCTGCAGTCGTATTTGCTGCCTTCTCTGTCGTCCCCCAACCTAAATAAAGGTCTCTCCAGGTACTATCTGTATAAATAGCATAGGGCCCTTTACTTTCAATTAAGCCAAGTACCGCCGAAAGGCTGAACTCCATACCATCGTACAGATCCAGAATTTTGTACATGCCGTCTGTCTTCGCATTGGTATTTTTCACAGTGAATAGGCTATCCAAAAGGTGCTGGTGTGTCTCCATTACGGGAAGCATCTTTTGCGTCCAGGCCTGATCGGGATGAATTTTTAAAAATGATTCAATACCATCGACCATCCAGCTGGAAAAATGAACACTTTCGGGCCGGCTCAAATGGGTTAAAAAATTACCGTTTTCCCGTTGATTTATTTTGGAAGCTGATCCAAGCATAAAATACTCGGCATAAGATCGAAGGTATTTTGGATCACGAAGCCAACGTACATCGTAAAACTGATGCGCTGTTGGGCACGTAATCGCTCCACTCAGGGATCCCCAGGCGGGATACCCGAAAAATTCTGTTATAACCCAATATTTCTTTGAATCATGTGGATCGTAATAATCCCGAAGATGCTTGCTGATCATCCACCAACGATAATTATACACGCGACTTAGGGTATCGTTGGAACTCTCAAAATACGGAATGTTATTGACCAAGAATTCTTTGTTGTTGGATTCGTCAAAAGCACCGTCCGATTTTGGCCGGTGCTCGTAAGCATTGAACTCCTTTATATCGTCTGTTAGGTTATTTTTTGCCACTTCCTTTAAACGATCAAGTTCATGGCGATATATCGACTCCTGCTTACCCGAAAATCCTCGATTACTCGAACAGGAAAAAAGAACACCTAGAACCAAAAAGGCTGTGCTGCTTAAAACAATAGATTTTAGAAAAACGGAGCGATGTTGTCTTTTCATGTGGTTATATGGAATAGAACGAATTTATAATTGATCTGCTATAACTTAAAAAATTAGCATTAACGTCCATCCGAAGGAATCAACAGGAGATTGATCGGCTTTCATCGCCGTAATTTTATACAGGGCAATTCTTGATGAAGTTAAACACAAGATCTAATCCAAAGCTATAACAAACAAAGGCCTAATCAACAGAATTTTTATGACAATTCAGCATGGTGGAACAAATCGGCGTAAAATTGATACAATGTATCATATTGTACTAATTTGAGCTCATACTTTATCTTTCAAACTAGGTAGCAATATGCTTTATTGCGACCTGAAGTGCATTGTTTTTGGTCATACTCAGATCTATTAATTTGACAATGTTAAGATTTTTCCTGGATAAATTTTTCGATATTCCAGGCTTGAGCCTAAAATATTATGAAAGAGGATGATATTTTTTTTGCAAAAAACCAAATATTCCCATTTTCACATAAAAAAGTATCTTTTTCATATTCTTTCTACTGCTATTCTAAGTTACATTTGTCTCATAAGTAAACTTGACTCAAGAGAAGTAATTGCTGAAATGAATGGAGATGCCTATCTCATCATTTTAAATTTCTGAATTGATTCGATAAGAATACTGTAAAAAGAATCCTACAATACTACACTGAAAAACATTTTGTGGAACGATGCTGTCGTTCCACATTTTTAATCTATTAAACTGGTCTTCACCTAAGCTTCTACCGCTTTAGCTTTATAAAATAGACAACATGCATTTTGACACCTGTAATCACTTTGGCTTCATGGTCCTGTCAATCATAGCATCTACTTCCGAGCGACACCTCGCGGAATAAATAATCTTTTTTATGTGTTTTAACACATAAAAATCCTTGTGGATAAACATGCAAATAGACAATTTAATTATATTTATAGGTGTGTAACCTATTCTAATAACCAAAATAAATTATGAAAAAAATATATTTTTTGTTTACCATTCTCATCGGATTGCTGAGTTGTAACTCAACGGTAGAGTCCAGTATCCCGGATGATGCCAAGAAGGTTGATATCTTCGCTAAAGCATTTATTGAAAAAATTATTAATGGCCAAATTGATAGTGCAATCGCTAATCTAGATCCATCTGTAGCGACTAGCGATGCTTTTTTATGATAAGTATCGTTTAAAACGGGACATTTTCCAAGGGTAAAAGTCTTGAATCCGAGATAGCTGCAATCCGATGCCCTATAATCTTCATATAAGCTGGATTTTGTTCAAATGAAAAAAAATCGGACACACTTTTCTGTTTAATCAGCATACAGATATCCCACTGTTCCTGATCGGGCCCTATCAGAAACCGGTCACCATGCCCAACAAAAAGTAACTCACCGCCGCTTTCTTCCACAAAAGGTTTGGCTAGCTTTATATAATTCATAAAAGCATCGTATCCCGAAATTTCTTTGATTGGTGCAATCTCCGGAAAATTAGTATAGTCCGCGATTTTCCTCAACTGAATTAAATTGAGATTTACAATAGGACCTTGGATATTTTTCAATGCCAGATTCCTTCCGGCTTCATAACCGGGATACAAATACGTCTTTCTTGTCATATCAATAGATACTTGTTGTTTCACTCAATTTACTTTTCAACTCAGTTGCGGCGTGAAGTACGACTTTTTTATAATCAATGATTTTGTCGTTTTCAAATGGAATAATAACTGTATTTTCAAACAGGAAATTTCCCTCACCCAATCGGTTCCAATCCGCCTGCAAGTTTTTGTTGTCAAATTGCCCCATGTTTAACATAAATCTGATTCTGTTAGAAAGAGCCGTTAAATTCACGCTATCAGCGATATGTATTTTATTTTCGGCCCTATTGTAAATTGTTAATACTCCCATCAATGGTTTACTTTCCAGGAATTCGGCTTTCAATTGTTTTTTATCTATTTTGTTCATGTGCTTTTAAATTAAAATTATAAATCACCACCCAATGATTTCAATTGCGCAGCAAAAACAAGGAGATCTGTTACGGCCATTCCGTCCAATAGCTTATTGGCGATGTGCTCAGCTGTAACAGTAGCCTCTTTAAAAATTCGATCACCAGCTGCTGTAAGCTTCACATAGCTGACCCGGGCATCTCTATCATTGTGTTCTTTTACAACAAGCCCCATCTTTTCCATAGGTGAAATAATCCGTGTAATCCCTGAGGCCGTTAAACCGGTACTTTCAGCCAGATCAATTCGCCGTAACCGGTTCCCGGAAGCCTGACTTAAAATATGTAGGATCATAAAGTCTGTCAGACTTAGTCCATGCAAGCTCAACCCATCAAACTTTTTGGTGATGACAGATTGAACTTTTATAATGTTCAGAATCGTATTAATTGCAGTCATATTATATTTGCAAAATACTTGAGTAGTCAAGTATTTTGCAAATATAATAGTTTTATTTAAATGGTTGAACAAAATAAACAAAAGATTCTGCGAACGGGGTGGTTACACTAAAACTCATTAATTCTATTTTCTTCGCAGGAGAAGGAGGTTTGTATAAAACTACACTTAGGTGTAGCATTGATTGACATAATCTATAATATTTTTGGACAAATTCTAATCGATAAAAAGCAAAAGCCAACGATCTACATAACAGGATAAGGATAGAATCCTCAAATATTAACAAATTTATTACCTATAGCATAGTATAAACATGACAAATTGCAAAAACTGTGGGACTGATATCACACTGAATTTCTGTCCGAAATGTGGACAGCCAGCGGTACTTAAAAGAATTGATGCGCATTATATCGTCCACGAAATTGAACATGTCCTTCATTTCGAGCGTGGAATCTTGTACACGATTCGTGAACTTATTACCACACCAGGAAAAAATGTAAAAAAATATATTGCCGAGAACCGAAGCCGCCTGGTAAAACCCATTATTTTTATCATCATCACTTCACTAATATACTCTATAGTAAGCCATTTTTTTCATGTAAACGACAAATATGTGAGTTATTACGAATCCCAGCATTCTACCACGGGTTCGATATACCTCTGGATCCAGGACCACTATGGTTACGCCAATATCATGATAGGATTGTTTATCGCTTTCTGGGCTAAATTATTTTTTAAAAAATACGGTTTTAATCTTTTTGAAATTGTCATCCTGCTGTGTTTTATTTTAGGAATGACGATGTTGATCTATACTATTTTTGCATTAGTAGAAGGTGTAACACATACAAGCGTTATGGTGCAAGCTAGCATCGTCGCTATGTTATATAGCGTCTGGGCTATTGGACAATTTTTCGATCCCTACAAAATACCCAGTTATTTAAAAGCGCTCGCAGTTTATATTTTAGGGTATCTGTCATTTACTGTCGTCATCGTTATTATTGGCCTATCGATAGACTTAATTTTAATGAAAAGATAGTTATCCGCTCTTTGTCCTTGTGAGACCTAATTAAAAACCAGATGGGTAAGTTTACGCTGTACACTTACCCATCATGTTACTAGTTGCCTGTTACAGATTATTTCTGAGATATCCCTGGAAGTTGTCTTGAAACTGAAGGCCAGTCCCCAACCTATATTTACTTAATTTATTGTTAAGCGTAAGTCCCCATAATACAAATTCGGTCAGAAAATGGAGATCTTCGGGCTTCGTTTCCGGCTGGTATTGCTGAATTAAAGCATGTATAGGCTTCACTTGATCCAAAACCTGCTGATAGGTTGAATCGTTGAGTTCATCAGATAATTCGATCCCCTCTGATTCTGAAAACCAACGAACAATATCGTCGTAGGGATAACGTTCGTTTTCTCTTTCCAGTTTCTCAATTTTTGGGAATAAAATCGGAAAAAGGTTTTTAATCGCGTTTTCTATCAGCTGCAATGCGACGATACCCGCTCCTTCCTGTTCGCCTTCATAAACGAGCTCAACTTTACCGGTTATCGCAGGCACAATACCCATAAAATCACTCAGCCGTACTGCAGTTGCTTGCGCCCCACTTCTGAGCATGCGCAATTCAGCGGTGCTTAATAAGTTTTGAAATGCTGTAATGCTCATACGCGCACTCACGCCGCTCTTTTCATCAACATATTCACTATTTCGTGCTTCAAAGCTTATCTGCTCAATCAATTCCCTAGCCAGTTCGGGGACGTATATCTGCTCCTTCTGGGCCGCTTCCAAGTTTGCCTCCTGCGCTGTAATTGCCTTTGCTATCTCAACCGATGCAGGGTAATGTGTGAGTATCTGCGATCCTATGCGATCTTTCAGTGGCGTCACAATACTTCCTCTATTGGTGTAATCCTCCGGATTCGCAGTAAATATAAATTGTACATCTAACGGTAAGCGTAACTTAAAACCACGGATCTGAATATCGCCCTCTTGCAATATATTGAAGAGAGCTACCTGGATTCTAGCTTGAAGATCAGGCAGCTCGTTAATGACAAATATAGAACGGTTTGCCCTTGGAATCATACCAAAGTGAATCACGCGATCGTCTGCATAGCTCAGTTTTAAATTTGCGGCTTTGATGGGATCTACATCACCAATCAAATCAGCGACCGTCACATCTGGCGTAGCCAGTTTCTCCGCAAAACGATCACCTCGACCAAGCCAGCTTATCGGTGTATCGTCGCCTTTCTCCTTCAGAAGTTCTAGCGCATAACGCGATATGGGGTTAAACGGATCATCATTAATCTCTGAACCCTGAACCACAGGCACATATTCATCCAATAAGTTGACCATGAGCCTAGCTAGACGTGTTTTCGCCTGACCGCGAAGGCCCAAGAAATTAATGTTGTGTTTGGAAAGAATTGCTCTTTCAAGTTCTGGAATAACGGTATCTTCATAACCATGTACTCCATTAAATACGGTTTCACCCGCCTTTATTTTTGTAATCAGATTCTGACGCAATTCTTCTTTTATTGTTTTAGGTTTATAACCCGAAGTTTTTAATGCACCAAATGTTGTAATCTTCGTGTAATCCATATATTCTTATCGTATTCTTTTTTTTCGATTTTCTTCGTAATCCTCAAAAATCATTTCACCTAGATCCCCAAGTCCTGTGTAATAAGCCTTCCCTTGATTTGAAGCTGTAAACTCGTCGACAAATTGCTGTAGATAAGGATCCGAAGCAATCATAAAGGTTGTAATTGGTATTCCCAGCTTTCGGGCTTGCGCAGCCATACTATAGCACTTGCTAGTGATAAAAGGATCCAAACCCATAGGATTTTTATAATAAGTACCGTCCGGCATATTTAAACAGCTCGGTTTTCCATCGGTTATCATAAATATTTGCTTATTCGCATGCCGTTTTCGCCTTAGCAAGTCCATCGCTAGCTTTAAGCCTGCGACCGTATTGGTATGAAATGGTCCAACTTGCAAATAAGGCAAGTCTTTTATCGCGATAGGCCATGCATCGTTTCCGAAAACAATGACGTCAAGTGAGTCTTTCGGATATCGGGTCAAAATAAGTTCTGATAAAGCCATTGCTACTTTTTTTGCAGGAGTGATCCGATCCTCGCCGTATAAAATCATACTGTGGCTGATATCGATCATCAACACTGTACTCATCTGCGACTTAAACTGTGTATCTTCTACGACGAGATCATTTTCTGATAAGGCAAACTCGCCTATCCCATGATTGATCTGCGCGTTTTTCAAGCTCTCTGTCAAAACTATTTTCTCCAAGCCATCTCCGTACTGATAGTTTCTGAAATCGCCCATATTTTCGTCACTCCGTCCCTGGTGATTGGTTTTATGATTGCCTGATTTCCCTTTCCTCATTTTCCCAAAAATCTGGTCCAAGGCATGCTGACGTAAGGCTTTCTCCAGCTTTGAGGTAATATCTACGCCGCCTTCACCACCAAACTCCACTTTTTCTCTGATATAACCTTTATCTTTCAGATCCGCAATGAAATCGTCTATCGTATAGGCTGGGGTCGTCAGTTTGAACTCTTTATCCAATTGCCTAAGCCAGTCAATGGCTTCATCAAAATCACCAGAGGTATGGGTAATCAGTTCTTTGAAAATGTCAAATAATTTATCAAAAGGCGTTTGAAACGGCTCTTCATATTGTTTGAAGAGAAAACCTTTACTTCGTTTCGTGCTTTTCATGCATTCCTTTTATTAGTATGAGGAAGCTATCCAAATAGTGTATCGGATGCTTCATAGTATGAATTTACGAAATATTAATTTTTGCGAGTACCTTATGTCCATTTAACTTTAAAAACTGGCTATAGTATGACGCACGAGCGACAACTTCCACTTAGGAATTAGTTTCATGCTTGAACGCTCTCCAGTCAAAAGCCGCAAAGAATTGGTATTCCTTACGGCTTTTTGATCCGGTTATTCTAAATACAAGAGAATTACGCCTGAAATAAGTACCGGGTTAATAAAGCAGTTCCAACGTTGGCTTATTGGCGGTTGCTTCCCTGCTACTAAAAGACATATCATTTGTAGAAGAAGCCGCAGCTGTATTTAAAAATAGAAAGGATACTTTACGATCAGTACCGGTGAGCAATCTGTTAATGGCCGAGGTGACGTCGATGGTCTGTAAACCTATCCCTGAAACAGAAATCTTACCGACAAGTACAGTATCCATTGGTGCATTGTTCCAATTAATGCTATTTTCCAACCAAGATGTCGTGGAGGTTGTATAAATATTAATAGTCCGTTGTGGTGCTGTATTCACCCCTGCAACATACATTTTTAATTTTGCCGAACTCACTTTAGATTTAGTAATCATCGCAATATCAAATTTAGCGTATGCTTTACGCGCGTAAGATGTAGCGTCGGATTTGATGACAAGATCAGCTGTAGTTCCATAATTTGTACTCGCATAGGTACCGTTACGGACATAGGCATCGGCAAGAGAACTTCCAGCATTAGCTACAACAGCATGCTGAAACGCTCCAACATCTGGATTACCCAATGGCAGCGCATTTCCAGCGAAATCCTCGCCTCCATTGTTACTTATAAAAACACCAGCATTAAGGGCAGCCGAACCGGAACCGACATCATAACCTTTTGCAGCGTCAAGGCCGTTTCCACCAATTGGATTAACAAATACCGGATCTTCATAGAAATTGTTGTTCCGCACGGTAGTTCCCCAGTTCAATGATGTAAATGTACTTGACGGAAATAAACAATTATTGTTAAACTTCAGTCCGTTATCGGCCTGGGTAGACAGACTACTAATGGTCGAGGTCGTGTAAAAAATATTATTTGAAAATGTTCCATAAGGCTTTCCTGAACTCACGCCATTCATGACGTTAAACAGGCTGGCGGTTGGATTTTTGATGTAGAATACATTATTATAAATCTCACGGGAATCGTATGTTGTTTTTTCGATCAAAAAGAGCTTCTTTAACCTTGTTGTACCGATATCGTTGACAGAAACGTTGTAGCGGACTTTAATATTCTTAGACTGGTTCATAAAAAGCATAAATCCGCCGTTATTATCATGCGAATAATTGTATTCGAAGATATCTCCATCGGTTACTGAATTGGTATCATAGCCATCGGCATCGAACGCGACTCCGTCGTTGGCCCCTCCGCCTGTCATACCATAAACCTCATTATAAGCCACCAGCGTATTCAAGCTGCCAATTGTCCAAATACCGGCATAATTTTCAGAGCCTGTGTTCATACATGCCTTATAGACCGTATTGTGTGTAATTTTACTTCCTCCCGTCACGCCAGACATAACGATACCGTCGCCGTAGATATATTCAATCAAATTGTTATCGATAATAATATCTTTTGATCTTGCCGCCATAGCCCTATCGCCAGTGGTCCTTATCCCTTCAACGGAACAATTGGCGACATGACAACTTTGTACCAAAGCCCCGTATATTTTGCCGTCTAAGATAATCCCGCCAGAACTTTTGTTATAATTGGCCTGTCCATCGATAGCACCATTGACGTCATGGACATAACAATTTCTAATGGAGACATTGCTGATTGCTGTTCCTGCAGAACTGCCTCCAATCACGCGGATCCCCGTGGCAGCATAACTTGTCCCGCTTGCGATTGTATTCGTCAGTTCGAGGTTATTTACTTCAAAATAAGATACTTTATTAAGGTATAGCGCATTTGATCCATTCCTCTTTCCACCGCCGTTGATAATCGGACGAACATCACCGCCATATTTATCTATGATAATGGGAGCTTCAGCCGTTCCCGAATTTTTCATATGCAAAGTGTCATTCCATACGCCTCCGCTCTTGAATAAGATACGGTCGCCGGGGCCAAAAACCGAGGCATTAATTTTGGCCAGTGTTCTCCATGCTGTAGTTGTGCTCATTCCTGTGCTATCATCGTTTCCGCTGGGATCTATATAGTAAGTAATGCCCACACTTGCCAGATTCGCCTTCGCTTTTGTTTTTAGGGATGTCGGAGAATCTAGTTGAACAGACTTTTGGCAGCTCAGTAGCCCAATGACTCCAATAGAAATCACCATCATAAATTTTCTCATAATGTTGTTTTTAGTTTTATAATTTGTTATAATTTTTACAGACGTATTCTAATTCCGACGAATACGAATTTTATAATTTGATTAATAACATTAAATTATAAATAACTTATCAACCACAAGGGGTAAAATCACAAATAAAGAGGGGTAAAATTTTAAATTAGAACCTGAAATAGAAATTCAACATATTCTTTATAAAAGAATATGCCGCATAGCAGAAAAACTAAGCAGCATATTCAATAAGTATTGAAACTGGATTGGTTTTTAATACTTATTTCCAGCCTGGATTTTGGACTAAATTTGGATTCTTATCTATCTCCGTTTGTGGAATTGGAAACCAATAATTCTTTGCTGTAAATATGCGCTTTTGATAAACTGAGCGTTTGAAAAATGCTTTGGGGTTAGATTCATTGTCATCCTTTTCTGTACCAGAAAAATTCATTCCATAGAAATTCCCATTTAACACAGCTTCACCAATTTTCCAGCGTCGCACATCACGATACCGGATACCCTCATTATTTAGTTCTACCCGACGCTCGTCTCGGATTGCTTTGCGCATCCCCTCCTGCGAAGATGGCACAGGTAAAGCATCTTTTCCCACACCATATTGTGGTACACCTGCGCGTACCCTTATCAAATTGACATACTTTAATATATCAGGATGATTAGCGTCGGACTCATTTAGTGCTTCTGCGTAGTTCAGATACACTTCGCCAAGCCGATAAAGTATTCCTGGTCTATAGGGATTTGTTCCATTGCGGGGGTCGTGATCTGGATGGACTTTCTTACGTACAAGATACCCATTTTGCGGGGCGTCATGTGTAGGTCCCCCATCCCAGTTACCACTATAAAATTCGGTTGTCCGATTTTCTCTTCTATACCAAGCACCATTATATAAGACCGAAATATAAAATCGTGGTTCACGATGGGTATACATATTATAGGTACCTTCCAAAGTCACCTTTCCATTTCCCTGAGATTCTGTCCAGCGTGTATTTCGCACTTCTGCCGTCTTTGAGAATCCTTTTTCCTGATATCCAGATAACGGGTCATCAATCCTCCGGCCATTCTCCATGAAAAAGGCATCCACTAAAGATTGTGTAATTCCCAGTCCTCCGTTTCCTCCAGTACCTCTTGGTTGTGCGTGCCTATCATATTCCCAGATATTGCAATCAGGGCGAGCAAAAAGAATCTCATCATTCCCATCTTGAGGTCGTCTAAACAACATGTTTTGATACGAAAGAAACGGATCTATAGACCCATCAGCATTATATTCAATATATAATTTATGACCAGCTGATTCAGCTTTTTCCAATAGTAATTTTGAGGCCGCTGCTGCAGTTTTCCATTTATCTACACTATAGTTCCCGTTGAATATGGTTTCTCCCTTATTATTTACAAAACCGGTGTATGCGGTATTACCATTGACTAATGGGCTTGCAGCAAATAGTAGAAGACGAGCTCTGACTGCCAAGCACATAATAGACGTCGCGCGACCATATTTCTGAGCGGCACTATATTTAACGGGTAAAATAGCAGACAAATCCAATAGCTCCTTTTCTGCCCATTGCACGACCTGATCAAATGGTGTCTGTCCAATCATCAATTCTTCGGCCGATGCATTCGGATCGGTCAATCCAAGATGGAACGGTATAGCACCATAGGTTTCTAGCAGAAGTGTATAATAATAAGCGATCATAAAGCGAGCCTCAGCTTTCATAAGATTTACTTCCTCCTCGGTCACCAACTGCGCAGGGTTTGGTTTTACATTGTCCAGAAAAATATAAGCGGAACGAATACGTTTGGGAAGTTCTACCCAATAATTAGGATCCCATGAAGTACTAGGATTCCAATTGCCGGTCTGCATACCTATAACTGACCAGCCAAATTGCTCCCAGCCCGTAGACGGTGCCATATCATCCGAAAGTGGATCCCAGCCAAGTGTTCGCGTATTTCCCCAATATGGATCTGGTACATTGCTGTATATTCCTGCCAGCCAGTCCTCTGTTCTGGTTTTGTCTTTAAAAATCATATCTAAAGTAAGCTGATCATCAGGACTCTTGTCTAAATATTTCGAACAAGAGGTCACTGTGGAACCCAGCGCAACAAGTAGTAATATACGGGTAACATTATATTTTATAGTCTTCATTGTATAGGTTATTTCTATTTAAAATTCAATTCCAATCCCATAGAAACAGATTTCATGATCGGATAGCGCATACCATTATTAACCCCAAGCTCTGGATCCCAAAGCTTAAAGTCACTCACTGTTAGCAGGTTATTACCACGCAGAAATATTCTAAAATTACGGATAGCGAGATGATCAAGAATTTTTGATGGTAAGCTATAACCCAATTCAATATTACGTAGTCTTATAAAACTCATGTCCCTAAGCCACCATGTGGAGGCCAAATTATTATTCGCACTTTGATAATCAGAAAGCCGCGGATAGAAAACGTCCTGCCTAGGATTATCCAAGGTCCATCTATCGGAAACATTGTCGAAAATATTTCCCATTGCTCCATTGGCACTTCCGGGAATAAAATTTGAACCACCAATGATCCTGTAGGTACGAGAGACACCTTGAAAAAAGAAACCGAAATCAACAGCTTTGTACCTTAGGTTGGATCCGAAGCCAAATACAATCTGTGGATCTTCCGTTCCACCGATAGCAGTTCTATCGAGGGCATCTACCACACCATCACCATTCAAATCCCGATATCTGATATCACCTGGACGCACCGGTCCAAAAGTATGTCTTGGTATATCTGATCGAAGAGTACCGTTAGCAATATCTGAAAAATCTGCGTCCGTAAATAGTCCTTCGTCAATAAAGCCAAACAGTTGGCCGATCGGCTTTCCAGTAGAAGACCTTGAGGTACCGATCACTGCGCTGGGTTCGTCCTGTTCTAAAATCTTGTTTAGGGCATAAGTAAATGTGCTACGAACAGAAAGGAATAGGTTTGGATTTAATTGCCGGTTCAATTCAAGCGACATATCGATGCCTTTATTGTTTACGCGTCCAAAATTTGCCCAAGGCGCATTGGTAAAACCGCTCGAACCGGGTATAGAACGACGTTGCATAAATATATTTTTCCGGTCCTCATTAAATAGATCAAGCTGAAATTCCAGCGTTTTCCATAAGCCTAATTCGAAACCGATATTGGATTTAGCAACTGTTTCCCAAGTAAGTCCACTATTACCTTGATCACCTTCCATACGACCACTACGTTTAAAATCGTTATTTAAGCCCCATGAATATCCACCGGTCTCGTTAATGGTTGTGATATAGGCAAACCGACGACCATCTAACTTATCGTTCCCCACCAATCCATAAGATCCGCGCAGTTTGATTTTGGAAAATGTACTTTTTAGATGTTCCATAAAAGGCTCTTCGGAAATATACCAGCCTAATGCAAAGGAAGGAAAGAACCCATAACGTTTTCCTGGAGCAAAGTTTTCGGATCCATTATAACCAAAATTAAATTCCCCAATATATCTGTTGCTATAATTGTATGAAAATCTACCTGCGATTCCTTGATTCCGATAAGGCAAAAGATCTCCATTATCGTAATTTCGCTGATTGTATAAAAACATTCCCTCTACGTTATGGCCACCAAAAGATTGAACATAATTAATAGCTCCCTCAAGATACATGCTTTTATCGCCCCAGTCTGAATTTTTTTCATAGCCTAAGAATTCCTGTCCATAACTATCAATGACTAACTTTAATTTTCCATTTTCGTCCCTTCCGATAGCTGGATTATAGTAATCGGGGCTTTTACTCCTAACGACCGACGTATTAGAGTATCTATCAAAGGAAAACAGCCCACGAGCCTTTAATCCTTTCAACCAAAACGATAAGTCCTGTTCTACCGCAAATAAAGATTCGATTTTACTTGCGCTAATACGTTCATATCCGCGTTGAGTCGCCAATGCCCAGGGGTTTGTCCGCTGGGGTGTCCTAGGTATTTCACCAGAGGAATAGATGGTAGGATGTACATAGGGAGGGATAGTGAAAGCCTCCTGAAATAGTTCATCAACACTTTGGGGAGCTCTTGTCCTATCCTGGAGATATCCGCCAATATTCAACCGGAAGAGAGTGGTTGGACTAACATTGATATCTACATTGGAACGCACATTATAACGGTTTAACCGTGAAGATGAATTCCAAGCCTGTTTTTCATCGCGTTCAATCAACCCACCTTCCCGATAATATGAAGTTACTAGGGAATAACGCAAAATATCAGATCCTCCATTGACACTAACATTCGCCCGTGAATTACCAGCTTGGTCTCGAAGTACTGCATCCAACCAATTGACATCAGGATAAAGGTCTGGATCCGTATGATTACGGATGTTTTCGATACGCTCTTTCGAATATAAGCCTTGCTCCCCACGTTCCTCCCGAATACTATTCATTACCTCCAAATAATCAGCTGCACCAACAAATTTAGGCAGCTGTACTGGTGATGTGATCCCCTGCTCAAAACGAGCAGAAACATTGGGCTTTCCCACTTTCCCTCTCTTTGTATTGATCAAAATCACTCCATTTGCCCCCCTTACACCATAAACTGCACTCGCTGCCGCGTCCTTCAATATCGAAAACGACTCGATTTCTTCGGGATCCATATTATCCAAAGACCGCTCCACACCGTCCACAAGAATCAATGGACTTCTGCTTCCACCGAAAGTACTGATACCACGTATCCAAAAGTTTGAATTATCGTACCCCGGTTCTCCAGATCGTTGTACGGCAATAATACCAGCAAGCTGTCCTGCAAGATTGTTACTCATTGAACGAGATGTTCCTATTTGCAAGCGTTTGGGTTCTATCGTCGTGATCGCCCCTACTACAGAGGCACGCCTTTGGGTACCAAAACCGACAACAACGACCTCGTCCAGTGCGCTGATACTATCAGCTAATATCACCGTATATTCCCCGTTTGTTTTGAGTGGTACACGCTGACTTACATAGCCGACAAGACTAACCATGAAATAACTGTCCTGCGGGTCTAGCTTGAGTGTAAACTGGCCTTGGTCATCTGTCGATGTGCTATTCTTGCCAAGGCCTGTCGTGACAGTAGCATTTGCCAGGGCCGTCTGTCGCTTATTAAGAACCCGGCCCGCAATGACGCGGCCTTCTTGTATTGAAGCTTGTTGAAGGCCACGCTTCACAATAATTGTATTGTCATTTAACGTGTAAGAAATCTTTAAACTTGAAAAGATCTTATCTAGAACAGTCTTTATCGGCTGCTCTCTAAATGTCATAGATATACGCTTCGAGTCGTCGATGTCATTTGGGGAATAAATAAATTTTAAACCGGTTTTACTATTTAACTCTTTAAAGACCTGCTTAACCGGAATATTATTAAAATCGATTGTTATGTTTTTCTGTACATCAAAGATTGGCTTGGCCGAACTAAATAACCAGACAAGGCTGCCAAAAAAAAGGCACAAAAAATTGCGTGCAAACTTATTTTGTTTGCGGGATGTCATAAGTAATTTATACATTTGAAAATTGATTAATAATTGATCATTACCAAAAGCCGTTAAGGCGCGATTAGGAATGTAGCAGCATTCCTAATTTTTTATGGATTTGCTTCTGTTACATATATTGTTCCTTTCCTTTCTATATAGTTTATATTATTGGTCATCTTAATGATCGCCAAGACCTCGCTGATATTTTCATATCTGCTGATCATTCCTGTAATGGGAAGTCCTGCAATTTTTGAATCTATGACGATTCGAATTCCGTACCATTGTTCAAATTCGAGAGCAACTTCAGCGAGCTTCTCATTATCAAAATAAAACAAACCTTTACGCCAGGAATTTGCTTTTTCGATATTTTCAGATTGAATAAGTAAGATTTTAGGTTTATCTTTTTCCAAAAAAGCCTGCTGCCCCGGCTTAATAAGCACCTGTGTTCCATAGCGATTATGCGTAAGACGAATACTCCCTTCTGTAAGCAATACATTTTCTTCGGAATTGCCCGATGTATTTACATTGAATTTTGTTCCCAATACCTCAATGGTCTGCAAGGCAGAGTGGACTGAAAACGGAATCCTTTTACCTGCAGAATATTGTTTATGAACATCAAAATAAACCTCCCCAGTAATATGGACAGAACGGTTATTCTTATTAAAATCAGGTTCAAGTTCAATTGTTGCCAAATAATTAAGCCACAACTGTGTGCTATCGTTCAGTAAAACAGAAAATACATTTCTCGAAGGATTTTCTATGCGCAGTTTACCTAAATCTGTCCCATTGGCAACCGTGCTTAATGCTAGTACTTTTTCATCATTGATGGTTGTATAATGAGCTCCTTGTGGCAAGGAATCTAACAAATCAAACCGTTTTTCTTTCCCGATTATTAACGACGGATTATGATTAGTGACATGAAGAACTTTGTCGCTTGTTTTTGAATTATCGATAAGCCTATAGGATATAAATATCCCAAAAAGGATCATAATGCATGCTGCAGCATACCCTATTTTGGGTATATGAAAACTTAAAGTACGCTTTTTAATACGATGATGAACCTTTTCTTTAATCTCCTCTCCGATGCAGTCGATATCATTTTGCACCTCTCCCTCCCTGTCCATTGCATCGTACAGGTATTCAACAAATTGTCGTTCTTCAGGATTGGTATCTCCCGAAACATACCGATCGAGAAGATCTTTTAAGACTGTGCGAACATGACGTTTCCTTTCAGACATATAAGATGGTTTATATTGGTTCCTTTCTTATATGTCGTTGTGACTAATGATAATTCCCAAAAAAAAAATTAAAAAAACATAAAAAGAATTTTTTGGATTAGAAGCTTAAGTGCATTTGTTGTATTAAGCAATTGATTTTGAACAGTTTTCGTCGACAACCCTAATAATTTCGCAATTTCCTTAACAGTTTTATCCTCATTGTAGCGAAGCAAGAATATTTCTCTGCGTTTTTGTGGCATACGTGCAATCCAGTTATGCAGCATAGATTCTAATTCAGTTTGAATATAGTTGCCATCGGCGGTTGATCCATCGCTTAGCTCTTCAACCATTGTTTCTAATTCTTCAAAATACCTTTTTTCCTTTCGAAACCTGTCAATCACTTTAAAACGGACGGCTTGGCAAAGGTAATGATCGACATCTTGAATTGTTTTCCGATGCCGCTTCTCCCATAAATCAATGTAAAGATCCTGAATAACTTCTTTTGCTGTGTTTTCATGTTGTAGGCGTCTGAGAGCAATTTCATACAATTTTTTCCAAGTTCGATGATAAAGTTCGTCAAATGCATCTTCATTCGACTCTTTCACCAAAAGAAAAAGATCCTCAAGACTACTATTGCACATAACTGAAGATTTATATTGTTGAGAAATTAAATGTTGGTTTAAAATTGATAGATGCAATATATAAAATCTAAACGGAACTTCCTATAAGTGTCATAGTATAACAATAGATCCGAATCGACACAAAATATGTTTACAACATGCTATTAGGGCAGCCACAGAATCATACCAACGCGAGAAAATCCTGAATAATTTCTTTTAAGCAATCCTTAGCCATAACCCGTCGAATCTTTTTCTGCTGGTCTACATCGATATAAAAGAAAATTTAATATTTTTAGCGAACAACTACAGCTCTTATGGACAATAAAAAATTAATGGAAATAGATCAATATATTGATACACTTTCAGACACTGAGCAACAAATAATTCGTCAATTCCGGAAAACGATATCAGAAAATGACAATACCGTTTCCGAAAGCTTTGGAAAATTCATGTCAAACCCTAATGCAATCAGCTTTAATGAACAAGGTGTATTTAAATACGGGTTAACAGTCGCGAAGAATTATATTTCATTCCATTCCTTGGTCATCTATACTAACCCCGAATTAATGGAAGAACTAAAATTAAAAATACCAAAGGCCAAGTTTCAAAAAGGCTGTATTAATTTCAAAACTTTGGATGAATTTCCCGCATCAGTATTGGCAGAACATATTCAGGTTTCATCCAAAATAGATTTTAGCCCCATGATAAATCGTTATTTGAAAAAGAAATAAGTACCAGGTCGATTCCCAGAATTTTATTTATTCACTTTTACGCGCAACAATAGCATAGACCATCGGAATCTTATTTCCCAAATGGGCTATTCTGAATTTTTTAGGATCTAGCTCTGTCATGTTTTTAAAAATGGGATAAGGTGAATAGTCAAATTCGTTCAGGTCTTGAATGTTCAGCCCATTATGAAGTAAAGCACCAACGACCTCACTCATACTGTGATTCCAGGTGACATAGGACTGCGAAATAGCGGCATCTTTATCGGCATAGGTTCCCTGCTCTGTTTCAACAATTGGAGCAATATTAAAATAATTATAACCAATTTTATCAAAATTGTCATCGAACATCCAAACAACTGGATGAAACTCGACAAAAATAAACTTCCCCTTCGGTTTCAAGAAACGTGAAATTATTTTCGCCCATTTATCTAAATCAGGTAACCAAGTAATCGTTCCGTAACTTGTAAAGACTAGATCAAATTGTTCATCAAGATGATTCTCAAGCTCATATAGATCACAACAGATAAACTGCACATCAGCATGCGTATCTTTCGCAATTTCGCGCGCACTTTCTATAGCCTTGTCAGATAGGTCAACACCAGTAACTTTTGCGCCAAGTCTACTCAAAGAAATTGTATCCTGTCCGAAATGACATTGTAAGTGTAATATTTTTTTCCCGCTGATATCACCCAATAATGCTAACTCAATTGAATTCAGCGAAGTCTCCTCTTTTAAAAATCCTGTTAGATTGTAAAAATCTGATTTTAAATGCGTATCCGTTCTGTTATTCCACGAGTGTTTGTTTATTGCGATGTAATTCTCTTCCGGATTCAAATCGTTCATTTTGTTTTTTAATTAAACGGTTAATTAGCTACTAAATTACAATAAAAATTAATTTCTATCGGATTCATCGTTTCCTCAATCTAAAAATAAGTATTTTAAGAAATAAAGCTTGGTGAAAATTATCATAAAGGTTGTCTATATTTAAATCGATTATCAAATACTTTCAAGTTTAAAAGGATGAGGCAAGAACAACGCCTATTTACATGAAGAAAAGAGATGACGATAAAAATATATAGACCAGAGAGCTTACTCCTAAAAAAATATATTGAATGCTTCTATATACTTGAGAAAACGGACGAAGAAAAAGCGACGGCATATTTTACATTTCCGAGTATTTACACCATTGTGACGATAAGTGAGCAGACCCAAACGATGGTAAGCCCAAATAAGGTGATTACGAAGCATTTTCCATCCAATTCGATAGAAACAAACCTTGTATGCAATTTTAATGAACCTGTTTTAGTGTGTTACGAAGGGAAAATAAATGAAATTACCACTTACTTCAAACCTCTTGGGATAAATGCTTTTATACCCAATGATTTAAGCGATTATAACAGCGGAACATTTCCCGATTTTAACCCACACCTGGATTATAAAGATGCTATGAGATCCATCCTGTCCATAGATGACCAGGACGAGCGAATCAAGGCATTAGAACACTATTGGATATCAAAATTTTGGCCATTTGAAAATGCGTTGCTCGAAAACATAATTATCGAAATGTTAGATACAAGCAACGTCAATCAATCGATGTCAGAATTTTCGCTAAAAACAAGAAGATCGAGAACAACCATAAATAAACAATTTGATCAACATATCTGTAAAACACCCTCTCAATTCAAAAAAATCATCAGATTTCGAGCTGCAATTCAAAGCCACCTCGAAGATAGAAACAAAATAGGTCTGTCTTATAACCTGGATTATTTCGATCAGTCCCACATGATTAGAGATTTTAAAAAATTAACAGGATTTACACCAAAAATTTTCTTTTCCAAAATAGCTAATCTTGAACGGAGCCAGATAAAATGGATTTTTATTTAGCGGGTTTACAAAAATACAATCACACTATGTTATTAAACAGTAACATTGCTCCATAATTATTTATACAATACGTTATGAAGCTTTTATTCCTACTTATGCTTTGTCCAGTTTTTCTTGCGGCCCAAGAAAAAACATCAGCTAAGCTTGCAGCCTATATGCAGGCACAAGCTGATGTAAATAATTTTAGTGGAACAGTTCTTGTCATGAAAAATGGTGCTATTTTATTAAAAAAAGCCTATGGTTTGGCAGATTATGAATGGAATATAAAAAACACGTTAGACACTAAATTCCAGTTGGCATCGGTCACAAAACAATTTACCGCAGCCGCTATTTTACAGCTCGTCGACAGTGGGCGATTATCCCTATATGATAAACTCAGTAAATTTTTCCCCGATTATCCAAAAGCCGATAGTATCAGCATCCACATGTTGCTGTCACACAGCTCCGGACTTGCTATGGGTTTCAAAGAAATCGCGTTAAGCAGCATAAGTCGCGATTCTGCTTATGCCGCCATCAAGAAAATTCCTTTCGAATTCTCACCGGGAGCAAAGAGCGCCTATAGTAATATCGGTTATTATTTGTTAGCAAAGATTATTGAAAAAGTCTCCGGTGAGCATTACGCTACTTTTTTAAAGAAAAATATATTTGATAAAGCTGGGATGAAGAACACCGGAGTTAGTAACAATGAATCCATCGTGACGAAAAAAGCAAAAGTATATTATCATAATGACCAAGATTTTATCCATAACCCCTATATCAACTGGGAGATCAACCTAGGTCACGACGGTATTTATTCAACCGTGGAAGATCTAGCCATTTGGGAACAAGCACTTTATGGAACAACAATCCTATCAGCCGCGATGAAGGAAAAAATGTTTACACCATATAACTCCGAAAATTGGGGCTATGGATTTATCATCAATCCATTTTATAATCACGGACATTATTTGATTGCACATGACGGCGGATTCTTTGGCACAATGACTTCTTTTAATCGATTTACTGACGACAAACTCTTTGTCACTGTCCTTTCTAATAACGGCTCAGCCTCCCATATCATAGGTTACGGCCTTTCAGCAATTGCCTTTGGTAAAGAAGTGGAAATCCCCTACAAACATCATCGCGCCAAAATAGATACAACCATATACAATAACTATGTGGGTGAGTATGGAAAAATACGGATATTAAAAATTGGTGGCAAACTCTATTATAATGATGCGGATATTGAACTCATTCCCGAGTCTAAAACAAAATTTTTCAGAGCAGACGACAACGACAGGACGATCGAATTTGTTGAAGACAAAACAGATGGCTACAATTCCATTATTTTAACAAAAGGTGGAGTTAAGGAAGTTTTCCCACGATCCAATAGAAATGAATGAAACGCTATGCATGCTGCTGGAATAGCGATTTTAATCTATTATTTGAAACCTTAAAGAAAAAAGTTAAATTACACCTATATCGGTCCAGCGTTAGATCGGATATAGCGTAAACTAAATTATAAGATATTGCAACAGATAGATCAGGAACCGAAGAAAGCCAAAAAGAAACTGTTATCGAAGTCTTTTATATTATGCCTAATCTTTATGACGGCATATCTCATCAGTTTTTTCGTTTTTGATCTAAGCAGCAGTGAAAAGTTGAGTTATATTATTTTTTCACCTTTTGTTTGCGTACTGAGCTGGATATTTTTCCATTTCTTTTTGCTGGTAAAGGATACACGCAATTTGAAGTACTACTTACTGGGATGTGCCCTGATCGCATGCACTATTATTTATACAAATGGTATTTTTGATATCGATATTAGGCTTCAAAACTTTTTCCACTCCTCAAAACTGCCAAATGAATACAGCAAATATGATGACATTAACAAGCTAAAAAACCAGTTTGGGAAACATGAAATCATACTCTTCAAGGCAAGTGACCGCCCTGTAGATCAGTTCTTGACTAAAAACAATGAATTAATCATTCATTGTTTAACCGATGCACCCCACACTGACAGTCCATCAACAATTATTCATACATTCTATAAACTGGATAAAGATGGCGATCAGATTGATGAATACTCCTTTAAGCAGGATAAGGATGAGGATTCAGAAGTTTTATTTGAAGGGTATTTGATCAACGTTTCCAAACATTACTTTCGCAGCTGGCCATTGAACGGAGATACTACAAAAAAAACAATTGAAGTATTCAACGCAAATCTCAACTGGTCCGCAGATCAACAAGGCCAAAAACTAAATGATATTGAAAGTAAAGCCATTTATCTGCTGTCAGAGAAAATCTATCATTCCGATCAAAGCAATTCGAAAAGCTATACGAAGCGAACTTATTTTATAGACGATAACTGGTATGTATTCTACGAAAACATATCGGATGATAATAATTTAGTCCCACAAAGCTCATCTAAGGGCCGTACCGTAAATGATCTTTTCGGTCACTGGGATAAGAATGAATGGGTAACGAATACTACTCCCCCTAACATTAGATCAGTTTATTACCAGAAAATCAAACGTGTTCGCAATAGACATGACGTCAAAACGGGGAAATATGAAAAAGGAGATCTTTGGCAAGGCTGCCTATTCTCACAGCTTATTGTCGAAAATGACACCTTAAGATTTAAAGACAGCTTATATTTGGACGAAAAATGGCATTGGTCTCAAGTCGATATCAACAATAAAAACATCGGCACACTAACCTTTGAGAATACCGACCAATTTAATGCCTATGGTTTTTATACGAATCCAGCTTTAAATTATCAACTTTTCACCAACCAACGCAACAAACTTTATTTAATCACAAAGAAATGATTTGTAGCTTGGTACCGCTAAATTTCAGCAAATATTAACGGTTCAAAATACAAGCCTACTTTTCGCTATCCAAAATAATGACTATATTACAACAAATCGCTTTTTTGTGAAAATATATCCAATTTAGTAGCCATTGGATCCTAGTTAAAAATTAAATTCAGGAATAGTAGGAAATAAATCATATGAACAAAAGGTATTTTTTCTATATTATAATCGTCATCAGCTTGTTCACTTCGTGTGGCCTTATCCATAATCTTCCCGATTCGGCTACCCCCAATACCGGTGTAGACCCTAACCTATGGTACTCATTTGTGGATCAAAATGGTAATTTCTACCCCGACAATTGGAAGAAAAATTATGGCATTCCTTCCAATAAAGCTGCTCGAGATCCTTATTCGCTTATGAAAATTGCCACCGACAGAGGTGACCGCGAACAATTACTCGCTTTTGAACGCGGTAACATGCTGCGTTTGTCTAAACGTATTGCCCCCAAAAAACGTGTGTTCATTTTAGTCCATGGCTTCAATGCTGATGAAGAATCTGTTGTAAAACAATATAAATATATTTCCGATCATATCGTTACAAACCCTAAAAACGATGAAATCATTCGATTTTATTGGGATGGTCTACGATCTACCTCCCCTTTTCGTTCCGCCAAAAACTGGTTTTCAGCGGCCTCCTTTAGCCAGATGGCCGGTGAATTTGGATTAAGACGTATACTGAACAATATGGCCGATAAGGATGTCTTCATCATATCACATAGTCGTGGAGCATCTGTGGTTATGAGCGCTATTTCAAATCCTGAATACAATAGCTCATTTTCAGCTCAAGCAAAAGACGTTCACAATGTTGATATCGAGCGGGCAAAGCCACTGTTAGAAAACAAAAATAGAATTACCTGCATTATGCTGGCTCCAGCGATAGGACTTTCCGAGTTTCAATATACGGATACGGCAAGTAACACAAAAAAATTTGTAAATCTCAGCTCACAAGTCAAGAAAATACACATCACTATCAACGGAACGGACAAGATGTTGAAGAAGTTTTTTGGATTCTTATCGAACAAACTTAATCCAACTGATCTTGGATACAAAGAGGAAAGTTATAACGCCCTTAAGAAAAATTACAGCATCTTTTCTATGACTGATTTCACAGGAATGTCAAGCCATGATTTTAGTCGTTATATACGAGATCCCAAATTCAAACAGATGCTTCGGGAAGAATCAATCCAAGTGCAATAAGATGTTTACTCGCTAATTAAGTCAATAAGCTATGAATCGAAACTATTCTCTCAAAACGGCCATGGTTACTTACAGAAACGGGTAAGTGTGTGCCGCTATCTTTCAGAATGATGCTTGGTATCCCCTGAGCATCTTTAACAATTTCACCTTTTTCGATTTCTACAATATCGCCTAAATGAACCAATTCGCCAACTGCGATGGTATGTATAAAATCAGGGCAAACAATGGTCTTAGTGTAATACCTCTTCCCTTCGCAGATGACTTCTCCCGTTGCGTTGCAAGAAGACCGTTCAAGAACTAAACATAGCAATCCTTTAGGAATATATTTCCGAATTCCTGTCTGTCTATTCCATATTTTATAGGCAGCCTCTTTCATGCTCCATAAGAGCCAAACAACAATTTCGGGATCTGGACTGTTCACAATCAACAGTTGTTCATGCTCATTAAATAGCTTTGAAATAAAGCCTCTACGTCTCCAATTACTATCTTTTCTGGACTGAACTAGGTCGATAACGTCATTACCAATCATTTTTCTTGTAACTTGCTTTCGATTATTTCGACTGCAGCTCCGACATTAAGCATACGCTCCATATCGGAATTTTCAATAACGATCCCAAATTGATCTTCGATATCCAGGACAATATCAACCAAATTTGCCGAATTGATTTGTAGATCACGCATAAAATCAGTCTTTTCAGTAAGCTGTCCAAATGCTTCTTCATTTGTTGTGTAAGGTGCTATAATTGGCTTTAAAGCACCGATCAATTCTTCTCTGTTCATAGGTTTAGTTATCAAATTTTTTAAATATTAAACAGGCATTTACATCCCCAAATCCGAAACTCGCTTTGGCTATAATATGAGGTTTGACATCAACTTGATGTAATGGTACTCTTGATGGATCTATCATTGCTGCAATCTCAGGATGTAAATCAGTACAATTACTATTTCCAAATACAAATCCATGATATAACTGCAAAACTGTGGCCACGCATTCTATGCTACCTGCCGCACTGAGACAATGCCCAGTCATTCCTTTTAGCGAGTTTATCAATGGAAAATCTTTCCCTTTACGCCCAAGGGCCTCAGTCCAGTTTTCTATTTCAAAAGCATCTTTGGCCGTTGCCGTTAAATGACCGTTTATGGCATCGACATCCCATCCGGAGACACTCGAATTTTTTAAGGCTTCCGCAATACATCGGCGTACAGCATCAGCATTTGGAGCTGTCATACTGCCCGTTCCCCGTTGCCCTCCAGAATTTACTTGACCGCCCAATAACTCGCCATATATCATGGCCTTGCGTTCTAAGGCACTTTCCAAATCCTCCAATAGCAGGGCTCCAGCTCCACTACCCGGGACGAATCCTGCGGCTGTTGCACTCATTGGGCGAGAACCTTCCGAAGGGCGGTCATTATATTGCGAACTACAGACACGCAGTGCATCAAAACCACCCCAAATATAAGGTCCACTATCTCCAGTACTACCTGCTAGCATGCGCTTTGCTCTTCCGGACCTAATCCGGTCATATGCCATTAGAATTGCTTCGGTCCCAGTAGCACAGGCAGAGGAATTGGTGGTCACCTGATTTCCGAGCCCTAATTTCCCACCTAAATATGCACTGACACCACTGTTCATCGTTTGGGCAACGACTGTACTGCCTAGCCTACGTGTTTGCAGCTCATCAATTTTATAAATACTCTCCCGAAACTTATCGATACCTGAGGTGCCTGAACCAAATACTGTTCCGCTATCCCAATCGGGGACCGAATTTAAGGCAATAGGAAAACCTGCATTTGTCCAAGCCTCCATTCCAGCTATGACACCGTATAATATGCCTGTACTGTTAAAACCCCTGAGCTCAAGTTCCGTGAAATATTGTCTTTTGAGATCATCCGAAACTTGTGGCATTCCAGCAATCTGACAGGAAAACTGCAATTTTTCCAACTGCACATCATGTCTAACACCGGAGATACCCTCTTTTAGCGCCTGTGTAAAGGCCGGTACTCCCACTCCATTGGGTGCAACGACCCCTAATCCAGTAATAACAACTCTCTTCATAGCTCTTCAGTAATCATACCTGCCAATATTCCCTTACAAACCTCCTGGCCAGCTTCATTTTTCATTGTAACTGCACACTTTAACTTTCCAAACCTAAAATATATTTTTTTTGAAATTACAGTAACTTTTTCCTTTGGATACACGGGTTTTAAAAATTGTATTTCAGTAGAAGTCAACGCAATAGAAGAGCCATTTATCAAGTCTTTATTGAGCAGAAAAATTCCCAAACAAGCTAAACCTATTTGGGCCATCGTTTCGATCAGAATAACTCCTGGAGTGATCGCTTTTTCATTAAAATGTCCTCTATAAAAATCCAGATTTTCATCAAAGGTATAGGTACCTGCAACACCTTCTTCATCGACGTGAATCAACGCATCGACAAATAAAAACGGGGCACTGTAAGGCAATTTCGCTAGTATAGAATTCAGATCCATCATTCAAATTTTGTAGGTTACCACTTTAATAAAACGCGCTGCGCCGAAAATCCAGGACCGAAACTCAGCATCAGCCCTAATTCACCGACCTGAGGACTACGTTTCATAATACGTTCGAGGACATATAACACGGTAGCACTCGACATATTACCATACTGTGCCAGCACAGCCTTAGTATCCTCAATATCTTTATCAAATTCAGCAAAAATATCTTCGATTGTAGCTACAATCTTTTTTCCACCTGGATGAAAAATCATGTAATCAATATCTTTAATTTTAAGCTGATTCTTCTTCAAAAATGGATGTATTACAGCGTCAAAATGAGACGCGATTACATTCGGCACTTCAACATCCAATATCATCTGCATACCGCTGTTTGTCAGCTTAAATCCCATAATATCTTCCGCATCGTAAAAATGGTACATCTCCTGATCGAGAATCACCGGACCATTGTCTGACTCGCCGGAGGAAAGCAGACAGCAAGCTGCACCATCTCCAAATATTGCGGCACTGACCATATTTGACATGGAGAAATCTTCCAGCTGAAAAGTTGCTGTTGGCGCTTCTACGGCAATGACCGCAGCACGTTTGCCTGGATTGGCCTGAAGAAAATTTTTAGCATAAATAATACCTGAAACACCGGCAACACAGCCCATCTCGGTAACTGGTAACCGCACAATATCCTGTCGGAGTTTCATCGTATTGATGAGATACGCGTCTAAGGAGGGGATCATAATTCCAGTACAACTCACTGTAATGATATAATCCAGAGACTGCGGATCCCATCCCGTCTGTTCAAGGGCCTTACGAAGTGCTTGCTCCCCTAGGACCGTTGCCTCCCGGCAGTACACATTATTTTTTTCTTCAAAAGACGTCGCTGTGAAGACCTCTTGCGGATCCATAATAGCATATCGTCTTTCCACGGCGGAGCCTTCGAAAAGTTTCTTGATCTTCTTAATAAAGCGAGGCTCTTGTCCATGGAGCCAGATATCCAATAGCGGAAGGATATCAACGGTAGAACAAGAGTATTTAGGGAGTTGCTTAGCAACAGTTATTATTTTAACATTCATATATTGGAAATTATCCACTGGTAACGAAAGGCCCATTTCCATTGGATGCTATAATTTTCTAATTTCAGTTTATTGGAGAATTGTGTAAGTTCCTCTTTTTTAAACCCACGCAGTATAGAAACAAGCCCGTCAACTTTTGTCATTCTATTTAACCTAAAAAGAACAGCAATGGTCTGAAAAAGCCGGTAAGCAATTTTACTCCTTTGTAAATCGTTAATGACGACCCCCAATTTTGATACGTTGACCAGACTACCTAGCAAACGAAGGATCTCTTCATCGTCAAAATGATGTATGGTAAGCGTACACAGAACAATGTCATACTTGACATCTTCAAAATTCTCTTCAAAGATATCCGCACACAAATAGGATATATTGGTATAATCTTTCGACAAATCCCCCGCATAATTTATTGTATAGGGGTTGGCATCTATACCGAGCATTGAAAGCTTAATATGATGTCTATTGCCATAATCGCTCAACATGCGAAGCATGTCCCCATTGCCACAACCGATATCCACAATCGTTATTGTTTCATTCTTGCAGCTGGTTGAAAGCAATTTTTTTACACCGTTCAGCGTAATGTTATTTCCGCCTAAAAAACGATTAATCTTTGCTATCCTGTCTAATGTGGTCCGAAGTTCTTCTCCTTCGAGCAGAAAATCGTCCATGATCTCATTCTCCGATGTTCTCTGTTTTGTGTTTATTCCCATTTTATTGACCTTGCATTTCCATGAGTTTGTTTAATAATCCAGCTGAGCATTTTCGGAAAAAATGAGGCAGTCTTCATTAAAACTGCGGTCCCTATTTTATAGCTTAACAGCCGCGACAGAAGTCGACCGAATAAGAGGCGTCTTTTAAACGTTCGATTCCATTGCTTGACATAAGCCTTTTCCAATTGCTTTCGTGAATGAATATGGCCCCGGTAATATTCCAGGACAAGCTCAGAAGCTATTTTTGCACTGTGTATCGCCATCGCCATCCCATTTCCGCAGAATGGATGAATAAGACCGGCTGTATCACCAATCATAAGAATATGGTTTTCTACTGTTGATTTCTTATCAAATGAAAATTGACTGATCGTGAGCGGTTTTTCAAAAAGTAGCCTATTGTGCTCAAAAAAATACTTAAGATGTCTGTTTTTGGACAAAACATACTGCTGATAATCACCTATGTTTTTGTATCTCTTGAACGTTTTTAAATCGGCCAGATAACATAAATTTATCCGGTCATCTTCGACCTTGGAAATCCCACAATAGCCTCCTTCAAAATGATGCAAGGCAATTAGGTCATTCGGGAAATCGCCCGAATAGTGTGCCTTAACAGCCATCCAAGGAGAGGTTTTCGTTATAAAATCACGGGATAAGAGCTGATCGATATTGCTGCGTTTTCCATACGCGCCCAGTACAATTTTTGATCTTAATACCTGATCTTGAAACGAAACATTAAATGTATCAGCACTAAAGGATATACCTGTTACAGTCGCAATAACAATTGTACAGCCATTACTTTTTGCTTGCTGATATAACAGATCATCCAACGCGTAACGACTGATACCAATCCCACCCAAGGGTAACCTGACCCTATTCATCTGTCCATCTTCTGTCGTGAACTCAAGCTCCTGAATATGTGTTGGGCATAGCGATTCAACATCCACTTGCAGCCAATGAAGGTAGGCCAAAATTTCGTTCGAAACATATTCGCCGCAAACCTTATGACGAGGAAAAACATGTTTTTCGATTAACGTTACGTTGAATCCTTGTTTAGACAGATGCAATGCACTAGTCAGTCCAGCCAAACCACCGCCTATAATAATCACATCAGGATTTATTGTCATATATCCAAGTTTGCTCTATATGAGTATCATCTACAAAAATAAACGCCATAAATCGTACTTCAGTTTCCTAAATTGATTGCCCCCCACTATTCAATAAACGATTCTTGATAAATCTATCCACTGTCTAGCATCTCTCTGTACAGGACAATATCGTCCATCCGCTTTCATAAAAATTCTATCTGATAACAGCCCTTGGCAATAAATAGTTTTTATTTGACCGTAAAATAAAAAAGTACTTTAATTTACGTGATAGATTAACGACTTAACCACTGCTGTAGGTTGAATAAAGAAGGCGTCTATCTGGATTTATATTCACGGTCGACAAACAATTTATCCAGAAAAAGATATCTGTTCCGAAATTCTTCAGCAGATGCTTTTACCTCGATATTCAAATTCAGAATATTCATGCGCTTATCTAGTGCTGTTGTTTTCGGCCATGTTGACAGCCCTTTTCCATTTGGATCGCCCGTCTTGATAAAATTAACAAAGTACCGCTGACCAAGTTTTGATACCTTGTAATCATCTTCAGTCCAGGCAAAAACATCATTGCTTTGCAGATTTCCCAATAAATATTCAATATCACTTGCGTGGAAAGCACCCAGCAGGGACTCTGGGCTTTTTTCCTTGACTTCCTGTGCAGATTTCTTGCTAATTCCTCCGGCAAGCCCGGTTTGTGCATCGCGGTATGCCGGTTGCATGGGTGGTCGCGGTTTACCGAATATATAAACGAAGACTGGCTGACCGCTATTTCTTCGTTGCAAATCAAGCCATTTCCAGGTACTATAAACGATAAAATTATCGCTACCTAAGGCAGTTGCTGACCGAATGACTTCCACCTCTGTCTTTCCAGGATAAAGCGTGAGCACTTCGTCAGCCTGAACGCCATATTGTGCTCTTACCAACTTTTCATAATTCTCCGGAGATGGATACAATTTACCCATGTAGGCGGTATATGGAGCTTCCGTAGACGTCCAGCCTGCAAGTAGCGGGACTTTAGACTGTTCCCCTGCCTCAAAAATGGCCAAAGGAGATTTAGGCAAAAAATAGCCGTCAACAATCAAACGGGTCGCAAAGGCCCCCGGTTCGCTGGCTTTATCAAGGAGTTCGGCCGCAGGAATTTCACGTAGCTTATCAAGCCCCTCGGCATTTATGCGCGTTGCAAACGCAGTCCCCTGTTGCTCTTGCTCACTAATAGAGGCAGTGCCATACCGCAAGTTAAAAACACTTCCGCTCTGACCGATAGCACGTTTAAATAGTCCTTTGGACAACGGACTCGTCATCTGGGCAGAAACAGACATACTCCCTGCCGACTCACCACCGATGGTGACGGCATCGGGATCCCCACCAAATGCAGCAATATTTTTCTTGACCCAAACCAAAGCTGCATGCTGATCCAGCAGTCCATAATTTCCGGAAGCATGTTTCGGCGATTCCTCGGTTAATGCCGGATGCGCAAAAAAGCCAAAGATACCAAGGCGATAGTTGACAGTAACAACAATAAGACCTTCTTTGGCAAAACTTTCACCATCATAGCGATTTTCCGATCCATCACCAGCATTGAAACCTCCGCCGTAAAAATAAACTAAAACAGGAAGTTTACCTGAACCAAGATTCTTTGGACGCCATACATTCAGGTAGAGACAGTCTTCACTGATGCCTGGTGAACGAAATCGCATGTCCCCATAGATCGGTTTCTGCATCGGAGAATAACCAAAATGATCTGCTTTACGAATGCCAGACCAATGTTCAGCAGCTTGCGGTTCTTTCCACCTCAGGTCACCTACTGGCGGTTTTGCAAAAGGAATCCCTCGAAAGGACTCTACCCCGCTTGACAAAGTAATTCCTTCTAATATCCCCTCTTCAACTTTTACCTGAGGCATTTGTGCGAAAACAAATGATGCAACCAAAAGCTGAACAACAGTAAAAAAAATATTTTTCATCATAACATCCATTTAAAACTCTATGGTTTTTTTTCTTACAGTTAAAATACAAAATAAAACTTATACCGCATGATATTCTGTTATTTCAGCACTTGCTTGCTTGCTTGCTTGCTTGCTTGCTTGCTTGCTTGCTTGCAGTGATCAACACATTTAGTTGGCCAGCCACACAAAAAGTAGAATAAGCCATTGCGCAAGAATACATAGCCAAAATGGTTTGCTACTTGGCTCTGTTAAGATTTCGAGTACATCGATAAACTTCGATCTTATGATCGCATAAAAGCTATCGTTTTTGTCTAAATCGAGGGCATCAAATCTCACTTTATTCAGACCAAAAATGACAATGCGTCGCACCCAAGGGCTCTCGATTTTATTATTTTTCACGTCATTGATCAATTTAAGTTTTGCAAAAGAATAATCAGCGACATTTTGTATTACATCGGGCTGATTCGATTGAAAAATTAATAATACTTTATCAAATGCCGGAAGAATGAGATCATCCTGCCTTTCTTCTACAACAAGACTTGCAATCTTTGAAAACACATATTTGTTGCTAAAAATAAAAAGTAGTACAGGTAGCAGGATCAGTCCAATCAGCCAAATGAATTTAGCTGCGGCTTGCGCAGGACTGACCGTCGAAAAGAAAGCTTCATGACTAGCCTTAAACTGAAAACTGCCAACCACCAAATACAGTAAAGTTGAAACAATAGCCAGCAAATAATATTTGACTAAGGTTTTCGTTCCCAATACGCTCAGTTTTTTTAAATACGATAACTGTGTTTTCATTCTGCTATAATTAATTACGCTAATTTAGCATTATTCACCAAACATTGATTCCTAGGTTTAATTCCCGATCGCTTTCATTTGAAATTCGCCAGGAAAAAATTTTTATTCGTTGATCCACGTTAGCTCCACCCCCATTTATTCCGTTATAAATAATTTATAAAAAATTTGCGTAGCCAAATAACTACACTTATATTAGTAGTCAAATAGATCAATATGAACTTAAGACGAGATGTTTTCCAAGCTATAGCAGACCCAACCAGAAGAGCAATTTTACTTCTTCTAGCCTCACAAGCCATGACTGCTGGTGCAATTGCAGCCAATTTCAATACAGCAAGACCGACCGTTTCAAAACATTTGCAAATATTGACGGAATGTGAATTATTAAAGTTTCAACAAAATGGACGCGAGATATATTATCAACTCAACCCATCGAAGATGAAAGAAATTGCGGATTTTATTGAACCTTTCCGTCAAATGTGGGATGACAGATTCAATAAATTGGAAGCTATTATGCAAAACTACAAAGACAAATAATATGGAGCCAAAAACTAACGTCCAGGCGGAGGATAATAAACAAGAGATTGTCATTACAAGGGAATTCGATTTACCTGTTGAACTTCTCTTCAAAGCATATGAGGATCCCGAAATTTTCGAGCAGTGGATGGGAACCAAAGTCCTGAAATTGGAAAATAAAAAGCATGGCTCCTATGCCTTTGAAACTTCGCACAACGGCCAGGTCATGTTCAAAGCAAATGGAGCGATACACGAATTCCTCCCCAATCAACGCATCACACGGACTTTTGAAATGGAAAACAGCGCATTTCCCGTACAGTTGGAATATTTAACATTTGAAAAAATAAGTGCAGAACGCAGCAGGCTTCACATCCATATAATATTTCAGTCGGTCGCATTTCGGAACCAGCTGTTACAGATGCCTTTTGCGCAAGGAATCAATATGGCGCACAACAGATTACAAGAAATTCTTGCTAAACTTACCTAAAGCACTACATGATGAATCTAAAAATTGAACATTTTTTTGAAAATGCGACAAGATGGAATGAAGAATTCAATCTGTTGAGAGAAATTGTCCGTGGCAATAAAACACTGCAAGAGGATTATAAATGGATGCATCCTTGTTATACATTTGAAGGTAAAAATGTCGTATTGATACACGGGTTTAAAGAATACTGTGCGCTGCTATTCCATAAAGGTGCATTATTAAAAGATCCCCAAAATATACTGATCCAGCAAACCGAAAATGTTCAGTCAGCCAGACAGCTTAGATTCACCACTATTGAGCAGATAGAATCATTGCGGGAAGTGATATCGGCATATATTCAGGAGGCCATCGAAATTGAAAAATCAGGCAAGAAAGTTGACATGCGAAAAGCTGCCGATTACCCTGTACCGGAAGAATTTAAGCGTGCCTTACTTGAAGACCCTTTACTTCAAAAAGCTTTTCAATCACTTACACCAGGTCGACAAAAAGGGTATCTATTTTACTTTAACCAGGCAAAACAAGAGAAAACACGTGCGGCGAGAATCGAAAAATATTACCAGCATATTCTAGATGGAAAAGGTATCGATGACTAACATATTTATTACAGTTTATCCGCTATATATTTGTCTATAAAGAGTAGATTTGTCTACAATCAAATAGACAGAACCAGACCAAGACGAACGATTATAGCTATTATTGCAATCCGATATAGTCAATTCGTCGACTAATATATAGCTGAATTCACATGAATAAAAAATTAGTATTGCTCATCTGCGGCCTATTGCCCATTTTTTCACAAGCACAGAAAAAGAACAACGCAACACAACGCCCCAATATCGTCTTTATCCTGACGGACGATTTCACGGCCCAAGCATGGGGCGTGTATGGCGGTATTTTAAAAGATTTTGTCAAAAATCCGAATATTGAAAAATTAGCCAGTCAGGGGGCGGTACTCAATAATACATTCTGTACCAATTCAATTTGCACCCCTAGCCGTGCAAGCATACTGACAGGACAGTACAGTAATAAAAACCAAGTCTACACACTGGAAGATGCGTTGGATCCCGATAAGGAAAATATCGCCAAGGATCTGCACAATGCGGGCTACCAAACTGCTGTGTTTGGGAAATGGCATCTGAAAAAAAGGCCAAGTGGATTTGACGATTTTAAAGTTCTTCCTGGGCACGGTGTTTATCATAACCCGACTTACCTCTCTAAAGACAACTGGAATGATAAGGAAGAGGCCGGCACACCTTACGAAGGCTATGTAGATGATATCACCACAACGATGAGTCTGGATTGGTTAAAATCACGCAACCCCGATAAACCCTTCTTCTTAATGTGTCATTACAAAGCGACGCATGAACCCTTTGATTTTGCCGAGCGATTCAAAGATTACTACAAAGATGTGGAGTTTCCTTATCCCCCAACATTTTTGGATTCAGGAGCAATCACAACTGGACGCTCTTTCGAAGGGCAGCCCTTGGAGGAGCTTGGCCACCGTTATGAGCAAGCTTCGGTAGGCCCCTTTTGGACATCTTATCCTGAGCTTCCGTTTTCAACAAAAGGAATGGACCCTTTGGAAGCCCGCAAAAAGATCTACCAAAAGTTCCTCAAAGATTATCTGCGTTGCGTCGCTGGAATCGATGATAATCTAGGGAAAATTATGCGCTATCTTACAACGGCAAATTTGGACGAAAATACCGTTGTGATCCTAGCTTCCGACCAAGGATACTTCTTAGGAGAACACAATTTTATGGATAAACGATTGATGTACGAAGAATCACTGCGCATGCCTTTTGTGATCAGCTACCCCAAAGAAATCAAAGCTGGTAGTCGATTAGACGACATGATTCTAAATATCGATTTCGCTGCACTATTTGCAGACTATGCCGGCATCAAAAAACCCGCCTACATTCAAGGCGAAAGCTTCCGGAATAACCTCAAAGGAAATACATCCAAAGCATGGCGGTCTGCCATGTATTACCGTTACTGGCAACATGCACCAATACGCCCGGCGCATCTTGGAGTCCGTGATGAACGCTACAAACTGATCTATTTCTATGGACAGCCATTAGAAATGACGGGCAGCGACTCCAAAACAACAGCTCCTGCTTGGGAATTCTATGACCTGCAGCAAGATCCCATGGAAACACACAATGCCATTCTAGACAAAAAATATGTCAAAGAAATTGATCGGTTAAAGAAAAAGTTGGCTAAACTTAAAGCTGAAGCAGGCGATGATGATGCAACAAGACCAGCTTTTCAGCAGGTTCTCAAACAAGAAAACTTATCGCTCCCGCAACCATAGGCGGCGACCGCAGCTCAATTATAGCGCAAAAAAAGGGATCCAAGTATGTAGTGTTGGATCCCTTTTTTTCTTAAACTGATCTGTTAAACAGCAGTATAACCACCATCAACTAAGTAATACCCACCGGTCATAAAAGACGATTTATCCGAACTTAGAAAAAGAACCAGCTCAGCGACTTCCTCTGCCTTTCCCAAACGTCCAATAGGGTGTTTACTGATTAACGCATTGATATGCTCTTTATCCAACTTAGCCAATAACGGTGTATCAATATAACCAGGTCCAACCGCATTACAACGAATATTTTTTTGACCATATTCTGCGCCGATGTTCTTTGTCAGTCCCACTACAGCATGTTTGGCTGAAGTATAAGCACTTGACATAGGCGCAGCCACGGTACCATGAATGGAAGCCATATTGACAATAACACCGCCTCCATTCCGCTCCATGGCTTCTATTTGATATTTACATCCATAAAATACGCCATTGAAATTAATATCAATTACTTTTTTCCATCCATCGAGACTGTAATCTCCCGTTAGTGCAGCCTCTCCACCAATACCAGCATTATTGCATGCAATATCAAGCCGGCCAAATGTCTTGACAGCGTAACCAACCAAGGCTTCATTGTCAGCGGGAGATGAGCTATCTGCTTTGAAAAACACAGCTTCTCCTCCTAGAGATTCAATTTGTTTTACGGTTTCATTTCCCGCTTGCTCGTTGATATCCGAGACAACGACCTTTGCACCTTCTTTACCATAAGCCAATGCAACTGCCAGTCCGATCCCCGAACCCGCACCTGTTACTAAAGCTACTTTATCTGCTAAAATTTTCATATGATATAAATTTTATGATACAGACAATTTACTAAAAGCAATGCGGAATCAAGTCAAAAAGGCCACTTACTTCAATTAAAACGAAACTAAAATGACATTTCTCGGTGGCTTAGTTCTGTAGCTGCGGATATTTTTTATATAATCTATCCAAAAACAAACGCCCCATCAATTGAAGCCTCGCCTGTGTTTCGAACATACCTGAACCTGGAGAAATAATACCATGCGGCATACGCTGAACAGTGCCGTAATAAATAATATCGAGCCCATTTCCATTGACGTCAAGATGCATTTTCTTAGGTTTCAAGCCCATGACAGAGCCCATGCGTGTTACTTTTTCAGAATTAGTAATCTGCGCAGTTCGCGCATCGAGCAAGGTTTCATGATCAAAAACCAAATGGTCTCTCACCTCCCCCTCATCAAAAAATACGTAATGCAATTCGTTGTTGCTCAGCACGAGATAAGAAGCGTTATCTCGTTCATTATAACGAGCCTTTACACCTACAGCCGCCCAGGCAACAGTCTTGGCCGCTGTAGCTGCAGCTGAAGCAACTTTGTCCCCCACCGTTGCAATATACGCGCATTGCGTAAAGGCGTCGATCGGAGCGCCGTTCAACTGTTTTCTTAATTCACTAAATTCATCACTTAACAATACATCCTTTACGCCTGGAGCTAGGGCGATCCCGGATTCGCCTTCATACTTTTTGGCCGTCTCCTTTTGCTTTTTCATCATCATAAGAGAAATGAATACGCAAACCACGACGATAACGGCAAAAATACTAATGTACAACATCATAAAATAAAATTTAGAATGGGTTTATAATTCAATAAAAAATCCAGAAAGTGAACAACCTATTCAGGTTTCCTCTTTCTGGTACGATCGAGTACAAAAATTTTGCCAGACTAAAGAATTTTATCCGGGTAGTGAATATTATTTAAAGCTGTCTGGTGCATATCAACCCAAATATCATTGTTTGACTGCTGTATAAGCCAATTTGGAGAGCTTCGCATGTCGGCATCCGCATCATTATTGTAAATGGATGGAAAATCAGATTCTTTGGCCCGAAGCAAAACAACGATGGTACCAGCCATGAGCAAAGGGATATCGCCTAAAACGAGATTATAAAAACCATCTTCAAGCAATCCCGGACTAAAACGCTGTAAACTGTCATAACTACGTTCCAATTTGCCAATCAATTTCTCCAGTTCATGTGGATAATGAACCTCTACATAAGACTCAAACAAAGCCGAACCTTTATTGTAGAATCCCGCTTTCATGAGGTTTAATGCTTCATTTCTATAAACCTGCAACCAACGATCCGAAGCTAGATCATGATATTCCGCCTCCACCTCTTTACCATCACGTTTCAAGGCCCAAAGCTTAAGCTGCTCAAGCCGTTCTGTTGTTTCCATTCCATTTTTTTCCATAAGACTATCGCTCCCGCTCTTTGAGTTCCAATTGCAATAGAATATCCCGTTTCTTACCTTCGATTAAAGACAAATTACCCGCAACAAAAACACCTTTCTGTCCCGAATTTTTGCTAATACCATACACTGATGATTCATCATCAGGATCTGATGCACCTTCGTAGCGAAATAAATAGTCAATTCTGTACTGATCTGCATCAGCCAACAAATCGTCAAATTCAATATTATAGTCTATTGTATAGCCTAAGTCGTTTAACTTTTCCAAAGCAACACTTGCAGAGGAGTACCCATGCATTCTTTCCATAGTTGATTGTTCTAAATCCGATCTAAATTCTAATTTTTATTATAAAACGATTGACAAAAGGGTTTTGTTTTCCGCAATTTGAAATAGTTTATTCAAAATCATATTTCTACTTTTGTGCTACCAAACACGATGAAATATGGCAAATCTAGCAGCACCAGCGTATCAGCATACACCTCAACTCGCTTTTCAACGATTACTCGATGTCTTATATACCTTACGGGTTGAATGTCCCTGGGATAAAAAACAGACCATGGAATCCCTTCGACATTTGACTATGGAGGAAATGTATGAATTAACCGACGCCATTTTGGAAAAAGATTATCCAGAAATCAAAAAAGAACTTGGTGACGTCTTGATGCATCTTGTATTCTATGCCCGCATTGCCGAAGAAGAAGGACATTTCAACATCGTAGACGTACTCAATGCAATCTGTGATAAATTGATTACGCGCCATCCCCATATCTACGGCGACACCAGTGCTGATACAGAAGATCAAGTCAAATCCAATTGGGAAACAATCAAGCTCAAAGAAGGCAATACATCTGTTCTTTCTGGCGTCCCGAAAGGCCTCCCCGCTTTGGTAAAGGCCTATCGTATCCAGGATAAAGTTCGCGGTGTCGGCTTTGACTGGGAGGATAAGAAACAAGTATGGGAAAAAGTAGAGGAAGAGCTTGCCGAATTTAAAGCAGAATTTAATCTGGAGACAGCACTTCCTATGGATCAGGAAAAAGCAGAAGGGGAATTTGGCGACCTCTTATTCTCCTTAATAAATTATGCGCGGCATATTGGTATCAATCCTGAAAATGCTCTAGAACGCACCAACAAAAAATTCATTGAGCGGTTTACCTATTTAGAACAAAAAGCCGCTGAAAATAAGCAACAGCTGCAGGAAATGAGTTTAGAAGAAATGGACGTTTATTGGAATGAAGCTAAAAAATTAAAAAAATAACGCAATTCCTAAAAAGGGAGTCACCGACCGAATTTAATTCGACTTTGTCAAATTTATGCGTAAATTCGCAGGAATATGGAAACAGTTGTTAGCGGTATCAGAAGTACCGGAAAATTACATTTAGGAAATTACTACGGCGCATTGAGCAATTTTGTGAAAATGCAAAACGAATATAATTGCTTTTTTTTCATTGCGGATTTACATTCACTAACGACCCACCCCACTCCTCATGGACTTCAGGGAACGGTTCGCCAAGTTATTGTTGAATATCTAGCTGCAGGAATAGACCCCGAAAAATCGACTATTTACGTTCAATCAGATGTTCCAGAAGTTGCGGAACTCTATCTATACATGAATATGAACGCCTATCTCGGCGAGCTTGAACGTGCTACAGCATTTAAGGATAAAGTTAGAAGCAATCCCGACAATGTTAACGCAGGTTTATTGACCTATCCGGTCTTGATGGCCTGTGATATATTGATTCACCATGGCACAAAAGTTCCAGTAGGAAAAGATCAGGAACAACATTTGGAGATGACGCGGACTTTTGGCAATCGCTTCAATCGCTTATACAACGTAGATTATTTTAAAGAAGCATTTGCATTCTCCTATTCCGACAAATTGGTGAAAGTTCCCGGACTTGCAGGCCAGGGAAAAATGGGTAAATCCAATGGTGAGGCAGATTGTATTTATCTATCGGATAGTGAAACCGTAATTCGTAAAAAGGTGATGCGTGCTGTATCCGATTCTGGTCCAACTGAGATGAACCAGCCTAAGCCTGAAGCTATCCAAAATCTTTTTGATTTAATGAAGGTCGTATCTACTGCAGATACGTTACAGCATTTTGATGAACTCTATAACAAATGTGAAATTCGTTATGGTGATTTCAAAAAACAATTGGCAGAAGATATGGTACTTGCAACCAACGATGTACGCTCTCGCATTGAGGATATATCAAACGATGATGCATACATTGCTAAAGTTGCAAAAATGGGCGCTGAAAAAGCAAGCGAATCCGCGCACAAGACACTTAAAGAAGTTCGTGAGATTATTGGTATTAAAAGATTTTATTAAGCTAGAAATAATATGCACATCGCTATCGTTGGAAATATAGGTGCCGGCAAAACAACGTTGACCGAAATGTTGGCCAGTCACTTTAAATTTGAACCTCAGTTTGAAGCTGTAGACAACAATCCTTATCTAGAAGATTTTTATTCGGACATGAAACGCTGGGCATTCAATCTTCAGATTTTTTTCCTCAACAGTCGCTTTAGACATATTGTAAAATTGCAGGAAACTGGCATTGATATGATTCAGGATCGTACCATTTATGAAGATGCTTATATCTTTGCCGAAAACTTGTATGATATGGGTTTAATGAGCGCACGTGATTTTGAAAACTATAGTAATATTTTTCAAAGCATTATCCACTATATCAAACCTCCAGATTTATTGATTTACCTCAAAGCCTCTGTCCCTACCCTAGTGAATAATATCCAAAAAAGGGGCCGTGACTATGAATCCGCAATTCGCTTGGATTATCTGTCGAAGCTGAACGATAAATACGATAAATGGATCAATAATTACAAAGAAGGTAAGGTAATGATTCTGGACAAGGACAATCTGGACTTCACCAAAAACCCAGAAGACCTCGGCGATATCATTCAAAAGATCGAAGCCGAATTATTCGGATTGTTCGAATAATCAACGAATCAAAAAGCCTGTAAAATAACGTTATTTTACAGGCTTTTTGATAAATTCCAATTGCCCATCCATTGATAAAAAATAAAAGATGAAATTTTTAGGTATTATCCCTGCTCGATATGCATCGAGCAGATTCCCTGGAAAACCCCTGATCGACATCGAAGGAAAAACGATGATCCAACGTGTCTACGAACAGGTCAAAAAATCAACAAAATTAAACGAAGTTGTTGTCGCAACCGACGATCAACGCATAGCACAAACTGTACTTTCCTTTGGTGGCAAAGTCGTCATGACAGCAGAGCACCACCAATCGGGAACAGATCGTTGCGCCGAAGTTATAACGGATATAGAAGGTTATGATGTTGCCATCAATATACAGGGTGACGAACCCTTTATTGACCCCGCGCAAATTGATCTTTTAGCACATTGTTTTGAAGATACCACTACGCAGATAGCGACCCTAGTCAAGGAAATTACTGCGGAGGAGGAACTATTCAATGTAAACATCCCTAAAGTTGTCCGAAACAGCAAAGGAGAAGCAATCTACTTTAGTAGGCAGACCATTCCTTTTTTAAGAGGTGTGGAAAAAGACCAATGGTTACAAAAGCAAACATTCTATAAACATATCGGAATATATGCTTACCAGGTAGATACATTAAAAGCCCTGACACAACTTCCCATTTCTATGCTAGAAGAAGCAGAGGCATTGGAACAGCTGCGCTGGTTAGAAAACGGTTACACCATTCAAACGGCAATTACAATGCATGAAACTGTCGCGGTGGATACAAAAGAAGACCTCGCTAAAATATTAAGACTATTTTTTAATAAATAGTAAAGCTTACCGGTGTTCGGTATAGTATAACGACCGGACACCTTCCAATAGTACCTGCTTATCCGAATCACTTAATTTGATCATCTGCGCTTTTGCTCTGATCAATTCATCCAATTGCAATTTGGTACTCACACCAACGAGTGCTGTACCAACAGCTGCGTTAGAAAGCACATAAGATAGTGCAACAATCATATTGTCTTTTCCGATACGTTTGGAAAGATTTGCCAAGTTTCTCACGATATGGGCCACCTCTCCCGAACTATACTGAAGAAAAGGTTCAATAGGTTTGTTGATGAGAACACCTTTGGCTAATACACCGCGTACGACGATACTTACACCCCGTTCTTCCAACAAGCCACTGATTTCTTCTTCTGGTCTTCTATCCAATAGACTGTATTGCATCATTACCGAGGCAATGTCAGATTTGGACAAAAATGCCTTGATAACGTTTGGGCGAATTGATGAAAGGCCGTAAGCACGGATTTTCCCTTGTTTCTTCAACAACTCAAACGCTTCAACAATCTCCTCTATCGGATCTTCTATTGTACCACCATGTAACTGATAGAGGTCGATGTAATCCGTTTTTAAACGTGACAACGAACCTTCCACAGCCTTGATAATATAGTCTTTCGAAGCCTTCCAATCCCAACCGGATCCATCTGCACGCCAAAGGTTACCAACTTTCGACGCCAAAACAATATGCTTGCGAAAGCTTTGCACACTCTCCCCGACGATCATCTCGTTTAGGCCTTTATCGTAGAGATCAGCGGTATCAAAGAAAGTGATCCCGTTCTCGTAAGCTTTTTGGATAATATCTTTGGATTGTTTGGACTGATTGCCTTTTAGCGACATACAGCCCAAACCTATTTCCGAAACGATTAAGCTTGTATTTCCTAATTTACGTTGTTCCATCTGCACCAATATCAAGCAATTCTACCTCAAACACCAATGTGCTGTTTGCAGGAATTTCACCTGTCGCCCGTTCGCCATACGCTAATCTGCTTGGTATAAAAAATTTATACTTTGCACCTTTCGACATTAACGGGATTCCAATCTGCCAACCTTTGATCACCTGACCCAAGGATAGTTTCAATGGCTCCTTACGGTCATATGAGCTATCAAATTGCTTTCCATTGAGTAAAGTACCTTTATAATGCACTGTTACCTCATCATCACTTTTTGGCTTTGGACCTTCCGCCTCATTGAGAACAAGATATTGAATTCCTTCGGCTGTAGATTTCATCCCAGCAACCTTAGCATTTTCTGCAAAAAATTTATCTTCTTCAGCACGGCTAGCAGCCTCTTTTTTAGCACGAACGTCCATGATCGCCTGCTGGATAACAGCTCTTCCTTGGCCTTCTTCCAATAGCGATTTCTCCCCTTTCAAGACATCCGAAATTGCTTTTGCAATAACATCTGACTTCAAGTAATCGATCTCAATAGATTTTAGTGAATTTCCGATATCGGCACCAAACGCATAAGACACAGAATCGGCCTTCGTTTTCAGTTGATTTGTTGCACTTGATTTAGTTGCGACGACCTTCTTCTTCGCCGTCGTGTTCGTTTTTTTTTGTTGGGCAAATCCTGTGACTGTTGTCAAGGATAATAGGGCTAATGCAATATACTTCATGTTTGTTTAACGGTGCTTCTGCACGATTTCATTTATAATTTCCTGCGTGATATTAGGGTAATCAACTTCAACCCTAGATTTACTGTTGAGCCAGGCTTCTATCGCCAGCATGTTTTTCTGTTTTAAGCTCGAAATTACAGGCACCCCCATCTCTTCCAATGACGCTGCATTCAAATGCTGCTCATATTGGTTTTTCATCGGGATAACTAACAGTTTCTTTTTCAAATATAACGCTTCTGCCGGTGTTTCAAAACCTGCCCCACATAAAACTCCAGAAGAAGATGCCATACTATCAATAAAAGATTGGTTATTGATCGGTCTTATCGTTACATTTTTCATGTCAAATGCCTTCGAATTATGTTTGCTGAAAACATCCCACTTCACATCCGGAAACTTCATCAAATGCTTTAAAAGATGCGCATCGTCATATGCCGGGAGGTAAACCGTATAATGTCCCTGATCTGTCACATTCAATTCACGAACAGCATTACGGATAACCGGTTGGTAAATATTCTTGGCGTACCGCTTGAAATGGAAACCATAGGAATGAGTAGACGGAGCATAATTTTTCATAATAAATTTGCCCAACATATCACTATCTTCTGGCTTAGGACTCGATGGATCTAAGGCAGCAATCTGATGGCTCAACCCAATGCATTCCAAATCTTTTGAATGACAAGCCCAAGCAGAAATTGGTTCAAAATCATTGATCACCAAATCATAGTTTTCTATGGGCAAGCTCTTAATTTCATTCGTAAATTTACGGATCGTCGAACTCATAAATGTTTTCCACAGGTCTACTCCGCCAGATTTACCAAAGATAAAACTCAACCCGTGAAAACGGTATTTCACTTCGAAAGGTAATGATAGATCTGCTTGAATTCCACTAACCAAAACATCGACTTCCCCTAACTCCCTCAAACAGGGGACAATATCCATTGCCCGGCTCAGATGTCCATTTCCTGTCCCTTGTACGGCATACAATATCTTCATAACGACTGCATTTTGTGTCGGCAAATTAATCAATTTTAACGAGTATCAATATTATTTTATTGTTTAGTTATGTTAAGAAAATATAAATTAACATCAATAAAAAAATCCGTTAATCCATTTTTAATTTTCCTTTACGTATATTTAATATCAACAATTAATTAATAGCCAGTTTAATACCCCATGAAGTCTCTATTTTATCGGATGCTTTGCATAGTCGCCATGCTAATTTTAACATCATGGGGATTTTTTGCTCATAAAAAAATTAATCATTATGCCGTCTTTGCGCTCCCCGCTCAGTTGGCTAAGTTCTATAAATCCAATATTGACCTTATTACCGAAAAAGCTGTTGATCCAGATAAACGCTGCTTCACAGACAGCGCTGAAGGCCCAAGACATTTTATAGATTTAGAGGACTATCGCAAGGAAAGTACAGTTGACTCCATACCGATACATTGGTCACAAGCCAAAGAGAAATTTCAAGAAAAGCAATTGTTAAAAAATGGCATTGTGCCCTGGCAAATCAATCTTACCTACCAAAAGCTTGTTAAGGCCTTTCAAGCAAAAGATTATAAACGGATTATCAAACATTCAGCAGAACTCGGCCATTATATTGCTGATGCCCATGTTCCATTGCACACGACTAAAAATTATAATGGACAGCTAACGCATCAACAAGGTATACATGCATTCTGGGAAAGCCGCTTACCGGAAATGTTTTCAGAAAAATACAACCTTCGCGTTGGAAAAGCCAACTATATCAAAGATCCCTTAGCGGAGGCCTGGGCTATCGTCCATGAAAGCAATCGCCTTGTGGATTCTGTATTGAGCATTGAAGCCCGGCTCAATCGTCAATTTAAGGCATCTCAAAAAAAATCTTTTATTGAGCGAAACAATCAATTGGTATGGACCTATTCCGACAGTTATGCTAGAGCTTATCATGAAGCCATGAACGGTATGGTTGAAAGGAGAATGCAAAAAACCATTTTACGCGTTGCTTCCTATTGGTATTCAGCCTGGCTCGAATCCGGCCAACCCGACTTGACCAACATCGAAAAAATAAAAAGCACCGACAAGCAAGATCACATCGATATAACGGGAAAAAAGCGTATCGGTCGAGAAGAATGGATGTAAAAAGGTACAAAACATCACCCGGACTACCAGTATTATTCACACCGGACTATTTATTTTTTAGTCAGCTAAGCTACTTTTGCAGCGTAAAATCTAGGAAAGCATGTTGAATAAGAATATTACGTTAACAAACCTTGCATTAGTGCTGAGTATTGGAGCTGCGACTGCTCAGATTAAAGACACAACCGCTTTGGGCGAAGTCATCATTAATCAAAATCGCTTACAGATCCCTTTTTCAAAACAAAGCAAGAATATCCAAATATTGACGCAGGAAGATATACAGAGACTACCAAATCGATCAATCAACGAATTGCTTAGCAATATCCCAGGCGTTGATATTCGCCAACGTGGACCATTCGGTTCGCAGGCAGATATAAGTATCGACGGTGGGTCTTTTGAACAGACGGCGATCCTACTCAATGGTGTTAAAATCACCGATCCGCAGAGTGCCCATCACAACATGAACCTTCCGGTTCCGCTGGAGGCCATCGAGCGTATTGAAATCATTCGGGGGCCAGCTTCACGAATTTTCGGTATTAATGCACTAACCGGTGCCATTAACATCGTAACAAAGAAAATTGAATCAAATCAAATTAGTGCCCAGGTGTATAGTGGTTCTTCATTCAAAGATAATGAGCAGACAAGTGCAGGCAAGTATTATGGCAAAGGTGTTCAGCTTGGCTCACAGTTCTTAACCAAGCAAACAAGCCACGGTTTATATTTTGGCCACGAAGATTCGAATGGACAACGCTATAATACAGCCTCCAACAATAATAAACTCTATTATGACGGGACATACCAACCGAATACAGCCAATATGATAAAAGCCAATGTTGGCTATATCAACAATCAATTTGGAGCCAATGGTTACTATGCTGCACCGAGTGACAAGGAAGCTTATGAACAGGTTAAGACTGCTTTCGCTTCCCTGCAGTCCAAGCATCAATTAACACAGGCATTTTCCATCAGTCCACGCCTCAGTAATCGCTACAACGAAGATGAATATTGGTATTTAGGCAGAGAAACAACCAAAGGTAGATCCAAACATTACAGCAACGTCTTTGGAGCAGAAATCAATGCTACATTGGAGCAAAGTTATGGTACATTTGGCTTAGGATTAGAAAGTCGATTTGAACGTATCAATAGCACCAGTATTGGCGACCATAACCGGGAGAATTACGGCGGCTACCTTGAATTCAAAACAGAGGCGATCAAAAAACTGATGATCAACTCTGGTGCCTACATCAATTACAACTCAAAATTTGGCTGGCAGGTATTCCCGGGTCTAGATTTGGGATATGATATTACCGAACATTGGAAGATTGTAGTCAACGCAGGTTCTAGTCAGCGGATCCCTTCTTTTACGGATCTTTACACCAATCAGACAGCCAACATCGGAAACCCCACACTGAGCTCTGAAAATGCCTATCAGATCGAAGGTGGTATAAAATACTTATCCAATCGGATTATTGCTCAAGCGGGCTACTTCCATCGAAGGATAAGCGATTTCATAGACTGGCAAAAAGAGGATGCCACTACAGGAAGCGGAACGGTCATTCCGTGGAAACCAATAAATATTGGAAAAAATAAAATTGATGGATTCAATGCTTCATTCCGATATAATATCAATGATCCCAGCGCAACGACACGATACTTTACAACGCTAAGTTATAATTATCTCAACCCTAGCATAACATTAGCAGACGGGATACTATCCAAATATGCTATTGAAAGCTTAAGGCATCAAGTTATTGCCAACTTTACCATAAACCACAAGAACTGGATGTTAACTTCTGCAAACCGCTTTAATGAGCGTATCAGTTACAAATCTTATTTCATCGCTGACGTAAGAGGATCGTACCAACTCCAAGACTTAAACATCTTTGTGGATGTTCAAAATATATTTGACAAGAGCTATATAGAAGCTGCCGCCGTTCCAATGCCCGGTCGTTGGTTTAGTATCGGCGCAAAATATAAACTGAATATTAACCCCGATCAAATGGCAAAATCGGTTCTCTTCCCATTTCGCCATCAATTATAAAAAAGTCCCAAATGGTCATTCCATTTGGGACTTTTAATTGTGTTATTGCACATAGAAGCATGTACCATGCCCTAGTTAAGAAAACGCCAACTATAAAATAAGTTACTTTTTCTTGGGAAGAACAGATAAAATTCCTCCAATTAAATGTTTTTGGAACTCAGGTTCGTCATAGGACTCATCGGTATGTCCAAGCCCGGTATAGAAGACTTTCCCTCCATCGTAGCTCTGGGTCCAGGAGATTGGATGTTGATCCCCCATTTTTCCACCTTGGTAGCTTTTTTCATCCAAATTCATCAACACATGCAATCCGTCCTTCACGTCCTTGAAATTATACCATTCATCTTTGTGCCACCAGATCGGATCGAGGTGCTTGGTGGCCGGATGTTTTCTGTCCAGTACGTCAATTTTGGCTTTTTGTACGGCAGGATGAGACGCAAAATATGCCCCTACAAGGCCGTTATACCATGGCCAATCAAACTCAGTATCCGTCGCGGCATGGATACCCACAAACCCTTTTCCTGATTGGATATACCGCACAAAAGCTTCCTGTTGCGCATTATCGAGAATATCGCCAGTTGTGCTCAGAAAGATAACAGCGTCATATTTTTTCAATCCCTGATCTGTAAACAGAGCAGCATCCTCCGAATGATCAGATTTTATCTTTTCTTTATCTAGCAATTGTTTAAGTACCTGTGCACCCTTTTCGATGCTTCCGTGTCTAAACCCTTTTGTCTTGCTAAAGATCAATACTTGCCTTTGTGCCTGAACAGCAGCTGATATCCCCAACAGGAGAATCAGAAAAATGAAGATTCTATTCATGATTTAAATGGTTATTATGATGATTTAAGTTTAGGTTTACTATTTTCCGCAACGAAATTGCGATAAAAATAGCTGTAAAGAAAAGCCGTGCATTCTCCCGATACACGGCTTTTCTGTTTTATTATTGTGTGATTAGCTCACGGTAAAAATCAAGACTTTCAATAATATCTTCCTCAGAAACGTAGATATCATATTGACAACTGCCAATTTGGTCAAGCAATGCGAAACCGATCTGATTGGACAGGTTTTTCTTATCATTTCGCATCAGATCCAACAAGGCTGTATCAATGGATGAATCAAATGTGTAATCGTTGAAATATTTTCTGAAGGTTTGGATCAAATCGTTTAATTCATCCAAAGGCAAACCATTCAATTTATGCGATAGATACCCCTCACAAATCATCCCTACAGCAATTGCTTCTCCGTGTAATAAAGGTGAAGCATCGTTCAACAACGAGTATCCCTCAATAGCATGACCAATTGTATGGCCAAAGTTTAAAATTTTACGCAGTCCTTTTTCTTTCGGATCCTCAAGGATAACACGGTTTTTGATCGAAACAGAATGTTTGACCAAAGAATTATCGATTTGATCGATCTCCAATGTTTTCACTCGCTCATAATAAGCCCGATCGAAGATCAGTCCATGTTTGATTACTTCAGCAAAACCTGAGATTAACTGACGCTGATCTAAGGTTTTCAAAAACTGGCTTGAAATAAACACAGCTTGGGGTTGTGCAAAAGTTCCAATAATATTTTTCACACTTCCCATATCAATACCGGTTTTACCTCCTACTGATGCATCTACCTGGGAAAGTAAAGTCGTCGGAATTTGAATAAAATCCATCCCTCTTTTGAAAGTCGATGCGGCAAACCCTCCCATATCAGTCACCACACCACCGCCAAGATTGATCATCAATGAATGTCTATCAGCTCCGAAATCGAGCATATTATGCCATACACCAATACAGAAATCAATATTTTTATTTTCTTCGCCCGGATCTACTTCTATCACATCATAATTCGCTAAATTGGGTAAAGCTTGCTGAAACAGCGGCAAACAATTATCCAAGGTATTGGTATCCACCAATACGATGATCTTTGAGTAATTGCGCTCAGCTAAAAACGCCTCTAAAGAGGCCAACGTATCATCAAAATATACCTGATAGCCCAAACTTTCTATGACTTCCATTCTACGATTCTTTAAGGTTTAAGTTTTCTATTTACCAATATTGTTTAATATTACACCAATTTTATTTGCATCCCATCAAATTCAACAACATCTCCTGGTCTTAATTTGAGTCTTTTCCGGTAATCAACCTGCCCATTATACTTCACATACCCTTCCGCCACAACCCATTGAGCCATAGCACCATGCTCTACCCAATTTAAAGCTTTAAGTAACTGTATAAGTTGGATATATTCGCCCTCGATTTTAAATTCTTGCATTTCACAAAAATAGTGGTTTAACTGAGGAATACAAGAATTATCATCGTTTTAATGCTTACTAAATTGCTACATTTGCCTTATTGCAAATAAAGATTATGATTGAGAATTCTGAGCCCAAGACATTATCCTTTGATAATACAGAGATTGCTTTTAAAAGTAAAAGCGATAAGGATTTGGAAAGAGCGTATTGGTTATTCAAAATAATAGCGAATAACTTCTTGACAAAAGTAGGTCCGTCAATGACCAACTTTGCCCTGAACATAGGACTGCCTATCCAAGGCATCATCCGTAAAACAATCTTCAAACATTTTTGTGGTGGAGAAACCATCGCGGGTTGCGAAGCAGCAATCAACGAATTGGGAGAGAATGGTGTAGGGACAATATTGGATTATTCCGTTGAAGGAGAAGAAACAGAAAGTGCATTTGACGCTTGCTGTGAAGAGGTATTACGTACCGTAGTTGCGGCCAGTAAAAACAAGTACATTCCATTTTCGGTATTTAAACCAACTGGATTAGGACGTTTTGAGTTATTTGAAAAGGTCAACGCCAAAGAAACTTTAACAGCGGCAGAACAAGGAGAATACCAACGCATGTTGGATCGTACTGACCGTATCTGTAAAGCATGTCATGCCGCCGGTGTAAAAGTTTTAGTGGATGCTGAACATTCATGGATTCAAGATGCGATCGATGATATTGCACGTGAAATGATGGAAAAATACAATATGGAGAAACCAATTGTATATAATACTTATCAATTGTACCGTAGTGATAAGTTGGCATCTTTGAAAGCTGACTTTGAATACGCAAAAGTTAGAGGATTTCACATGGGTGCTAAGATCGTTCGTGGTGCCTACATGGAGATCGAACGTGCTCGTGCTGCACAAAAAGGTTATTCCGATCCCATCCAGCCAAATAAAGAAGCTTCAGATAGAGATTATAATGAAGCTATTGAATTTATCTTGGACCACCTGGACAACTTTGGGCTAATGGCGGGTACACACAATGAGGACAGTAGCATGTTATTGGCGAAGGAAATTGACAGACGTGGTATCGATAGATCTACCGATCGCATCTTCTTTGCGCAATTATTGGGTATGTCTGACAACCTGAGCTTTAACTTAGCGGCACATGGCTATAATGTTGCTAAATACATGCCTTATGGACCGGTTAAAGCGGTGATGCCATATCTTTTCCGTAGAGCACAAGAAAATACTTCCGTCGCAGGAGCGACAGGTCGGGAGCTCGGGCTTTTGATCAAAGAAAAACAAAGAAGAAAAGCTAGTCGATAACGACTAGCTTTTTTTATAATTGGCGGGCATCAAGTCCATCTACTCAAGGAACTATGCTCAAATGGTCTCCAAGAAACACCCTACTTTTGAAAAGCACAAAAGCACTTTACCTATCACTCGCCCCCCTTCGTCCTTTTGAAACAAGCTAATTACAAAATCATTCCATATTCTTGAAACTATTATTTATGTTTGCAAACTTTTCCCTTAAAACAAAGTTCATACTGGAAGGGTGCTCCCCCGGAGCTTAAAAGAATACGATTTGAAATGGAAGAAAAACTTAGATTATTTGATCTTGCACGTCAACAGATGGGCAAATACCCCGATCTTGATATGTTTGCACACAAAGTGGACGGCAAGTGGAATTATATCAAAACAGCAGATTTTCTTGAACAAGTAGACAGCCTCTCCAAAGGGCTGATTGAACTTGGCGTGAAACCCAACGAGAAAGTTGGTCTCATTGCCGGCAGCAGTATGGAATGGCATTTAATTGACTTTGCAATCCAGCAAATTGGTGCAGTAGTGGTCGCCATCTATCCCAATATTACGGATACAGACTATCAATATATCTTTAATGATGCCGAAATCAGGGTTTGCATCGTCAGTAACAAAAGCCTGTACGATCGCCTAATGAATCTAACCGATTCAATCTATACATTGAAGTATATTTTTTGTATCGCAGATCAGGAAGGCACACGTAGCTGGAAAGAACTTAATGATATAGGCTCCAATTGCTCCCTAGAAAAACTAGCAGCACTACGTGACCAGGTTAAACCTGAAGATCTCGCTACCCTGATTTACACATCCGGTACAACGGGCAAACCAAAAGGCGTAATGCTGTCACACAATAATATTTTTTCCAATGTATTGGGCGCAGCAGAAATTACCCCTTGTAAAGCTTATGACCGAGGACTGACCTTCCTCCCTCCTTGTCACGCCTACGAGCGTATGGTTTTATATACCTATATGTATCTTGGCTTTACGATCTATATTGCAGAATCTTTTGACAAGATTGGTGATAATTTGAAGGAAGTAAAACCTCATATCATGACCGTTGTCCCACGTATTCTTGAAAAAGTCTATGAGAAAATTATGAAAACAGGTCATGATCTCAGTGGTTTCAAACGAAAAGTATTTGATTGGGCTGTTTCAGTTGCAGAAGAATATGATCCAAATCCTGAGAAAAGAAGTCTATCCTATAATCTCAAACTAAAGCTTGCCAAGAAACTTGTCCTTAACAAATGGTATGAAGCATTGGGTGGCGAATTACTTACCGTTGCTTCTGGATCAGCTTCTCTTCACAGCAAGTTAACACGTGCCTTCTTAGCTGCAGGAATTCCATTATATGAGGGTTACGGCATGACCGAAGCCTCCCCACTCATTTCGGTCAATCACTACATCAAAGGAATACGCATAGGTACTGTTGGCCTTCCTGTCCGTTTTGTTGAAATAAAACTTGCTGAAGACGGAGAAATATTAGTGAAAGGCCCTATTGTCATGATGGGATACTATAAGAACAAGGCCGAAACGGATAAAACCATCATTGATGGATGGCTGCATACCGGAGATATAGGAAAGTGGGAAGATGAAAAATTCTTGAAAATCATTGACCGAAAAAAAGAGATGTTCAAAATTTCGGGCGGGAAGTACGTCATACCACAACCTATCGAAACCAAGCTCGTTGAATCTAAATTTATTGAACAGGCAATGGTTATCGGTGACGGGATGAAGTTTGCTTCTGCCTTTATTGTACCAAACTATGCCCATTTGTTGGATTGGGCCAGAACAGATGCTCCTGAACTTGCAAGCATGACAAAGGATGATTTTCTGACTGACCCTGCCATTGTAAAAAAAGTCAATCAGGAGGTTCGTCGGGCGAACCAGCACTTTGGTAACTGGGAGCAGATTAAGAAACCAATTATTTTAACAGATGAATTTACTATTGAAAATGGAGAGTTAACACCAACCTTGAAAATGAAACGAAAGGTAATTCTCGAACATCATCAAGAAGAGTTCAATAACCTCTATCAGATGGAGATGGATTAAGGATTAACAAATCAAAATTTTGACATAGCGCGCTATATTTATACGAATAAAACATGAAATTATTAAAGGATAGAATCCTTCATGACGGTAAAAGTCTTGCAGGAGGCATACTTAAAGTAGACAACTTCATCAATCACCAGATGGACCCCCTATTGATGAAATCTATTGCGGTGGAATTTGTCCGTCGTTTTGCAGACCTCCCGATCAATAAAATCATTACAATTGAAGCAAGCGGAATAGCCCCAGCGATCATGCTTGGCTACCTTTTGGAATTACCGGTTGTATTTGTAAAAAAAGCAAAACCGGCCACCATGGCCGATATGTATGTAAGCCAGGTACATTCATTTACCAAGAACCGAACCTATGACATCTGTGTCAGCAAAGAGTTTCTTACGCCGAGCGACAATGTTCTTTTTATAGACGATTTTTTGGCTAATGGGAATGCCGCTTTTGGTATGCTCGATCTCGTTAAACAATCGGGGGCTTCAGTATTGGGCATGGGATTTATTATCGAAAAATCCTTCCAGGAAGGTGGCAAAAGATTAAGAGAATTGTCCGATCTAAGAATTGAATCGTTAGCGCGGATAAAGTCGCTTGAAGTGAATAAAGTCAGTTTCGAAGAAGACTAGCAAAAAGAAAAGCCTCATCTTCCTAAAGATTGAGGCTTTTTTATTCAAACAACAAGATAAATTCTTTCTAATCCCAACGGTAGTCGTTGTAAAAATCTTCAGGATGTCTGCTAATTGCAACATCTTTTACAATCCGGATATTGGCTGCTCCCAAGTTGACATTCAACATAAATGAAGGTACATTTGCTGAAAAATTCCAACGACCATTGCGCATATACACGTAACCTCCTCTGTAAGGATCGTAGAATGTTTTGTAATCTCTAAAGTATACATGGTGTCTACTATCGTAACGATGTGCACTTGCCCAGGCTGGTGTTCCATGACGGTATCCTTTTCGGTATGACTTAGCTACTTCTTTATGATATTTACGGTCTTCTTTTTCGCGTTTTTCTAAATATTTTCGATATTCCTTATCCCTTTTCTCTTCATATTTCCTACGCTCTTTGTCCTGTTTCCATTCACGTTCATGTCCACGATGCTGAGCCGAAGATTGTTGAGGAGCGATTAAAACCAGTCCTCCAATTGCCAACGCGAAGTATATCATCTTTCTCATAACAGTATAATTTAAATTTAAAAATCAATTCCACTCCGCCTGTGTTCCATTCTTTTTTACAAGCGTTTCTATGGGTATGACTTCAATGTTTGAACAAAGGTTTAATCGATCAAGATGAATTTAATTTGTGCCGCAATATATAGAATCCATTACTTCAATTTAACGTATCTTTGTACCATGTCAAATACGGGATATATCACTGAAGATACCATTGTTGCATTAGCGACATCTTCCGGAACAAATGGCGCTATTGCTGTCATACGCGTTTCGGGCCAAAATGCGATAAAAATTACGAACGAAATATTTAAAGGAAAGAACCTACTTCAACAAGCATCACATACCATCCATTTCGGAACCATACGCGATGGCGAAGAGATCATTGACGAAGTATTGGTTTCCTTATTTGTGGCTCCGAACTCCTATACGAGAGAAAATTCGGTGGAAATATCAACGCATAACTCCAAATATATTATTGAGCGCGTTGTAAATTTACTCATCAAAAAAGGAGCACGTGCTGCCCGTCCGGGAGAATTTACCTTACGTGCATTTCTCAATGGCGGAATGGATTTATCCCAAGCAGAAGCAGTTGCCGATTTAATTGCATCCAATTCTGCCGCCTCACATCAAGTGGCGATGCAGCAGATGCGTGGTGGCTTTTCCAATCAGCTTAAATCCCTTCGTGAAGATCTCATTCACTTTGCTTCACTGATTGAATTAGAGCTTGATTTTTCGGAAGAAGATGTGGAATTTGCCAACAGGGATCAGCTAAAAAATCTAATCAATAAAATACAGGTTATTGTTCAAAAATTAGTACAATCTTTTGAACAGGGTAACGTCCTAAAAAATGGTGTTCCTGTTGTCATTGCCGGGAAACCAAATGTAGGAAAATCAACGCTATTGAATGCTTTCCTAAATGAAGAACGTGCCATTGTTTCTGATATTGCAGGAACAACGCGCGATACCATTGAAGATGAAATTAATATTCATGGCGTCACATTCCGATTTATTGACACAGCAGGTATACGTGAGACGGCAGATGTTATTGAAGCAAAAGGTGTTGAGCGTACCCGTGAAAAGATGAAACAGGCACGATTGATTATTTATCTTTTCGATCCTACACAGGACAAAGTTGAAGAAGTACAAGCGCAATTACCTGAAATCGAGCGCCTACAAATTCCATTTGTTACCATTATCAATAAATCAGATTTGCTTTCTGAGGCGCAAAAAGAGGTTTACAATGTCCTTAATCCGCTTTACATTTCAGCGAAAGAACAAATCGGTGTCGAGGAACTGAAAGACGAATTGATCAACCGTGTACAATTAGGAAATTTAAATACCGACGATGTCATGGTCACCAACATACGTCACGTAGAAGCGCTACAAAAAACAGCAGATTCACTCGAACGCGTAATCTATGGTATTGACAATCCGGTCACTTCTGATTTTCTAGCGATGGATATACGCCAAGCCTTATATCATCTTGGTGAAATCACCGGAAGTGTTTCTACAGACGATTTATTGGATAATATCTTTTCCAAGTTCTGCATCGGAAAGTAAACAGTTAAAATAGAACAAGCCAACATACTGATGATTAACTTATTTACAGGATTTAATTTTGTAGTAATTAACGAGTAAGTTGGCTTTTTTTGCTCCCTGTTGTCCCCTATTGTCCCTCAAACGGGTAATATCTTTTTAAACCTAGTATAGATAACTTCGCTTTAGGTATTTTAATGCATATCCTGGAAGTATATCTTCCAAAATTATACTTTGAGTCAGAGGCCATTTAATTTTTAAAATCCGTTGATGAGGAAAGACTTTTCCATTGTTCTATTTGTTCTGAAAGCTGGACAATTTTATCTTGTGCTCTTTGAAATGCATCAGTTCCTAAAAATAATAACACTGGAGGGTTTGCGTTAAATACCAATTGAATGAAAACATCAGCAATCTGACTAGGGTCGCCTAATTGATTGCCATCTATTTCGTTCATTCTTTGATGAGCCGTCCGCAAATGCTGATAAGCGTCAATCTGATTTTGGCAAAAAGCAATCGAATCTTGTTTAGCAAAATTGGTACGAAACCATCCGGGCAAAACTGCCGTTACATTAATACCCAATAGTTTTAACTCATTGGCCAACGCCTCTGATAGACCTGTCACTGCGGATTTTGCGGAAGAATAAATGCTCCATCCCAACCCTGGTGCAAAACCAGCAATAGATGAAATATTAATAATGTGCCCAGAACCCTGATTTCTTAAGTAGGGTAATGCCTGTTGAATAACTTTTACTACAGCAAAGAAATTAATCTGAAAGTTTTCTTCTATTTCAGCAGCATTGAGCTCCTCCAACGCTCCCCCTAACCCATAACCTGCGTTATTGATCACAACATCCAAACTTCCAAAATGCTTCGTTGTTTTTTCAAGGGATTTGGCGATAGATTGTTCATCTTTTAAATCAACTTCCAGAGGAAGAAAATTCTCTCCTTTAATAGATAATGCTTCAAAAGCAGTAACTGTTCTTGAAGTTGCCGCTACTTTATGACCTTTGCTCAACAGTTGTTTTACTAGTGAAAGTCCTATTCCCTTGGATGCTCCGGTGATGTACCAAATTTTTGTATTATTCATAACATTAATTTTCATACAAAATTATTCTACTCTCACGGGTATATTTTATGGATTTAACACCAATGCTTGCAAAATTCAAACCTGCCTAAAACTACCCGGAGTTATATTGGTATATTTTTTAAAGAAATTGGTAAAATGAGATTGTTCTTCAAAGCCCAGGACATAACTGATTTCTGAAATGTCCCATTTAGTATATTTTAAAAGAGCCTTGGCTTCTGAAATTAGACGCTCAGCGATATGATCTGTAGTGGTACGCCCTGTTTGTTTTTTTATACAGCGATTCAAGTAGTTTACGTGTATAGAAAGTTGATCGGCAAACGTTTTAGGTAGGCGAAATTCGAAACGTTGAATTTTTAACTCTATGGGAAACTGGCGCTCTAATAATTCCATAAAGACAGAGGTGATTCTATAGGCTGCATTTACAGCTTCTGTATTGTATTCAATAGGTTTCAGCTTCATGCCATAATAAATTAACTCACAGAGGTAATGTTTAATCAGCTCGTATTTGTAAACATAATCAGTATCCGCTTCTTTTATAATCTTTTCAAATACTGCTTTTAGTTCAGAAAAATCATCACCCTTTATGCTAAAAACAGGTTGGTCTTTAGTCGTAAAAAGTGGTAGTTTCAGCAGATCTAACCGGAAGTTTCCATTCAGGAACTCGTTACTGAACACGCAAAATATCCCCTTAGAATCTAATGACAAGGGTTCGTAAGTATATGGTACATGCGGGTTGAAGAAAAGCAATGTGTTTCCGGTAACAGGAATACTTTTGTCCCCATAATGAAATATACTGTCTCCCTGTAACAACATTATTTTAAAAAAATTACGCCTTATAAAAGATGGAGACGTAGTGCCGGTACGAATTCGATCTTCAACTCTAAAGACACCAAATTGCCCGGTATTCTTTTTAATTTCAACACATAAATCTTCATCATATTTATGTTTATAAAACTGCTCTATCGTTTCTGGTGTTCCTTTCATACCTATTGACTGAAATTCTTATCAGAATAATCTTATATAATTAATCTACCCTTATTAAACTATCGGTCATTTAGGCAATATCTTGTATATGCATATCAATAAAGCTTTGTAGTGCTCTGGAAGGTGCTTTACCCTTCCTGTAAACCAGTAAAGTTGTCATTGTTCCCAGCTGTTTATTCAAGGGATAAGTACAAATATTTCGTCCCTGATAGTATCTTGACACGACCTCTTCCGGTAACAAACTAATGCCTAAACCTGCATCAACAAAATTAATAATACCTTCAATAGAATTGAGTTCAATACTTTTGTAATTATGAATTCCTTTATGGCTAAACCAGGATTCTAATCGTTCCCTAAAAATACAGCCATTGTCAAAAACGATACTTTTCATAGGCTCCTTCGCCAATAATTTATTTAATCCCGCTTCTTTTGAAGATGCTAAAATAACAAGCTGCTCTTCTTTTATCTTTATTTTTTCTAACCCACTTATATTTATAGGTCCAGATACAAAAGCTGCATCAAGTTTGTAATTCAAAACATCTGAAATAAGTGAATCTCTGTTATCCGATTTAAATTCTAATTCTACAGCAGGATATTTTTCTCCAAAAGCCAACAGTATTTCTGGCGCTTTTAATGTCATCGTTGTTTCCATACAACCTATAGTCAAATGCCCATTAACCGTCTCATTGCTTATTATTTCATTTTTAGCTTCCTCTACTAAATGCTGAATTTGTTTTGCATAGTTCATCAGTATCTTTCCTTCTTCAGTTAACTCAACTTTACGGGAAGTACGGGAAAATAGTTTTGCATTGAATTCTTCTTCGAGACTTTTTATTCTGGCTGTAACATTGGATTGTACAGTGAACATAATGTCAGCAGCTTTAGTAAAGCTGCCGCTTTCTACAACTGCTTCAAATATTTTTAAATCGTTTGTGTTCATACATAAATCGTTTTTTGTGATTTTTTAAATCACATTTAATCGTTTTTAACGATTAAATGTATAGCTTATTTTTGACATTCAAAATAATTAAGATGAACAAAGTAATTAGACAAACCATAGCAAGCCTATCACTAACGCTATGCATGAGTAACATTTCAATGGCACAACTACCACAAAATTTAATTTCAAAAAATAAAAACATGGACAATCATTCAATTCACTATCAAAACATTAAAATAAATGGATTAAACATATTCTATCGAGAATCAGGAGATGCAACTAAACCAACTCTACTACTATTACATGGGTATCCAACCTCGTCTCATATGTTTAGAAACTTAATTCCTATTTTAAGCAAAGACTATCATATAATAGCACCTGACTTACCAGGCTTTGGCTTTTCGGATGCTCCGGATCACAATAAATTCAAATACACATTCGACAATTTAGCTAAAACAATGCAGGACTTTATTGACCATCTGAAAATGAAACGTTTTGCGGTTTATGTATTTGACTATGGTGCTCCTGTAGGATTGCGATTAGCGATGAACAATCCGGAAAAAATAACAGGAATTATTTCTCAAAACGGTAATGCTTACAAAGAAGGACTTAGCAATGAGTGGGATGCCATTCAAAGATATTGGAATGAGCCTACACAGGAAAACAGAATGGCCTTAAAAGATTTTGTATCCAAAGAAGCAACGTGGTTCCAGTATCATCAGGGGGTGTCCGATACGTCTTTAATAGCACCTGAATCTTATACGCTAGATCAACAATTTTTAGACCGAGACGGAAATATTGATATACAACTCGATTTGGTTAAAGATTATAAAACCAATATCGCATTATATCCAAAGTTTCATGAATACTTTAGAAAATATCAGCCTAAAACATTACTTGTCTGGGGTAATAAAGATCCTTATTTCTTACCTCAGGGTGCGGAAGCTTATAAAAAAGATTTACCTAAAGCAAAGCTTATGTTCTACAATACAGGCCATTTTGCATTAGAAACAAATGTCACTGAGATCGCTGCAGAGATCCTTGAATTTATGCATAAATTGCCCAATTAATTATTTACCTAAAACGCTATTACTGCGAAATATCAATCTCTCACTAATAGCGTTTTTCACCCTTTTGATTAAACATCCAGGCCTATACCTTCTTAAATACATTACAATGAAAGCCGCAATTTTAAATGAGTTTGGTTCTGTTGAAAATTTTAAAATTTTAGAAATTCCAACACCAAAGCCACAGTTTAAAGAAGTTCTAGTAAAAGTTATTGCTTCTTCTGTCAACCCTTTAGATTACCAGATCCGTCGTGGAGATTACAAAAATGAATTAACCTTACCTGTTATTACAGGACACGATATCTCTGGTGTAATTGTAGAAGTTGGCCCCGGAGTAGAAAATTTTAAAGTTGGAGACGAAGTTTATTATTCGCCAGAAATTTTTAAAGGACAGGGAAGTTATGCACAATATCATTGTGCTCATGAATCCATCATCGGTCTCAAGCCTGAAAACATAAGCCATTTAGAAGCCGCAACACTTCCTTTGGCTGCCGGTACTGCGTGGGAAATGTTGGTTACAAGAGCGCAACTTAAGATTAACCAGACTATTTTGATTCACGGAGGCGCAGGTGGTGTAGGAATACCAGCTATTCAGATTGCTAAAGCTATGGGAGCAACTGTATTTACGACTGCGAGAAAAGTTCACCATCCGTTCCTACTTGAGTTAGGGGCTGATTATGTTATTGACTACAAAAATGAGGATTATATCCACACGATTAATCGATTAACTCATGATAAAGGAGTAGATGTAATCATTGATACTATAGGAGGTAATACTCTCGCTGATAGTGGAAAAATACTTAGTCAGATGGGACAGGTTATTACACTGGTTGACATTGAGCAGCCGCAAAATCTTATTGAAGCATGGGGAAAAAATGCAACTTATCACTTTGTTTTTACAAGACAAAACAGGAATAAGCTAGATGAGCTTACTAAGCTGGTGGAAAGCAAAAAACTAAAGCCTGTTTTTACCAAGACCTTTTCATTGTCAGATATTGGTAAAGCTCATAGCCTTTTGGAAACCAAAGCAGGTGTTGAAGATTTTTATGGTAAAATTGCAATAGAAGTTGAACATTAAATGTCCCTTCTTAAGGAAAAGTACTTGACAAGATATAAAAACCATCAACTAAGGAGGTTAGTTCATCACAGTATCTAATCTTTCCATCTTTTACTATAAGCACGATACAACAAAGAGCAAGATCTTACCATGGTAAGATCTTGCTCGTATTAGTAAAAAAATATACAAATCCAGCGCAGACCAGAGCCAAGAACTAATTGGCTTCAAGTTGAATATCACCCGAAATTAGTCCTTCACTTTTTGCCCTTACCCGTATTTTACCTTTGTTTTTGCTCCTGACAATCGCCAAGACTTTACCATGAAAAGCATTGCGTGAAGCTGATTGGAAGCTTGTCAGATCCGTTGTATTGCCATTGTCTGTCGCCACAATTTTTGCACCGTCTCCCTCCACCTCAAATTCGATTTTATCGTCTGCATCAGGAACAATCGTACCAAACTCGTCCACGATATAGGCATGCACAAAGGCAAGTTCTTTGTTTGCCGAATTGAAAGTCACGTTTTCCGAAGACAATTGTATACGATGCGCTTTCGCTGCCGTACGGATCGTTTTACTTAGCAGTTTCTTGCCACCTTGAAACGATATTACTTCAATCTCCCCTGGTTCAAATTCAACGGCCTTAAATACAAGGTCGTACCGGTCTGGGTCTTTGGACTGCTCCCCTATCTTTTTACCGTTCAGATAAAGCTCCACCCGGTCAGCCTGATTAAAATACACGACGATATCTACCCGGTCACCTTGCTTCCAATTCCAATGAGGCAATACATGTAAGACCGGCTTTTCTGTCCATACGCTTTGATACAGATAGTAGACATCTTTCGGAAACCCGGCTAGATCCACAATACCAAAGTACGAACTTCGTGCCGGCCAGGTGTACGGTGTGGGTTCGCCGAGATAGTCAAATCCCGTCCATACATACATCCCAGCAATATGGTCATACCTTTCCATCAACCTTAAGATTGTCTGATGATTTGAACCCCATGGTGTAAATACATTGTCGTATGCCGATATGTTCCTGTCTTCATTCCCGCCAGAAAAAGGAATATCCCATCGTTCAGGCCACATGCGACTAGAATCATAAGGAACCAAATCATACGTTCCGCGACTTTCCAACGCCGAAGTGCTTTCCGTTACGATAAACTTCTTTCCGGGATGGTCCTGTGGGAAGCTTGCCCATTTCTTATGGTTATAGTTGTAGCCAATCAGATCTACCGCCGAACTCATCAGCACGGGATTTGCTTTGGAAAGCTCATTATTGGCAATGGTGGTCGGACGTGTGTCATCCAGACTATCGACGATTGCTGCCAATGCGATCGGAATGGCTGTACCATCAGCTTTGGAATGCCATTGCTCCTGCGCTTCATTGCCCAGGCACCAGATAAACAGCGACGGATGATTCCGGTCCCTTTTGACATGGTCAACAAAGTCCCGCTTGTACCATTCGTCCCAGTATAAATGATAGTCATAAGGGTTTTTATGCCCTTTCCAGACATCGAAAGTTTCGCTCATCACGACAAAACCCAAGCTATCGCAAAGGTCCAAAAACGCTGGAGCCGCAGGGTTGTGTGAGGTGCGTATCCCATTGACCCCCATTGCTTTCATAATGCGGAGCTGACGTAATGCTGCCGACGTATTGAATGCCATACCCAAAGCGCCGAGATCACTATGTAAACAGACACCCCGGATTTTAAGCTGCCTCCCATTCAATATAAAGCCCTGTTGCTGATCGAAACTAAAACTACGTAAGCCAAATTTCGTACGCTGTTCATCTACAACCCGACCATCAACAATAAGTTTAATTTTTGCAGTATATTGATAGGGATTTTCAATACCCCATAAGACGGGATTTTCGAGGACTATCTGCTGAGCGATGGAGTGCAGACCTGCTTTGACAGCGCTCAACGTGGTACGTTTGCTTGCGACAACAGCACCTTGAGCCGAAAGAACCTCTGTCAGTAGCGTAATCTTTTTTGATTCCTCAGGGTTATGCTCAATTTCCAGGGAGAGATCCACGACAGCACGTTTCTCACTGAGCTGCCCAGCTCTTATGAAGGTGCTGTTCGTTCCTATGCTGACTGGATTCCGGCTGATTAATTTGACATCCCGATAGATCCCCGACCCCGAATAGAAACGCGAGTTGGGCTGATTCTTATTGTTTACTTTTATTGAAAGCAGGTTTTCCCTACCATCCCAGTATAAATAAGGGGAAAGCTCATATTCAAATCCGATATAACCATTGGGTCTTTTTCCTAAGAAATGCCCATTGATCCAGACTTCACTGTTTTCGTATACACCTTCGAATGCAATAAATATCCGTTGCCCTTGCTCAGCCTGAGCCAGCTTAAACGTTTTTTGATACCATCCTACACCACCATCGAGGTAAGCAGCCCCGCTACCTGCGGGGCTGTTTTCTCTAAATGGCATTTCGATACTCCAGTCATGTGGTAGATCGAGCTTTCGCCAGCCCTCTCCTTTTCGTCCATTGCTATATTGCTGGCTGCTATCCAGTTTAAACCACCAGCCCCCATTAAAATCAATAACCTTTCTGGACTGTCCACTTAAGGAGCCCGCGGTCGCCAATAACAGGAAGAGCAGGATCATCATTCGGCTATATCCTGTGTGAAATAGTCGCTTCAACATAGGCTTATTTAGTCTTATTGGTATCCGAGGCATTTTCGGTCAAACTCTCCTTGTAGGCCTTGCTGATAAAATTAAAGGTCAGCATAGCTGCTCCGTCGTTCGAAAGTACGGGATCCCGCAATACAGCCAGTTGCATCGTATTCTCGGTCAGCGACATAATACGGACATCGCCCCAGTCGACAACGATCCCATCTTGCGGCTTTCCATGTAAAGGGGAAGCCCCGGTCATACGGATGGTTTTCTTTTCGGTATCGATATTAAAAGTCCCCTTCTGGACTTTCCCCAGCATAGCATGATTCACGTTGATGTTTGCACCGCCTTTCAGATCAAAAGTCATACTTCCATAATCACCGGCAGGCATAAGCCAGCTATTGCCTTTCCAATCGGGTTCCCAACTCCAGCTATCGCTATTTAAAGGCGCGGCTGTTTTATTGATGCTTCCCCACCAGTCACCTGTGCCGTAAAAATACATTGGACCTTTAAAGTAGCGGGAAATGCCCTCAGCATCCAGATCAAGGTACCAGGTTTTCTCTTCCCCTGCCCCGCCCGTCAATAAGGTCCAGGTCTCGTCACTGATAAACTCGGCATACATCTGATCGATTTTAAATGTCACTGGCTCGCCGTAGACGATGCCACCACGCGTCTCGACACCAAATTTAACGGTGTACTCACCGGGAAAAGGCATTCTCAGGGTTACCTTTTTCTCCTGACTCCGTCCTTGTGGATGTTCCCACAATGGGGTGTATTTTGAATCCATCAAGCTTGTTAAATACACAATATTGGGATTACTGGCATCATGTTCAACGGTAAAGGCCTTTCCCTTCTCCAACTGCGTCGAAGTGACATCGATGTCTCCCAGTGTATAATTCTCGGGAGAACAAGCTCCAAAGAGTACCATCGCCGCAAAAAAGCAGATGGCATATGTGAATATCTTTTTCATGTTTGTCTAGTTATAATTCAACCAATAGTAAGTCCTGGTATACCTGTGTTTAGTTCCATCCAGCATTTTGTTTCAGTACACCATTGGATAAGGTAATCTGCTTGTTGGGTATTTGCATAAATCCTTTCGTTGTCAAAAAACGCTCTTTAGTCACAGTGACCTTCTCCGGCACAGATCCACTGAGCACATCTTCGGTTGTTTCCAGTGTAGCGGCGGCGTTATTCAGCCCCTGCCGCAATACATCCCAATAGCGGATACCTTCAAATGCAAATTCAAATTTTCTTTCCTTCAGAATATTGTTTTTTGAAACTGCTAGCGGCACAAAATTGGCCTTGTAAGCTCTTTTCCTTACCTCGTCAAAGTATTTCTGTGCGTTTGCGGAACCGAGTTCTGCCGCCATAAGCAAGACATCAGCATAGCGGATGACAAAGTAATCCTGGTCTTGGGACAGTTGCATATCCTTATCCCCTCCGGTATTGGTGGTGCCGTCCGGCAATGCCGTGGGGGCGTATTTTTTTATGGTGTAACCTGTATACTCACGCTGGTCTTTCAGGTCAAATCCCGTGATATTCTCGCCATCGATGTCAATAATTGAGGCAGTTTTGCGTGTATCCATGTTGTCAAACTCATTGAAGAACTTTTTGCTTACCGTACATGCCCCCCATCCTTGGCCATAAGGCGACCAATTTTTACCGCGCAAGCCCAGAAAGACGACCCAGCGGTTGCCATCAACATAACCGTTGTAGTTCGATGTATTGTTGAATTTCTGTGCAAATACAACCTCAGCATTTCCCTTACCGGCATATTTGGATATATCTAGCGTATTATTGCTTGCATTGGGGATATAACTCGCTGCCGGCCACAGATTTTTAAAATCAGCCACCAGCGCAAACTGGCCACTGTTGATAACCTCTTCCAGTCCCGCCAGGGCTTCGGCTTTGGAGACACCGATATCTTCGCCGCCATAATAGCCTGCATAAAATAGATAAACACGGGCCAGTAGCGCTTTAGCAGCAAATGGAGTTGCCCGACCATCATTGGTTGCCGCAGCTGACTTGGGGTAAGCTGTCGCTGGGATATTGGTAGCCGCAAATTTAAGGTCTGAAACAATCAGTTGATAAATCGCTTTGGGGTCCGACTGTGGAATATTCTCATTGGTTGGGCTCGTTAGCAAAGGGATGTTTTCGAATAGACGGACGAGATCAAAGTACATGGTGGCCCGCAGGAATTTCGTTTCCCCTTCGATACGTGCCCGCGCTGTTGTGTTGCCTGAAAAATCAGTACCGTCCAATTTTCCCAATAGTGTGTTGCAGCGAAAAATTCCCGCGTAGTAATCAGACCAGGTACCATCAAAGATATTATTGTCCGATTGGGACTGCGCAATATCAAAACGGTCTATTGCCTGAAATGAGCGACCGTCTGTTGTACCTGTTCCGCCAAAACAATTGTCGGCGGCCACCTCTGCTGTCAGATAGAAAGACTGGCTCCCATTGGAGGTCGTCCGTTGATAACCATCATAACAACCGACCAGAGCCATGTCAGCATCGGCTACGGTTTTATAAAAATTGCTTTCCAAAACGCTTGTCATCGGTTCGACATCCAAAAAACTGGATGAACATGATCCTAAGATTAAGGATCCAAATAACATGGAATGATAGATATAGCTCGTTTTTTTCATGATTTCTTGTGTTTAGAATTTAACATTTAGGCCAAATAATACAGTCCTTGGTCTTGGATAGTAACCGAGGTCGATACCCGATACCCAACCATCTGTTCCATAGCCGATCTCGGGATCCATCCCATCATATTTGGTGAACGTGAACAGATTTTGACCTTGTACGTAGAACCGGATCTGATTAGCATACTTCCATTTGATCAGCTTCGACAGATCATAACCTAAGGTCACATTGCTGATCCGAAGAAAGTCTCCATCCTGAATATAAAGGTCTGAAAACTGCCAATTGACATTAGTTTCCGTAACACGGGGGATCGTATTGGAAGTACCTTCTCCGGTCCATCGGTCTAATATTCTTGTGGTATAGTTTGCTTGTTTATTGGCATGATTGCGGTAAGATTGTACAATTTTGTTTCCAAGGGAACCATAGGCATTCACCGAGAAATCAAATCCTTTATAATCCAGTCCAATATTAAATCCATAGGTAAAATTAGGCATGCCAACACCTAGATTTGTCTTATCCGAGGCATTGATAATACCATCGTTATTCTGATCTACATATTTTACATCGCCCGGTTTTACATCCGCTTGAAGGATACCTTTCCCGGCTGTTTTCCAGGCGTCGATCTCGGCTTGGTTCTGGAATAGCCCGTCTGTTTTATAGCCCCAGAAGTAGCCAATGGGTAGGCCGTTTGCGGCACGGTAAAATTCTTCCGAGTTATCGTATAACATGGCTGTCTGTCCGTGGATAATACCATCTTCAGTTGGTATCTGTCCCACCTTATTTTTGTTATAGGCTCCATTTACCCCAAGGCGATACTTGACTTCATTGATCTTATCCGCCCAATTTAGTCCCAGTTCCACCCCTGTATTCTTCACGTCGCCGCCATTGATAAAAGGGGGCAACGTTCCGGTTGTCGCCAAAACAGGCGCTGTAACCAGCCAGTTTTTCGTCTTTTTGACATAAAAGTCGGCAACAACATCCAGGCGGCTGTTCGCAAATTTGGCATCAAATCCGATATTGGTCTGTTCGGAAGTTTCCCAGGTCAGATTCGGATTGGATAAGCGGCTCGGATAAGCCCCAGCGATATTATTGTTGCTCGTCCCAAAGACATAATGTGCGCCGGGGTTGGACGATGTAATGCCTGTTGAGGTACTGATGGGGGCCGCATATTGAAAATCAGCGATATCCTGATTACCCACTTGCCCCCATGAAGCACGGAGTTTAAAGAAGTTTACAGCCGCTAAATGTTCTTTAAAAAACTCTTCCGAAGAAATTACCCAGCCTGCCGATACCGAAGGGAAATATCCCCAGCGGTTGCTGCGCGAAAATTTAGAGGATCCATCTGCACGCAATGTAGCATTCAACAGGTACTTTTCCTTATAATTGTAGCCCAGCCGTCCAAAGTACGAGACCCTACGGGTGATGTTCTCAGGTTTTCCAGACACCGTACGCGTTTCGACGACGTTTCCTTTTTCATCCAGGTGTGCCTGGCCTGTAGTATTGTCCAGGTAAGCATGTGCAAAATCATTGAACTGCGAAAGCAGATTCCAGTTGGACCCCGAAAGGTAAGTTCCCTGGTAACGTAGCGATTCCATACCGACCATGGCCGAAAAGCGATGATCCGTATTGATATCAAAGTCATAAGAAGCGGTATTTGTCCAGGTCAGCGTATGACCTTTGCTCATGTTCTGCGAGGTTGTTGTATGATCTTGGTTGTAGGTGTAGATGGAGAAGCGGTATAAGGGCGTAAAACTTCTGTATTCTGAAGCATAATAGTTAAATCCCAGCAATGACCGGACCTTTAGGCCTTTGATTGGTTCGATTTCCGCAAAGATATCGGCCAATAATTTTTGGCCATCATTGGCGTTGTTCGAATTGGTCATCATCACCCCATATGGATTGCTGTCCCCATTGTACCAAGGTGAATTGGAGGTATCATTGAAAGGACTTCCGTACAAGCCATTGTCCGAATACACTGGTGACAAGGGCGAAGTGGCAAACGCACCGCGCAGCGTATTGCTGTACTGATTCCCGACACTGATGCCTCGATTTTTGATGTAGTTAAAGTTGAGGTGCTGACCTATTTTCACAAAGTTATCAAAGAGTTTATGTTCCGAATTCGTACGGAAACCATAGCGCTGATAGTTGGAAACGTCTTTGCCGCCTACAATCCCCTCCTGACCAATATAGTTCATCGATAAGGCGTAGGTGGATTTTTCATTGCCGCCGGTCAGGGCAACATTGTAATTGTCCATTTTTGCATTATCCTTGAACATGTAATCCATCCAATTGGTATTGGCCAGACCGTCCATGCCGTTAAAATCAATCAGCGCGGCCCCCGAATTCAGCGATTGCTCATTCATGATCAGCTTGTACTGATCTGCATCCAGCAATTTTGCTTTACGCGAAACGTTCTGAATACCCGTATAGCCATCAAACGACAGCACATTTTTTCCCGCAGCCCCCATTTTAGTGGTGACCAGGATAACCCCATTGGCAGCCTGCGAACCATAGATGGCGGCCGAAGCTGCGTCTTTCAGTACGTCGATAGATTGGATATCGGCCGCATTCAAGACCGAAATATCCCCTCCCGGAACGCCGTCGATGACATACAAGGGGCCCGAATTACCGATTGTTCCCAGCCCGCGGACGACGACCTTCATATCTGCTCCCGGCTGACCAGAAGTTGATGTAATGGATACACCCGGTGCTTGCCCCTGAAGCGACTGCAGCGGGTTCAATTGATTGCGTTTCTGCAGTTCTTCACCCTCCACCTTCAAATTGGCTCCTGTATTCAGTTTTTTCTTTTGTACACCGTAGCCAATTACTACCACCTCTTCGAGATCGGAAGCTTGCGGCTGTAGGCGGATCACCATATTGGGACCGGTAATTTTAACTTCCTCCGTTTTGTACCCTACGTAAGTAATGGTCAATACAGTCCCTGTGCTGGCTGCAATAGAAAACTTGCCCGATTCATCGCTGCTCGTTGAAATCTTCCGATTCTTTACGCTGATACTCGCCCCCCCGATCGGCAATCCTGAATCAGCCGAAACAACCGATCCGGTGAAGGATTGTGCCCAGACCAAAGAGGTCACGCTGGTCATAACAACGACCGCTATGCCCCTGCTCAACAATTGTTTGCTTATCATATGTCTTGATTTATAAATTGGTTTTTTATTATTTTAATTTGACCTGCAAGGCTTTGCCTGTATAGGTTACCACTGTAGATTTTGCTGATGAAACATCCAGTCCGACGGCATTTCTGTCGCTGACAAAAATGATATTGAACTTTCTTTTGGTCAGCATGCCGTCGAAATCTCCCTGACGGCTGGCCAAAGACAGTATCTGTGCAGAATTGTCATAGCTGAAATCAATGCGGCTATATTTCCCTTTTTCATAATTATAATTGCTCCCTTCGTCTTCATAGAGTGAAAACTGACCGTCTGCTCCGGCATAGATATAAAGATCCAGCACATCCGGCTTTCTCTCGGCCGTATACTGCATGACAGGTCCAATGGGCACTATTGCTCCGGCTCTGGCATAAACAGGGATACGTTCGTATGGTGCTGCAATAAGCAGATCCTGCCCGCCTGTTACCATCTTACCACTGTATAGATCATACCAGCTGGCTCCTTTTGGAAAGTGTATCTTGCGTGAGGTCGCTCCTTTTTCAGTGACTGGACTGATGAGCAAGGATGGTCCCCAAAGATATTGGTCGTTACTGTCGAATCCATCTTTATCCTGCGGGAAATCCATGGCAAGTCCACGTATCATCGAATAGTCTTCAAAAAAAGTCTTCGCGGCAAGACTATAATTATAGGCCAGTAATTTATACCGTAGATTGATCGCATAGGTCATGCTTTTATAGGCCGGATGATCCACAGGAGCGATATTATACGGCTCGCGGTAGGGATATTGTCCATGCGCCCTGAACAAAGGCAAGAATGCCCCGTATTGGTACCAGCGGCTATTTAGCTCGCGCCACTCCTCCAAGTCTGCCGCATTAGGTTTGTGAAACCTATTTTCAACCAAAAAGCCACCCGCATCCATTGTCCAATAAGGTGTCCCGGACATCGAGAAATTGATACCACCAGCAATCTGATCTTTCATGTCATGCCATCTCGAAGCAATATCGCCGCTCCAGGCCGCCGCCGCATAGCGCTGCTGCCCTGCAAAAAAAGATCGCGTCAGAATAAATACCCGTTTGTTAGGATCTGTTTCACGCTGGCCCTCATATATACCCTTGGCATTTTGCAAAGGGAACGCATTATAATAGCGAACAGATGACCCTATACTCGGCTGAAAAACCGATTTACGCTCATCCAGATCAATATTGGAGTGAATATCTGGTTCGCTGGCATCCATCCACCAGGCATCGATCCCAATTTTGAACAGGTTGTTGTCCAACAATTTCCAGAACCCGTCGCGTGCCGCTTTGTTGAAAGGATCATAAAATGTCGAGGTATAGCCCTTTCCGATCCAGTCTTTTCTGCCATCATAAATATTTCGTGGATAGATCCATTTGTTAGCCTTAAATTCTTGGTATACGGAAGACTCTTCATTGATTTTGGGCCAGGCCGAAATCATGATCTTAAAGTGCTGATCATGCAGCTTCTTCACCATGGCTTGAGGATCTGGGAAACGCTTTACATCAAATTTCTGGCTCCCCCAGTCATTTTCAGCCCAGTAAGACCAATCCTGCACAATATTGTCGATTGGAATCTTACGTTTGCGAAATTCAGCTGCGACCGCTTCAATTTCCGCTTGCGTTTTATAGCGTTCTCTGCTCTGCCAAAATCCGAAGCTCCAAAGCGGCATAATCGGTGCCTTGCCGGACAAGTGGCGATAACCTGCAATGACCTCATCCATTGATGCGCCCTGAACAAAGTAATAATCAATGGCATCGCCAGCTTCCGAATTAAAGGAAAATACGTTTTTACGCGCTTCTGGGATAGGACTCTGCCAGTTTAAGGTAAAATAAGACTCCCCTCCATCTGGTATCCATTCCATTCGGATCTGGTGGATCTTATCTTTCTGAAGGTCTCTCTCAATCTCAAAGGTACCTGCATTCCAGGATTGCCGCCAGCGGTCGGCGACCTGCTCCCCATCAATCCAGACTTTCATATAACCCGAATATTTAAAATGCAGCACATGTTTGCCTGTGTAGGGCGAAGAGAAACTTCCGGCATAGATGACTTTGCTTTCGGCCAGATTTACGCCCTTTGGAAACTTGTGCTGATCTGTTAGGTAGCCATAGTCAATGATCGATTCCGGCCGGGATAGATAAACCTCTTCGCCCTTGTTCCGATTTACATAGGTTGCTGTGAGCCAACCCGGTTCACCTTCTTTTGACAGTAGCTTAAAAGCATTTAAGGGCAATAATGGCCTCACGTCGCCCGCTTTTGTAATGGAGTAATTGTGCCATAAAATACCATAGTTATTGGTAGACAGTAAAAAGGGTATTCCGATTTCTGTATTATATTGCAGCAGCGAAACCTGTTTTCCGCGGTTATAATTCATCACCGCATTCTGATGTTGGCCGAGTCCATAGATCCCTTCTTCCGCATTGACAATAAAGTCTTGGTTAATGTGATAAAATGCATCACCTTGATAACTATTAGCTAAGAAAGAACTGGAATTCCGCTTTGCTTCTTTAAGGATGGATTGCCCCTTAAGGTCAAAAAATTCCACTTTACCATTCATCAAGGAAACCACTGCCTGCATATTGGCCGTTTGTACATGTACCGTCGAGTCGGTCGAGCTTACCGCGAGTGATTTTACTTGCCGGCGCAGTGAATCGACGATCACTAAGCTTGTTTGTCCTGGTAAGGCTGCACCAGCTGGAACAGCTGTGACACGCACAATCTTGTCGGTCACGACATCCAAATAAATATCCTGATCAATGGAGGTCTCCGAATTTTTGAAGCTGACCTTAATACCAGAAGGCATTTTTTCATAATGAGCTTTATTGGCTTGGCTAAATCCCTGCTGCACGATTGCGAAGAGCATCAAACCACTTAAAGCGTACGTTAAGTTGCGCATTTAAATAAGATTTATTGGTTATTATATTCCCTTGGTTATTACGCGTCCTTTCTTATTGAAAGAACAGATCAAATATAGAATGCAACCGGTTGTATAAGGGGTATGTTTTGTTAACTTTTAGGGGTTATTTTGTTAACTTATGCGGGAATACTCGCGGGAAACACTATCGATAATCCACTTATTTACAAGCTTTTTCGGTAAAAAGAAGGCAGGTTGCCAAATGCAGATTTAAAATATTTGCTGAATTGTTTCGGATTTCCGAATCCTACTTCATAAGCAATTTCAGCCATCGATAATTTCGAGTTCTGAACCAGATGCATGGCACGCTTGAGCCGAATATGTCGGATGTATTCCATCGGTGAATAGCCTGTGATGGCAAGCACCTTTTTATAAAGCCCTACGCGGGTGAGGTTCATTCTTTTGGCTAGCAGTTCGACAGAAAGCGAAGAGTCACTGAGATCCTGTTCAATTTCCTTTACAAGCACACGGATAAACTGTTCATCAGCAGATACGATATCGGGCTGCGCCAGATTAACGTTGATCTGTTTTTTATACCGTTTTACCAGCGTCTGCTGCTGATGGAGTATCTGCGCCAATTTTGAACGCAGCAGACTGATATTAAAAGGTTTGTTGATATAATCTGTTGCACCGGCCTGTAAGGCCTCCAGTTCGATCTTCTGATTTACTACCGCAGTTACAATCAGCACAGGGATATGGACCAGCTTAGCCTGGGCTTTTATAAAGCGGCAAAAATCCAGTCCACTCTCTCCAGGCAGGCTGAGATCGGTGATGACAAGATCGACCTGCTGCTTGCTTAGGATCAATTTTGCATCATTAATACTTTGTGCAGCGTGAATTAGGTAGACCGAACTCAGGGTTCGCTCCAAGTAATGAAGGAAGTCAATATCATCTTCCACTAATAAAATAGCGGGTTTATCCTGCTTACTGCTTTCGACGGGATCGGCGCTCGCTACGGCCTTATTTATGGGCAACTGAACATTAAATGTCGTCCAGCGCGCATTGCTACTCAGCCTGATATTTCCACTCAAGAATTCGACATAGTCTTTGACAATAGAAAGCCCGATGCCTGTACCCTGATTCAGTTTTCCATTTGGCACATCCAGTTGTATGTAACGTTCAAAAACGCGGGCTTGTAAATTTTCGGGAATCGCTATACCCTGATTTTGAACTTCAATACACAGTATCTTTCCTTTTTCTTGTTCAGTGATTTCGGCATGGAATGCCACAATACCGGATACTGGGCTAAATTTGACCGCATTTGACATCAGATTGAAAATAATGCTTTCCAATTTGTATTTGTCAAACCAGGACAGATATGTGTCTGGAGCGATATTGACCTGCAGCGAGATTTGATTGCTTTGAGCTATCCCGGCAAAGGCATCGAGCTGTTCGCGGATAAATCCCATGAGATCCCCATACTCTTCGTTCAGTTCAAGTTCACTTTTCTCCAATTTTCTAAAGTCCAGCAACTGGTTGACCAATTTAAGCAGGCGGTCTGCATTCTTCTTGATTAAGTTTAGGTCGGCTTTTTTTGCTGGATGCTGTTCTTCATCCAGCAGCTGCTGTGCTGGAGTTAGAATCAAGCTGATCGGAGTCCTGAATTCATGACTAATATTGGTAAAGAAACGTGTTTTCAACGCATCCAGTTCCTTTGCCTGTGCAGCTTGTTCCTGAGCGAGGTAAAGTTGATTACGCGTCCTGACACGCAGTTTTGTCAAATAAAAATAAGCCCATAGGACGACTAGTATCAAACAGGCATAAAAAAGAAAGGCCATTGTTGAGCGCCAAAACGGTGGCTGTATATCGATTGTCAAAAGTAGTACACCATCTGACCAGCTACTTGAATCGATAGCATGCCGAATATACAAACTGTAGCTGCGGGTGTCCAGATTGGTAAAACTGGCCCGCATGGTTCCCGGTTCAAAATCAAACCATTCATCACTTAGACCAGCAAGCTGATATTGGTAGAGTCCATTATGTTGCTGTAGGTAGTCAAAGGTTGAGAACTCCAGCGAAATGGCATTGAGGTTGTATGGAAGCCTCAGTTCCTTAAGATTATTCAGGGCTTGATCGTAAATGACCCGGCCCGAAAATTCCTCACCGACGGCTACCCGCTTGTTGAATAAATAGAGATTGGACAAAAGCGGCAAGATCAGTTCACTTTCGCGGCTAATTTTCGCAGGATCAATAAAATTGAACCCCTTTGGCCCCCCAAAGACAAGTCTTCCGTCTCGCATTTTTAAAGCAGCGTTTTCATTGAATACATTCCCCTGAAGGCCCAATTCCTGCGTAAAATTGCGGATGATAAACTTCTCTGCCTGTCCTGTACCGACAATCGCCGACAGGCCTTTGTTTGTGGAAGCCCAAATATCACCTTGATCATCTACCAAGAGCGCCAGGATTGCATCGTCGCTAAGCCCATCTTGCTGTGTAAGATAGCTTATTTTCGCACCATCGATTACATGCAGTCCCTCTTGTGTCGCTACCCAAATACGACCAGTTTTGTCCTCTTTGATATCATAAATTAAATTATTCATGAGTTTCATAGGCGAACTAGATGTATTGATATAGGTAATCTTCTCGTCGGGTGTCAACAGTGCCAATCCTGTAGCTGTGCCGATCCAGAGACGTTTTTTTGAATCCTCAAATAAGACAGAGATATAATTGCTGTTGATTGTTTGGCCCTGCCGTGTATATGTTTTCGAAAACTGTTCTGTTTTTTTATCAAACAGGTACAGGCCGGTACTTAGCGTTCCTATCCAGAACCGATGTTGACTATCTTCATAGATCTCCCATACACTATCGTCATTCAATTTCCCGGGGGCCGAGTCACGGTGGAAAACCTTAAAACTTTTGCCGTCAAATCGACACATACCACCTCGATAAGTTCCTATCCACAGCCTGTCTTCCGCATCCAGCAATAAGGAAACAATCACGTTGCTGCTCAAACTATTGGGATCCTGAGGATCATGCAGGTATTGCGTAAAGGTTTTCTGACGGACATCATAATAGAGCAATCCCCCACCATTTGTCCCAATCCAGAGATTACCCTTTCGATCCTGTACAAACTTATTGACGTCGTCAAAGGGAAGTGATTTGGGAAGTCCAGGATAGTTCTTGACTAAGGAGAATAATAACAAGCTGGGATGATAATAACTGATGCCGCCTTTGTATGTTCCCGTCCAGATAATACCTGACTTATCCCGATATAAAGCCGTTATGCTATTGTAAGGTAGGCTTCGTAAATCATATTTATCGTTACCGATGATTTGTACACTTTTTGTTTTTTTATCATAAACATTGATCCCACCATGGTCAGTTCCTAGCCAGAGATGCCCTTTATCATCTTGCACGATATTGCCTACAAAAGGATTGGATAGTTCTTTTTGGAGATGTTGAATTGATCCATCTTTCGGGTCAAGCCAGTATACACCGATTGGAATATCCTTTGAGAAGATCCATATCGCCCCATCCTGATCGGCAAATAGATTATAATTTACCAGCTTATTGCTGATCGGCAATAAGCTAGTTTTGGTACTTCGCAGTGATTTCGTATCAATGTGGCCCAGCAGGCCATTTTCGTAGATTACCCAGATCGTGTGGCCTTGCCCCGCTATCACATCGGCGATTCGGTTGTTTTTGGTCAACTGCGGTACAGTACGATAGGTTTTCTTTAGGCTATCGTACAAGATCAGCGAACGATCGCTATACAATAGTGCAAAGGTCTGCCCTTCCAGCTGTCTTATCGTATGTACGTCTTTGACGGGCAACTTTAAGCGGGTCAGTATGGAATCAAGCTGCTGGACGATAATGCCTGAATACTGATCATACACATTCATCCGGTTGCTGGTACGGATCCATACATTGCCTTCTGGTCCCTCAAAGATCGCGGAAATCGAATTTCCACTCAGCCCGGTACGTTTATTGGCAGAATAGCGAAAATTTGTGAATTGCGCCCCATCAAATCGGCTCAGGCCAGATTCGGTACCAAACCAGAGGTAGTTGTACTTATCCCTGAGTGCGCAATTGACATGATTATGGACCAGGCCCTGGTCAGAAGTTAAGGTTTTAAACGCATACGTATTGACCTGGCTCCAAACGGAAGATTGCCCTAAGAAAAGGAAAAGAAAGAGTTGGAGATACGCGTAAAAAAAAGACTTAAGCTGCTGCATTGGTTATCATCTCCCCAATGATACAAAAATTGAGCAAATACAGCAAATCAAGTTGCTATTCATATAAGCTTTAACATGGTCTTTTGATCGTTTCATCATTATACAACACGCACTATCACCTCTTATCATATTTCCAATATAAAAAATGGCATTATTGAGACAACTATTCTTTATCCGCTAACCAAGTTACCACATTACGATCACGTTCGTAAGTTAAATCGGAATAATACCATTTTTACAGGGATATAGCTAGGGGTTAACAAGGGTTTACCCCTGTTATACCCCTGTTAACCCCCTGTTATCCCCCTGTTAAACCCCTACTAATAGTAGAACTGGTATAAATTAATTAATACGTTTTGTAGGAAAAATTGAAGATCAGTTTTACAATGAAGCGTTTCCAAAAGATTGCTATTAAATAGCCATGAAAATAGCACTATTTAAACAGCCCTATCAGGCAATAGAATTGCTAAAACCAGATGTTTAGATCTGACTAAAAATTCTTTATTTACCACTCGAAACAGCAGTTCAAAATACTGGAAACTTACTGAAATTGCTTAGGCCTGTCTTTTTCTGCTGCTCTTGCGGCAATCTCATCAATGCGTTTTTTGCGGGTATCTGGTCTTTTGGCGAGAACAATCCATTGCAACATCATTTTTTTGACGGATTTACTCAATCCAAGAAAATAATCTTTTGAACCAGCGTAATGTTGAAATGCTTCATCCAAATCCTGGGGAATAATTAATTCTTCCACACTGTCCAAAATTGACCAAGAACCATTTTCTTGTGCTATTTTTATAACCTCATGCCCCGCTGGAGTCATCAGATTCGCATCGATTAATCTTTTTACTTTTTCTTTATTAATTTTAGACCAGGTACTATTGGGTTTTCTTCGGCTAAATAACTGCATAAACGAAGTATCATCAATCGGCCTCCTCGTGCTATCAATCCAACCAAAACACAATGCTTCATCCACAAGTTCTGTCCAGTTGACCACCGGTAAATTTGATTTTTTAGTATTACAGATCACCCAAATTGATTGTGCTATGTGATGATTGTTCTCAAGCCAAAATCGCCACTCTTCTTTTGTATTCACGTAAATAGTGACTCTCTCCGCCGAATTCTGTTTGATCATTGATATAGTTTTTTAGTCCTTACTGGTATGGATAAAATTTGTCTATTGTGAAAATACGTTTTTTTGAATACTAGTCATCCATGTTTTGCACAACAACGACCAGCTTGTCCTATTGACAATATCAGCCCGCTGCTCTATTTTCCATTTTTCCTCACTTGCCAAATGATTATTTTTCGTAGGCGCCAAGTCGATAGCGTCGAATAGCGTAAAAAAAAACCAGCAACAGCCAATAATGGTAATTAAAGTCAAGCTAATCAGGATTTTCTTTATCATACGTATTTATTTTTGCATTTCGTTTCAAATAATAAGTCCTTAAAAAAATTATGATCAACACAAAAGTTAATCCCGAGACCAGAAAAGACGAAAACTGGAAAATCGCTTCACCAAACGCTTTACTGTCGCCAAAACACTGCACTGAGTTTCCCCATATATCAGTGCCCATAGCTCCCTCATAAATACATTTCCGACAAGCCCAATATTCGGGAACTATAATTCCGAGATAAATTGGTAGCAAAATACCATAACAAGTAAGCAGAATAATTGTTATTGCACGAATCAATTTCATATTATCTATGTACCTAAACCTTTTATTCGTTAAACATCACAATCGCCAATTTACAGTATTACAATAGCTAAAAAATCGATAGTTTATATGTGTTGGCAATCATTTATAATTCGTTAGCGATCCATCAATTTACACAAACGTTTGTGTATTCAATTTACTTGAATCTCTAATTTATTCTCAGTATACTCGTGATAACATTATAATCAATTACCCAGAACGGCAGCTCAAAAAATAGACTTAACAGACCGTAAAGCAACATTACCGGAATACAGACTAATATATTCTTAAAGCAACATATTTTAAAACGCTAAAAAAAATGAAACAGATTGGCTTAAAAATCAAACGGGAATGGAAGTTTCTTTCCATATTCGTCATCTGCTCTTTACCCGGCTTATTCAGCATGGCACAATCCAACACACCGGTCCTCCGTATCGGTATCATGGCCGATATGCAATACGCAGACAAAACAGACCACGGTAGCCGTTTCTACCACAATTCATTAATGAAGGTCGATACGGCTGTAGACTTCTTCAATCGCAATAAGGTCGATTTTTCATTGATTCTTGGCGATCTTGTCGACGAAGGTCCAAAAGATCTACCTATACTGTTAAAACATCTCTCCCCTTTAAAAAAACCGACTTATTGTCTACTTGGAAACCACGACTATGTCAACGTATCCAAACCAGATCTTTTGCACACTACTTTTGGGATGCCAGCTAAATACTACGCATTTACAAAAGGAAAATGGCGATTTGTTTTCCTAAATACGAATGCGCTCAGTGAATATGCCACAACGCCCAATTCAGCAGACCAACGTGAATGGAAAACCCTGGTGGATAGCCTACAGACAAGCGGAAGGAAAAATACGCAACCCTGGAATGGCGGGGTTGACCGTAAACAACTCAAATGGTTACAAAACGAACTTGCCCAAGCGCGGAAAAACAAAGAGTATGTGATCCTACTGACACATCATCCTTTATTGCCAGAAAACGGCTATGAAACACTCAATAACCGGGAGGTTCTTGATATACTATACCAATTCCCCGAAGTTAAGCTGGTACTTTCCGGTCATAATCATAAAGGCAATTATGTAATGGCAAATAATATTCCTTTTGTAACCATGGAAGGTATGATCGAAACAGCTACCAGCAATGCCTATGGACTTTTGGAACTCTATCCGAAAGAAATCAAAATCAAAGGCCAGGGTAGACTCAGTTCAAGAGTTTTTAAATTATCATCCAAATAGGGCTCAATCGGGTGATTAATAAACTCACCATAAATGAGATTTAAATAAAACACCCGCAGCAGCTAAAGCCGTTGCGGGTGTTTTTTATTGAATGGGTTTAGACAAAAATGCTATTCCATGGTTGGATTAAATGTTCCGCCCCAATCTTTATTCTGCTTGATATTTGGGTTCTTGTCAATGACCGACTGCGCGACGGGAAAGAAATAATAGGTATCGGGTACCAAATTCACTTTGTTTCCTGTGCTTGGCACCTGCAAGACGCTATATTTGAACTGATTTTCCTTCAATGTATATGTTTTGGCCAATGCATTGGCATCATCCAGATTCATCTCCGTTCCATCTGAATTTATTGCTATCGCTTCAACTCCATGTTTGGTTGTATTGTTCAGTATATTGAGCTTACGTAACCTTCTTAAATCCCAAAAACGATGTCCCTCAAAACAAAACTCAATATTACGCTCTACTAAAATGGCCTCGCGCATTTGCTCCTTCGTGGTTGCTGTTATGCCATATTTATTGTCTGCGCCTGGCTCGATTCCCGCTCTTTTCCTAATTTGCGTAAGCAGGTCTAAGGCTGTCGCAAAATCTCCTGTTTCATTTGCCGTCTCAGCATAATTCAATAGAACCTCGGCATAGCGCATCAACACAAAGTCGACATCATACTGAGTTTCCACTTCGGTTTGCTTTAATGACAGTTTGGAATTTTTTAAGATAAAAAACCCGCTATATCGATCCAAATTGGACGATGGAGTTTTTGCCTTCGGGTTAATGCCAAAATCATCTAAAGCCGGAGCAATACCGACAGAAGTGTATTGTCTTTTGCCGGTCTTGCCGGAAACTTCATAAATTTTGGCATTCCACACAATAGACTTGTCAAAACGCGGATCGCGGTTTTCCCAATAGGATTGTAGAAATTGATCCTCTGTCTTATGGTATTTACCCGCTTGATCGGAATATAACTTTCCGTCTTTCATTGGAAAAGCTTTTACAAATTCCCAGGATGGAACGGAACCTGCCGGCCCCCTACTTTCGGATCCCGGACGTACGCCATTATCCCAATTGGCAACTTTATTTGGATAGGTATTAATCACAGCAAAAACAACCTCTGGCCCCTTCTCTACCAGCGCAATGTTGGAATAATCTGAAGTCAAACTATAGCCATCCGCCTTAAGCTGATCATAAGCTAATTTATTTGCGGTATTGGCCTCCTGCCAATAGGCATTTCCATAAGGATTGGATGGGTTAAACTGTGGAGAAGCCTTATATAACAATACCTTTGCTTTAAAAGCGGCTGCAAAATCACCATCAATTTTTCCATAATCTGCCGTTCCTTTTGCAATTGTTTTTGGCAATTGTGAAATAGCCTGATCCAGATCTTTAACGATCAGCTCAAAGCATTCTTTTGTCGAATTGCGGGGCACATTAAGATCATCATTTTTTAGGTCTTGCGGTACAGTAATATAAGGAACACCGCCGTGGATCCTGACCATATTAAAATACATAAAGGCACGCATAAACAACGCTTGGCCAATCACCGTTTTTTTAAAGTCATCTTTTAACGAACTACTTTCATTGACTTTCTGTATGGCCGTATTGATTTTCCGGATGGTCGTATAATCCCACGATTTGTAAGAACCATTGTTGACCGTAACCGCATCCAATGGAAAAGCGATCCCGATTAGTTGTTCCGAATTTCCGTCCGCACCAGAATTCCAGTTACCAAATAGTGGATATAAATTGGCAAGATAGCCGTTCACTAGATTTGGATCAGCCCATACCTTAGCCTCATCCAGCGAATTGAGGTCCTCAATGTCCAATACATTTTTACAGGAGGACATGCACAAGGCCAATGCAATTAAAGGATAATATATTTTTTTCATCTTTTTTTCATTTAAAATTTAACATCTAGTCCAAACGTAAAGGTTTTCATGACTGGATAAGAATCATACAGCTTTTGTTCGGGATCATGAAACTCTTTCATTGGCGAAAAAACAAACAAATTGGTCCCATTAAAAAACAGATTGACATCTTTCACACGCAATTTCTCTGTCATGCTTTTCGGCAATCGATAAGAAACATTAATGTCACGTAAGCGCAAATAGGCTCCATTTCTTATCCAGAATGACGAAGGGGCTGCACCGGATTCGGCCCAGCCAGAGTATCCTGTTGGCCGCGGATATTTGGCATCGGTATTATCCGGTGTCCAGACATCGGAGGCCCAAATCGGATAATATGGACGGAAAGTATCGCCGTGCTGGCGCATTCCACCGCCTTCTTGATTACTGATCATGCGATCATAAGCAAGAACTCCCTGAAATAAGGCTGAGACATAAAAGCCCTTCCAGCTCGCATTGAATCCAAACCCATAATTGATGCGCGGAGAATTATTGTCCGACAATAACTGCAAATCGTTATCATCAATTTTCCCATCCGGGCCACCTGAATAGTTCGCCCCCTGAATGTCTTTATATAAGATCATCCCAGGAAAAGGATCCCTTCCGTAGGTCTTAAATCCTTTTGCTTTCAACGCATCAGCTTCAGCCTGTGTCCTAACCAAACCAAGGGATTCTAAGCCGATTATTCTATTCTCAGGTCGTCCAATTCTGGAGCGAAAGTTCTGCGGTTGGCCCGATGCATAAGAAGGTTCTTCGTCAATGATGTCCCAACGGTCTTTGGCATACCCCAGATTGGCATTGAGACCATAAGCCACTTCACCAACCTTGTCATTCCAGTTAAAAGAAATCTCGCCGCCTTTATAACTTCTCGCCGCATAGTTTTCAGGAGCAAGTGCACGACCGTAATTGTCAGGGACTTTCAACGATCTTGGACCAAGAATATTGGTTTCCTTGCGTGAAAACAGATCAAGGCTACCGGTCAGCTTATTATTAACAAATCCAAAATCTAAACCCAAGTTGACACTCTTAGAAGTTGTCCAGGTTAGATTTTGTGTTGGGGTTGCACCATATGCAATACCATTATAATAGCGGTCACCAAACATATAGCCGCCCGAGGTGGTATACTTTTCTAAATAACCAAATTGCCCGATTCGATTGGCATTGACATCCAAATCGTTACCCGTTGTACCATAAGAAGCTCTGAACTTCAAATCCGATATCGTATTTTTTATATCCGTAAAGAAGTTTTCGTCCGACACACGCCAGGCTGCTGATACTGAAGGAAAAAATCCCCAGCGCTTATCTGTCGGGAATAATGGTGAACCATCATAACGAAAAGAAAACTCCGCAATATATTTATCCGCATAATTGTAGTTGGCACGCCCGATGATACCACGTCTCGAATCGATCGTTTCATTGGCCGTTGTCGACCTGAAGTTGCGATCTGTAGGATAAATAAACATTTGATCCAGGGCTGTAATTGGATTTTCTGCCCGTGAAGTGACATAAGTCCCTCCTTTTTTGGACTGTTCATACACCAATGTTCCGTCTACGGAATGTTTACCAAACTTGCGGTTATAGTTTAAAAACCAGTTTACCTGATATTCCCACAATCGTTGTGGACTGTAATCCATGAAAGGCTGGCTCTGACTAAAAGTAAAAATATTAATATTAGCTTCTGATGGCGGAGCTGGTATAAAGCGGTTGTCATTCGGGTTTAAAGAGGTAAAGGTATAGTTCTTTTGAAAACTCATATAACGCTTGCGCATATAGTCTTGAGCAATGTAACTTCCTACAACTTTTGTCGAAAGGCCCTGTACCAATTTATCCAGCTTCAAGTTTAGGGTCATAATAGGATTGACCTGCCGCACTTTACGGTCTATATAGCGATCTCCGATGACCTGATCGATCACATTCCACGCCTGCCAGCTTCCCATAGGCGTCTGTACAGGATAAGCCGTTGGTGTATTGCTCGGTGTCCCGTCTGCATTCAGGTAAAAAGGATACATCTTTGGCCAGTTGAATGTAACGCGGTAGAAATCGGATACATCAAAATCATCATCATTGGAAGATGTGCTAAAGGGCCAAAAAAAACGTTTCGAATTCGTCTGGTTGGCTGAAATATTAAAATCCATGCTAAAATCTTCGGTAATCTGCGCGGAGATATTGCTCCGTAGGTTAAATTTCCCATGATCCAAAGATTTATAAGATCCATTTTCTTTACGGTAGCTCAGCAAGCTATAATAAGTAATTTTGTCGCCACCCCCATTAACCGATATCGATTGTCGATGTGTAAACGGATTGCGCCAAATAACGTCATTGGCATTGTAATTTTTGTCCTTGAAATAATCAAACTCTTTTTGTCCATTTGGGATGGAAAGACCACGAAATTCGGCGACCCGGTTTTGATAGGTGAGTTCATCTTTCGCAGTGGTTAAATTAGCTAAGAGCTCCTGTGTTGGTGTATTGAAAGTATAATTACTTTGTACATTAAAAACTGGTGCTTGCGCTGTTCCTTTTTTTGTCGTTACCACCACGACACCATTACCGGCCCGGGTGCCATACACTGCGGCAGTTGCAGCATCTTTTAAGAAGGTCATTTGGTCAACCTCGTTCGCTTCAAGCACATCGAACGCAGCTTTATCGCGAACCACGCCATCAATTACATAGAGTGGTTCGGCAAAACTCCCCCGTATACGCAAGCTCGACGATGCTCCGGCCATCCCCGAAGTATTGGTAACGTTGACACCCGCGGCTCTACCGGCGAGTGAATTGGAAAGATTTGAACTGGGGATGTTTTTTAACTGTTCTGCATTGACGGTAGCCACCGAACCAGTAATATTCCCTTTACGCTGCTTACCATAGCCAATGATCACGACCTCTTCAAGTGCTTGATCACTCGATACCATGACCACGTTCACATTACCTGCGGAAACGGCCACCTCCTGTTTTGTAAACCCTTGGTAGTTCACGACCAGAACATCACCACGCTTAGCGCGAATAGAAAAAATACCTTGTTGATTGGAGGACGTTTGAACGGATGTTCCTTTGACGGTGATGGTAGCACCGGCTAATGCCTGACCTTTCTCATCTTTGATGATCCCTGTAACCTGATCTTGATCGACAATAGCATTGATCGGATCCAGATTCAGCGCGTAAGAATCAGGCTGACTAAACAGCAGGCAGAGCCCCAAAAGGCTAATGGGTCTCGCCTTTCCATGAAGAAAAAAATTTCTCATCATAATTACAAATTGGTTTAAAATAATAAAGAACCGTGGGGTTCAACTTTGGTTTATTGACTTTGCATGCCTCTCTTTTTATAAAAAACAGCAAAAGTGGATTAGATTGTCTATTAAATTTAAAAAACAAAATCCTATTAACGAAATTAACATGATTTTTTAATCTAAAATTCACAGAAACGTTACATGCTTAAAATAGGGAATGGAAATGCCCGACACGGCAGTCCCGATCTTCAGGTAGAACACCTAAAAACGGTAGCGAACACAGGGATTTAAAGTGGATTTATATCCCTGTATGGATAATCTCTAGGAAATTTTATTTTCAGGCGAGCCGCGTACGATCAATGTAGAGGCTCCGAATGGGGCTTAAAAAAATAAGAGCCTAAAACTGTAAGCTGGCATTTAGACAAAACTGCCGCCCATTATAGGTTGGTAATACCACATAACTCTTTTTTGAATTCTGCAATCGACTGTCTACCAAAGGTAGCAACCAATAGGCGATTTTAGTACTTAAGATACCGACCCCAGCTCCCATAGCGATATCTGAGAACCAGTGCTTGTCATTGTGCATCCGCAGATAACCGGTACCCGCGGCAACAGCATACCCCGCTATTCCGTACCAAATTGACTCCTGTCTGTATTCCTGCCAAAGCAGTTCAGCTCCAACAAATGCAGTGGCAGCATGCCCTGAAGGAAAGGAATTGTTCGCTGAACTGTCCGGCCGCCATACAGGAATGGTCGATTTCATAATTTTCACGGTCGAAGTCATGATAATATTGGAAACTGCTGTTGTGAACAGGCGTTGTTTAAGGTTATGTTTCGCAGGTACCCCGACCGCATCCAGAACAAAAACTCCGGCAGTTCCAGCAAAACGGGTGAAATCGTCCAACTTAATTTTTTGATTGTTCCCTCTCGAAACGCCGTCTCTAATGTCTTCATCTATCCCTTTTAAAAAGGGATTCCCTTTGGCAACAATACCATAGGTGATCAATCCAACAGGAACAGCAAGTTCTTTGTAAGGAATTTTCTTAAAAAAATGAGATCCGCTGCTCGAATCCGAAGGTTGTTCCAACTGGATCTGCGCAAATGAGGTAACCGGCATTACAAAAAGTAAAACCAGTAGCCAATAAAAAACAATCTGTTTCCTGTAATCGATCATTTTAGCCTTAAAAAATTTTATAATGCGCAAAGATAATATTTATAAACTAGCTCTTTGACAGTATTACTCCATACAGCACGACAATATTGGGCATCAATCTCCATTTTATCAGTAGAACAAACGAAAAGCAACCAAAGTCTGCTGTTTACACAATTTATATAAACAGCAGACTTTAACTTCAACATATACAAATGATCAAAATCCTATCGTAACCCCGTTGGCAATGATAGCATCTTTTTTCACAACAACGATGCCGTCACAGATCATATGCGTATCAAAATCGCCATCATTCAAGCCCGGTCCGCCAATGATACGAACGTCATCTCCAATACGGCAGTTCTTATCCAAAATTGCATTTTCAATATAACAACGTTTACCGACGCCTACCGGTGGTGGTTTTTGTGTATTTCCCAATTCCAATACTTCTTCCAATTGCTCATAGTAATCTGTTCCCATCATGTATGTCGATTTAATAACCGTCCCTTCACCAATACGGGAGCGTATCCCAATAACAGACCTTTCCAGTTTATCTCCATTTAAAATACATCCATCGGCAATTACCGTATTATTTAAAGTCGTTCCTGAAATTTTCGAAGGCGGAAGCATCCGCGCACGTGTATATACGGTCTCATTAAACAAGTTGAAATCCGGGATATCATCCGTTAATCCGATATTGGCATCAAAAAAAGATTTGATGGTCCCGATATCGGTCCAATAACCATCAAATTGATAACTTAACACGCGAAGTGCTTCGATGGCATCGGGTATAATTTCTTTGCCAAAATCCATCCCCGGGTTGGCAATTAAAAGGTTACGCAATATATTTTTTGAGAAAACATAAATCCCCATGGATGCCAGATAATGCCTTCCCTGCTTATGTAAATCCTCGGAGACCTCTGAGGTCCAATTTAATACTTCGTCCTTATCGGGCTTTTCGACAAAAGCGGTAATTTCATTCGCTTCATTCGCTTTTAAAATACCAAATCCCGTAGCATCCTTACCATTGACCGGTATAGTCGCAATGGTAACATCACCCCCATTTTCAACATGGAAGTCAATCAGCTTCGAATAATCCATTTGGTATAACTGATCACCAGACAAAACAAGAATGTAGTCGTAATCTACATTCAGGAGATGTTTCTGCGTTCGCCTAACAGCATCAGCCGTCCCCTCAAACCAACGGTCGCCCTCATTGGTCTGTTCAGCAGCCAAGATGTCAACAAAGCCCTTACTGAAAATACTGAAATTGTAAGAATTTTTGATGTGTGTGTTCAAAGAGGCTGAATTGAACTGCGTCAGTACGAAGATCTTATTATAGCCAGAATTCAAACAGTTCGAAATCGGAATATCGACCAAACGATATTTTCCAGCTATTGGAACCGCTGGTTTCGACCGTTGCTGTGTCAATGGGAAAAGGCGCGACCCTCGACCTCCTCCCAATACAAGGGAAACTACTTTGTGTATCATACCTCAATCCATTAATTGGTTATAAAATTGTTATCTTCAAGAACAAGGACCTGATCAGGTTTAGTCTCGAGATTCTTTAAATTCAGGTTTAAGAATCCTTATTAAATTAGCAATTTTCCGGATAAGAAGCAAACAACAATTTTGATCAATCATTCTTTTTACAAAAAAAATAATTTTCGAAAAACGAGCAGAAACATGCTTAATTTTAACCGATTAAAAGACGATGATGACAAGTCGGTGTCTCCCATAGGTTTAATATCCAAATAGACCAGTGAATAAAAAAAGGCAGTAGATATAGCCAACAAGTAATAGGTTAACACCTATTTGCGGATATTTCTTTTGGGTAAATAACCATAGGATCTCAATAAAGGCATAAATGGACAACGGTGCTGCAAGACTGACGGTCATAAAATAGAGTAAATATCCAGCCCCCAAACCATCATTTTGTTGTTTAAGAATCAAATATGGGACAAGAAGTAGCAGAAAGGCGATGCAGACTACAGAAAATCGAATAAAAAAATGTCGTTTTAGTTTTCTATCCCCTTTAAGAGGCTTATACATAAACAGTGTTGAGCCCGATAGATATAGTGATAACAACAAATAACCGATATAGTAATGCACACTCTCCAAACCATTCCAATCTTGATTAGCGTAGGCAAGACCAACAATTAGAAATAAAACAATAAATAAAACTACTTTAATATAATTCATCTAAAAACATCAGGGGATTATCCCTACTAGAGTAATTGAACGCTATAAATTTTAATATCGTATGGAACACACGTGAATTTCAAGATTTCTCTCCAATACGACATCTTGCCAATCGAACTTTGACCACGATAGCGCAAATCAATAGCACATCATTGATCCATCGATTTAGAAAATCTACTTAAATTTGAATACCAGCGGCAAAAATAACTATTTAAATAGATAATTATAATTATATGTAATAATAATGGCATATATTAAATTGTTTGAATCGTTCAAAATTCAAAATTTCTACCAAATCCACCTGTAATTTGTCTTGTAATTCAACAACCCAACATGAATGGCGTTAATTTTAGCCACTATTGTTGTGGAGACATTTGTTTAATATAAGCCAAACATAAAGGTATGCGCTATTTTAAAGTAACTCTAGTTTATTCAATAGCCATTGTACTATTGCTATTTTTTAGTCTGGCGAATGCACAGACAAGCAGTAATTTGACATATTTTATCAAAAGTGCCCAGCTCAATAGTCCCCTATTGACAGACTACAACAATCAGATGCTTTCTACACGCATTGATAGCCTAAAATTAAGAGCGACCTATGGATTTATTGTCACCGCTGAAGGTAATGCCAGCTATGCGCCCAATAGCAAAGGCTGGGGCTATGACAATGCACTAACGAACGGCCAATCAATCTTTGCAGGCGTCCGTGTCTCGCGAGAATTTATCAGCCGGAACAATCTCTCGACAAGACTCAAGGCTTACAAAAATAGTATCACTCAAGTTGTCACACAAAAAGACCTTGCGATTCAAACACTAAATAGACAGATTACAGATCAATACATTGCGACATACACCAGCCAAAAACAGATGGACCTGAGCACTGAAATTATTGCCTTATTATCCAAAGAAGATCTAGTACTACAAAAACTAACGCAAAAAGCAACTTTTAAGCAAACAGACTACCTTTCTTTTAAGGTTACATTACAGCAAAATCAACTTGCACTACAGCAGCAGACTGCGGACTGGCAAAATAACTATGCCCTGCTCAATTATTTGTCGGGAATTATCGATACCAACTTTCATGCGCTTAGCCTTCCTGATCTAGGAGAAATATCCTTTTTTCCTTCGTTTCAAGAAAGTATTTATACAAAATCATTTCAAGCTGACAGTACAAAATTGGCGAATGATGCAATGGTTATTGCATATGACTACAAACCAAAGGTAAATGCCTTTTCCGATGGTGGTTACCAATCATCGCTCACACATACCCCATTTAACAATTTTGGTATGAGTATCGGTCTTTCAGTCTCTTTACCAATTTATAACGGACATCAGAAACAACTCCTATTGCAGCAAAACAACCTTGCCTTACAAACCCGAAAGAAATACCTCGAACAAACGCAGAACCAGTATCAACAAGAAGTTTTCAATCTGCAGAATCAGATACGACATTATGATAACATGTTGGGAATGGCAACTCAGCAAATTGAATATGCGAAGGCTTTAGTTGAGGCTAATGCAAAACAATTGCCCACTGGAGACGTAAAAATGGTCGATTTTATCCTGTCCATCAATAATCTCCTCAATCTAAAAGCAAATATTATCCAATATAACAATGCATTATATACACTTAAAAATCAGATGAAATACCTCATCATCCAATAATTATGAAACATATCCTGGCCCTTTTCATATGTTCTTATTTGCTGTTTTCTTGTCATTCAGGGAAAAGTGAAAATGCGAACATAGCTGATCCGATCATAAAACCGGCAACCGAAGTGAGCATTGCATTTCCTTCGGATACAGCCAAGCTAGCCAATGTGGTCACGCTCAATGCAACAGCATCTTATCTATTAAAGTCCGATGTCAAGGCTAACACCAATGGTTATATAACAAAAATTACCATAAAAATGGCCGATCATGTCAATAAAGGAATGTTATTATTCGGTCTGGAGACAAAAGAGGCCCGGGCCCTGGGCAATACAATCAATAAACTGGATCCATCGTTTCATTTTAATGGTAATACCACTGTGGTAAGCCCAGCAACAGGATACGTCGCTATGCTTAATCATCAAATCGGCGATTACGTCCAGGATGGTGAAATCCTGGCTACGATAACCGACGCGAACAGTTTTGGTTTTGTAGTGGACGTTCCCTACGAATATCTTCAGGTCGTAAAAAGCAAAAAGATATTACCGATTACGTTGCCAGACGGCATTGTTTTGCAAGGCTCAATAGCGAAGGTCATGCCAACAGTGGATGCCGTCTCCCAAACAGTAAAAATTTTATTAAAAGTCGCTCCGAATGACATTCCCGAGAATCTTATTGGTACAATTAGTTTCTCAAAAAATATCGATTATGGCCTTTCGGTTCCCAAGATGGCGGTATTGAGCGACGAAGGACAGACCTCTTTCTGGGTAATGAAACTCATGAATGATTCGACCGCAATAAAGACGATAATCGAAAAAGGTATCGAAACGGATAAATTTATTCAAGTGAAATCGGGTGATTTAACAACAAAAGATCGTGTGTTAATATCCGGAAATTTCGGCCTGGCAGACACCGCTGCAGTTCATATCAGAACAAATGGAAAACGATAAATAATAGGACCCTAGCATCCCTAAAAGCATTTTCTCATGAAAAAATCATTCTTTGTTACTTATAAAATCCCCCTGCTTGTTTCGATACTCCTGATCATTATGGGCGGTATCTATGCGTATTCCAAGATTCACGCGGCATTATTCCCGCAGATTACTTTCCCAAAAATAAAGATTATAGCAGATGCTGGGCAACAACCTATTGACCAGATGACTGTAGGCGTAACTAAAATACTGGAAGATGCAATCAAAAAAGTACCTGATTTGCAATTACTCAAAAGTACGACCAGTAGAGGGAGCTGCGAAATATCGGCATTCATGTCCTGGGATATGAATATTGATTTGGCCAAGCAACAAATAGAGAGTAGTATCAACCAGATACGTAATCAATTGCCTAGCGATATTAATATCACTGTAGAGAAAATGAATCCTGCTATTTTACCCGTCATCGGCTATTCATTAAACTCAAATACACTTGATCCAATTGAACTAAAACAACTTGCCCTATACACCATTAAGCCATTTCTTTCCCAGGTGCCCGGGGTCAGTGAAGTGCGGATTATCGGCGGTCAGGACAAAGAATACCGGGTTCTCATGAACCAGCAGATGATGGCGCGATTGGGTATCACGTCCACTAAAATAGAACAAGCCATCAATAATACAAACTTTATTAAATCCAATGGCTACTCTGCTGATTTCCATTTTTTATACTTGACCTTGACCGATGCACAAATCCGCAATGAAGCGCAATTGCAAAATTTGGTCATCAGCAACGATGGCAACCGTATTGTTAAGCTCGGAGATATTGCTCAAATTATGGTACACCAAGCCAAACAATACATAAAGGTAAATGCCAATGGGCAAGAGAGCATTCTGCTCGCCGTGATCCAACAACCCAACGCCAACGTTGTCGACGTGACAACAGCCATGGATGCGAAAATCAGTGAACTCCAAAAAACATTACCCAAAGATCTTACCTTAAAACCGTACTATGTTCAGGCAGATTTTGTAAAAGATTCAATAAAAAGCGTAACAGATGCTTTATGGATTGGACTATTATTGGCAATTATCGTAGCCGTTATTTTCTTGCGTTCCTGGAAAGCTAGCCTTGTTATCCTAATTACCATTCCGATAACACTCGCACTGACGATTTTATCGCTTTACGCCATGGGGCAAACGTTTAATATCATGACATTAGGAGCTATTGCAGCAGCTATCGGGCTTATTATCGATGATGCCATTGTCGTTGTAGAACAAATACACCGTACACACGAAGAACATCCCGAAGAAACGGCCACAACACTTGTGCAAAAAGCTATAAATTACTTGCTAAAAGCCATGATCGGGTCATCGCTTAGTACCATCGTCATATTTCTACCATTTATGTTGATGAGCGGCGTAGCTGGAGCCTACTTCAAGGTCATGACCGACACCATGATCTTGACGCTTATATGTTCATTTTTTGCAAGTTCAATTTTACTTCCTGTCATTTACCTCTTTTTTTCATCCGAGAAAAAAAGGCAGCACACGTCCCAGCATCATGATGTCAAAGAACGGAAATGGGTAGGATTTTTTCTGGCCCGCCCCTGGCTAAGTTATTCGTTCATCGTTATTTTAATACTGTGTGTAATGGTTATTTTGCCAAAGATCGACACCGGTTTTCTACCAGAAATGGATGAGGGCAGTATCGTTCTTGATTATAACTCACCTCCAGGAACCTCACTGGAAGAAACAGACAGGGAGCTGAAACAGGTTGAAAAAATAATAACCTCTACACCGGAAGTAGAAGCTTATAGCCGGAGAACGGGCACACAAATGGGCTTTTTTATTACGGAACCGAATCGAGGCGATTATCTTATTCAGCTAAAAAAACAGCGTAATAAAACAACAAATGAAGTCACCGACGAGATACGAAATCGCATTGAAGCATCAGGGCTGCCTTTGACAGTTGACTTTGGACAGGTGATCGGCGATATGCTTGGCGATCTCATGAGCAGCGTCCAGCCAATAGAAATCAAAATCTTCGGAACTGACCAAAGAACAATACAGGCGTACTCAAAAAAAATAGCCAGCATTGTACAAAAGGTTAACGGTACAGCTGATGTATTTGACGGTATTATCATCGCCGGACCTTCGATAATCGTTAATCCCAAATTCCCTGTACTGGCACAATACAATATTTCTCTCGCCGATTTCCAAAGTCAATTACAGACCAACTTAGATGGTAATATTGTGGGCAATATCTTTGATAAGGTGCAATACACACCAATACGTTTACTTTACAACTCGCGTACAAATCAATCACTCAGTGATATCAACAACAGCATGATCGCCCTCCCCAACGGTATACTGAAGCCTCTGAGCGAATTTGCAAATGTTACTATTACTGGGGGATCGGCAGAGATCAATAGGGAAGATCTTCAATCATTAGGTATTGTGACTGCTCGATTAGACAATGGGGATCTTGGCGGAACTATCCAATCAATCCGGCAGCAAATCGATCAACAGATCAAATTGCCAACAGGTTATTCCATTAGCTATGGTGGAGCCTATGCCGAACAGCAACAATCTTTTGGCGAGTTATTGACAATTTTGCTCATCTCCTGTTTATTGGTTTTTGCGATCATGCTATTTCTATTTCGGAATTTCTTGCTTGCGCTTACGATCTTATTTATCTCAACATTGGGTATTTCCGGAGGTATTATACTCCTCTACCTCACCAACACACCCCTCAATGTTGGCAGCTATACGGGTCTTATTATGATGGTCGGGATAATTGGCGAAAATGCTATTTTCACCTATCTACAATTTCAGGAAACTTTAGCAACCAAGACAAAGGCACAGGCAATCATCTATGCCATTAGCACCCGATTACGCCCCAAACTAATGACTGCGATTGGCGCTATCATCGCCTTGATGCCGCTCGCCTTAGGCATCGGCACAGGGGCTCAGATGCATCAGCCTCTAGCAATCGTAGTTATTGGAGGATTTATCGTTGCTTTACCCCTGTTGCTCATTGTTTTTCCGACTTTACTCAATAAAATCAACTTCCGAGCGGGTAGCTAAAAGCAATTTTCAGCAAAGAGAAGCCCCCTATTGACCTAATATTTATGTAAATTGCTAAGCATATAGAACAAAATCAGCTATGAATTCTTCACTATTGGATGGAAACTATTGGGATGAACGTTATAAGAACAAAGCAACAGGCTGGGATATTGGCTATGCCTCTCCTGCTATTATCAACTATGCAGCGGAGTCTATCGCCAAAGATGCATCTATTCTAATTCCCGGTTGTGGAAATGCTTATGAAGCAAAGGCTCTACTTGACATGGGGTTCCATCAAATTACCTTACTTGATATCGCTCCGACCCTCGTTGCGAAGGTAAGAAAGGAGTTCGCCAATAGCCCTCAGATCCAAATCGTATGTCAAGATTTCTTCCAGCACCAGGGCCAGTACGACTATATAATTGAGCAAACATTTTTTTGTGCACTGGATCCTTCATTACGCCCCAGCTATGTACAACAAATGCACACTTTGCTCAAGCAGCAGGGTATTCTGATGGGCTTATTGTTCAAACGGGAATTTGCACAACAGGGACCACCTTTCGGTGGAGATCAAACGGAATATCAACAATTATTTGCATCGCAATTTGACATTTTACAGCTGACAGATTCAACCAATAGTATTCCCCAAAGACAGGGAAATGAACTGTTTTTTGAGCTGCGCAAAAAATAGTCTACTTGCCCGGCATGACCCGATAGGTTGGATCTTCCATGATATTGACCTTCACAATGCCCGCAGCATTTTTTAACAAAGAGCGACAATCTTCACTGAGGTGCCACAATTCGATTTTTTTCCCTTGTGCAGCGTAGCGTTCGGTAATTTTGTTGAGTGCATCCACTGCGGACATATCCACCACACGACTTTCCTTAAAATCTAAAATCACACGCTCGGGATCTTCCAAAACATCAAATTTATCCAAAAAATTAGCTGTCGAACCAAAGAAAAGAGGGCCATAGATTTCATAATGCTTGATACCCTCGGCATCCAAATATTTTCTTGCCCGAATGCGCTTCGCATTATCCCAGGCAAATACAAGTGCGGATACCACTACACCAATAAGCACCGCAAGTGCCAAATTATGTAAAACCACCGTAATTCCGGCGACAATAATCCCAACGAAAATATCTGATTTGGGAAATTTATTGACAATCCGTAAGCTCACCCATTGGAAGGTTCCAATGGCTACCATCATCATCACACCGACCAACGCGGCCATGGGTATCTGCTCAATAAAAGGAGCACCTACCAAAATAATCATTAAGATGGTCATCGCTCCAATAAAGGAAGAAAGCCGCGTGCGTGCACCAGCATTTAAATTGACCAGTGTTTGAGCAACCATGGCACAGCCACCCATTCCCCCAAAAAATCCATTGATTGTATTGGCTATCCCCTGCGCCATGGATTCGCGGTTTGCATTTCCTTTACTCGCCGTTATTTCGTCCACCATGTTCAGTGTCAAAAGCGACTCCACCAACCCTACTCCAGCCATCACCAAAGAATACGGAAAAATCAGTTGCAATGTTTCCCAGTTCAGGGGAACATTAGGTAAATGTAGATGGGGTAATGTCCCACTAACAGAGGCAATATCTACTACTTTTTTGGTATCAATACCTAAAAGAGAAACCAGACCAAATACAACCAGAATAGCGATTAAAGAGGCTGGAACAGCCTTCGTTATTCGAGGAAATCCAATCACAATCAACATCGTCAGCAGAGTCAATCCCCCCATAATGTATAAGGTACTTCCCGACATCCACTCCGCCCCCTGTCCGGTATTCACCTTAAATTGGACTACTTGAGCCATAAAAATAATAATGGCCAGTCCGTTCAAAAAACCGTACATAACGGGCTGCGGAATTAAGCGTACAAATTTCCCCCATTTAAAAAGCCCAACTAAAAATTGCAGGAGCCCCGCCAAGACGACAGCAGCAAACAGGTAATCAATCCCGTGACTAGCCGCCAGAGCCATCAAAACGACCACCGTTGCGCCAGCACCTCCAGATACCATCCCTGGCCTACCGCCCAAAATGGAGGTCACCAAACCCATTAAAAATGCTGCGTAAAGTCCCGTCAACGGTGGTAGCCCGGCTAAAATTGCAAATGAGAGTGATTCCGGAATCATTGTCATTGCGACCGTTAATCCTGCAAACAACTCATTCTTAAGATTAATCGATTTTATATTGAATATTTCAAAGGTATTGTTCATTTTTAAATTACTTGAACAGGATAATTGCCGCAAAGGTACTAATCACACAAACACTTTTCCCCTATATTTGTTATTCTTTACAAATTTTATCGCAAAACAGTATGTTCATTTCGATCAAACAACGCATTAACCAACGTCATTATAGTCTCTTAATATGTATCTTTTTGTTGCTTGTCCAGCTCGGGAGTATAGGGCCTAGTAAGGCTGCATTCCTACCAGCTAGAGACTCCTTAATGACTTCAGATAGCCTATTTCGAGCGAAACCTGTCGAAAAATATCCCATGTACCACGATGAGCAACCACGACATTGGAACAATCATCTTATCAACGTAAAACAAACAGACAGTCTATTCGATTACCAAAAGAAGAACTTCTTAAGGGCGGGAATTGAGTGGTTTTCCATCCAAGCTATTCCTGCTTCGGTTAATTACTTCATTCGAAAAGATCCTGTTTCCCATATTTCCTTTAAAAACTTCTTTAGCCATTTAAAACTGTCTGCCTGGACCTGGGACGACAATCTTTTTGCAACAAATCAAATAGCGCATCCTTATCACGGTCAGTTTTATTTCAATTCGTTCCGATCCAACAACTATAGTTTTCTACAATCGACAGCTGCAACTGTAGCTGGTAGCTATATCTGGGAAACTGCAGGTGAAACGGAACCACCATCCATCAATGATATCATCAACACAAGTTTTGGCGGTACTATTTTAGGTGAAATGACCCATAGACTATCGCATCATATTCTTTCGCGCCCAAGCCTGACCAAAGTACAACGCAATAAAAAAGAACTATTGGCCATGTTGATCAATCCGATAAACGGGCTCAACCGTCTGCTCGACGGGCGCTGGGGAGATAAGGTAAAAGGTGCGGTGGTCGACAGTTCTTTAGTACACACCGAAGTTGAATTGGGGCTAAGACGGTTTGATGCCAAGGAACATGACATCTTGAATAAAGGAAAGAATGACATCTATGCGCGTATCAAACTGATTTACACCAACGATGATCTAGACAAAAAGAAACCCTTTGATGACTTCTTCCTCAATTTGGAACTTGGATCAGATGATAGTTCCATCGTCAATGCGGTCAATGTGTATGCCTCGTTATACGGTAACCGTATTTTATCCAATTTAACAGGACGTCATCGTGGTATCGTGTCTGCGCATTTCGACTTTCTACGCAATGAAGCCTTTTATTACGGATCGCAGAGCATCAATTACAATGTCTTTTCAAACTTCAATATTGGTAGCCGAACCAAGCTGACAACCATCCTTGGTGGTGGTCCAGTGGTACTGGCCGCTGTACCCGATCCTTATCTCCATTTTGGTGAAAGCCGCACATACGATTATGGCCCCGGGGCCGATGTTAGGGCTTCAGCCACCTTGAGCACATTAAACCGCTTTAAATTTGGTGTAGATTATCGTGGCGGATATTTTGTCACAATCAGTGGCAACAAATCCCACCATTTTCTACACGCGGTATCCACGAGTGCTTCAATGCGTATCTGGAAGAACTTCGGTGTCAACCTTTACTCCGGTTACTTTAGATTGGAAGGTCATTATCAAGACCATAACAATGTCAACAAAGACTATCCTTTTGTCCGGATAGCACTAGCCTACAACTCTGAATACTAGCGATAAAAAAGGCTTAACTAAATGAGTTAAGCCTTTTTGATTAATTTGCCCAATATTTCTTTAACGCTTCCTTCAAACGCGGATCATAACCATATATATCCGGATACGTAACGATTTTCCCTTCGTCATCCAACCAGGTTGTATAATAGGTGATATAAACTGGCATCTGCCGTTTAAGTGTTACCCAACGTGATTTTGAGATCGAATCTGTGGTAATTTCTTTTGCAATTTTTTCGGCCTGTTTTTCATTATTGACAAGGTAAGACGCCAAATCAACGGGTTTTTCAACACGCACACAACCATGGCTCACGGCGCGATTGCTCTGCCCAAACATTTGTTTTGCAGGCGTATCATGCAGATAAATGGAATAGGGGTTCTCAAACAAAAACTTCACATTCCCCAATGAATTATCCGAACCAGGATTTTGTTTAAAACGAAAATTCTCCACAGAATCCGAATTCCAGTTGACCGTTGCAGGATCCACTTGTTTACCTTTGTAGTAGGCTACCATATTACGCGAGGCCAGATAGTTTGGATTGTTTCGAACGCTTGACAATAACTCTTTCTTGACAATACTACTTGGAATATTCCATACAGGATTTACTTGCATGGCATCCAACACCCCTTGCATGACAGGCGTCTCGTGGTTCTCACCTTTCCGCGTATAAGCCGGATTATCAGTTTCACCGACACACACATTCATCAGTTGACTTGTCTTCCCTTCTTCCATAATATGTAACCGTTGTTCAGGTATGTTCACAAATACATATTTCTCGGGAAAAGCATCTCCCATCCAGCGCAATTTTTCCAATACCATTAACACCTGGCTTCGTTGTGCACTGTTTAGGTTCCCATTTTCCAATAAATCCTGAAACCTGGTGTAATACTGATTTTTAGGTTGGATATCGGTCAACACAGTTCCAATTTTCACACTATCCAGCATTTGTACAACTTTGCCATAGCTCATACGCTTTTGAGGAACGAAATATCGTCCATAAAGGCGTTTGGGATTGACCACACCATATTTTATGCTGCTGATATAAGCCACGAGCCCATCAGTACTCAATAAGTCAAGTTTGGCCAATAATGGATAAACTTCAGCAACATCTTTGCTTTTCAGTTTTCGAAGTGAAGATAATGTTTCCTTAATCGCAGCCGTATGGAAATAACTCGCTCGAATACCATGCGCATCACTTCGCTCAAAGTAAGTTAACATGGTGTCGATACTACCATCAAAAAGGTGTTCGGCAATTAAAGTCATCCCTTCAGTAGAATCCGATAATTCCTTCATCCAGCTCGGATTAACCAATTGAGATTTTTCCTTGCCATATACTTCATGGAAGACTTTTACATAAGCTGCCGTGTCAAAATCCTTATAGGACTTATTTTCAAACTCTTTCGCCAATACATCGCCATAAGTCGGGGGATTATCCTTACAAGAAAAAAATACTACTGAAACAAATGAAATAAAAACTAAAAATCGTAACATATTACAAATCGTGAAAAAGAAATGGCTTCGCAATAATGAAGCCATTTTCTGAGGACAAAGATAAATAATTCTTATTGTCTAAAGAATCTTACCTGTCATTGAATCACTACAGAATCAATCACTGTATTTTTTCAGGAAATCTTCCAGCAATTCCACCATATCGGTATTGCCCAAAAAAGCTGCTGATCGCTGGTGCAAAGTTTTTGGCTCAATATCTAGTATACGCTGAGACCCATTCGAAGCTTTACCCCCTGCCTGTTCAATGATGAAGGCAATTGGATTGCACTCATACATCAATCTTAGTTTACCGTTAGGATGCGCAGAAGTCGTTGGATAAAGAAAGATGCCCCCTTTGAGGAGATTGCGGTGTATATCGGCGACCATTGAGCCGATATACCTTGACGCATAGGGGCGTTGCGTTGCACTGTCCTCCATTTGGCAATATTTGATATATTGCTTAACGCCGTTTGGAAATTTGGAATAATTTCCTTCGTTAATCGAATAAATTTGACCCGAAGCCGGAATTTTCATATCAGGATGGGATAAACAAAACTCGCCGATCGAAGGATCCAATGTGAATCCGTTTACGCCCTTTCCTGTTGTGTACACCAACATGGTTGAACTACCATAGATTACATAACCTGCAGCGACCTGTTTCGTTCCATGCTGTAAAATATCATTGCTATTACAAGAAACACCCGTATCAGAAATTCGTCGATAAATGGAAAAAATCGTCCCCACAGATACGTTAACATCGATATTGCTTGAGCCATCCAGCGGGTCAATACACACAATATATTTCGCATTTTTGGAAACCCCTGATTGGATATATACTGGATTTTCATGTTCCTCTGAGGCAACTACACAGCATTCTCCCCCACTTTGAAGCGCTTTGATAAACTGCTCATCGGCATAAACATCCAGTTTCTTTTGTCCCTCGCCCTGCACATTGACCTGTCCTGCATCGCCTAAAATATCAACCAATCCCGCTTTATTAACCTCTCTATTTACAATTTTTGCTGCGATTCCAATATCGCGCAGTAGTCTAGAAAGCTCCCCTTTAGCATACGGAAAATCGGCCTGTTTTTCAATGATAAATTGACCTAGTGTAGTTATACCACTCATAATGTTGTTTTATTGGATATTTGTTGCACAAAGCTAAAAAAGTTAAACAAACTTTAGCAAATACATCCTTCTCATATTTAGCATTTTAGCAGACTAAATACGCAATCGATTGCGCTATGTTTTGAAATCTCTTCTTTGCTAAAACGATTATTAGCTATTAAAAAAATAATAAAAGGTTGAAAGCAGTGGATAAATTTCAAATAGCAACGATTAGAAAAAAAACAATAAATGCTAAGTATTTGGTAATTTTGGCTAAATATTCTGATACAATGCAACAACTTATACAACTCATCGAAAAGGAAAAATTAGGAAATCAATTGGCAAAACAGTACACGTTGATCATAGATGATAAACAGGTCGTTCACGGTGCCTTATTTGTAATCAAAACCACAAAAAAAACATTTAAATTGATGATCCCGGCGCCTTTTCACGAGGCAGTTCTGAAAGAACAAGTAACCATCAATGCATTGATCAAACATCCCCAAGTAATGCTACTGGCTTAATCAAAGGGAAATTCCCCTATTCTAATACCTATCCCCAGAGCAAACAAAACATCGCTCGCTTGTGTTTATCATAGCGTAATTTCGCTGTTTTTTTTTACACCACATTCCGTCTCCCGAAGACTATAACGCTGGTTCGACCTAGAAAATGAGAGCAAACCGGAAGCACATATTATCAACGGGAAATTTTACAAGAAAACCCCGTAAAAGTGTAAAAATCACCTCGATATAACGTTTAACTTTAGGCAACAAAGACAACGCTATGCAACACCACTATACACTTTCGGGAATGTCCTGTGATGGATGTAGAACCACAATCGAACATGCATTGAATGAACTTCCTGGGGTTCATGCCGAGGTAACTTTAAACCCGCCAAGCATGACAGTAACATCCCAGAAACATATTCCGTTACAGCAATTACAGGAAATAATATCAAAATTAGGTCCTTACCAGGTCGACGAAATACATAAGCATCAGGGTGATGTACAATCCGATCAGCACATTGTAGCACAAGCTTCAGACAGGTATGTTTGCCCTATGCATTGCGAAGGTGAAAAAACGTACAGCCAACCAGGAAATTGTCCGATCTGTGGTATGCATTTGGTGAAGCTCGATGCAGAAACAGCAATTAAAAATAAGCTACAAACTGAGCATGCAGCGTCCTCGCATATCCAACACGAACAGCAACACAATCATTCCGCTCAGTCAAATGCTACGGTACATCAATCACAGACAATATCTTCAGCTGACAAAGCACATGGTCATACGTCCGCTGATCAATACTATTGTCCGATGCATTGTGAGGGCGACAAACTTTATAACGAACCTGGAAACTGTCCGGTATGCGGCATGAATCTGGAAAAGGTCCCCATGTTAAAGACAGACCATCAATATACCTGTCCTATGCATCCTGAGATTGTACAAGATCATCCTGGAAATTGCCCTATATGTGGTATGGACCTTGTGCCTATAGCCAATGGGAATGATGAGGCCGACGATCATACCTATCGTGATCTACGCATGAAATTATGGGTCTCTATCCTATTTACGGTCCCGATCTTTATACTTTCCATGGGCGAAATGCTTCCCGGTAATCCAATAGGTAAAATCATTTCGCCGAGTTGGTCTGGCTGGGTTCAGCTGTCTTTATCCCTGCCGGTTGTTTTTTATACCTGCTGGTCTTTTTTTCAACGGGGCTGGGTATCTTTCAAAACCTGGCGCCTTAATATGTTTAGCCTGATTGCACTTGGTGCTGGAGCTGCGTTTGTCTATAGTTTGGTTGGCCTATTTTTTCCGCAGGTGTTCCCTGCTGAATTAAAAAATCACCATGGCTACATTGCACTTTACTTCGAATCCGTTACCGTCATATTGACTTTGGTATTATTAGGCCAGGTGATGGAGGCCAAAGCACATTCCAAAACCAATTCGGCAATCAAAGAGCTGATCAAGCTGAGCCCTTCCGAAGCTACGCGCGTAGAAAATGGAATAGATAAAAAAATCGGCATAGATCAAATTCAACTCGGAGATATACTCAAAGTAAAACCCGGGGACAAAATCCCCGTTGACGGACAGATTACGGATGGCAACAGTAACATTGATGAATCCATGCTAACGGGTGAACCCATTCCGGTAGAAAAACAGGAAGGAGATCATGTTAGTTCGGGAACAATCAATGGCGACCGCAGTTTCCTCATGAAGGCAGAACGTATCGGTTCGGACACACTACTGGCTCAGATCATTCAACTCGTCAATGATGCGAGCAGAAGCAAAGCCCCCATTCAACGATTAACGGATAAAGTATCCGAGATATTTGTTCCGATTGTCATCATTATTGCTATTTTAACATTTCTTACCTGGTGGCTTTGGGTTCCTTCCGCTTCCCTAGCATTCGGCTTTGCCAATGCACTTGCCGTACTTATTGTCGCCTGCCCCTGTGCCTTGGGACTCGCTACACCGATGTCCGTCATGGTAGGTGTCGGCAAAGGGGCCAAACATGGGATCCTGATCAAAGATGCAAGTGCGCTGGAAAAAATGAACCAAGTGGATGTGGTTCTAACAGACAAAACAGGTACCATCACCGAAGGAAAACCCACCGTTGATGATATTCAGCCAAACTCGTCCAGCAGCAAAGACGAGATATTGTCTTTGGCTGCCGCTTTAAACGCCAATAGCACACATCCTTTGGGCCATGCTATTATTGAAAGGGCAAAAAAGGAAAATAGTAAAACGGACCTTGCAGTTTCCGATTTTGAAAATGTTGCCGGGCAAGGAATCAAGGGAAATATAGCTGGACATAGCATAGCACTGGGCAATCAATTGTTGATGGAGTCTATCGGCATAACAATTCCTCACGATATGAAGCAGATGGCCGAAACAGCTCAATCCCATGGAAAGACGGTATCCTTCCTGGCAAAAGACAGTAGCTTATTGGGGTATTTTAGTATTTCAGATCAAATAAAAGCCTCTTCGAAGCGTGCAATCCAATATCTTATACAGCATAAAGTCGATGTCATTATGCTGACGGGAGATAATATCCATACGGCAAGGGCTGTGGCGGATCAAGTTGGCATCAAGCATTTCAAAGCCAATGCCTTGCCCAAAGATAAATTGCAGGAAATTCATGCGTTACAGCAAAAAGGACATGTGGTGGCTATGGCTGGTGATGGCATCAATGATGCCCCTGCCCTTGCTCAAGCCGATATCGGAATTGCCATGGGGACAGGTACCGATGTTGCCATACAAAGCGCTTCACTCACTTTGCTGAAAGGAGACCTTATCGGAATAGCCAAAGCAAAGGTGCTGAGCCAAAAACTACTCCGAAATATTAAGGAGAACCTGGGTTTTGCTTTCGTCTATAATATACTTGGGATTCCATTGGCTGCCGGACTTCTATATCCTACTTTCGGAATTCTCCTGTCCCCGATGATTGCTGCCGCTGCGATGAGTTTCAGCTCCGTTTCGGTTATCTTGAATTCTTTACGCTTAAATCGTGCAAAGATCGATATCGATTAAAAACAGATATTCCCTATATTCGCTGTTAGAATAACGACATATAGTTTACAGTAACATGCGTAATATCTTTTTAATCTTGATAACGGTTATCATCACAGTTGTGTGTGTCAAAAATCCGCAATCGGTGCAGCTCAATTTTCTTGGGGAATCACAGGTGGCACTATGGAAGCTACTATTGGCCTTTTTTATTGCGGGAATTGTATTTGTATCTCTATTGAAAATCGGAAAAAAGAAACAGCGGGCGTATGAAGAGGAAGAAATAGACGAATCGGAAGAAGAAAACAGCGACAGAAAGTCCCAATTATCGGATGAAGACCGGGAATTTCTATCCTAAATAAAAAAATAAATCACTAAAAATGAAGCCCTAAACAGCCGTAGCGCATTTTTATCGCACAAATACTTGCGTGGAATAGGGATTAACCCTATCTTTGCATCACTTCAAACAAGGAACGGTAGTTCAAAAACAAAGAAGTAAGATTCCGTAGCTCAGCTGGTAGAGCAATACACTTTTAATGTATGGGTCCTGGGTTCGAATCCCAGCGGGATCACAAAAGAAAAGCTAATCGCAAGATTAGCTTTTCTTGTTTTAAAGCTATTAGGATTCGAAAGAAGGGTCGGCCGGGTTCGATCCAATGGAGGGTCAGGGCTGTGCTTGGGAAATGAGGGATCAAGCAGAATTCTTGGATCAAGCAGAATTCTTGGGGGAATACAAAAAATTTCCTAGTTTAGTTTGCTTAATACAGATATCCCTTGCAAGACGCCGAACGTAAATTACTATCCCTATTGATGCCCGAAGGGCTTTTAG
>PJTO01000050.1_pt1 | contig 193995 bp, 183 predicted proteins | sample 1512101 | NCBI WGS metagenome assembly PJTO01 (sample SAMN08177690, study PRJNA422409) | Soil metagenome, whole genome shotgun sequencing project. | reverse complement strand
CGCTGGGGTAGCCGCGTGTGTACCGGATTTGGAGACGCCCTCACGCAACAAGCACTCAAGCAAATGTTTGAGAAGAAATATCCACAGGCGTAAGCGGCCGCATCGGGCGTCCGTGAGGGACACGAGGCAAGCCTATAAAACAGCACTTTGACAATTGGAAATGAAAGGGGATTTTTTCAGGGGGGGATCCCCCCTGAACCTTGAAAGCAAATCATATCCATTGTCCCAATGGATACCCTACAACCCCCTAAATAATAATTACACAAACTTCTTGACGCTACCCTGGTCCGAGTTGTTCTGTACGATTTTTACTACAAACGTCCGCCGTTTGAGTTTGATCTGAGTTGCTTTGTATGTTTTTTCGACTAACTTCCCTCGCAGAGGTCTCTTCGTAGGGTGTTAACTCATGTGTAAAAATAGGGCCGTCGTAAAATCCCCCGCAAAGTAGTCGGCATAAGCTTCGCAGCTTAGACGTCACTTTGTGGGGGGATCTTGCATCAAAGGGAGGTCCATACACCTGTCAGAGAGCTTGCCGGACTACCCCTTCCGTCCAGCCTGGATCCGATCCGCCAACACGGCCAAATCCATTCCCTTCAGCGCCCCTTCGATCAACTCCGGCAGCCGATCCGGGGAACAGCCAAAGCAGGGGATGCCGAGCTTGGCTAATCTTTTGGCGATTCCCTCGTCATAGGAAGGCACGCCGTCGTCCGACAGAGCGAGCAGACAGATCGCCTGAACGCCGGCTTGCCGCATTTCGCCCATGCGCCTGATCATCTCCGCTTGATTGCCTCCCTCGTACAGGTCCGACACTAAAATAAACAATGTCTTCTTCGGCTCGCGAATGAACGGCTCGCAATAAGCGAGCGATTTGTTGATGTCGGTTCCGCCCCCAAGCTGCACGCCGAACAGCATATCCACCGGGTCCTCCGCGCACTGCTCCGTCAGATCGACGACTTCGGTGTCGAACACGACGACGCGGGTATCGAGCGAGGGCATACTCGCGAAGATGGAGCCGACGATCGAAGCGTAGATGACGGAGCCCGCCATCGAGCCGCTCTGGTCGATGTCGAGTATGACCGTCCACTCCTTGCTTCTGCGGGCGCGGTCATAGAAGAACACTCTATCGGGGATCAGTAAACCTCTTTCCCGATCGTAATTTTTCAAATTTTTGCGAATCGTCGTTTTCCAGTCCAGCCCGCTGGCCGAAGGCAGAGGAGAGTGCTGCCGCCGGTTCAGCGCCCCGGTTACGGCCCTCCTCATCTCCTGCTCCAGCCGTCTCATAATGTCTTCGACAACCGTCTTCACAAGCTGTCTCGCGGCTTCCTTGCCTTTCTCGGGAATTTGCCCCTTGAGCGCAAGCAGCGTCGCCACCATCTGAATGTCCGGCTTGACCTTGGACAGCAGCTCCGGCTCGAACAGCAGCTGGTTCAGCCCTTTGCGTTCAATGGCGTCCGATTGAATGACGGACACGATGTCGGACGGAAACAGCGAGCGGACGTCTCCGAGCCACTTGGCCAGACGCGGAGACGATTTGCCGAGCCCCGCAGACCGCGAGGAAGCACCGCTCCCGCCGCCGCTGCCACCGGCTCCTCCGTCTTTTCCGGTATCGTCGTAGATCGCCGCAAGCGCCTCGTCTCTCAGCAAATCCTCGGGATTCAGCAGACCGCCAGATCCGGAAGCTCTCATCGCCTCCAGCTTCTCCTCTGCCGCCGCTCCGAGAATGAGCCGCCATCGCTTAAGCTTCTCTCGATCAAGATCGCTCATAGGCTACAAATCTCCAAAATCGAATTCGTTGAGTTCATCCAGCTTCTTCTTCTCCTCTTCGCCGAGCGGCTGCAGCAGCTCCTCGCTCGTTTGTTCCGCTCCCGCTCCCCACAGATCTCCGAGCAGTTCGGTTACGGAAGCCCGTTCCCGCGGCTCGAAATCCGCGAACGCCCTGCGCAGAAACACTAAGGAACGATAGAACGGTTCGTCCTCCAGCGACTGAACGTACAAGTCCAACTGCTCCCATAGGGAGGCGCGGGACAGCAGCGCATAACGGTTGCGCATCGACAGCCCTTCGAACCAGCCGGCTCCCAAATCCGCGGGAACGCCCGGAGACAGCCGGCGCGACACCTCTTGCGAGCATTCTTCCGCGGATATTTCGTCCCGCTCCAATAGAATAGCGAAAGCGAAGCCGGACAGCTTGGCGTTGCGATCATCCCGCATGGCAAGCTCTCGCAATCGAGCCCGCCATAGCTCTTCGTCCACTTCCTCGTAATGCTCCTGCGCAACCGCATGCAGTTGCTGAATCGCCGCAGCCATGCCTCTCGCAGCATCGTCGTTGCAATTTGCCGAATCCGCGAGCAGCAATGCGCCTCGGAGAAACAGTTGCTTCAGCAGCGGCACAAGCGATTCCGTCTCCAAACGGCGAACCGAGCCGTAGCGGACGAGCGCGGACAGCTCGAACGCCGCGCCCGCGATCTGCTCGAAGTTGCCGGCTTCCGCCGCCAGCTCCTGCAGGGCGCGGGTCGACTCGGCCATAGCTTCGACAAGCCGGCATTCGCAGGAAACGCGAATCAGCTTGGCCGTCTCCGCCAAATTCTCGCATTGCTGCAGCCGCTCATGAATCACATAAGCCGCCGCAATCTGAATCGTCTCGCCCTTTAGCGTCGACTCGACCGCCTGAATTTCGGCCTCCGGCGTCCACTGCAGCACCCAGCGCTCCGCCCAGGAGGCCGACTCCTGATGAACCGCCTGCTTGCGCGCAAACCCGATGCCAAGAATCTCAAGCCGGTGAAGCAGAACGGAGCGGTTCAAGTCCAGATACGCCGCTTCCTCGGACTTCACCCTGCGGTTTTCCCGCAAATCCAGCTCAAGATCCTGAGCGACGGCGGTTTTGTACTTTTCCAGCTTCAACCGCTTCAGCTCGCGGTTCAGATCGTCCTGGATCGGCGTCTGGCTGACCCCTTCGGGGAGCTTGCCGATCTCCGTTCCGACGTCGATGCGTGCGAGCGCCTCCGCAACGACCGCATAATCGCCGTTGCCTAGACAGACGACGGCAGCGTCGCGCAGATCTTTCCAGGTCGGTCTGCTGCCGCTCTTCAGAGAAGCCAGCGCCTCGGACATGCGCACCGCTTCGATAACGGAGGCCGTCGAGCGATACGTTCCCGCTTCGCGAAGCAGCGTCGCCAGGCGAGTCATGTAGATCGTCGGCAGTTCATCCGACTTGCCCCCGGTCAGACATTCCCAAAACAACTGATAATAAGCGGGCGCTTGATTGCCCGCCCCGTAGCCGGAATGCGAAGACAACTTGTAGTACGTATAAGGCATCAGCGTCAAGCTTGTCGGTACGGACGGCAGCTTGCCGAGCTCCGCGTCCGTCATCGCCGGAAGCGACAGGTCCACCGTTGAAGCGTGATGCGCGCCGACGATGACGACGATGCGGTCCGGCTCGTGCCCCGCCTCCATCACTTCGCGAATCCGCCGGCGCATAAACGCTTCGCGCAGCTCGTTATAGGCGAGCTCCTGCGGCGCGGATGTCCGTTCCTCCGCTTCTGTCAGCTCGCGCATGCTCGCCGAAAAGGCATGAATCGCCTGACGATAAGCGCCCCGGCTTCCGGCATGCTCGTAGTGACGCTCCCAATACGCCTCGTAGTCGGGCTCATCCGCCAGCTCGGCGATAGATTCGTACAGCGAATGCTGCCAGCCCGCATACGCCCTCCGCTTCTCCACCGCATCCTCCGCTACGTCGTCCTCGCCGCCCTTTTCCCGCAATCCGAGCAGCGCCAGCGAACGATCCGTCGGCAAATCGATGAACTCGCACGGTACGCCGCGCTTATTTGCCCAGACGAAAGCCTGATACTCGGGAGAATAGGCCGCAAGCGGAAAAAGCAATGTACGCACCGGGAGGCTGCCCGTATACGCGAGCAGAGCGATGGGAGGCTTTACGCCGCTCTTCGTCAACTGGCCGATAAATGCATTAGCGTCGCTTGGCCCCTCGACCAGCACGGCCGTCGGCTTGATCTCGTCCAGATACGTCCGCAGGTGATAGGCGCCCGCAGGGGACAGGTGTCTGACGCCGAAGACGCGCACCCGCTCCCCGTTCAACCGTTCAGCTCCTTGCAAGCGTTGTACAGACTGCGCCATTCCGATCCCCGCTTTTTCATCACATTGTCGAGATACTCCTTCCAGACGAGCCGGTCCTTCTCCTCGTCCTTGACGACCGCCCCCTGCAAGCAAGCGGCAATGTCCTCGTCCGCAATCTCCCCCGTGCCGAAGCTGGCGGCCAGCGCCATGCTTCCGGTCAGCAAGGAGATCGCCTCCGCCGTCGAAATGACGCCGCTCGGAGGCTTAAGCTTCTCCTTGTTGTCGAGCGTCGCTCCTCCGCGCAGCTCGCGGAAAATCGTGACCACCTTGCGCACCGCCTCTTCGTCGGGAAGCGCAGCCTGAAGCTCGTAGCTGGCGGCGATCTCGGCAACGCGTCGGTTGACGATGTCGACCTCGGTCTCAATGCTGGAAGGCGCCGGCAGTACAATGATATTGAATCTGCGCTTCAGCGCCGCCGACATCTCGTTCACTCCGCGGTCCCGCGTGTTGGCGGTCGCGATGACGGAGAAGCCTTTGGACGCGGATAGCTCGCGTCCGAGCTCGGGAATCGAGATCGTTTTCTCCGACAAAATGGAGATCAGCGCGTCCTGCACCTCCGAGGCGCAACGGGAAATTTCCTCGAACCGCGCAATGCCGCCGTCCTCCATCGCCCGGTAGATCGGACTCTTGATCAAGGCTTGATCGGACGGTCCTTGCGCCAGCAGCATCGCATAGTTCCAGGAGTAGCGAATATGCTCCTCGCTCGTGCCCGCCGTCCCTTGAATTACCTTGGACGAATCGCCGTAGATGGCGGCGGTCAAATTTTCCGACAGCCACGACTTGGCCGTTCCCGGCTCGCCGATCAGCAGCAGCGCCCGATCGGTCAACAAGGTGGCGATCGCCATCTCGACGAGCCGCTTATTGCCGATATATTTCGGTCGGATCGGCACGCCGCCTGCCTCGCCGCCCGTAATAAACGTCAGTACCGCACGAGGCGACAGCCTCCACCCCGGCGGCTTCGCTCCCGCATCCGCTGCAGTCAGCGCCTCTAGCTCATGAGCGTAAAGCCTTTCCGCAGACAATCTTAAGACATTCGTTGCTTGATCCATTCCATAATCCCCTTCCCGCCGCCGGACGCTTCCTGCGGCTTGGCTCTCAGCTCTTGAACAATCTCCTGCACCTGCTCCCGAACGCTCGGATAATGAAGCTTCTCGATATACTGTTCAAGTCGATCCGCGTAGGAGCCAGGAAGCAGTCCAAGCAGCAGGCGCTGCTGGGGATACAAGTAATAGATCGTACGTCTCTTCCCGGTCTCCAGCACGTGCATCAGCGTATCCGGAGCCTGCTTGCTGCCGATCTTGAACAAGGCCAGCAGAGCATGAGCGATGACGTCTTCGGTGAAATCCGGCTTCGCCTCGCATTTATCAAGCAAATACCGCTCCGTCCGCTTGTCGAATTCGTTAGCCAGCCTCGTCACGACCTCCAGTTCGTCCTGCTCGATGAACAGCTCCAGCCAGCGCGGGTCCAACGCCGGAATCGACTCCTCCGGCTCCTCGCGCATCAAGTGATCTGCGATCGTCGGCAGCAGCATCTGCATGCTTTCCGCCAGCGCCTTTCTTTTCCCCGTCAGCTTGTATTTGGAGAAGCGCTCGTACACTTCGGCCGGAGTCAGACTGCGCATGGCGGCATAGAGGCTAAGCTCAAGGTACCGCCCCCGGTTGTTGTCGGCCAACGCAATGGCAAAGCTTCGGGCGTCCTGTCCGACGTCGTCCTTGAGATGCTCTCCCGCCGTCCGCTGCAGCCAATACGGCGCATGGGAGGCAAACAGCGGGTTGGAAAACAGCTCCTTGAGCAGTTCCGTAGATTCGGCGAACCTCCGGTCTCCGAGCGCATCGAGCACCGCTTGCACCGGAGCCCACGCCTCTTCCTTCTTCGCCTCTTCCTCCGTCAACTCGCGGTTCACCGTTTTGGCATACGCAAGGGCATGGCGAATCAAGTCGGCGTCCGCGGACATCCGGATCGGCTCGACGGCAAGCTCGCGGTCCTTGGAGACGAGCGCCTTGTAGATCCGCTCGGACGCCGCCGGCGTGCCTACATTCGCCAGCGCCAGCAGCGCCGCTCGGCGAATCTCCTTGCGCTTCTCGCCCGCCTGAGCGAGCAGAAAGCTCTCCTGATCCGCATAGCTTCCGAGCAGCTCGATCGCCGTTGCCCGCACCTCCGGCGAGCCTTCCTCGTCGGTCCGAAGCAGCAGCGGCTTTGCCGCCTCGCCCTGCATTCCGTGGATAAGACGAAGCCGGCGGGAGTCCCCTTTGCCGCCATCCGGACGGAAAGCGCGAAGCAGCGCGGGAAGAGCAGCTCGCCCGAATCCGGGAATAATTGTCTCCTCGACGATTTCGGGAATTTCCGCGTAGCTGTCCTCCAATGCGGCCACAGCCGGAAGCAGCAGCCGATAGTCGCGAATCGCGCCTTCTTCGCAAGCCTGACGCAGCACTTCCATTCTTCCTTGCCCTTTCACAGTCAGCGCCTCGATCACCGGCTTCAGCTTGCGATAGGGCTGCATCGCGTAATCGAAAGTATCCGTCCCTTCCAGCGCAGCGACCTCTCCCGGAACGTCCGTCCGTCCTTGGGTGTACAAAATCGAATTCAGCAGCGCGGACAAATCGAGCAATCTCATATCCGCTTCTTCCTGCCCGGCTTCAAGCGTCTGCTCGACGGCCTGAGCGACGCGCGCGAATACGGGCGAAGCCTCCCCCAGCTTGCGAACGCTTGGCAGCAGCTTGGTTAATCTCAGATCGCAGCGGGCCAGCTTGCTCCCGGCGATGAACAATCTTCTCGTCTCTCTGTCCAGTTCTTGCAGCGTCTCCAAACTCATCCTCTGATCCTCCCTTGCAGACTAGTACAATAAGCGAACGACAGCATCGTCCGTCACCACGCTAAGCGGCTGCGCGTTCAGCCTGCCGCTCTCGGCGTCGTGCTCGAACATCGCAAGCATCGCCTTTCCCTTGACATCCCGACGATGAAGGAGAGTCAGCAAGTGTATCGTTGGCTGCTCCAAATATTCGATATCCGCGAGCGGCAGTCTGCCGCCTTGGTCGTCGACGAGCGCATACCGGCCCGTCTCGTCTGCAACAATTTCCTTAAACGCCAGCAACAAGACCGGATGCTTGTCGGACAGCGGATTTTTGATCTGGTTTTTCACCTGTTTGATTGCATCGGGAAACGAGCGAATCGCTCCGGACAATGCCGAGGCATACGTCTCCGCGCTCGGCTCCTCGAACGTCTGCGTCTCCCAGCGCACTCGGGCGTTCAGCTCGCCCGGATAAATAAACAGTTCGCCCGCGTGCACAACGTCGAAGACGGAGTCCTCTTCCCGAATATGCTTGGCGGCGCGAAACGGACGATAAGTGCGGGTAACATGAATTCGTCCGGTCGTCTGCTCGAACCAATAACCTTCGTCGACATACTCCCCCCTTGCCGCATCTTCGAACGAGCGGAAGGCAAGCTGCAGCAGTCTTGCGTCGTTATGCGCCAGCCCGCGTTCCCGCAGCTCGGCAAGCTGCCAGGCATGGCCGATTTTCTCCTCAAGCGCGGAGTCGATGTTCAGCGGCAAGTCGGGATTCTCCTGCCTTGCGCTCAGATGCTCCCGGCTTTTCTTCAGCAGGGAATGCAGCAGCGTCATACGCGACGCCGCCCGGGTATACATCGTCTCGCGTTCGCGATCGTTTTCCAATTCGTGCAGCAGTCCCCGGAACGCATTCTGGATGCCCGGTATGTAATAATTGCCGAGCTGCTTGCACTGCTCGGACAGCAGCTTGATCGTTTTCTTGTCCACGCTTCCAAGACCGGACTGAACGAGGCTGCGCAGCAGCTTCTCCGCAATCTCCAGCCCTTCCAGCTGCGCGGCCGTCTTCTTGGCGAGCGCAGCTTTGTTCGTTTTGCGCTTGACCGGCGCCGTTCCTTCGACGGCGGCCTCGCGTTTTTTCTCCTCGCGCTTCTCCGCCTTCTCCCGCTTGTCGGCAATGTCCTGCGGCACCTCGGCCACGGAGAACGGCAGGCCGGATGCGTAAGCATACATCAGACCCAGCAAATGCTTGCAGGGGAACTGACGGCTCGGGCACGAGCAGCGAAACACCGGGTTCTCGGGATTGACGAAATCCGCCGAGCAGCGATACGGCTCCTTGCCGCTTCCTTTGCATTCTCCCACCAACAGCGTGCCGTCTTCCGTCCGGCCGAGCTGCTGCAGGCTGTTTTTTCTCACCAAGTCCTTGCCGTTCTTGATCGCGGCGGCGTTGAGGGCGAGACTGTCCACATAAGCTTCAGTCAAATGATTCATCGGATTTCCCTCGCATCTGTAATAAGAATCTGTGACTACTTCCCCACAGGCTTGGAGTTTTCCTCTCACAATGGGAAATATGGGAAAATGGTCGCAATTTATATAGATTCGCAACTTTAGGAGATTAGAATCGTCAAATGTGTGAAAAAGCCTAATTTTGCAAGGAGTCCGTGCGTCTATGTACCTGAAGGAAGTTACTGTATTGCACGAAACCTTTCCGTCCCGGGCCGCCTATCCGTTCTCCATCCCTTCCTTGCGGAACACCACGAAGCTAAATCTTGACGCCCCGGTCACCTTTTTCGTCGGCGAGAACGGCTCGGGCAAATCGACCCTGCTCGAAGCGATCGCTTGGCAGTGCGGTTTTCATACGGCGGGGGGCGGGATCAACAATGCGTACGAGGCGGAAAACGCAGACGCTGCGTTCGGTCCTTATATCCGCTTATCTTGGCTGCCCAAGGTGCGCAACGGTTTTTTCCTGCGCGCAGAATCGTTTTTCGACTTCGCCAATTATTTGGACCGGGAAGCCCGGGAGCAGCCCGAATATCGTAGTCAAATCTATGCCTCCTACGGCGGTAAATCTCTGCACGAGCAATCGCACGGGGAATCTTTCCTGAGCCTGTTCCGCAACCGCTTCGGCAAGCAAGCCGTCTACCTGCTGGACGAGCCGGAAGCCGCCCTCTCGCCCGCCCGACAGTTGAATCTATTGTCCATTCTTCACGGCATGCGGAAGAACGCCCAATTCATTATCGCCACGCATTCCCCCATCCTGCTCGGTTTTCCCGAAGCCCGGATTTATTCCTTCGACGAAGCCCCGATCTCCGAGATCGCATACGAGAATACGCAGCACTATCAGCTTACGAGAAGGTTCCTCGAAAATCGCAAGGCCGTGTTCCGCGATTTGTTCGACGACGAGGAGAATTAAGAGAAATTGGAGATTCGCCATTCGTAATAAATTTGCCGCTTCCGCTCGCACTCTCGCAACCAATTGTTCCCATTCTGCGTCTATGGCTGTAATGAAGACATAAGAAACGCAAAAAAAGGGAGGCGTACTAAAGTGCGCAAAACGATCTTAGGCTTGCTGCTGTGCTCCATGCTGGCCATTCCTTCCGTGTCCGCGGATACGGCGACGGTCGCTCGGCCGCAACAGAAGGACATTCAAATCCGGGTAAACGGAAACCTGGCAGCGTTATCGCAGCCCGCGCTTACGGAAAATAACGCGCTTGTCGTTCAGCTGGCCGAAGCGGCCGAAGCTCTGGGCGCTAAGGTGGCGTGGGGAACGGGCGCAAATCGCGATACTGCGACGATTGAACGGGGGGATCGTTCTGCGAGACTGACAATCGGCAGCGTCTCGCTTGAGACGGACGGTCGGACCGTCAAGCTCGAGACGGCCCCAAGACGCTCCGGCGGCGACGTCTACGTTCCGCTTCGCGCGCTGTCCGAGGCGCTGGGCATGATCGTCGCTTGGGACGGGGCCGGCCGAATCGTACGGGTCGACGACCCGACAGCGCTCCCGGCCATCGGCACCTATAAGAAATTGAGCGAGCTGATCGGAAAGGCGAACGAAAGAGGGAACTTGTACCGCAGGGGCGACATCCTCTTTACGACGACCGAAGGCGGGATGATGGAGAGTCCGGTCGCCGAGAGTTCAATAAACGTAGCGCCGGTGGCGGAGGAATCGCTTACGGGAGCCGTTTCAACCGACGATTACTCCCGCACGAACGTGCAAACGGAAGGCGTCGACGAAGCCGATTGGGCGAAGACCGACGGGAGGTTTGTCTACCAGATCAGCGGATCGAGGGTGCTCATCGCGGACGTCTCCGATCCGCGTGCGCCTAAGCTGGCGGCCACGCTTGAATACGACGCGACCGAGAGGTTCGTACCGCAAGAGCTGTACGTCGACGACTCCCGGCTGATCGTGATCGGCCAGAACCGGATTTTCTTTCCGGTTCCCCTGCCAGTGGAAGAGGGCGGCCAGAAGGATTCCGCCCCGGCGACGGACAGGAAGGGGATATCCATCCTCCCGACTCTTGATGACTCGAGAAGCGCCGTAACGGCGAAAATCTATGAGATCGGGAACTCGAACGAGCCGAAGCTTGTTCGCGAAACGAAGCTCGAAGGCCAATACGTCACCTCTCGTAAGATCGATGATGCGCTGTACATCGTCTCGAACAAAGGTTACTTTTATCCGACTCCGTACGAGACCGCGCAAGATTATGAGCCGTGGTACGGCGATACGGGTCGCTCCCCTGAGCTGAAGAAGCTTCCGCTCGATCGGATTCGGTATTTCCCGGGTTCTCCCGACAACACGACGATGCTGATCGGGGCACTCGACTTGAGCAAGCCGGACCAGGAAATGCAGGTATCCGCGTATCTCGGCTCCGGACAGACGATCTACGCTTCGGCGAAGCATCTGTACGCGGCGATTCCCGAATACGTCGCGAAAGGGGACGGCTTCCAGGAACGGACGAAGGTGCACAAGTTCAGACTGGACGGCGGCTCCGTCGTTTACGCCGGGGAAGGCTCCGTACCCGGTACGCCGTTGAACCAGTATTCCATGGATGAACATCAGGGCTTCTTCCGGGTCGCGACAACCAAAGGAAACCTGTGGGGCAGCGGAGATGAACCGTCCACGAACAATCTATACGTGCTGGACGAGGGCCTGAAGACGGTAGGCAAGCTGGAGAAGCTGGCGCCGGGCGAGCGAATCTACTCGGTCCGTTTCGTTGGCAAACGCGCCTATATTGTCACGTTTCGCAACGTCGATCCGCTGTTCGCGATCGATCTTCGCGATCCCGCGAAACCGAATGTGCTCGGCCAGTTGAAGATTCCGGGCTATAGCGACTACCTCCACCCGTACGACGACAACCATATTATCGGGTTCGGGAAGGATACGGAGGTGCAGTCGTCCAAGGGATCGGAAACGGGAGAACCGATGGCATTCTACCAAGGGTTGAAAATGGCGCTGTTCGACGTCTCCGACGTCGCCCGGCCGAAAGAGAAATTCAAGGAAATCATCGGCGACCGGGGAACCCACTCCGAGCTGCTGAGCAATCCGAAGGCGCTGCTGTTTTCCAAGTCCAGAAACCTGCTCGCTTTCCCCGTCGAGCTTATGGAAATTCCGAACAAAACGTCCGGCGGGAAGCAAGAGATTACAGAATACGGGGAGTTCGTCTACCAGGGCGCTTACGTCTACCGGATCGATCCGAACGAGGGCTTTAAGCTTCGAGGCCGCATCACCCATCTGTCGGACGAAGATTTTCTAAAGAGCGGCCAATACGGTTACGACGACTCGAAAGCCGTTCGGCGAATTCTCTATTCGGGCGATACGCTGTTTACGCTGTCAGCGAGCGAGCTGAAAGCCAGCGATATGGCCAGTCTCGCCGAGAGGGGCAAGCTGATCTATCCCGAGCCTCCCGCCGACGAGAACTACGAAGAGATTCCGATCGTTCCGGCTCCCATCCAAATTCCGAGGCCGATCGTTCGTTGAAATTGGAAGCCCCTTGTTCGAAGGCGCAATTTCATAGACGGTAAGAAAGAGGCTGTCTCATAAGTCAATCAAGTTGCTGTGTAAGATAATCGATGATAAAGATGATAGATGTATGTACCTCCCTCCGATGCTATACGCTCCTGAAGTCTGAATCGGGAAACCCGTGACAAGGTGATTTCAGGAGCGTATGAGGGAGTCTACGGGGGAGTACATACACCTTCTTTAATTATCGATCATCTCAAGCAACTCTTTATGAGACACCCTCTTTTTCCGTCTCGTCTTAATCCGTCAATTACGCCAATTTATCGCATCCGTAATACTTCTACAAGAAATAACGTACAGCCATAATCGATATCATCCCCGCAACTACCGTTCCGAGCAAGCTTTTCGTTTTCATCGCGACGAGGACCGTAGGAATCGCTGCCAGCAGCTCGTTGTTTAACAGAGAAATCTTTCCATCCTGCACGAATAGCTCCTGTCCGACCAGTGCAGCCATAACGGAGATGGGAACATAGTTCAGCCAGCGAATTCCCCACTCCGGGAGCTCCATCCGACTCAAAACGATAAGGGGCAGTACCCGCGGCAAAAAAGTCACCAAAGCAGATCCGATAATCATTAAAAAAACATCCCATCTTACTTCCATTTATCTATCACCATCCCAATCGTAGAAGCGACTACCGTAGCTGCAATAACGCCGACATTTCCCGGGTAAACAATCGCGACGCCTACCGTAATGACCACCGCGCAAATCGCCACAATAACATCAAGCTTGATTTGATTGCGGCTGACAATCGTCAGGATCAGCAATCCGATAAACATGGCTGGCAGGGCAAAATCGAGTCCGAACTTCTCCGGGTCCGAAATCCATTGCCCGAAATAGGCGCCTGCAATATTGGCGAAAATCCAGTTGAGATAAGCTGTCAGATTTAAGCCGTGCATCCATTTTTCATGGAGCTGTTTTCTTTTCGCTGCTTCATTAATGGCAACGCCAAACGTTTCATCCGTCAAAAGCGAACCTACCAGCATATTTTTGAATGGGGAGAGATGGCGAAAATAGGGGGACAGCGCCGCACTGAGCAAAATATGCCGCAAGTTCACAAAGAATATCGTAATCAGAATCGCTGTTGCCGAACTCCCCGCGGCAAGCATTCCGGCCAAAATAAACTGTGCAGAGCCTGCATACAACAATACGCTCAGAAGGGTGATTTCCATGATGCTCAGGCCAGCGGTCTTTTCCAACACGCCTGCAGCGAATCCAATGCTCAAATACCCAAGCAAGGTAGGAATGCAATCCTTCACTCCTTGCCTAAAGCTGCCTTCATTCCTTGGATTCTCAAATGCTTGTATTCGAACTTCTTCTTGCCCCACCTTTTCCCCTCTTCTCCTCTATTGGTAATAAATAGTTGAAAAGGCGGCATGGGGAGACTTTCTCCCCGTGCCGCCATTCCTGCAAACAAGTTATCTTCCCCGTTATGCCGTCTCGGCTTTACCAACTCTGCCCGCTTTGGGCAGCAGGCCCGCGATAAAGATTTTGACCAGCGCGATCGCTACCAGCAGAATGAAAATCGCGTGCATGCCGGCCGCCATCTGCGATGGAACCTCCTCGACCACGATTCGGTTGAACAGCATGCCGAATACGGCTACCGCCACCGTCTGGCCAAGCGTCCCCATGAAGGAGTTGGTGGATGTGGCGACTCCGCGCATGTTGTCGGCGGCGGAATTTTGAATCGTCACGATCGCCGGGGTGCTGATGCAGCCCATGCCGAAGCCGACCAGTACCAGCAAACCTATGACGTTCCAATAAGACGAGCCCTCGTGCAGCGTAAACAGCCACAGTGTCCCGCACGCAACCATAATCGTTCCGAGCAGCATAAATCTCCGCGCCCCGAACCGGAACATGTACCTGCCCGAGAGATTCGACGCGAAAGGCCAGGCGAGCGACATCGGCATCAGCATAAGTCCCGACAACGTGGCGCTTAGCCCCATGACATTCTGAATCCACAACGGAATGTAGATCGTAACTCCCGCGACGATACAAAATCCGAAGAACCCGAGCACATACGGAATCGTTAACCGCCGCTCTCGGAACAGCGACAGAGGGAGCATCGGCTCCTTTGCGATCGTTTCAATGTACAGGAAGATGGCTAAGAAGACGGCCGCTACAGCGAAGAGTACAACGATCGCGACGGAATCCCAGGCATACGTCTCCCCGCCCGTCAGCAAAGCAAGCAGCAAACTCGAGATGCTGATCGTAAACGTCAGCGCCCCGAAATAGTCGATGCTGCTCCTGGACACTTTCTTGAATTTCTCGTGCATGAAGCCGAGCACTAAGACAAATGAAATGATGCTGATCGGAATATTCATGTAGAAAATCCAGCGCCACGAAATCGTATCCACGAAATAGCCGCCTACGAACGGACCGACCAGTCCGGCGATCGACCACATCGAGGACAATACGCCCTGCACCTTGCCTCGCTGTTCTCCCGTGTACATATCTCCGATAATCGTAAAAATAACCGGGGTCAGCGCGCCCGCTCCGATTCCCTGAATCGCTCTGAACCAGATCAGCTGCGTCATCGTCTCCGCCGCTCCGCACAGCACGGAGCCGATCAGGAACAATGACAATCCAATCGTAAAAATCGACTTTCTGCCGAACAGATCGGCCAGCTTTCCGAAGATCGGCGTCGTGACGCAGGTCGTCAGCGTATAGATGGAAAAAATCCAACCGATCAAGCTCAGCCCTTGCAAATCTTTAACGATGCTTGTCGTCGCAGTCGTCACGACCGTCGAGTCCAACGCTCCGATAAACAGCGCGGACAGCAGTCCGATCGTAACGACGGTTCGGTTCGTTTGTTTCTGAGACATCTAGCTTATCCTTCTCTCTCTCTAAAAAATGCTTGCTTCGATATTCTACGATCATAGGCTTGCGTCCATTCTTTGTCAACGCCAAGAGGCTGTCCCATAAGCAGGTCAAATTGCTCTTACAGATGATCCATACTAAAAAGGGGTATGTATCTCCTTCCGATGCTATACGCTCCTGAAACCTGAATGGGTAAACCCGTTAATCGGTGGTTTCATGAGCGTATGAGGCATCTACAGGAGACACATACCCTTTACTTTTATTTATCGATCATCTTGAGCAACGCTGCTTATGGGACAGCCTCTTCCGGCGCAAGGCCCGGCCAGATCGGGCCGTCACGTCAGCCCCGGCTCTGTCTGTATTGTCCGGGCGTTATGCCTTCGTACTTCTTGAACACGCGCAGCAGCGATTGGCTGCTGGCAAAGCCGCACTGCTCGGCGATATTTTGGATCGCATCGTCCGTAGACGTAAGCTGGTCTTTCACTTTATCGATCCGCCGCTTGTTGACGAAATCGATCAAATTTTCCCCCGTCTGCTCCTTGAAGAACCGGGACAGATAGGTCGGATTGATATCGAACGCAAGGGCGATGCTGGTCAGGCTCAGGTTCATATCGCTCAGGTTGTCCAACACATGCTCCACGATCTGGCTCTTCAAGTCGGTGTTGTGACTCTTCTTCTTCTGTTGCAAATAGTCGCATACCGTTTTCAGGAACGTCAAAATTTCGACTTCCATCTCGGCGAACGTCTCGCATTGCGTAATCTGCTTGATCAAATCCGTTTTCTCAACCATAATCTCCGTCGTGCCGAGCTGGAACTGCTCCACCGCTTTCAGCATCGTGCCCGCCAGCTCGAACATGAGCAGCTTGCCCATCTGCGGCGACAGCGTCCCGTCCGAGAAGTTCGCCATCAGAATGCGCTGCAGCACCTCCGCCGCCTGCTCGTAATCGCCCGCAGCCATCTGATTGATGAGCTGGCGTTCCTTATCCAGCGGATAGTAAAGCTCGTGCTTGGGCCGCTTGACGGATTCGTACGCGATAATCTGATTGGAGCCGAGCACCAGCTTGTATTCGAGCGATTCCTCGGCCTCCTCGAAGCACTTCGGAATCGAAGACCAGAATTTCAAGTTAGGGAAAACGTAGAGATCCCCGTTATCCGCTTTGATCTGCTTCGCCACCAGCGGGTTCTCGTCCAAAATCTTCTTCAGGTTCGGAGCGTATTGGTCGATCAGCTCGTTCAGCTTAATAATAGTGCCGTCCTGGTACAGCTTGGCCGGACCGCCTTGGAAATTGGTCATGTTCCAGACGATCAGATCAGGAAGATCTCCCGATGCTACCATAACGCCGAATTGCTGCTGAGCGTCGGCGCCAGTTCCGGTCGGATGCTCGAATTTGAATTTAACGTTTGTTTTCTTCTCCCATTCCTGAACCATCTCTACATCGCTCAGACTTTGTACGACCGCTTGGGCGTTAGGGTTGAGCGGATGCCACAGCTTCAACGTCACCGGTCCGGCAGTCGTTTCGCTTGAGGACGAGCTGGATGCTTGGCTGGATGGCGCGGCGCTGCTGCTTGCCCCACCGTTCGAATTGTCTTTGGAGCAAGCCGTGGCGATTGCGCCGGTCGTTAATGCGATAGAAAGCAGAAGCGCAAATTTGGAGACTTTCTTCATCTGTTACTCCCCTTTTGGATTGAGTTTGATGTTTACCGCATATCCGCACAGCCGCTTTTTATTAGAAGACTGCTAAGACTGAAAGACTGCCGTGCCGGCTCGGTTCATCACATCCCCATCGTACAGGGACATCCCGGAATGTGTATATTCGCAACTCTTGAAGACGTATTCAAATCTAGACAAATCTCGAGTAACAATTTTTGAAGGGGTTCATTTATCTTTGGAATACCCCTATTTTCATATAAATTTTCCCTAAATAGCCAAGCTCGCTACAGGCAAAAAAAATAAAACGCCACCCTATACGGATGACGCTCTGCCGGCTAATGGCGGGGGCTGTCCCGAATGACCTGCACCGCTTTCGTCAGCTCGCGCAAAATGTCGGACTGAAGCTGCGGCTCCTGATAAATCGCTTTAATATAAGCTTCACCGGCTTGGCCGGACGTATAGCGCGGAGGCAAATGATTCAACGCCAGCAGCACGATGTCCATCTGACATTGGTTGCAGCTGCATTCCAAAATTCCCGATTTCACGTAATGCTCCTCGAATAAACCGCTGACGATCGGTTCCATCGCATTAAATACGGATAGCTCGCGAGAAAAGAACATATTTGACACTCTCCATCTGAATCGGTAATGCAGATCTCCCTTCCTATATCGGCAGGCAAGTCCCCGATCGATAGAGGGGCTCGGCAGAGTTGGTTCGATTGTCCCGGTGCCCGGTCTCTTCCTAAGCCTAACGTAATAAAAAGATCGTTCGAATCTCCCTTTGTACTGCGAATGCGAGTTCCCCACGTTCCCATCCTCTCCATAGTCTATCACTTGCGCGCTTGCGTATGATAACATTTGGTATAACCGATTCCCCAAAGCGCTCGAAAAGTTCGGCGATGCGAAGGAGGACTAATTATCTGTAAGGAAGTCATAAACGCCGTTTAACGCGCCTCTGGCATTCTCCCCGAAAATATAAATCCGATTCCCTGATGTACGAATGGAAAATCCGTCCGTTCCTTGCAAATAAGCGAGATCTTCCGGAAACATCCCGGCAAGCTGCGCGTTCGTATCCGGAGTTGCCAGAATGATCCGGACGCGGTCGTCATTGCTCGCGCTTTCATTGGCATTATCACTTCCGTCATCGTTTTCCGGTTCGGCATCGTAGCCGATTTCCGTTAACGTGACGTCGTCGATCCACAAAGATTCCGTACCCGACATGAAAATATAGATCCAATTTTGATCGTATACGGCGCTGGCATCGGGCGCATATTTCAACTCAATCTGCTGCCACTGATCGGTTACGTCAACAGCCGTCCTTGCTGTAGCCGGGTTATTACCGCCGCTTGCCAGTATCTCGTGAATCTCCATGTTGACGGAACCTGCCGAGGCTCCCTTCACCCATGCGCTCAGCTTATATCGCTTTCCCGGTATAAGCTCCAGATCTTGCAAAGCCCTCGTAAACATATAATCCGAGCCTTGTAATTCCAGCCTTAAAGAGCGTCCTCCGTTCTTGATCGTCCCAAGTTGCCGTCGGCGAATACCAGCCATCCGGGAAGGTGCCGTTCGAATTCCCGATTTCGAATCCGGAGTTGTATAGAAGATCAAGTGAAGGTTCTTCAACGATCTCGGTTAAGATGACGTCACTTGCCACACGGTAATCGGAATTCCGCTCGTATATGTGGCCTTGGCGATCGCCTCCGCTTCCTCGCCGTTGCCGGACACTTCTTCCAAGCTTGAGGTCGAAACGGTGCCGTTAAGCGAGCGGATATAAACGCTAATCAGTACGAGGCTGAGCGTGAACAGCGGCAGGGTGATGATCAGAAAAGTAAGCACAAGCTTCGGAAATATCGGTATGTTATCGATTCTTCGCTTTATCGCTATCAAGACGGGCCCTCCTTTTTTTCTCCACAGTATACGACGCTCGCTATTTTTATCCAAGACAAAAAAACCGTCCCCGCTAACGATGGGCCGGTCGAATTTGCATTTTCAAACAGTCAGAGCTTCTTGAAGCGTGCCAAACAATTCGCGCAGATACAGGCTTTGTTTCGCGATTCAGCAGGAATCGCATCGAATATTTCGGGCGGAAACTCCACTTTTGCGCACCAGCAGGAACCACGCGGCTTGTCCGCAAGCTGTCCACACGAATTGCTTTGGCCGCACAGCGGGCATTTGCCCGGGTCGATGGTTACCGCATCGTTTCCTGTCATCGCCGTCCGTCTCCCTTATATGATTTACAAAAAAAGGAGCTGTCCCATAAGCAGGGTTGCCTGAAATAATCGATATGTAAAGTAAGGTGCATATATCTCCCGGAGACTGCCTCATACGCTCCTGAAATTACCCTATAACGGGTTTACCCATTCAGATTTCGGGAGCGTATCGCATCGGAGGGAGGTATATACACCTTGCACCTTTATTGTCGATTATCTTTTACAGCAACTTGATATGCTTATGGGACAGTCCCTATACTATTAGATTCTCGCTTTCAGGAACTTCACCGCAGCGGAGATGTCCGCTTCCGGATTCGTGCCGACCTCGCGCTCGATCGTCAGGTAGCCGCCGTAGCCAATGTCGCGAAGCGCCTTCAGGTAAGCGTCCCAATCGACGCCGCCTTCGCCGAGCGGAACTTCGCGGAAAGCGTCTCCCGACTCCGCGTCGTGTGCGATCTTCTCGTGGTCGAGCGGCTCGAAGCCCAGCGCGCCGTAGATGAGGCGCGGGTCGACCTCGCGCAGCCGGATGCCGTCTTTGGCGTGCGTATGCACGATATAGTCGCGCAGGTTGTAGACGCCTTGAGCCGGATCGTCTCCGGTGACCATGACCATATTCGCAGGGTCGAAGTTGACGGAGACGCCTTTGGAGCTGAGTCCGTCAAGGAAGCTCTTCAGATGAGCCGAGGTTTCCGGTCCGGTCTCGATCGCGAAGAAGGCGTTCATGCTCGTCGCGTAACGGCTCAGCTCGTCGCACGCCAGATGCATCGCTTCGTACACTTCGCTGTTCTTGTCGTCCGGCACGATACCGATATGCGTCGTAACGACGTTCGTGCCGAGCTCTACCGCCAAGTCGAGAATACGTTTGGACTTCTCGATTTTCGCCGGATTCGCCTGCTTGTCCTGGAAGCCGTGGCCGCCCAGATCGCCGACGAGAGCGGAAATTTCCAATCCGAGCGATTCGATGTACGACTTCCACTCTTTACGGGCAGCGGGCGACAGGTTCGCCGGGTCCATCTCGCCGGTAACGGCATAGATTTGCACGCCGTCGGCTCCCACATTTTTCGCTTTCACCAAACCTTCGCGTACGCCGACTCTGAAGCTGTCGACGATGACTCCGATTTTCCAAGGGGTTGCGATACCGGACATTTCCTTCACTCCTTAATTAAGTTAAATTTCATTCCAAATCCGTCTGGCGTTGTCGAGAGCGATTTTCGTAGCTTGGATGCATGGCTCCATGCCTTCGAACTCGATGGACAGATAGCCGTCGAAGCCCGACTCCTTCACGATGCGCAGCGCGCCGCGAGTGTCGAGGTCTCCTTGACCGGCAATCGCGCCTCTCAGATAAGCGCCGTTTGCCGACTTGAACCAGCCGTCGCCGGGATTCTTCTCGGCCGGCCGGATGTAGAAGTCTTTCACGTGAACGATGGATGCGATCTTGGCGTTGTTGCGAACGCCGGCAAGCGGATTCTCGTCTACGCAGACGAAGTTTCCGATGTCCAGCGTCGTACGGAAGTTGTCCCGCGCCACCTCGTTCACGATCGCCTGAACCCGGTCGCTCGCCTGTACGTAGTAGCCATGGTTTTCGATGCTGGTCGTGATGCCGTATTGCGCCGCATAGTCGGCGATTTGACGGCAAGCCTCCACCAGCTTGGGAAGGTCCTTCATAAATTGAGCGATGGACCGATCTTCGGAGTTCGCCACGTCATGGCGCATCAGCTTCGCGCCCAGCGCTGCCGCGACGTCCACCTCGCGCTTGACGCGCGCGATTTCCCGTTCGAACGCTTCGTCGTCCAAGCCTGCGAAATTCGCGCCGATCGCATAGTTGGAAATGTCGATGCCCACTTCGGCCGCCTTGCTGCGAATCGCCTCGACCAATGCAGGATCTGCCGTCAGATTCACCTCGCCAAGCGGCACGATCTCGACATGCTCGCCGCCCAGCTCCGCTACCTTGGCGACAACGCCGACGTAGTCCAGCTCTCCTTTTTCTACCGCTTGCCACAAGCTGTACGAACTGACCCCGAGCTTCATAGACGAACCTCCTCGCCTTTCGCCGCGGATTCGTAGATGCCGCACAAAATTTTCATAATCTCTACGCCGTCCTCGACCGGACTGATCTGCTCCGTGCCGTTCACGATGCAATCGACAAAGTGATCGACTTCGTTCTGGAACGCCGCATCGCCGGAGAAACCGGCCGTGCTGTCGGTCTGAGGCTGGATATTCAAAATCGTGTCATGCTTCTCGGTCACGATCACAACCTCGGGATCGATCTCGAAGCTTCCCTTTTCCCCGTACACTCGAACCATGCCTTCGTCCTTCTTCGCATGCAGCGAGTAGCTGACGTCGACCATGATGGATGCTCCGTTCTCGAAGCGGATAATCGCGCTTGCCAGATCCTCGACCGTGTTCTTCGATGCGTCGTAATCGGCCGCTTTATAGAAAGAGAGATGCTTGACGTTGGAACGGTTGCCCAGCTTCTGATACGTGTTCGCGCTGACCGCGACCGCCTTCGGCTTGCCCATTAAATACCAGCACAAGTCGATGACGTGAACGCCGATATCGATAAGCGGACCGCCTCCGGAGCGCTCGACGTCCGCGAACCATCCGCCCGGATTGCCCAGCCGGCGCAGCGTCGACGCCTTGGCGTAGTACAGGTCGCCGAATTCTCCCTGATCCGCGAATTCGCGCAGCATCTTCACGTTCGGATCGTATCTGCGCACATAACCGACTTGAAGTAGCTTGCCGGAGGAGCGTACCGCCGCCTCGACCTCATGAGCCTCTTCCATCGTCCGGCACAGCGGTTTCTCTACGAGCACATGCTTGCCGGCCTTCAGAGCGGCGATGCTGATCGGAGCGTGCGTATTGTTCCAAGTACAAATGCTGATAGCATCCACGTCCGCATCGGCGAGCAGCTCGCGGTAATCGGTGTACACCTTGTCCGCTCCGTACTTGTCCGCCACTTGACGCGCTCTGGCCTCATTAACGTCGCAAATCGCGACGATCTGCGCGTCCGGATTGCGCGCGTACGAACCCAAATGCATTTCCGAAATCGATCCTGTACCGACGACACCAATTCGAACTTTTTGCACCTGCCCAACACTCCCTATGCTCACATTTGTTTTCAATTTGTATTATAATGTGATAAAGTGCCGATACCATGTAAAAGCATGCTCTTTATTTGCACAATCGTGCTGTGTTGGAGGATGACAGATGGAAAAACACGCGGATTACAAAGAACCGATGCCGATGCCCAATCCTTCCTTCCCAATTAAAGTAAACCCTCCGTTTTCACATAAGATCGTCAGCGGTCAGACCTTGTTCGTCCACCATTGGCACGAGCATATAGAATTTCTATTTTTCACCTCGGGCAGTGCGGTGATTGAATGCGGTTCTACGCCAATCGCTTGCCGCAGCGGAGATTTGTGCGTCGTGAACAGCAACGAGCTTCACTACGGCTTCAGCACTTCGGAGAATTTATCCTATTATGCGATGATCGTGGACATCTCCCTGCTGCACAGCCATGCGATGGACGCGGTGGAGACGAAGTTTATTACCCCCATTGCCCGCAACCAGATTTTGTTTCAGAACCTCGTCTCGGGGGACGAAGAGATCAACCGCTGCATGCAAACGCTCATCCATGAGCTTCATCAGCAGGAGCTAGGCTACGAGTTGTCCGTCAAATCCCAGCTTTACGGCCTGCTTTCCCTGCTCGTGCGTAAATATGTAGCCACGACATCCAAGCTGGACGCGTACCGCCACCGGCTGAAGGGGCTGGAACGGCTCGCGCCGGTATTCGCCTATATCGACGATCATTATAAGGAAAAGCTATCCGTCGAGCAGCTTGCGAGCATCGCCGGGCTGAGCCGTTACCACTTCAGCCGGCTGTTTAAGCAGCTCACGGACAAGTCGTTGATCGAATACGTCAATCTGATCCGGATCAACAAAGCCGAGAACATGCTTCGCGGCAAAAGCATGAACATATCGGAGATCGCGATGGAGACGGGATTCAGCGATATCTACTATTTTAGCCGAACGTTTAAGAAGCTGAAGAAGATGTCGCCGACGGAGTGGAGAAACGGGGACCTGTAGCTGCATTGACGAGTAGCCCATCCCCTTGGGCGTGCAATGAGGGGCCGGTTCAACCGGTATAGCTCCCGTCGGCCAGCTCTCCGTCCAACTGCCGCTTCCAGCCTTCCAGCTTCCGAATGGAGGCCGCGTCTCCGACCTCAAGCTGATGCCTGAGCAAACGTTCATAAACGCCGCTCCGATAAGGATCGAGCTCGAGCAGTTTCCACAGCAGCCGCCCCAGAACTGGGCCGGAGCCGTCCGCCTCTTCGGCGAGTCGGTCCAGATGGCGAACGTACGTCGCCCGCAGTTCGCCTCTTCTGCTGTTCGCCCAATCATAATGCTCGGTGTCCAAGTAGTCTCCCCGATACAGCGCCAGCAGCTCGTCCGCATCCTCTAAGTTCCCGCGCCGCATCAGAACGTCAAGTCGTTCGGTATCGCTGCTGACGCGGTCCGTATGCATCCAATAACGCTCATCCCCGAACGCTACCATATCCGCAAAGCCTTCCGCTCTCAGCATGTTGCGCACATTGTACAGTGTCGTATGAAACAACGCTTTGGCTCGTTCGGAATCGACCTCGGGCCAGAGATGATCGAGAATATGGTAGCGATAGACCGGCTCTCCCCCATGGTTCCACAAATAGGCGAACAGCTCTTTGGTTTTCCGCGTCCGCCACGTGACAAGACGCCCTTCTCCGTCGTACAGTTCCAGGCTTCCCATCGCCTTCAAATTCAGCTTATGCTGCGACACCGACTGAGGCGGCTGATCGCTCGCTCTTAGCTCTGCTTGGTCCAATGGCGCCGCCGCTCTTCTCGCCGCTTTCTTCCGAAGCGTTTCGTACCTCTCAATCGTTTTGCGCAGCCGGTCTTTCGCAACAGGCTTCAGCAAATAGCCGATCGCATTTTTGTCGAATGCCTCAAGCGCATATTGGTGATACGCGGTCACGAAGACGATCTCGGCTTCGGGGCAGCGCCCGCTCAGCAGCTCTCCCGCTGCGAGCCCATTCATTCCGGGCATCTCGATATCCAGAAAAATCAAATCCGGCTTTAGCGACTCCGCCTGATCCACCGCTTCAAACACTTTGCCGAATTTTCCGACGACCTCGACGCCCCCGATCTCACAGAGCAATATTTGCAGAACGTCGAGGGCAATCTCTTCATCGTCTATCAACAGCGCTCTTAGCATAGATTCCCTCCGGTATATGAAGCTTGACCTGCGTGCCGCGCCCGGCCAGACTGCGATACTCCAATTTTCCTCCGTACAGCATCTGCAGCCGCCTGTTCACGTTGCGAATGCCGACGCCGCCCGCTTGTCCATTATCCAACGCATCCAGCGTCTGCTCGTCCATACCGACGCCGTCGTCTTCCACCAGAATTTGTACGGAGTTCTCGTTACGGCTAACGATAATATTCAGAATGCCTCCCTCGGGCTTAGGCCCGATGCCGTGGCGGACGGCATTCTCTACGATCGGCTGCAGCGTAAGGGGAGGCAGCATGCAACTGCTCCCTTCTTCAATCTGATAGCAAACCCGTAGCCGTTCGCCGAAACGAAGCTGCTCGATGGCAAGATAAGCTTTGACTAAATCCAGTTCTCGCTCCAATTCCACTCGTTGTCCCTGAAAAACGAAGGTGAACTTCGCCCGCAAATATGTCGTCAGGTGATGAATCGTCTCCCTGAGCTTGTCAACGTCCTTATAGCTAAGTCCAACTAGCGCATTCATGCTGTTATAGAGAAAATGGGGCGTGATCTGAGCCTGGAGAAAATCCATCTCCCTTCGTACCGCTTGCTCGGATGAATTCTTCATCGCAAGCAAGGACTGGGCCCTCGCCTTAAGCTCAGCCAGCTCGAACGGCTTCTGCAAAATATCGTTCGCCCCCGCGGCAAACGAAGCCATCGTATCGCCGGTCTGCCCCGATGCGGTGAGCATTAGCACAGGAAGCTCCGCCAAGCCGTGCAGCGTTCGAATCTCCCGGCATACGTCGAGCCCGGAAAGCCCCGGCATCATCAGATCGAGCAGCACCAGATCGGGTTTCGGGTGACGCAGCAGCGCCGCAAGCGCCTCCTCCCCGCCGCCGACCGCCGTGTATCCATAGTCCATGGCCGACGCCGCATGGATCAAAACTTTCAGATTGGAGGGCTCGTCGTCTACGATCAAAATATGAAATTGCTGCCCCGGTTCGTGATGCGTCATCCCGGAGAGGCCGGAGAACGCGGGCATATCCGGCTCGGCAGTCGCAGCTGCAGCCTCCTCCGCTCCGGCATCGATAGGCAACGTAAACGTAAACTTCGAGCCGACTCCAACCTCTGATTCAATCTCGAGCCTTCCTCCCTGCAGCTCCGTCAGTTGCTTGGAGATGCTTAGTCCAAGACCTAACCCCGACTCAAGAGCTTTGCCCTGCCCTTCCTTGTATTGAAAGAACGGCTCGAACAGCCCGGGCAAAATTTCCCGGGGAATGCCGTTCCCCGTATCGGTCACCGAGATCGCCAGCTCTCCGCCGCGCCGTTCCGCCGTCACCCGCACAGTGCCCTTTTCCGTATATTTCAGGCCGTTCTCCATTAAATTGTGCAAGATCTGTCTAAGCCGGTTTTCGTCCGCCCTCACCAGTGGAAGAGTCGACGGGAGCGCATTGACCAGCTTGACGTCCCGGTTGGTCGAAGCAATGGAGAGCGTCTCGATGACGAAACGCACCGACATCGCCACGTCAACCAAAGTCGGTTGGATAACGAGCTGGCCATGACGTATCCGGTTCAAATCGAGAATATCGTGCACCAGACCCGAGAGCCGGCGTCCCAGAAGATGCAACATTCGTATGTTCTCGCGCTGCTCCTCCTGCAACGGCGCGTCCCGATCGTCAAGCAGCGCTTGCGATAAATTCACGATGCCGTGAAGCGGCGTTCGCAGCTCGTGCGACGTTTTCGCCAAAAACTCGTCCTTCTGGCGATCGTACTGGAGCAGCTGCCCTGTTAAGCGCTCGCTCTTCCGGATGGCCGTCTGCAGCCGGTCAGACATAAGAAAGGCTTGCGAGAATACGAGCAGCAGCGGGGTCACAATCATGTAATACGGGTTGTCCAACGCCAAATGATACCGGGTTTGCCCGTAAATCCAGGTGACGATCAGGAAAAAGCTGCCCAACAGCATATAATAGCTGTCATGCGGACTACGGCGATGATTGCGGAAAATCGCATAAATGATCAATCCGAGAGCGACGATCTGCAGCGCGAACGCAGTTGGCCAGAAGATGACCAAATAACGGCTGGGAAAGACCGTAAACAGCGCCACGTAGATAAAACCGAACTTGCACAGCCATAAGTAGAGGGAGTTGTTCTTCTCGCCCAGATAGCGATAGACATACAGCCCGAAGAACACGAACGTCAAATAGGTGAACAAGAAGATTAGCTTCTGCAGCAAAGGGAAGGAAAGGCCCGGAACGAGCGCGGTAGCCAAAATTTCGTTATCGATTGAAAAAAACAGCCCCGTCGACAGGCAGAACAAACAAAAATGCATCAGGTGCCGCTCTTGGCGCCATTGTTTAAACATTCCGACGTAATACAACCCGAAGACAAACATCGTCGTCACAAGAATCATGTCTGCCAGACGGGAATGATCGCGGCGGTTCATCACGTCTCCGGTCAGGCCGAACTCCGGCGCTTGCACCAGCCCGCCTTCAATAAACTGAAAGCTTGCGACCTGAATGACGATCTCCACCGTTCCGTCCCTTGCCGCGGCCGTCCCGAAAAAAGGAAGGTTGCTCGGAACGAATCGCTCCTCGTTGAGAGCCGGACGGCCGTTGCCCCCTAAATCCTCTCCGTTCATAAACACTTGGCTGGACAAGCGGATTTTCTTCGCCCGCAAACTAAACGATTCCGACTCGCCCACATATACGAGCAGACGGTATGTACCTGCGCCGTAGCCGTCTTGGCCTTTCGATCCGACCATTCCCTTCCAATTCCCCGGAACTTCTGCGATCTTCCTTAGCCCCTTCAGGCGAGCCGCGCCATCTCCGCGAAAGTCTTCCGGCCGCAGCAGCATTCCTTCATAGAACTCCCATTCCCCGCTCAATGGAATAATCCCGCGTTCGCCATAGTTCCAGCCGGAAGAGTCAAGCACTCCGTCTTTCGCCTCGGGATACTCTGCCAGCGGATTAAGCCAAGTAAACATATTAATGCCCGTAACGAAGACGAACAGGAAAATAGTCCCCAGCAATATCGTCAATGATTTGTTCATACCTCCATCATATAACAATCGAGGAGCGGATTCGATCCTCTTTTTGCGACTCGCGCGAACGATTTACTCTGCAGGAGAGGAGGACTATACTTAATCAGGCAGGCAAGTTCGGTGTTGTCTTGGTTCAGAAAGGAGAGGTAGCCGATATGTCTCGAAAAATATTGGTGTTAACTGCCGTTGAGGCGGAAAAAGATGCGGTGCTAAGGGGACTGCGCGGAAACTCGAATGTCGAGGTGACGGTTGCCGGCGTCGGGCCGGCCGCCGCGGCAGCGAGCACTGCGCTGGCGCTCGCCGGGAAGAACGCGGATTACGGACTCGTCGTCAGCGCCGGAATCGCGGGCGGCTTTGCGAACGTCGCGCCAATCGGGTCGATCGTCGTCGCCAGCGAATCGGTCGCAGCCGATCTTGGAGCCGAAACCCCGGAAGGCTTCGCTGGAGTGGACAAGCTGGGCTTCGGCACAAATCGGGTGGTTGCGGCCGCCGCGCTCGCCTCGCGGCTTACGAATTCGCTTCGCAGCTCGGGAATTCCGACGCATTGCGGTCCCGTCTTGACGCTGTCGACGGTGACGGGAACAGCCGAGACGGCGGAGCTGTTGGCAGCGAGAGTTCCGGGAGCGGCCGCCGAAGCGATGGAAGGCTACGGCGTTGCCGAGGCGGCGAGCCGCTTCGGCATTCCCTTCATGGAAATACGGGCCATCTCCAACGCGGTCGGACCGCGCGACAGAGCCGCATGGCGCATCGGCGAAGCCCTTGCTGCGCTGGAATCGGCCAGCACACATCTCGAGGAGGTACTATCGTTATGAAAATCGCTTATTCGCCATGTCCCAACGACACGTTCGTTTTCCACGCGCTTGTTCACGGCCTTGTACCGGGAGCGCCGAAATTCGAAGTCACTTATGCCGACATCGACATTACGAACGGTCTTGCCGCAAGCTCGGACGAGCTCGACATTCTGAAAATTTCTTACGCCGCTTTGCCGTGGGCGCTGCCTGAATACAGACTGGTGCCATGCGGCGGAGCGCTGGGCAGAGGCTGCGGACCGCTCGTGCTCAGAGCCGGAGCGAACGACTCGTCCTCATCGGCCGAAGCTGACTGCGCGGCGCTGTCCGGAAAACGGGTAGCCGTCCCGAGCGAGCGCTCCACGGCATACTTGCTGTTCAGGCTATGGGCGGCTCGGCACGTACCGGGAGGCGTAGGCGAAATCGTCGTCATGCCGTTCCACGAAATCATGCCTGCCGTTCGCGACGGTCGGATCGATGCCGGTCTGGTCATTCATGAGGCTCGCTTTACTTACCAGGAATACGGCCTGTCGCAAATCGTCGACTTGGGCAGCTGGTGGGAGAGCGATACCGGTCTGCCGATCCCGCTCGGCGCGATCATTGCCCGGCGCTCCCTGGACCTGCAGCAGATTCGCGATTGGATACAAGCATCCGTCGCTTATGCTTGGCGGCATCCTGAAGCTTCCCGAGATTACGTCATGGAGCATGCGCAGGAGATGAATCCGGTGGTAGCCAAATCGCACATCGATCTGTACGTCAACGAATTTACAGCCGATCTGGGGGACGACGGCCTGGCTGCCGTAACTACGCTGCTGCAACGGGCCATAGAGGAAGACCTCGTGCCGAAGATGGATCTAGATCAGTTGAACTCGTGAAATGGATGTCCCATTGCATTCCGAAAGGGATGGTTTTGCCGACTTCAGACAGGTTGTTTTGGGCTGCTTGGACCGATAAGAACGATAGAGGTAAGCACCCCAAAGCCAAAACTCGCGGCAAAACCATTCCCTTTCTCCATTCCATTGGGTTATCTCTTCGAGGTATCTTTGGTTCAACTTATATAGACAAGCTTCGTTTCTAACAAAAATAAGTCGCGCTGCTTCCCTGAACTTGTCGTTCGGGAGACGCGCGACTTTCTTATTAAAAGAAGCTGTTGACCAGAAGGCCTGTCGTCGGAATTTGCAGATAGGATTGCATCGTCGACTGATAGGAGGCGAATTGCTGCAAGGCCATCATATTCTTGTTCAGCAGACCGCTGGCCGGCACGTCCTGGAACCGCGCGGCTTCCTTCTCCAGTCCTCTGGCGATTCCGCCCAGCGCCCGCGCCGCTCTTTGGGGATCCGCGCTCAAGCTTGCCTGAAGCGCCTTCTCGTCCAGCCGCAGCGTGCCGTCGCTGTTTTTGCGAATGCCGATCGCTCCGTATTCAGACCCGCTTACCGCCCCGTCAAAGCTTTTGCGGATGAGCGGATTCACGTAGCCCGCAGCGTCCTTCAGCCGATTTATCGTTTCATTATAATTGTCGATCAGCTTATTCGCCTGCTCTAATGCTTTCTTACTATCGACTCGCACATCTATCGAAGCCGCCGATTCCGTCGTTTGGAGCAGCGTGGCGGTCGCTTTGCCTTTTTCAAGATCGATCGCGTTCGATTGAGACGACTGGGCCGCGGCGCCATTCACCGAATACGAGGCGTTCTCCGCCTGCTCCTTCACTGCGGAAATTCCCGACCATGCGGCGGCGTTGCCCGTCTCGTCCGTCACTGTAAAAGAATTGTCCGTACCCGTTCGATCTCCGGAAAGCTCCAATCTGGTCTTGCCGCTTTGTTGATCCGTTACAAGCTTGGCGGTGACGCCCGTCTTGGCTCCGTTGATCGCGTCGCGAAGCTTGCTTAGCGCCTGCTCGTTCGTATCCGTGGCCGCAATGTTCGCCGACACCGTCTTCTCCCGGCCGCCGATCGACAGCTTCAGGCTCTGTACGCCGCTCTGCAGCCCTGTCGCCTGATCGCTGCGCGCCATCTCCGTTCCGGCGTTCTTCTGCGCGGATGCAAGAGAATAAACCTGTACGCGATACGACTGTGCCGAGGCGCCGTCCTTCGCTTGGACCGAAATTGCCGAAGGGTTCGAAGATGTCGTCTCTCTTGCCTGAAAGGGCAAGTCCGTCTTACGGCTTAGCCCTTGCGCCGATTGCTGAAGCTTGCCTGCCGACTCCAGAAAATCGGCAATGCCCGCGGCCGCCCTCTTGACGTATTCCTGATAAGGCGTAGCTTGAGCCCACATTCCGGTCGATTGACGGTATCCGGCTTGTTGAAATGGAGAATACATATAAGGGGAAACCGGTTTTAATGCTTGGACGGAGTTCATTGCCGAGTAGATCATCTCAATTCTCTCCCTTCATTACATATATCCGTTCAATACCCATCTATGGCTAACTATAACACCCTCCTCGAATTTGCACAATTATCCAGTTGACAAAGTATAGAAGCAGATCATGCGCGGGAACCTAATCTTTATGAGGTCAAACGAGGATCGATCTATTTTATAGATCATTCCTATGCACAATAATGACTATTTCCGAACATAAAAATGCATTAGAATGGTATCAGGTGCGCACGTAGCGTAATGGCACCCGTGTATGACTAACATGAATGCAGAGGGATGCACAATGTCAGTAGACAATGGAAACTTGCAAGAATTATGGAAGCAGTTTTTTGGCCCCAATCTCGGTTACGTCCAAGAGCAGTACGACATCTATCTTCAAAGCCCGGAAGCGGTAAGTCCCCAGTACCGCGAGCTATTCGCCCAATACGGCGCTCCGCCTCGCTTAGACGATCCCGCAGCCTCCCCGGCCAACGCGCCGCAGACTGCCGGCGGATCGATCGCACTCGACGCCAATTTGCTTAAAAAAGCTATCGCAGCCGGTCAACTGGCTTGGAATATACGTTCGTTCGGCCATCTGGCCGCCGACATCGACCCGCTGGGACTCAGTCCGAAAGCCAATACGGAAATGATTGAGCCCGCTACTTACGGCCTTACCGAGGCCGATCTGAAGCAGCTCCCGCCCGATTGCATATGGGAAGACGCTCCCTATCCTCTGAACAACGCCTGGGAGGCCGTGCAGAAGCTGCTGCAGGTATACACCGGCCCGATCGCTTTCGATTTCGGCCACGTCCACGTCGAAGAGGAACGGAAGTGGCTCAGCCAACGAGCCGAGTGCGTTATCCCGTCCACGAAGCTGCTCGCGTCCGAACGCGAATCGCTGCTTAGAAAGCTGTTTGAAGCGGAGCAGTTCGAAGATTTCCTTCAGCGCACTTTTGTCGGTCAGAAGCGTTTTTCCGCCGAAGGTATCGAATCGCTCGTTCCGTTAACCGACGAGATTGTACATGAGCTTACCAATGACGGCGCCCGCCATATCGCCATGGGAATGGCGCATCGCGGTCGTCTTAACGTGCTTGCTCACGTTTTGGGCAAGCCTTACAGCGCCATCTTCGCGGAGTTCCATCATGCGCCGAACAAAAATCTCAATCCGGCGGAAGGCTCGCTCAGCATCAACTACGGCTGGACCGGAGACGTGAAGTATCATCTCGGAGCCAATCGTTCAATCACTTCCGGGGAAACCGCGGAAACCCGCATTATTCTCGCCAACAACCCGAGCCACTTGGAATACGTCAACCCGGTTGTAGGCGGCTTCGCCCGCGCGGCTCAAGAAGACCGCTCCGCTCCGGGTTATCCTGTATTAAAGCTTGAGCAAGCGGCGTCTATCCTTATTCATGGCGATGCCGCGTTTATCGGCGAAGGCATCGTCGCGGAAACGCTGAACTTCAACAATATTAAAGGCTATACATGCGGCGGAACGATCCATATTATCGCCAACAACCGGATCGGATTTACGACCGAAAGCCAAGACTCCCGTTCGACGCATTATGCGAGCGACTTGGCCAAAGGCTTCGAAATCCCGATTATCCACGTGAATGCCGACGAGCCGGATGCGGTTATCGCAGCGGCGCGAATGGCCAGCGAATACCGGACGCTGTTCAAGAAGGATTTCGTTATCGATCTGATCGGCTATCGTCGCTACGGCCACAACGAGACGGACGATCCGGAAACGACCCAGCCTCTTGTTTATAAGAAGGTCAGAGCTCACGCCAACGTCGCCCGCTTGTACGGAGAGAAATTGGCTCGCGAAGGCGTTCTGTCCGAGGAGGCCGTCGAGCAAATCAAGCGCGACGTGCAGAACAAGCTGAAGGACGCCTATGAGCAAATGAAGGGCAAGGAAGGCGGCTCCCCGGTGCGCGCTTCGCTTCCTCCGGAATTCTCGCTCGACGCGCCGAAGCCCGTAACCGCCGTGCCGATGGATAAGCTGCGCAGCATCAACACAGGTTTGCTGCAATTCCCGGAATCGTTCACCGTATACGGCAAGCTCAAGCGGATTCTCGAACGCCGCGCAGACGCGCTGAACGAGGGCGAGAAGGTCGATTGGAGCCATGCCGAGACGCTTGCTTTCGCTTCGATTCTCGCCGACGGTACGCCTATTCGTCTTAGCGGACAGGATGCGGAGAGAGCGACGTTCGCTCACCGCAACCTTGTGCTGCACGATACGGAAACCGGAGATACGTTCTGCCCGCTGCACGCGATCCCCGAGGCGAAGGCTTCGTTCGCCATCCATAACAGCCCGTTGTCGGAAGCCGGCGTACTTGGATTGGAATACGGCTATAATGTGTTCGCCCCGGAAACGATGGTGATCTGGGAAGCGCAGTTCGGCGACTTCGCCAACTCGGCGCAAGTGCTGATCGATCAGTTCATATCGGCAGGCCAATCGAAATGGACGCAGCGTTCCGGCTTGACGATGCTGCTTCCTCACGGCTATGAAGGCCAAGGGCCGGAGCACTCCAGCGCAAGGCTTGAGCGCTTCCTGCAGCTGTCGGGCGAAGAGAACTGGACGGTCGCTTACTTGTCGAGCGCGGCCCAATACTTCCATCTGCTGCGCCGGCAAGCCTCGATCCTCAATACGGATCAAGCTCGTCCGCTCGTGCTGATGGCTCCGAAAAGCATGATTCGTAATCCTTACGTCGCTTCGTCTGCGGCAGAGCTGAGCGAAGGAACGTTCCAGACCGTGCTCGAGCAGCCCGGACTGGGCAGCCAACCGGATAAAGTGGAGCGTCTCGTGCTTTGCACGGGCAAGGTAGCCATCGACTTGGCCGAAGAGCTCTCCAAGACGCCGGATACGAATCGCGACTGGCTGCACATTGTTCGCGTAGAGCAGTTGTACCCGTTCCCGAAACAAGAGCTTAAGGCGATCATCAGCCGCTTCCCGAACTTGTCCGAAATGCTCTGGGTTCAGGAAGAGCCGAAAAATATGGGCGCGTGGGGCTACATCGAGCCTCGTCTGCGCGAGCTTGTCGACAACGTCAAAGTATCCGTTACTTATAACGGTCGTCCGAAGCGCTCGAGCCCGGCAAGCGGCTATCAACAAATCCATGCGTTCGAACAACAGTTCATTATCAACCAAACTTTGGTCCAGAAGAAAAAAACGAAATCCGCAGTTAAATCCGGGAGGTAACTTCAATGCATGACATTCTTGTACCGGCGATGGGCGAATCCATTACGGAAGGAACGATCTCGAAATGGCTCGTTAAAGTTGGAGACAGCGTCAAACAAGGCGACCTCCTGCTTGAGCTGGAAACCGACAAAGTCAACCTCGAAATCAGCGCTGAACAGGACGGCGTAATTTCCGAAATTTTGGCCAACGAAGGCGACACTGTCAAAATCGGCGATCCGGTTGGCAGAATCGGCGCAGCAGGCGCCGCGCCAGCTGCTGCAGCCCCGGCAGCAGCTCCAGCGCAAGAGCAAGCGGCTGCGCCTGTTGCAGCTCCCGCTTCGGCCCCTGCAGCGGTCCCTTCTTCGAACGAAGGCAGCAGCGCAACTCTGGCTACACCTGCGGCGCGCAAGCTGGCTCGCGAGAAGGGCATCGACCTGAACGCGGTACCTGCTCGCGATCCGATCGGCCGTATTCACGCCAGCGACGTCGTTTCAGCAGGAACTGCTCCTGCTGCCGCGCCGGCCGCTCCAGCGGCGATCGACAAACCGACTTCCAACGCCAACAAGCCGGAAGAACGCAAGCGCATGTCCCGTCGGCGCATGACGATCGCCAAGCGTCTGGTCGAAGCGCAGCATACGGCAGCTATGCTGACGACATTTAACGAAGTCGACATGAGCGCGATTATGGAAATTCGCAAGCGTCGTAAAGACTCTTTCAAGGAGAAGCACGAGGTCGGCCTCGGCTTCATGTCCTTCTTCACGAAGGCTGTCGTTGGCGCGCTTAAGGCGTTCCCTCACCTGAACGCGGAAATCAGCGGCGACGACATCATCGTCAAGAAATATTACGATATCGGCATCGCCGTGTCGGCGAAAGAAGGCTTGGTCGTTCCGGTCGTTCGGGATGCCGACCGTCTTGGCTTCGCGGAAATCGAGCGATCGATCGTGCAACTGGCCGGCAAGGCCCGCAACAATACGCTGGAATTGTCCGAGCTGCAAGGCGGCACGTTCACCATTACGAACGGCGGCACCTTCGGGTCCTTGCTGTCGACGCCGATTTTGAACGCACCGCAAGTCGGCATTCTCGGCATGCACAAAATCCAGCTTCGTCCTGTCGCGATCGATGCGGAGCGCATGGAGAACCGTCCGATGATGTACATCGCCCTCTCCTACGACCACAGAATCGTCGACGGCGCAGAAGCTGTTCAATTCCTGGTCAAAATCAAGGAAATGCTCGAAGATCCGGAAACGCTGCTGCTTGAAGGCTAATTCACTTATCTCCGCATAAATAACAAAAACGGCTGCTTCTCGCGCTGCTCATCCCTTCAGGGACGGCTTCGGCGATAGCGGCCGTTTTCTTATTGTGCTCCCTTAGTGGGGGTCGGATTGGCGGGAGTGTTCGAGTACCTCGGGGTCCCTCGAACAATTGAGCTTGCATAGGTTCAGATTTGAAATGTATTGCGCATATACCGGCGGGTTATAAAGAGGACTGATTTAAGATGCCTTCATCTTGCAGACTGTACAAACTTACTCTCATTTCGCGCGTTTGAGCCGATCGATCTCCAACTCCGTCCTGCCTACTCGCCCTGCCAAATATTCGACATCTTCTTTCGTAGCGAGCGTCTCAAGCTTTCCATTGATGGTTTGAAGTAAGGCAATCACGTTATCGTTCGTCTCGCCTTCCAATCGATTTAACTGGTTCGTTATCGTAACCAGTTTGCCGTCTACTTCATCCAATCTGTTGTCGATTCCACCAAATCTGGCATCTACAGCATCAAATCTGGCATCTACAGCATCAAACCTGGCATCTACAGCATCAAACCTGGCATCTACAGCATCAAACCTGCTGTCAATCCCGTCAAATCGCTGATTGACTTCTTTCGCAAACGTTACCTGATTTTCCTTCACGGATTTCAGTTCGCCTTGAATCGACTCCAGTATCACTTTCAGCTCTTGATCCACGGTAGCTTTCCCTCCTTTCCTGATCGATAGGTCCATTGTATCAAATCCGCGGAAGGTTGGCATCTCGTTTTCGGACAAGCCGCTCAGGCTTACGGAGAAGGCGAAGGAGTCGGATTCGAGGCGCCCAAAAGCACCTCTTCCGCAGAGCGACGGGGACTCGGAAACGCCCGGCTGGTTGAATAACCTAGGCGTTCCCGGGCTCATATGGGCTGCGGCGGCGATATGATTCGTCGAAACTTTGCCCGTCCCTTGCTCGTTGAATAAAACCGCCGCCGCTTGCACGATGCGTTCCTTGGCGTTCAAACCTTCCCATCGCCCATAATTAGAATAATCACTCTAATTTTAGCGAAAACAAGACATTTTGTAAATTTTTACTGAATTAAAATGGCAAGTTCTACTCCATCCTCTCCCTTAGCCTAACCGGAATCCAAATCTCGCTCCGGTAAGTCGGAGAGGGAGTATCCGGACTTTCGTTCCAGAGCACCTCCGGGCCAACAGCCAGCTCATAGCTGGACGACGGGAACCATTCGGAATAGATTCGGCCCCATACGTTCTGCAGCGCGGCGGGAAACGGACCGACCGCCTCGAAAACGGCCCACGTGGCAGCCGCCACCTCCAACTGCGCCCAGCGCTCCCCACAATCCTCCGTCGTCGCCACTCCGATATAATGGTCGAGCTCGCCCCGCTCTTCCATTCTCCCTTCGGAAAAGTTGGCCGAAGCGCTGATCATCCCACGCGGTTCCACGTTCGAGAGCTGCTTAAGCTCCGCAATCCCTTCCCCATCCAAACTCTGCGCCAACGCCGCAATATCCGGGTTAACCCCCTGAAAAACGACGGGAACCCGCTTCATAACGCCGACAATACGAAAAGCTTCCTTTTCCACGATCCGATAATTCATTGCATCTCCTCCTCCTACAGTTAGCTGGAAGGTAAGGCGAGGATACGCCTTGAGCGTCCGGCTGCCGCTGCGGGCTTCCGACGGCGTCATGCCATGAACCGTCTGGAACGCTCTGGCGAACGCATCTGCGGAGCTGTAGCCGTACTTTACCGCGACATCCAATACTCTCTCACCGCTCCCGATCAGCTCAAGCCCGGCAAGCGTCAGCCGCCTGCGGCGAATGTATTCCGACAGCGACACTCCGGCCAAGGACGAGAACATGCGCTTAAAATGATATTCCGAGCAATAAGCCCGCCTGGCAACTTCCCGATAATCGATCTCCTCCGCCAGCCGATCCTCGATATAGCCGAGCGCCGCGTTCATGCCCTCCAGAAAATTCATATCCAACGCCTCCTTCCTAAATATAGCCTAACAAAAGCCGCAGCCGCCCATCCGACTTTTCGTGCCCCGTTTTGCAGGTTCTCTCCCGTGAAGCCTGCCGGGAGCAAACTCCCAATTGCTGCTGTATGCGTTTTCTTGTTAAGATAAGTCTATCACGCCCCTGCCATCGGCAGGACGGATGCGACACGGAGACGAGGGATGACGAAGTGGGAACAACCAAACATACCGGAAGAATTAAGCTGCCCGGCAGACCCGATCCAAAGCTGTGGGTCAGTAAAGTGCCGTTCGGACTGGGAAAAATAAAGCCTAAGCATATTCGCGACACAGTGAAGGTGATGTGGGACAATCGCGACAACCTCCCCTACGCGTATCGGATTTTGACCCGGGGCGTGTGCGACGGGTGCGCATTGGGAGTGGCTGGCCTGTACGATCAAACGTTAACCGGCCCGCATCTGTGCACGACACGGCTTAACGTGCTGCGGCTGAACACGATGCCCGCGATGAAGCCCGAGACGCTTCACGCCGACATCGACGAGCTGCGGAAGCTCGACAGCGCCCATCTTCGCAAGCTGGGCCGCATCCCGTACCCGCTCGTTCGGCGTAACGGAGAACGAGCTTTCCGCCGCGCCACATGGGAAGAGGCCATGGAGCGAATCGCAGGCAAAATTCGCTCCATCGCCCCGAAACAGCTCGCCTTCTACCTTACCGCGCGCGGCATTACGAACGAGTCTTACTATGCAGCGGCGAAGGCGGCTCGATACATCGGCACGAACAATATCGACAACGCCTCGCGGATTTGCCACTCTCCCTCGAAGACGGCGTTGAAGCGATCGCTCGGCATCGGAGCGTCAAGCTGCAATTACAAGGACTGGATCGGCACCGACGCGCTCGTCTTCTGGGGCAGCGTTGCGGCGAACAACCAGCCGGTATCGACCAAATACATGTATGCGGCCAAGCGCAAAGGAACCAAAATCATCGTCATCAATCCTTACCGCGAGCCTGCGATGGAAGGCTACTGGATCCCTTCGATCGCGGAATCCGCCCTGTTCGGAACGAGGCTGGCCGACGACTTCTACCAGGTCAATATCGGCGGAGACATCGCTTTTATGAACGGCGTGATGAAGACGTGGTTCGAGATGGAGGCGGAGAAACCGGGCTCGGCAATCGATCATGCATTCGTCCGCGAGCATGCGTCAGGCTACGAGGAGCTGCAAGCGCACGTAGACAAACAAGATTGGGAGACGCTAGTGCGCTCCTCCGGCTTATCGCGCGAACGAATCGGCCAGTTCGCCCGACTGCTGGCGGCCTCGCGTTCCGGCATCTTCGTCTGGAGCATGGGGCTGACGCAGCATCGCTTCGGTACCGACAACGTCTCGCAGGTCGCCAACCTGGCGCTGCTGCGCGGCTTCCTCGGACGCGAGCATTGCGGCGTCATGCCGATTCGCGGCCATAGCGGCGTGCAGGGCTCCGGCGAGATGGGCGCGGACCCGTTCAGCCTTCCCGGCGGCGAGTTTGCCGGGAAGGATATCGAGCGAATCGAGAAGCTGTGGGGCTTCGAGCTGCCCAAGTGGCAGGGCGACATCGTCGGTGTCTCGCTGGAGAATGCGTTGCTGCCGGACGATCATGAGCGCAGACTGAAGCTGTTCTATACGTCCGGCGGCAACTTCCTCGAAACAATGCCCGAGCCGGACTTCGTCAGAAGCTGCCTCGAGAACGTCGACGTCCGCGTGCACCAGGACATCGTATTCAATACCTCCACCTTGGCCGACGCACGCGAAGAGGTATGGGTGCTGCCCGCGATGACGCGCTACGAGCAGCCGGGCGGCGGAACGTCGACGTCTACGGAGCGCATGGTTTATTTCTCGCCGGAGATTCCCGGTCCGAGAATGCCGGAAGCCAGACCGGAGTGGTCGATCTATGGCGAACTGGCTTTGCGGGTCAAGCCGGTCGCAGAAGGCCAAGCCGCAGGAGCCGCGTTTAAGGACGCGGCAAGCATTCGAGCTGAGATTGCGCTGGCCGCGCCGAACTACGTCGGAATCGAACGACTGGAAAAGCAGGGAGACGTGTTCCAATGGGGCAACGCGTGGCTGTGCGAAGGCGGCGTCTGTCCCACGGAAGACGGCCGGGGACGGCTGCTGCCGATCGAGCTGCCCGAGCTGCGCAAACCGGAGGGACGGTTCTATGCGACGACAAGGCGCGGCAAGCAGTTTAATTCGATGGTGTACGGGGAGATCGATCCGTTTAACGGAGCGGATCGCTACGATGTGCTTATGAACGCCGAAGACGCCGTCCTGCTGGAGCTTCGCGCAGGCGAAGCGATTGTCGCCTACAACCGTTACGGCGTTTTCCACGGACGAGCGAAGCCTGCCGACATCGCCCCGGGCAACATCGAGCTGTACTGGCCGGAAGGGAACGTGCTGTTGCCCAAAGGCGTTTACGAGCCTTATGCCGGCATTCCGGAGTACAACGCGGCCGTTGTCGTCGAGAAGGCCGACACGTATCATGCGCTGAAGGATACTCGTTACGTCGAACGAAGAATTGCCGAATTGGAGCTTGAGGTACCGGAATGAGCGAACACTATGAGGAAATAAGAGGAGAACCTCAGTCCACCGTTGCATGGCGAACGCTCAGACTGAGCGGCGGGGATATCGAGGAAAAGGAGGACGAGATCGCGGCGGAGTTCCCGCTGACGATCCGGCTGGACGGAGAGGAGTTTGCGACATTGGTCTGTTCGCCGGGCGACTTGGCGGATCTCGTCTTCGGCTTTCTAGCCTCCGAAGGCGTTATCCGCACGGCAGACGATATCCGCGACTGGTCTCTCGACGAGCAGCGCGGCTTCGCCTACGTCGAGCTGCAGCGGCCGCAATCCACGGCCAAGGAACTGCATTCCAAACGAATTATCGGCTCCTGCTGCGGCAAGAGTCGACAGTTTTATTTTCACAACGATGCCCGTACGGCCAGAACGATAACCGGAGGAGCCGCAATCCCGCCCGAGCGCTGCTTTGAGCTGATGTGCAGACTCCAAGCCAGCTCGGCGGGCTTCCATCTGACCGGCGGCATCCACCATGCGGCGTTGTGCGACGAGACAGGCGACGGCCTCGTCGTGCGCGCCGACATCGGCCGCCACAACGCGCTCGACAAGCTGTTCGGCCACTGCCTGCGCCGCGGTCTGTCGACAAAGCGGCGCATCATCGCCTTCAGCGGGCGGCTCTCCTCCGAAGTCGTGTTGAAGGCGGCGAAGATCGGCTGCCCGATTCTGCTGTCCAAGTCCGCGCCGACCGATCTCGCCCTGCGCCTCGCCGACGATCTGGGCATTACCTGCGTCGGCTTCATCCGCGCGGACTCGTTAAACGTGTATACGCATCCGCAACGGATCGTCATGCCTATGTAAAGTTGAACCAATGAAGGGGAGGCCCATTTCATTGCAAAAGGGATGGTTTTGCCGACTTCTGACAGGTTGTTTGGGGCTGCTTGGATCGATTAGAATTTTATAGGTAAGCAGCTCAAAGCCAAAACTCGCGGCAAAACCATTCCCTTTCTTCGATGTATATTTGGTCAACTTACGCAGCTAATAGCTTATTAGAGTCGCCAAAGCTCCCAGGCTTCCCGCATAAGCTTCAGGAGCTTGCGCCAGCGCATAGACGCCGGTGACAAGCGGCTTTGTCGTTATCCTTCCTTCGGAAAGAAGACGAATATACTCCCCGAGATTACGCCCTTCCGTCCAGCGCACATAACCGATCGGATAATCGCAATTGTCCCTCTCGTAAGCCGCATCGTATCTCCCCGGTCCGCCGGCGCGCGAAATAAGCATTTGCGCTTCCTTGGCGAACAGCAGTTCACGGGAAAATTCCATCGTCACATCGCCGACGACGACTACTTTACCCTGCGGGCGAATCCATTGCAGCGCCTTGTTCAGCAGACGCTCGCCCGGACCGCTGGCGCAGACGATAACGGCATCGACGCCAATTCCGCCGGTGAGCGCAGCCATCGCTTCCTCCAGCAGCGTTTCCTCTTCGTAAGCCGTCCTTAATCCCCACCGCTTCAACTGCTCGACGCGCGCCCGATCGAGATCGATTCCGAACGTGCGGTAGGCTGCCGCATGGGCAATTTGTGCAATCAGATTCCCCAGTATTCCCAAGCCAACGACAGCAACCGACTCTCCGAAGCTGAGCCGGGCAACCCGAAGCGCATGCACGGCAATCGCGCCCAGCCCGCCGAACGCCGCCTCCTCCGCCGCGACGGAGTCGGGAACAAGCGCCGTTAAATTCGTCGGCACGGCAAGCCGCTCGGCGTGATGCACATAAGGCGCGCCATAGCAGGCGACCCGCTTGCCGAGCAAGCCGGCGTCCGCTCCCTCTCCTACCCGCTCCACGATACCAACGGCACTGTAGCCCAAATTAACCGACTTCTCCGGCGCCCGCTTAACGATGCTTAGTTCCGTGCCAGGACTGATCGCCGAAAACTCTGTTCGAACAAGAATATGACCCTCCCTCACAGTCGGCGTCTCCAGCTGCTCAAGAGCGACTCTCCCCTGCCTTGTAACGATTCCCTGCATCTACGATGACCTCCCGAATAATCGCATTCAGCTTTCATATTGCTTGCGATACTCGCTCGGGGACACTCCTACGTATTTCCGGAACGTCGTCGTGAATGTCGACGCGTTTAAGTAACCGGTCTTCTCGGCAATTTCCGCAATCGACAGGCTTCTGTCCCTAAGCATCTCTTTCGCATGGGACAGCCTGATCTTATTAAGATATTCCACGTAGTTCACGCCGAACGTCTTCTTGAAATAGCTCGAGAAATATTTCGGAGTCGTCCCCGTTACTTCCGCAATATGATCCAGATACATATTTTCCATATAATGAAGCTCGACGTACTGGGCGATAAACGTCGGATTCAGCTTGCTAAGCTTCTCCTTGCCGCCCAATCCCGCCAAAACTTGGGCTGCCTCAATCAACGTCCGTTCAATCTCCCCATATTCCATAGCGGACTCGATCCGCTCGCAAACTCGGCGTTCCAGGTCGTACAGACGCTCGGCGTCCGACGAATCTCCCGCATGTCGCAGCATCGAGAATAAAATCGTCTTGGCGATATGCACGAACTGATGATGAGAAACGCCGCGCTGCCGATTCTCCTCCATCATGTCGCGAATCGCGCGAACGCTCTCCTCCGCCTTGCCGCCGGCCAACAGGTTGGATAGCTTCTCCATGCTTTCGATCGGAAAATGGATCGTCCGCGCGTACTGAATTTTCGCTGCGTCCGTCACCCTGTCGGCATCGATTATGCTGCGGGATCGCCGACCGCCCATCATATCGCGATAAGCGCGCGGTCCGTTCTCAAGCTCGCTTGGATACGGCTTGCTGACGCAGCATCGGAGAGCGAAGCCCTCCCAGGTTTCCCGCTCCGAGCGTTCCAAATAAGCCTCGATGCCCTTGATCATCCCCGCTCTCTCGCCGGGATGCTTAAGCCCGATGACGGCGACAAATTGCGAGCTTTCCGTATGGAACACCTGGGCCTCGACGTTCTCTCGCCTTAACCCTTGCCGAATTGCATTTTCCAGCTCGGCTGCGGGCAGGGCCAGGCGACTGTCCTGCTCCTTCGCGCCAAATTCGATAAGCGCCATGGCAAAATGCTTCTCCCGGAAAAATTCCGGGTAACTTCTCTGCATGCGCCATTGCCGCTCCTCGCTCTGGACGGAATCGTCAAGCCATTGCAGGAATGCCCCTCTGCGCAAATCGGTCTCGTCATGCGCAGCCTGATTTCTGAAGTCTTCGTTTTCCGTCTTCAGCTTCACGATTCCGCTATAAATTTTTCGAAAATCGTTGCCTTTGCTGTTCCCGCCCCCTAGCAGCTTAAGAATGCTCTTGACCGGACGGTTCAAGTACACGCTAAGGAAAACCGACAGCAGCACCGCCGACGCGATCGCCGAACCCATAATCAACAGATTGGCTCTGGCTACCGTATTCAAGTTTTTAAACTCGTAAGGAACTTTGTCGATATAAATAAATCCGTTATATTCCGACTGATAGAAGTTGTATTCGTAATTTTCCCGCGTAATTGACGCTTCCCGATCCGCATTAAAATAGACGTCGCTCAGCACGTTCACCAGGTCCAGCTCCTTGTCGGTGCTGAGAATGGTGTTCCGATCCTGGTCCAGCACGATCAAGGACGCTCCGGGAATCATCGTTTTCCGGTTCGCGTGCTGCATAAAGACATCCACGTCGATCAGCATCATCACGTTTTTGCTGGACATTTGCACTTTGTTTCCGCCTACGGCGACCAGAAACTTCTTATGGCGCGGCTTCTGGCCCGCTGTCGTCAGCACGGAAAAATCCGCTTCCGGGAACACCTTAAACGCATGCTTGGTCGCGGCGAACGTACGCCAATAGCTCGCATTGTACATCTCGTGCTTGTACTGCTCGTCGAAGAAAAACGTAAAGCTGCTCGTTCCTTTGGACGTAATCGCAAGATTGGCTCCCGGATAGGAAACGACTACTTCTTCTATAAATTCCGCCGTCGACACCAGTGTCGACAAATTGTCCACCATCGTGTACACCTTGCTCATATCCAGGCGGCCTTCATCGGCCGTCCCAAGATCGTCGTAAGGGGGCAGACCGTGAATGGAATGAATGATGTTGTTGATCGTGCGGAAGTTGTTATCGAACGACTGCACGAGAGATTTGGCCGCAAGCGCGTTGTTCTCGCTGACTTTCTCGAAAATGCCGGAAATCGAATTTTGATACACGAAATAAGAAGAGGCGAGCATGATGGCGATGACCGACAGCATAGACAGGAAAATTTGCAGTACGCCCAGATTTTTGAATAGCTTTCTCACCGCCGCTCATCCCTTTCCTTCATGGTGCGCATCTCCTTAGTTCGCCGAAAGCCCGTTTATCCCTTCTCCGATCCCAGCGTGACGCCTTTGGCAAAATATTTCTGCGCGAACGGATAGATCATCAGCACGGGAATCATCGACAGGACGATGGTCGCGTTCTTCAACGCTTGCGGCGCCAGAGCGGCCGCGTCCACCAGACTTGCCGTATTGCCCTCGCTGAAAATCAGCATTCCCCTCAGCACGACCTGCAGCGGATGCATCGTCTGATCGTTCAAATAAATCATCGGGATGAAGAAGCTGTTCCAGTGCCCGACGAAGTAAAACAAGCCAATGGACGCCAGGGCCGGCTTGGCCAAAGGAATGACGATGTTGAACAAAATCCGGTATTCCGACGCGCCGTCGATCAGCGCGGCCTCGCGAATCGCCTTGGACATGCTCTCGTAGAAGCTTTTCAGAATGATCAGCTCGAACGTCCAGATGGCGTTGGGCAGCACAAGCGCCCATACGGTGTCGAGCAAGCCCAGCTTCTGTACGATCAAGAAGTTCGGAATAATGCCCGGCTGCAGAAACATGGTAACGACAATGGCGAGCATCCACCACTTGCGCCCGAAAAACTGCGGCTGCGACAACGGATAGGCGGCAATCGCCGTAAACAGCAAATTAAGAAACGTGCCCAGAGAAGTATAATAGATCGTATTCAGATAAGCACGCGGAATTTTGTTGTCCGTCAGCACCTGCGCGTAAGCGCTCAGATTAAAACCTTTTGGCCACAGAAACACCTTTCCTTGCGTGACGCTCGCCGTATCGCTTAACGAAATAGCCGTAATATACAAGATGGGGTAGAGGGTAGCCACCGCTACCCCGATGAGAATCAGACCGTTCAGGATGCCGAACGGCGACCATTTGCGTTGTCCTACCATATGCCGTTGCCTCCAAGCCGTTTGCTCGCATAGTTCGCCGCCAGCAGCAGCGTCATTGCCACGACCGCCTCGAACATGCCCACGGCGGCGCCGAAGCTATAGTTGGACTCCAGAAGCCCTTTGCGATACACATATGTCGAGAACACGTCCGCCACCTCGTAGGTCATCGAATTATAGAGCAGCAGCACTTTCTCATAGCCGACGCGAATAACCGAGCCTGTCTTTAGAATCAGAATAATCAGCATTGTAGGCAGCAAGCCGGGCAGCGTAATGTGGCGAATCATCCGCATGCGGCTGGCTCCGTCCACCTTGGCCGCTTCGTACAGAGTCGGACTGATCCCCGAGATCGCCGCAAGGTAGACGATCGCCTCGTAGCCCGTCGTCGACCAGATTTCCGACATCACATAGATGGGGCGAAACCAGTCCGGATCGATCAGAAAATATTTTGCCTGAAAACCAAATGCTTGAATGACCCGGTTAATCAAACCGTTGTTCGGCGAGAGGAAATCGATGATCATGCTGCTGATGATGACGACCGACAAAAAGGTAGGCAAATAGCTGGCCGTCTGGATCGTGCGCTTAAACCACGACAGACGAACTTCGTTCAACATGACCGCGAGCAGAATCGGAAACGGAAACGCGCAGATCGTCGTCAGCAGTCCGAGCAGCAGCGTATTGCGAAACAGGACGAAGAAATCCGGGCTGGCAAAGAAGCGTTCGAAATGCTTGAAGCCGACCCATGGACTGTCCAGTATTCCCGTAAAAACGTTGTAGTCTTTAAAAGCGATAATTAAGCCGTACAACGGGCCGTATCTAAACATCGCGTAAAAAATGAGACAAGGGATAAAAAGCACGAACAATTGTTTATCCCTTGCAAGATGTTTGGCCGTCGCGGACATTCGCGCTCGGAACGTACGGGCGTCCGGCTGGCGAATCTGACGAACGGCCTCCGCGTTAGTATTCCGCACGGGCGGATTCCTCCTGTCTTCGATTGCGGCGCCCGGACGTCTCTGCATCCGGGCGCCGCAACGGAACTCTGATGCGCTCTCCGGTTCCGGCGGTTACTTGGCGGCGTCGAAGCGCTTCTGCGCTTCGTTAAAGATATCGATCAGCTTCGTCGTACCCAGCTTGACCGCGTTGTTTTTCCAGTCCTCCCACTGGCTCTCGCCGTGGGACTTGTCAAGAATGTAGCGCGCGTTGAATTCCTGAGCCGACTTCTCCAGCGACACTTGAATTTCGGCGATGGCCGCAATCTCGTCGTCGGTGAAATTCAGCACCGGATCAAGCGGCTCGAAGCGATTGTCCTTGATAATCTTGTCCTGCGCCTCCTGCTCTCTCTCGGTCAGGTTGTAATAGACGCTGCGATGGTCCGGCGCCAGATACATCCCTTCCAGCCAGAGGCCGTAGCGCTCATCCAGCACTTTAATATCGACGTTCGGCACATCGGCGAGCTCGGGATAAACCGGCTTGCCGTTCGCGTCGAAGTTAAACGTCTCTCCTTCTACGCCCAACGTCACCAGCGCGGCACCGGACGGACTGGTCAAGTAATCGAGCAGCTTCAGCGCGACTTCCTTTTTAGGACCGTTAGCCACGGTGATGCTTAGACTCATATCGGTTTCCGGCAAAGTCAGCGTACGGCCCGTCGGTCCGATCGGCAGTCCGTAGCGAAGATCGTAATCGGGATTCTGCGCGCCGACCTGATTGCGGAACAACTCCATTCGGCCAATCCAGTCGTAGGTGACGAAGGATTTGTCCGACGTCATTTTTGAGGTCCAGGAGTCCGGCGTATCCGTCAGAAACTCGGGATCAAGCAGATTTTCGTTATAAAGCTTCTTCAGGAAATCGAGCATCTCTTTGTGCTCGGGTTGGATGGCCGCATACTTCCACTCTTTCGCATTCTCGTCGTAGTATGCCGGGTAGTTAGTGCCTCCGACGCCCCAGCCGTAAGCCAGGCTTTTGAAAATATATTCCTTGTTTTTGGATGCGAAAGGATAGGAATCGGGATAAACTTCCTTCAATTTCTTAAGAGCTTGGTAGAAGCTCTCGGTATCGGTCCATTCCGGGATGCCGTTCTTCTCGAAAACGTCCTTGCGGAACATCATCCCGTGGTTGACGGCCCGGTTCATCTTGTAGATCGGCCAGGAGTACAGCTTGCCGCTCTCGTCGCCGTACGATTTCACGATCCACGGATTCTCGTCGATGTACAATCGTTTGAAGTTCGGCAGCATATCCGCATAGTCGTTGATCGCCACTACGGCCTTCTGCTGGCCGAGCTTCTTTAACTCCGCCGGGTTAAGCCCGTGGAAAATGTCCGGGAGCTTGCCGGAGGCGATCGTCACTCTCAGCTTATCCGGATACGTTGTCGGCGAGACCGTGATCAGATTGACCTTAATGCCCGTGCGCTTCTCGATCTCCGTGGCAATCAGCTTGTCGTTGGCCGGAAACTCGCTTACAAGCATCCAGTCGATCGTAGTCGGCTTATCGACGAGCGGCAGCGTCAAGCCTCCGGTGTCCCCGTAATCGTTCGTCGACGGCGCGGATGACGCTTCGGGCGATCCGCTCGCTTTCGTGGAAGCGGGGGCCGATTGACTCGGTCCGGCTCCCTTGTTATTGCCCGCATCATTGCCCGAGCAACCGGCTAACGCGGTTAGCGTCAACGAGAGCGCAAGCACGAGACCCCATAGCTTTCTTGTCATTTGTTTTTCCTCCCCAGAATTTGATGTGGCGTAGTTTGGTCTGGCATCTCAAATGCTAGGGCCTAATCTCCGTTTTCGTAAATAAAGCGTTTTCACAAAATGCGAAATTTCAAAGCCTTCATTGTCGTAGAAAATAAGAGAACCTTTATTTATCAAGGCTTCAAGCCGTGTGGAAAATGATAAAGCAGTGGAAAATAATCATGTATTCCATTATAACACCGCTTTCATGAATAGCGAGAGCAGCTTCTTTCCATTGCTCCGAGCATCAGGCAGCTCTATATCTCAAATCGCTCGCGAAGGCAAATTCGGATAAGCGAATAGTCGAATTCCCGCCTTGTTTTCCGACGTCGTTCGCCGGACAATGAACGCATACCCAACAACATGCGGAGGGATTACGAATGAGTAAAATCAAAGCGGCCATTATCGGCTGCGGCGCAATCGCCAGCAATGCGCATATTAAAGCTTATATGAACAACGCCGACGCAGAAATCAAATATTTCTGCGACATCGACCTCGCCAGAGCCGAGCAAGCGGTGCTCGCCAACGGCTGCGGAACGGCCATCTCCGATTATCGGATCATTCTGGAAGATCCCGAGGTAGAGGCGGTATCCGTATGCACCCCGAACCATCTGCACGCCCCGATCTCCATCGCCTGCTTGCAGGCGGGGAAGCATGTGCTGTGCGAGAAGCCGGCCGCGCGCACCTACGAGGAAGCGCTGACGATGCAGCAGGCGCAGCACAAAGCGGGCACAACGCTGAATATCGGCGTCGTCAATCGTTTTAATGCCAACGTCAATGCGATCAAGCGGATGATCGAAGCCGGCGAGCTCGGCGAATTGTACCATGTCTATGTCAGCTTCCGTTCCCATCGCTCGATTCCCGGACTCGGCGGCGCCTTTACGACGAAGGCGGTAGCCGGCGGCGGCGCGCTGATCGACTGGGGCGTGCATTTTCTCGATATCGTGATGTACTGCGCAGGCGATCCCCGTCCGGTAACCGTGTCCGGACAGGCTTACAGCAAGCTGGGAAGCGATATTACAGGCTATGCTTACACCAATATGTGGGCGGGGCCGCCGAATCCGTCCGGCACCTATGACGTGGACGACTTCGTTACCGGCCTGATCCGCACGGAAGGACCGACGATTTCGCTTAACGGCGCATGGGCCCAGAACATCGGCGTCGAAGAAATGTTCATCGATTTTCTCGGCGACAAGGCAGGCATCCGGCTTCAATACGGCCAAGACTTTATCGTATACGGCACGAAGGACGGAGCGCTGTCCGAGACGAAGCTTAAGCTCAAGCAGGAGGATATGTTCCAGAACGAGATCGACGCCTTCCTGCGCTGTGTACGCACCGGAGAGAAGCTGGCTTCTCATATCGATACCGTCATTCTCTCGTCCCAGATTATTCAGGCAATTTACGACTCTTCGGAGCAACGCGGCGAAATCGCGCTGCAGGCGGAAGGCGGTCGAATCGAAGGATGATCAAAATCGGCTTTATCGATTATTTCCTGGACGAATGGCATGCGAATCAGTACCCGACATGGATCGAGCAAGCGTCGGGAGGAACGATGAAGGTCGCATACGCTTATGGCCTGAGGGATAAGGATGGCGGACTGACCAATGACGCCTGGTGCGAGAAAATGGGCATCGAACGGCTTGCGTCCATCGAAGCCGTCGTCGAGCGGAGCGACTGTCTCATTGTGCTGTCCCCGGACAACCCGGAGTTTCACGAAGCGTTAGCGGAACTGCCCGCTATGTCCGGCAAGCCCGTATATGTAGACAAGACGTTCGCGCCCGACCGGGCCGCGGCAATGCGCATCTTCCGGAAAGCCGAGCAGCACGGAACGCCGCTCTTCTCGTCATCCGCTCTGCGCTTCGCCCCGGAATATGCCGAAGCCGCCGGTCGCCCGATCGATGCGATCTGCAGCGTTGGACCGGGCCGCTTCTCCAACTATGCCGTTCATCAGATCGAACCGGTCGTCGCCCTCATGGGCCCCGAAGCCGAGCGGGTCATGTTCATCGGCACGGAGGCGGCCCCGGCGCTGCTGATCGGCTTCTCCGGCGGCAGACAGGCTTCAATCCATTTGCTGCAGGATAGCCCGTTTCGCCTCACCGTTCAGCATAGCGCGGGTTCGTCCGTCAGCGCGACTGCGGAAGCGGATTTCTTTGCCGGATTCATCGCGAGTCTGGTACAATTTTTCCGTACGGGGGAAACGCCGGTTAACTCGGCGGAGACGATCGCCGTCGTCTCGATTATCGAAGTCGGCCTGCTGGCCGCTCGCGAGCCTTATCGCTGGTTCGACCTCCCCCGCTAACTTCACACGGATCGAGGCGCTGGGGATGGAGAACGAAAATCGGGATGCAGGCTGTCTGTTTCACTTCGATAATGTGTTCGAGCCGGAAATGGCGGTATACGGCGGCATCGAGCTGTATCAGATCGGGGAAATCAGCTGCCAGGGCGGCTACGAGATTGCGCCTCATAACCAAATGTGTCTCGAATTAAGCTGCATCGTGTCCGGCAAAGGGTATTTTCGCATCGACGATACTCTGATTCCCGTCGCGGAAGGCGATATCTTCTTAAACGCCGTCGGACACGTGCATGCAATCTCGGCAGATCCTGCCAGCATGCTTCGTTACGTCTACATGGGATTCCGTTTCAACGAGAAGGCCGACGCCATCTTCTCCGAGATCGGGACCTATTTTCAATCCGCGCCCTACCGTCATGCCCGCGATCCCTACAATCTGCTCATCCCCTTCAAGCGTAATATCGACGAGTTTTATTCCGCCCGTCCCGGCTCCCACACGATGATTCGCGGCTATCTGGAGCAAATTCTCGTGCTGGCGTACCGCACGTTTACCGAGACGGGCGAGCTCTCTCCCTATGCGCCGAACATAACGGCTCCCTCGGTCGGCCACACGGTCTACCGCGTCATCCGTTATGTCGAGAATCGCCTGTTCGAGTTGACCAGCATCAAGGAAATCTCCGAGGAGCTCAATTACAGCTATACTTATTTGTCCCGAACGTTTAAGCAGAAGACGGGCATGACGCTGCAGCGCTACATCAATCAGAAGAAGATCGAGAAAGCGCTGGAGCTGCTGCGTTACGGCGACCTGACCGTCAAGGAGACCGGGGAACGCCTGAATTACGAAACGCCGCAATCCTTCAACAAAGCGTTCGTTCGGGTGATGGGCTATCCTCCGTCGCATTACGTCGCCAAGCTGCGTTCCGGTTCAAGCGGGGGATGAAAGATGCCCCTGAGCGGGTTTTCAGACACGTCCTAGCTTCGCATAGCGATGGTGTTGCCCGATGCGTATCTGCGCAGGCCTTGACGGAAGAGCAGTGCGGCTGCTACCGTCAAACCGCAGGCCATTCCGACCGCTCCTGCGGCGAATAGCGGTTCGAAATCGCGCAGCAGGCCGATCGGCATATAGCTGATAAAACCGGCCGGCACAAGCGAGAACAGCGCAAGCCTCACGACGCCGCGAAAAATATCGGACGGATACGTCGTCAGGGCAATAAAGCTTTGGAATAGCTGCTGCGTCATCCCTTCCGCATGGCCGATCCAGAAGGCGGAGCAGCCGGCGAGCACCATCACCGCGATAAACAGCGCTCCGCTGATCAGAAGGGCCAGCCCGAAGAGCAGCAGGCCGCGCAGCGACGTATCCCCAACCATCAGGAAGACGGCGACCCCGAATAGCAAATCTCCCGCCGCCGTCACCGAACAGCGGCTGACAAGCACGCTGAGCAGTACCGGCCGCGGCTGCGACAGCTGCACGTCCAGTTGGCCCGTCGCCACGATGCCCGCTATTCGGCTGAAGTTCCCGAACAGCATCGCGGCCCAGCCGAAGCCTCCCGTACTGACCGCCCACAGCATCATAACGTCGTGCAGCTCCCAGCCTTGCACGATGGGAAACCGATTGAAAAACAGTCCCCAGAAAAACAGCCAGATCGTATTGTTCACGAACATCATCCCCGCCAAGAGCAGGAAGCTGAGCCGATATTCCATAGCCGAGGCCAGATTCAGCTTCCAGCACGTCCAGACGAAGCGGATGTTCGCCAGCGCTTTACCCCCCATTGACATGAAGCTTCGTCACCCCTCTCCGATACATTCGGCTCACCGCCAACGAAAGCAATAAGATCCAGCCGATTTGAATGGCAAGCTGTCGGCCAAGCAGCGCCGCATCGAAGTGCACGGCCATTTTCGCCGGATAATACAGCGCCGCCTGGAACGGCAGCCAAACGCAAATCCGCTGCAGCCATTCCGGCATCAGATCGATCGGCAGCAGCATGCCGCCGATCGTAAATTGCAGCTTCTGCAGGACGAAATACAAGCCGCTCGTCTCCTCCACCCAGAAGGCGCACAATCCGACCAGCATCAGCAGCAGGAACGTAACCGTCAGCGCTCCGACGCTGAGCGCCAACAGTCCGAGCCAGCCTAGGCCGAATGCCGGCGGGCCAACGAACGGCCAGGCGATGGCGCTGCCGACAAGCAGATGTACGGCGAATCGGGTCAGCGCTTCGGACGCGAACACCGAGAAGTGATAGCCGACATACGATTGCGGCCGAATAAGCCGGATGGCGACGTCGCCGTTCTTCACCTCTTCCTCGATGCGGGAGCATAGCGGCGGAGCCGCCATCGTCAGCGCTTCGGTGAAGACGAGGTACCAGACGATCTGCTTCAGCGTGAAGCCGGAGATGACGAGCTCGTAATCGCCGCCATAGGCCGCCGACCAAAGCTGGATGAAGACGAACAGGATAAACAGCAGGAAGAAGCCGCGCATCGCAAAATCGGTCTTGTAAGCAAGCTGATGACGAAAGGCGATGCGGCCGACCGCGGCCGCTTTGCGCCCTGCCGCCGCCCAGCGGCTGCCGCTCTCTTCGATCATCGCTCCGCCCCCTCTCTCATCCCGTAAATATGCTTGATGATCTCCTCGAGCGGAGGGTCCTCGACGTTCACATCCGTAAAGCCGACGCGCCCGAGCAATTGCCCCAGCACGCGCTCGATCGTCGTCAGCTTCAGATCGACGGCTAAGCGACAGCTCCCCCCGCGGCTCTCCCAGCAGGCGCCTTCAATATCCGGCAGCGCCGCCGCATCGAAGCTTTCTGCCAGCTTCAGCGTGACGAGCTTGCGGCTGAGCACCTCCCGCTTCATCCGTTCCACCGGCTCGTCGATCAATACGCCCCCGTGATGGATAACGACGGCCCGCGAGCAGAGCGACTCGACGTCTCCGGCATCGTGCGAGGTCAGAAATACGGTGGTGCCCTCCTCGCGGTTCCGCTCGCGAATCAGCTCCCGGATACGCTGCTTCACGACGGCGTCCAGCCCGATCGTCGGTTCGTCCATGAACAGCAGCTGCGGCCGGTGCAGGAACGAGGCGGCGATCTCGCAGCGCATGCGTTCTCCGAGGGACAGCTTGCGTACCGGCGTCTGCAAATAAGCGCCGAGCTCGAAGCGCTCGATCAGGTCGTCCCTGCGCTGCCCGTAATCGCTGCGCTTCAACTCGTAGATGCGGCCGATCAGCTCGAACGTATCGATCGGCGGCAGGTGATACCAGAGCTGCGACTTCTGCCCGAACACGGTGCCGATCCGGAAGGCGAGCCGTTCGCGCTCCTTCCAGGGCGTTAAGCCGAGCACCTCCGCCTCCCCGTAAGATGGATGCAAAATACCGGTCAGCATCTTGATCGTCGTCGATTTGCCCGCTCCGTTCGGGCCGAGGAAAGCGACCGTCTCCCCCTGCCTTACGTCCAGATCGATGCCCCGTACCGCTTCCTTCGTCTCCCACGTCGGCTTCCAGAGCGCCCGGAAGCTTCCGGACAGCCCGGCCGCTTTTCTTTTTACGCGAAACGTTTTGCCCAGCTTTCTCGTTTGCAACGCCAGCATCGCAATCCCCTTCTCCCCTCTGCTTCGGTAAAGCAAAAAAGACCTTTGGCAAGTCCCGCCGCAATGCAGCGGAACTTGCCCAAGGTCTTTTATCCCTTGCGGTGTAATGCGGCGCGAGCCGCAACCGGCTTCGCTCGGTTCGGCGAGTTCGGCGCTGTTGCGCGCCAGACTCCCGGCTCCCTAGAAGCCCTTCCGTTTGATGTTAGATTGTACCTTGACTCGCAGAGAATGGCAAGACATTTTTATCTCCCATTTTCATCTCCTGTTTGTTCCTCTTCGAAGACCCATCGAGGGACCGTCATTCCCTCATGAATACGCGTTCCCGCCGTCGACAAGCGACGCGGCCGTGTCGTAATCGATCGCGAGGTCTGCCGCGGACAAGCTGTCCAGCAGATGCTCCTCTTTCTTGCAGCCGACGATCGGGAATACCGGGAACGGATGGGCCAGCAAATAAGCGAGCGCGACCTGCGTCGAGGTAGAGCCGAGTTCGCGGGCCAGCCGCTCGGTCCGTTCCAGACGGGCGAAGTTCGTCTCGTTATAGTAAGAGCGGCCGACTCCGCTGCCGGACAATTCCGCCGCCGTCTCCCGGCGATGCTTACCGCTAAAAAAACCGTTCGCCTGCGAGCTGTACGGAACGGCCGCGATTCCGGTGCGGCGATGCCATTCGACGAACTCCGCGTCGGTGACGACCTGCGTCGGGTCCGGGATCGAGCCCGGATTGATCTCGGCCAGATTCCACAGATTTTGCACGGCAACGAAGCCGGTATAGCCTTTGCCGACAGCGTATTCGTTGGCCTGCTCGACGCGCGCGATCGTCCAGTTCGAGCAGCCGTAATAACGGATTTTGCCTTCGCGGACGAACCGCTCCAACGTCTCTACGATCGTCTCTACCGGAACGGTAGGATCGTCCCTGTGCAAATAGTATAGATCGATATGATCGGTGCCCAATCGGCGCAGACTGCCTTCCAGATCGGCGGTCATATCCGCAGGAGTGATTCTGGGGACCGTCATCGTCTCCAACCGCGGATGTCCGCCTTTCGTGGCGACGATCAGGTCGTTTCGGTTACCGCGCGACTTCATCCATTTTCCGAGAAACCTTTCGCTGCTGCTAGGCTCGATAGGCAGCCAGTTGGCGTACACTTCGGCCGTATCCAGAAAGTTGCCTCCGCGATCGGTATACAGATTCAGCAGCTCCTCCGATTCCTTCTCCGGAACGGAAGCTCCAAGATCGGCGGTTCCCAGGCTGATGACGGATGCGACGAGATCGGTGCGAGTGATCGTCTTCATTTTCATTGGCGGCAAGCTCCTTCCAATTCATACGGATTGTATAGAAGTTGAACCAATGAAGAGGAAGCCCATTGCACTCCAAAAGGGATGGTTTTGCCGACTTCACACAGGTTGTTTTGGGCTGCTTAGATCGACAATATCTTTAGAGGTAAGCAGCCCAAAGCCAAAACACGCGGCAAAACCATTCCCTTTCTCCATTCCACTGGGTCATCTCTTCGAGGTATCTTTGGTTCAACTTATATATTATCGTTTCTATGATTATATCATTCTCGCCTCTCCCGTCGCCGACAAAATAGAATATCCGATCCTCTCGCGAAAACGCGCAAAACGGGATCGCCCCGAGCCCCGAATCATCATCGATCCGAGCCCTTGCGGACAATCCCGTTGGCATCGAATGGAGCTGCGCTTAATGCAGGTCCGGAAGCATCGGACGGTTCGCCTCCAGCAATTCGTCGACGAGCGCCTTGATCCGGTCGATCGGCAGCTCGGCGGACGTGTGCGGATCGAGCAGCGCGGCATGGTAGACATGCTCCTTTTTGCCCGTCAGCACCGCCTCTACCGCCAGCAGCTGCATATTGACGTTGGTCCGGTTCAAAGCGGCAAGCTGCGGCGGAAGCGCACCGAAGCCAGTCGGCGTAATTCCGTTGGCGTCCACGAGACAAGGCACCTCGACGCAAGCCTCTTCCGGCAGGTTGGAGATGAGGCCGCCGGTGTTGAGCACGTTGCCGGCAATCGAGAAAGGCACGTTCGTCTCCATCGCTTCCATGATGTAAGAAGCGTATTCGTCCTTGACGACGTTAAGCAGACGAAAGGGGCTGTTCCATAAGCAGAGTTGCTTGAGAAAATCGATCTATAAAGTAAGGGGAATGTGCCTCCTATAGATGCCTCATACACTCCCGAAATCACCTTATCACGGGTTTCCCCATCAGATTTCGGGAGTGTATAGCACCGGAAGGAGGCACATCCCCCTTGCACCTTTATCATCGATGATCTTTCACAGCAACTTGGTTAGCTTATGGGGCAGCCCCCGTCATGATTGATTGTGACCGCTCAGTCCTTCCGGCCTGCGGCTCCGCCGACGGGATTCGCCAGCAGCTGCAGCAGTGAAACCGGAAGTTCGTCCGGGGCGAACGTTTCCGCTCTCCCGGCCAAGTCGTCTTCGTCCGGCTCGCGGTCGATCTGGACGGACTGATAGATTTTATACAATAATCCCATTACTTGCTCCTCCTTTATCGTTAAAGTTCGTTGTCAGGATCGGGCAGCTCCGCTTGCGGCAAGCTTGACGAACTCGCTTCCGAACCGTCTGCACGTTTCCGCCTCCTCCGTCGAAGGAGACAATTCCACTTTCAGTCCGGGCAGCACAACGTCCGCCCCCGTCTCCCTCAGTTTGTTGATCAACAGGTCCACCGCTGCGCCGTATTCCGGGTAGCAGGAATCGCAAGATCCGAAAACCGCCGCTTTGCGTCCCGTCAACCGGATGTCGTCCATCTCCTCGTAAAAATCCAGAAACTCGTCGGGCAGCTCTCCGTCTCCCCACGTATACGCTCCGAGCAGAACGGCGTCGTACCTCTCCAACTCGGAGGCATTGGCATCCATCACCGATTTGACGACGACTTCGCCGCCCTCCGAACGGATGCCTGCAGCGATCGCATCGGCCATCTCCTCCGTGTTGCCCGTCATGCTCGCGTAGATCAGAACGATGTCCGCCAAAGCCGCAGTCTCCTCTCTTGCCGTCCGCCGCCTCCAAAGCAGCATCACGTTATAGGTGTCTATAGTATTCCGAAAGGAATGGGTGCCTTTGGTGCAATGCGTATCCTCAAGTCCGGCTATCTCGGTAATATCATAAATGATAATGATTATCATTGTCAATATTGATTGATGAGCTTTTTGCACAGTGCATGGCTAAATTTCGCAGCGTTAGGATGAGATGAGCAAAGCTGGCGGAGTGACTTGCCGATAATGTGCAGGCATCCCCGATACCTCATGGTAAACAAGGCGGGTTTCCCGCTTTAATTTCAGCTATCGGGCAGATTCGGCGGGATTAAAGCGGAGTACCCGCTTTATTTTTCGGAAAATCGGCTTTTCTCGAATTTAAGCTGGAAAATCCACTCTATCTTTTTCAAAATGGCTCATTTCGCAAATTTAAGATCGATTTTCCGCTTTAGCGTATTGACGTCCAACTGGCTCTTCCCAACGGAAATAGTCGATCTCCCCCATCGCAATTCGACTCTTCCTTGGGGCGTTTCTTTCTTCGAGCGCTTAGATTGGATTTTCGAATCAGGAGTTGTCGACGTGAAACGCAATCGGCACAATAAAGTCTGCTTTGCAAAGCTCCCCTTAATCATCTATAATGCGAAATAAATGATAATCATTCTCATTTAAGGAGAAAAGAATATGAGCCTCTTGAAACACGCGGACAGCGATGCGGCGGCGGATTCAGTACGGAGCTCTCTTGAGAAAATTCGCGAATACGTGGCTGAACATTACGACGAGCCGTTAACGCTGGAACAGCTGGCCGGCATGACGTCGCTCAGTCCCAAATATTTCGGAGAGCTGTTCAAAAAACAGTTCGGCCAAAGCGTAACCGACTATGTAACGGAAGTTCGAATCAGTCAGGCCAAACGCTATTTACGCGACACGGACGGACTGCTGCGCGACATCGCGCGCAAAGTCGGCTACGCCGACGAGTTTTATTTCAGCCGCAAATTCAAAAAGGAAGTAGGGGTACCCCCTTCCGCCTACACGCGTAGCGCAACAAGACGGATCGCCGCCCTGTCCCCGTCTTCCGTCGGATACTTGCTTGCGCTCGGAATAGTTCCGGTCGCCGCCCCGATTGATGCCAAATGGACTCCCTATTACTATCACACCTACTATTCCCGTATTTCGATTCATCTGAAGCAAGGGGAAATTGATGCGACGGACGCCGACAACGCACTGTTGAGAGGCCGGCCCGACGCCGTGATCGGCTATGAACAGCCGAGAAGCCCGCGCCTGCTGGCGGCTCTTGAACGGCGCTCCCTCCCGTTGTTCGTACCGGATCGTCAGCTCGGCTGGGAGGTCCAGCTTCGTCAGATCGCCGAGTTTCTGGACGCCCAAGGACGCTGCGAGGCCTGGATAACCGCTTACCGTCGCAAAGCCGAGCAAGCGCGCGAGCTCATCGGTCAGGCGGTCGGCCGCGATACGTTCGTCGTCCTGCGTTTATGCGGGAACAACTTTTATCTCTACTGCAATCGGGGGATTCGCGATGTCGTCTACCACGACCTGCAGCTCCGCGCCGCTTGCCTGAAAGCCGATGTGTACAATGAAAAAATCAGTCTCCGGCAGCTTAAAAGCCTTAATCCCGACCGCATTTTGCTGCTGATCTGTCCGGACCACGAGACGCGAACGGCCTGGCTGGCCCTTCAACATTCGGCGGAATGGCGCACTCTTGCCGCTGTGAGCGGCGGCCGGGTTTATTCGATACCATCCGATCCCTGGTTCGAGTTTTCCGCCTTCTCGATTAACCGCATGCTGAATGAAATGATGATGATGTTTACCGGAAAATGTCCAAACGACGATCTGGAATACGTCCATGGAGACGGAAGACGCTCTGAATTATAATCATTTAGCGAGAATGATTATCACTTAGAGGGGGATTTCCGTGTTTTCCAGTTATCGCAATTTGTCTGCCCGGCTCGGGAGAATCGGCCTGCTTTCCACGCTTGGCGCGTTGCTCGTCGCCGGCTTGCTGACCGCCTGCAGCTCCAGCAACAGCTCCGAACCTGCAGGCTCATCCGTCGCCGCTTCCTCCCCGGAGGTAACCGCATCCTCGTCGTCCGAAAGCGTCCCTTCCCCAGCGGCGGAGCCTTCAGCCGCACCTGCATATCCCCAAACCTCCCAGGACGAATTAGGACACGAGGTGAAGCTGCCTGCCGTTCCCGTAAAGATTTTCGCTCCCGGCATGGAAGATTCGCTGCTCGTGCTAGGCGTCAAGCCGACAGCCCAATGGGCCAACGGAGACATCGTGCCCGTATACCTGCAGGAACAGCTCGGAGACGTAGCTAAGGCGGATTTCTCCGCAGGGCTGCCTACTCCCGAGATCGTCGCCTCGTACAAACCGGACCTTATCGTGCTGGGCAACTCGTATTATGCGGATAACGGCGTATACGAGCAGTACGCGAAAATTGCGCCGACCTATGCGTTTAAGCAATCCTCCTCCGATCTTAACGGCTCCCTGCGCAAGCTCGGCGAGCTATTAGGCAAGTCGCAGGAGGCCGAGCAAGCTCTGAGCGATTATCAGCGCAAGGTTGAGGAAGCGCGAATCAAGCTGGCTCCGGCGGCGGAAGGAAAAAAAGCCGTAATCATCCGCATGAACGATAGAGGCATCTTCCTGATGGGCGGAGATTATTACGGCGGTTACGTGTTGGCCCAGGATTTGGGCTTTGGCAAGATTAAGTTCGTCGAGAAGGAGAGCAGCGCGGATTTGTCGCTGGAGATGCTGCCGGAGCTGGATGCGGACTATATTTTCATCGCCAACCATGCCGGTACGGGCGACGCGTTCCTGAAGGAGCTGGAGAGCAGTCCGCTATGGAGGAACCTTCCTGCGGTTAAGGAAGATCGAGTATTCAAGATCGCAAATGACGCATGGCTGAACGGCGGCCTGATCGCGGGCGGCAACGTCATCGATGAAGTCGTCGAGTTGCTGGCGCCATGAGCGAAGTGAAGCGCTCCGCGTTGAGCGTCAATTATTGCGAAGAGCATCCACTGTTGGCGCAAAGAAACGGACGGGAATACCGCATTCTAATCGCTATGCCGACGGAGCCTCCTCCGCCTGGCGGCTACCCGGTCCTCTATGCACTCGATGGGGACGCTACCTTCCTGACAATGGCGGAGGCGACGCGGCTGCAGACGCGCAAGCCTCACGGCTTCGATCCCGCCGTCGTCGTCGGCATCGGTTATCCGTCCGGCGAGCCCTTCGACATGAGCCGGCGCTGCTACGATTTCACGATGCCCGCCGAGGAAGGCACGCTGCCGGAAAGACCGGACGGGAGACCGTGGCCGGAGTACGGAGGGGCCGACTTGTTCCTGGACTTTCTGGAACATGATCTGCTGCCGTTCATAGCCGGACTCTTCCCGGTCGATCCGTCCAAGCGGACGCTGTTCGGCCACTCGCTCGGCGGCCTGTTCGTGCTGCATGCCTTGTTCTCGCAGCCTTCGCTGTTCTCTCGCTACGCAGCGGGAAGCCCGTCGATCTGGTGGGGCAACGGCGCGATTCTGGAACAATTCGACGCCTTCGTCCTCCGCTTCGACGGCCGGCTTCCGTCCGTTCGCCTGCTGTTCACCCTCGGGGCCGAAGAACTGAGCGACATGGTCGAAGACGCGGAGAAGCTGTTCGCCAAGCTTCAGCCGTTCAAGGACGACAACGGCGGTTTCCGTCCGGAGTTCGTCAAATTTCCCGAGGAGGAGCACGTCAGCGTGCTTCCTGCAGCGATTAGCCGTGTCATTAAGTTCGGCCTGAGTTGAGTGTCGGGGATAGTTGAAGAGGCAGCCGGATCGGTTGCGGAATCATTTGTTAGCAAAATCGGACATTCGTTTAAGAGGGGTTGTCCCGTAAGCAAAGTTTCTTGAGATGCTCGATATATAAGTAAGATGTATATACCTCCCGGAGACTGCCTCATACGCTCCTGAAATTACCGTACAACGGGTTTACCCATTCAGGTTTCAGGGGTGTATAGCATCGGAGGGAGGTATATACATCTTGCACCTTTATTATCGATTATCTTTCAGAGCAACTTGACCTGCTTACGGGACAACCCCTTTCGCTTAACGAGAGAGACGTCAGATCAGGGCGATCGCCAGCAGCGTAAACAACGACAACGTCAAAATGTCAGCCCCGTAGCCCGGACCGAATCCGGGGCCGAACCAGCCCGAGATTTGCGCTTTTCCCGAGATTCGCGCGCCCCCGGAAGTTCTTAAATAAACGTTCTCGCTATCCACGTTCACGATCACGCCTTCATAACACCCGCAGCGCGTGTGTACTCTGACTCTGCAGTTGATATGACGTCGGCATAAGTGATACATTTCCTCCATCCTTCGCAGCCTCCTAGTTAAATGTTCTGACTCCCCTACAGCGTATGAGAGACATTCAACAGAAGATTGGACAGTTGGAGGAAGGTGCGCATGCCCAGGGCGGCGGAATGTTGGTGCAATAAAACACGTAGAGACGGACGGTTCGCGTTATCTCATGTAGAGACTCCGCGAACCGTCCGCGTGCTTCTGCTTAACGGGTCAATATTCGAAATGCGTGCGCGATCGGCGCTTCGCCAATCGCCCAGCCGTCAGCCTCGGACAAATGAACCTTGATTCCTTCGCCGCAACGTTCGAACTCCAGCCGCCGCTTCGAGCCCAACTCCTCTACGGCAACGACCTCCCGCGCATACGGGATAACCAGCTCAGCCGTTACCGGCGCTTGCTCATCCGGGTACAGTCTGAAGGCATAGACATTGTCCGCCTTGCTCGTAAACGCCCACTCGCCCGTGAAGTACGGATCGCAAATTCGCGTACCGTAAATACCTTCGCCATACTGCTCCAGCCATGCGCCAAGCTCCTTGATCCGTTTGACCGCGCCTTCCGGCAGGCGGCCGTCAGGCTGAGGGCCGACGTTCAGAGCCAGGTTGCCGCCCTTGGAGACGATCTCCAGCAGCATATGGACAAGACGGCGGGTCGACTTGTATTCGTCCTCGTAACGGAACGAGAAAGATGTCCCAAGCGTAATGCAGCTCTCCCACGGAATGTTCATCGGACGATCCGGAATCGCCTGCTCCGGCGTGACGATATTCTCGTACGGACCGCCAACGGTGCGATCTGCGGCCAGCAGCCACGGCTGCGTCTGGCGGGCGCGCTCTACGAATTCGCCCAGCCGGATATCCTGACTCACCCGTCCGCCGGAGCGTAACCAGCCGGCGTCCAGCCACAGCACGTCGATCCTGCCGTATCGCGTCAGCAGCTCGTTCATCTGCTTGTGGGTGAATTGTACGAACTGCTCCCACAGCCAAGGATATTCGACCGGGTCGTAGGACGGACCGCGCCACGTCGTCTGCCCGCGGGCCATGCCTGGAGCCCAGTAGTAAGGCGTGTGCCAGTCGGCCTTCGAGAAGTAGGCGGCAACCGCCAAGCCTTCGCTGCGGAAAGCGTCGAACAGCTCGCGGCAAATATCCGCATGCTTGTGTGCGTGGAAAGGACAGTCCGGCCCTGTGACGCGGTAATCCGTCGTATGCGTATCCCACATGCAGAAGCCGTCGTGATGCTTCGTCGTGAACAGCAGGTACTTAAAGCCCGAATCCGCCGCCAGCTTCGCCCAAGCTTCGGGCTGAAGCCGAATCGGATTAAACGTCCGGTTAAGTCCGAAATATTCGCGCTTGAGGTTCTCGCCGTCCGTCTCCCAGTCGATGCCTTCGCGCGACCAATCCGCGTCCTCGTCGCTCAGCGCCCACGATTCGACCACGCCAAGCTGCGAATACGGTCCCCAATGCATCATCAAGCCGAGCTTCTGATCCTTGAACCATTCCAGCCGTTCGAGCAGCAGCGGGTCCTCCGGTTTCACCCACTCCTCTTCCTTGCTGAAATGATGCACCCCGGCCTCTACAATCTGCTCATCTTGCGCCATCTTTAGCTCCTAGCGAACGGCAATCGCGTTCTGATGAATTTGAATATATTTGTCGGTCTGCAAGCCGTCAAAGCCTTTGACGTAGCTGTCCCAATCTTTGTCGATGTCCTTGTTGCCCGTAATGAACTGCGCCATGTTGCTCTTGATGTAATCGCGAATCGTCGTTCTGAGCTGCGCCGCGATCTCCGTATCCTCAAGCGCGATGAACACGCTGCCCGGATACAGCTCGTCGGAGGCGTACGGCTCGTAATTTTGCGATTCCCGCTTCAGCCGAACCTCGTACGAGCCTTCTGCCAACGGATCTTGAGGCGCCATCCACGAATCGCGGTATTGGTACGTACGGAGGGAAGGGCCGATCTGCTCCCAGCCGTCGTTGTGCGTCGTCTTCTCCGCCGCCTTCGGAATCGTCGCATACTTCGCTTGTTTGCCGTCCATGCCAAGCTCGCCCGGCTCCGCCTTGCGCCAGTCCTTCCCCTCCGGTCCGCGCTCTTGAAGCACGATGGACTCTTCCGTGAACAGGAAGTCGACCAGTCGGATCGCGGCGATCTGCTGCTCCTTCGTCGCCTTGTTCGTCAGCGCGAATTGCGAGCGGCTGATCCCGGCAAAATTCAACGTTTGCTGCACGCCGTTCGGTCCTTTCAGCGGAGGCAGCGTCACGTAGTCTTTATGACGCGGGTGCTTGTCGTCCGGCGATACGGCGTAGCTGATCAGCGCGGTCGTAATCGCGCCCATAATATTGTCCGGCTCGCGGTTGCCGATCTGCTGGATGGCGTCGGCGTTCTGGGTAAAGGCCGCGGAGTCGATCAGTCCTTCCGAATACAGCTTGTTCAGATATTGCAGCCCTTGCTTCCATTCCTCTTTGTTGGCGGCCAGATCCACCTTGCCGTCTCTGACGAAGAGGAAGCTGCCGTTGTCCTTATCCACGTAATCGTCGGTAATAAACGAGTTCATCAGGAACGCGGCGATGTTGCCCGCCCACATCTCGTCGGAGCCGGTCAGCGGAATTTCGTCCTGCTTGCCGTTTTTGTTCGGATCGCGCTCCTTAAACGCCTTCAGGACTTCGTAGAACTCGTCCGTAGTCGTCGGCATCTGCAGGCCCAGCTCATCCAGCCACGCCTTGTTGATCCACAGCTTCATCGCATAGTTGCAGTGATAACATTCGTTGATCTGCGGAATCGCGTAGATGTTGCCGTCCGGCGCGGTAATCGATCCCTTCAAATAAGGAAGATCCTCGATCGCCTTCTTGATGTTCGGCGCGTACTGCTCGATCAGATCGTTCAGCGGCAGGAACACGCCCTGCTTGCCGTATTTCATCTGCTCGTCTTTCGTCAGGTTGCCGTGCAAAATCACTTCCGGATAGTCTCCGCTTGCCAGCATCAGCTGCTTCCGGTCGTTGAGCGCATTGTCCGGCACCAAATCCCATTCGATCTTTATGTTCGTTTTGTCCTCGACGTATTTCGTATACGTGTTCGTCTCCATATTTTCGATGCTGGGGTATTGCGGGGCGAACATCTTCAGCTTCATCTGCTGCGTCACGATCGGATAGGTGCCTACCGGCGTGAACAGCTCCCCTTGCGTCTCGGGCTGAGAGGATGAAGAAGCAGGCGCGCTTGCGCTGCCGGAAGGCGAGGCGGAATTGCCGGATTTACTGCTGCATGCGCTCAGGATAAGCGTACAGATCAATACGAATGTCATTGCATAAGCCGTGCGGCGATTACGTCCGTTCATAGAAATGACTCCTCCTTATAATCTGTTTATTATTGAATTACTCCTTACGAGACATACGGTATAACCGCAAGTCCGCTTGCGCTCGCAACCCTTCCTATCCGGCCTCACCTCCTTTAATGGCGCCGACTCGTTACCCCTTCAAGGAACCGATCATGACGCCTTTCACGAAGTATTTTTGCACGAACGGATAGATGATCAGCACCGGCAGACTGGCGACGACGATAAGCGAATATTTCAGCAAATCCTTCAAGCCCTGCTGCGCCAGCAAAATATCGACGTTCGATACCATCGAAGGATCGATCGTATTTAGAATGAGAATGTTGCGCAGCACGATCTGCAGCGGGAACAAGTCGGCCGATCTTAGGAAAATGAGCGCATCGAAGTAGGCGTTCCAATGACCGACGGCGTACATAAGCGACATAACGGCGATAATCGGCTTGGACAGCGGCAGCACGATCCGAAGGATAAACCGGATATCGTTGCACCCGTCCAGTTCCGCCGCTTCGGCCAGTTCATCCGGGATCGTCGTCTGGAAGAAGGTGCGGGCAACGATGACTTGGAATACCGCCAGCGCTCCGGGCAAAATCATCGCCCAGCGCGTATCGAGCAAATGCAGGTTTTTGACGAGCAAATAATAAGGAATCAGTCCGCCTTCAAAAATCATCGTCACGATCAACAGCACCATGATGACGTTGCGCCCGTAGAACGTTTTTCTGGCCAGCGGGTACGCGAGCATCACCGTCATGACGACGTTGACCGTCGTTCCGGCAACCGCGTAGATGACGGAATTGAAATATCCGGTGCCGATCTGCGGATTGCGGAACACGGCCGTATAGCCGTCCAGCGTAAAGTCGACCGGAAACAGCCATACCCGTCCGGATACGACAGCCTGCGGCGAGCTGAAGGAGGAGCTGACAATGTACATCAGCGGAAGCAAAATAATGACCAGCACGGCCGACAACAGCGTATAGATTCCGATGACGAACAGTCTATCTCCTTGCGATTCGCGAATGACCGATGCTCTAGCCATGTGTCTCCCTCCCCGTTACCATAGACTGTTGCTCGACAGCTTTCTCGCCAAGAAGTTGACGGATACGAGCAGAATTAAGTTAATGACCGAATTAAACAAGCCGATTGCCGTCGAGAAGCTGAAGCTGGAGCTGAGCAAGCCTACCTTGTACACATAGGTCGAAATAATTTCGGAGGTTTGCAGGTTCAGCGGATTTTGCATCAGATACACTTTCTCGAAGCCGAGCTTCATGACGTTGCCGAGATTCAGAATGAGCAGGATCGTCGATACGGGAATCAGGCTGGGAATGTCGATATTGATCATCTTCTGTATTCGCGAAGCCCCGTCCACCTTGGCCGATTCGTAGAGCTCGGGATTGACCCCGGCCAATGCCGCGATGTAGATGATCGCCCCGTAGCCGGTGTACTGCCATACATCGGACCAGACGTAGATCGATTTGAACAATCCCGGCATACCCATGAAGTTCGTGTTTTCAACGCCCAACGACTGAAAAAGCTTGCTGATGATCCCTACGTTCGGAGACAGCGTCAAAATGAGAATCGAGACCATAATGACGGTCGAAATGAAGTAAGGCGCATAGGTGATGAGCTGAACGCTTTTCTTGAAGAAGCCGTTGCGAACTTCATTCAGCGCCAAGGCGAGCAGGATCGGCGCAGGGAAGCCGACGACCAAGCCGTACAGGCTAATGCCGAGCGTATTCTTCATGTATTGCCAGAAATTCGGCGAGTCCAAAAATTGGTCGAAATACTTGAAGCCCGCCCATGGGCTGCCCCAGATGCCCTGAACGACGTTGTAGTCCTTAAACGCGATCAGTACGCCGGCCATTGGGATGTACTTAAAAATGATCAAATAAAGGATCGGCAAAACAATTACGGCGTACAGCTGCCAGTGGCGTTTGATCCTTTTGTACGCATGGCGCGTCGGCTTGCTCCCTCTTGTCGAAAGCTTGGAGGATGCGAGCGGCTGCTCTGTCAGACTTGTCATAGACCGGTGCTCCTTTCCAGTTGAATCTGCGGCTGCTTAGTGCCATTCTAGGGGGCCGACGACGCAAGCGGCAAGATACATTAATCGAAGGCCGAACGATTTTCGCCGCACCGAATAAACAAGGCAGCCCGGGCCGTCGCCCGGGCTGCCTTGCTGGCGTCTTGTCGGCGTTTTGTCCGCCAAACCGTTTTCTACCGCCATACGATTTTCGATTTTTACTCGGCCTTCCGCCTGCTAAGCTCTTCGCGGTATTCGCTCGGCGAGCTGCCCGCGACCCGGCGGAAAACGCGGCTGAACGAGATCGCGTTCAGATAGCCGACCCGGTCGGCAATCTCCTGCACCGAGCAGGACGTCTCCTCCAGCAATCGGCGGGCGTTCTGCATCCGGATGTCGATCAGAAAATCGACGAACTTGTCGCCGGTCTGCTCCTTGAACAGCTTGCTGATATATTTGGGACTTATGCTGAACTTGTCGCTCAAATATTCAAGCGACATATTCGGATTTTGATAATGCTGCTCGATATATTTCCGCATTTCCCGAATGATCGCGGCGTGCTGGCGCTTGTCCTGCTCCTCCTGCAGCTTGGCGGCCAGCTCGATCAGCAGTCGGCTGCCTTCCTCCTTCATCCGCTCCAGCGACTGGCAGTCGACGACGATCTCGTTCAGTCCGGGCAGACCGTCCCGCTCCCAGATGTCCTGAAACTCCCTTGTCGTCGTAGCCATCTCGCGCTTCATATAATAGAGGAAATAATTCATCAGATTGACGATCTCGTCCTTCGTCAGCATCCCCTGCTTCATCTCGTCGAACCAGTCGTCGAACCTTCCCTTCCAGTCGGCCTCCAGCAGCCGGTACGATTGCGCGATGGAGCGGATCGCATTCAGATGGCCGAAGACTTCGGCCTGACCTTGGGTCGCCGTCTGTCCGTAATCGATGAGCCGGTTTTGTCCGAGCGAAATTTTGTACTTCAGCGCTTCGATCGCGTTCTTGAACGACTGCGGAATGTCGGAGAGCTGCTTGGCGCCCGTGCCGATGCCGATCGTCACCGTGAACTTGAGATACTGCTCCGTCCAGCTTCGTATATGTTCCAGGAAGTCGACCATAGCCTGCCGCCGCTCCTCGTCCTCCTCCTGCTTCAGAAACACCATCACGCTAAGCTGAAGCGCAGAGGTCCATTCCGTCCATAGCTCGCATTCGTGCTTGGAGGCCAGCTCCTGGATGACGCTGCGCAGGGAGAATTTCAGCAGGTTCTGGTCGCGGTGCGAATATTTGCGGCAGAACTCCGCGTAATCGTCCATCTCCACGACGAACACAAGCTGCTCGCCGGAAGGAGCCGGAAGCTGAAGGCGTTCGGCCTCGTCTCTCCAGCCGTCCAGCGTAAGCTCGGAATTGCCTTCGATCAGTCGATGAAACAGATTGTTCGTATGCAGATGGCGATCTTCTTTGTGTTTCCGTTGATATCGGTTGGACTGTTCGATGATATTTTCCAGCGCCGTCTCGATAAATGTAAACTCGTCTCCTCCCCCTTCCCGCGACGCTCCGCTCGACACCGAGGCCGCATAGCCGCGAACGCGCGATGTTATCTGCTCCAGAGGCTTCGAATTGCGCCTCGTCACGTAGACAAGCCATATAAAGCTCAACGCGATCATCAGGAGACCGACGACAAACCAGACGTTGTACAACGACGAGACGAGTTGAACAAGTCTGCCGTTGATCAGGCCGCTCTCATACGACCAGTCCGTATAGCTCGATGCATGTTCGGCGAACGTTTTGGCCGTCTTCGCATCCGGCTCCCGGTCCGGGAACAGCGGATTGCCCTCGGCGTCGCGAATGCGGATGAAGCTCGACTCGGGGTCGTACAGACTGGCCACCATGCTGTACAGTGCGGAGGTCGACACGTTAACGACGATCATCCCTTTGTTGCTGGCGATAAACGGCACGCCCCGGGTCAGGCTGACGACGGATTTGCCCTCGAGCAGGGAAAACTCCTTGAACTCCCGCGGCCCCGTCCACTTTTTCGCCAAGCTTCCTTTATGCTCCGTGATAAAAGATTGGTCCCGATAGCTCTCCAACTGGTCGCTAGTCGAGGTGCTCAGCACGAATTCGTCCTCGAACCGATACAGATAGATCGAATCGATGATCGGGTAGGACAGGATGATTCCTTTCATCTGATCGACGGCGCTAATGTTCAAATACGCATTGCTGCCCGATCGCCCGTCGAAGAAATCCGTCAACTGCTTATTATAAATAATCTCCAGCATAATGGCGCTGTCGATCGCCTTCAGCGATGCATCGATCGATCGCATGGCCTGAATCGAGAGCTGGTTGTTCGCGTTGGCCGCCTGTTGGCGATTTTGCTCGCTGAGCAGCTGGAAAAACACGAAAAATAAGAAGGTCACAACGATTAAAAAAATCGGCATATAAGACAGCAGCAGCCGTATAAACCATGTTTTCCGCATAAAAATCCCTCTTCCGCCCTTTCTGTAAGCGCTTAATATTAAGGTCTCCATTAATTCGACGCAGATGCCGCTTTATCCTACACCCCCATATGTTACAATATCTGGACAAGAGATGCGCAGCGAGGAGGAGCGGCCCGTGGAAAAAGAAAACGAACCTTACGACCCGGAAACGGAAGATTGGGAATGGGAGGAGAGCGAGGAGGAAGCTGCGGAGGTGCAGCAGGCGGCGGCCACCAGGCGCAGGAGGCTGAGAAACATCGTCGTCTCCCTGCTTACGATCGCCCTGCTCGGCAATGTGCTGGCGTTCTGGCCGCAAATTTACAATAGCACAACGCTGCCATTTTTATTTAAATCGAAGGAATTGTCGACCCGCGAAAACATTCAGAGCTATAAAGAAGCGGTCGTGCTCGTCAGCACGGACAAGGGCAAAGGAACCGGTTTTCATGTGGAGGGCGGGTATATCGTCACCAACTATCATGTGATCGAAGGCGGGGCGTATTCGGCGATTAAATTCCCGGGAAATGATCGGGCGTACAAAGGCACGCTGGCCGGCTTCGATCCCGGTCTGGATATTGCGGTGTTGAAAATAGAAGAGAGCGATCGGTCTCTCCCCTCTATCTCCGTCGAGCGAGACTGGACGCCGGGAGAGCACGTCTACATTATCGGCAATCCGCTTTATTTCACACAAATCGTAAACGAAGGCAGCGTGCTCGAGCTGGTGCCGATCCGGGACCGGGACAAGCCCGCTCTGGCAATCGATGCACCGGTGTTCAAGGGCAACAGCGGAAGCCCGGTGATCAATGAAGAAGGCCGGGCGATCGCCGTCATCTATGCAACAACGGAGATCGTCAGGGAGGAAGGCGCGGTTCAGGTCGGCCTGGCCGTACCGCTGGCCGACCTGGGCGAGCTGCTTGATAAGCTTTCTTTTTCGCAATAAAAGATGATGGGTTGCCCCTACTCTGCAAAAATGCGTTCCGGCCGCTGCATCAGCTCCGAGTTCTCTCGCCAGGCTGTTCAAAAATTGATCAGCTGGATGGCGTATGCTTAAAGTGATAAATTGCGCGAATCAGCGATTGCGATGAATTGCAGGAAAGCGAGGATCGACAATGGGAAGACCCCGGCGCTCTAATCCCCGGCTCTGCGAAATGCCGGGATGCACGGATAAACATTACGCGAAAGGACAGTGCAAGCTGCATTATTTTCGCTCTTGGCGCAGGAAGGAGCACAAGTCGAACGCCCGTGAAGAAGAGGAAGCCTTGAAAAAAATGCTTTATCTTAGCCCCCTATCCCCCGACTAGAAAGGTCAGGGGATATCCGCTTTATTTCCGCCAAAAGGTTTTACAATCCGCTTTATCCCAAATGTTAAACTCGATCATTTTCTCAAGCAAAGAGAACTCAACAGGATCTTCCCACTTAATCCGCACCAATTCCTTGGTATGGTCGTAGCCTACTTGTGCGATGGCATCCGCAACGTGGTTCATCCCCGCCTTTTCGGGCGCTACGGCCAAGTGATGCTTGGACACGCTAAAACCGATAATATATGTGCCGTGATCGGTAAACATAGGTTGATTCCAGGCAATTTTGGGCTCTAGGCTCGGATATTTCTCTGCAACCCATGTCAAAATCTCTTCCGTGCGCGCCCGATGCTGCGGATTATGAATACCATCCAAATATGTTGCAAAAGCTTCCATAATAGCGCCCCCTCATATAAGATAACAGTATTCCGTTAGAGAACAAGCTCATCTTCAAACTATATAATTTGCGTCCCAAGCAGGCAATACCCAGATCTATCTAAAGGAGTGAAGTCCATGCAGGAGCATTGGTGGAAAACGACCGTCGTTTATCAAGTGTACCCTCGCAGCTTTCAAGATACCGATGGTGATGGGGTCGGCGATCTTCGGGGAATCGTCAAACGGCTTGATTACTTGCAGGAATTGGGCATCGGAGCGATCTGGCTGAGCCCGGTTTACAAATCTCCCAACGACGACAACGGCTACGACATTAGCGATTATCGGGATATTATGGACGAGTTCGGAACGATGGCAGATATGGACGAGTTGATTCGCGAGGCCAACGTCCGGAACATCAAAATTGTGATGGATCTGGTCGTGAACCATACGTCCGACGAGCATCCTTGGTTTATCGAGTCTCGCCGGAGCCGGGACAATGAGTACCGCGACTACTATATTTGGCGCGATCCCGCGCCGGGCGGCGGAGAACCGAACGGACTGCGTTCGATATTCAGCGGTTCCGCCTGGCAGTATGACGAACAGAGCGGCCAGTATTACCTGCACCTGTTCAGCAAGCGTCAGCCCGATCTGAATTGGGAAAATGCCAAGGTACGGCAGGAAGTGTGGGACTTAATGAATTTCTGGCTGGAAAAGGGGATCGGCGGCTTTCGAATGGACGTCATCGATCTGGTCGGCAAGCTCCCGGATCAAGAGATTACCGGCAACGGTCCGAAGCTTCATGAGTACTTGCAGGATATGCATCGCGAGACCTTCGGCCGCTACGACGTGATGACGGTCGGGGAGACGTGGGGCGCGACGCCAGAGATTGCCAAGCTCTACTCCGATCCCGCTCGCAAGGAGCTGTCGATGGTGTTCCAATTCGAGCACATTATGCTCGACCAGCAGGGCGGCAAGGACAAGTGGGATCTGAAGCCGCTGTCGGTGGGAGAACTGAAGCGAGTGCTGAGCAAGTGGCAGACAGAGCTGGGAGACCAAGGCTGGAACAGTCTGTTCTGGAACAACCACGACCTGCCGCGCATCGTATCCCGCTGGGGAGACGACGGCGAATTGCGCATTCCGAGCGCCAAAATGTTCGCGATCGTGCTGCATCTCATGAAGGGAACTCCGTATATTTATCAGGGCGAGGAGATCGGCATGACCAACTGTCCGATCACCGAAATTTCCGATGCGCAAGACATCGAGACGATCAATATGTACCATGAACGGCTCGGCTGGGGATATTCGCGCGAAGACATCATCGCCTCTATTAACGCCAAGGGCCGCGACAATGCGCGAACGCCCATGCAGTGGGACGATACGGCTAACGCCGGTTTTACGACGGGAAGGCCTTGGCTGCGCGTCAACCCAAACTACAAGTCGATTAATGCCGCGTCGGAGCTTGTCGACCCGGACTCTATTTTCCACACCTACAAGCGGCTGATCGCGCTCCGCAAGGAGCATCCGATCGTCGCTTGGGGCAGCTACGAGCTGATCGAGGACGTGCCGGAGCAGCTGTTCCTTTATCTGCGCCGCCACGAAGGGCGTACTTGGGCGATAGCCGCCAACTTCGGCGGAACGGCGCTCTCGGCCAGCGTCTCGCGTCTTGGCCGCAGCGAATCCGTCATCGTCTCGAACTACGATCGTAGCGAGGCGGATTTTGCGCAGCTGGAATTGCGTCCGTACGAGGCATGCGCGGTTGAACTGACTTGACGAGTTAATAAAAGCGAAATAGACCGTTCCTCTTCTCCACAGGATACGGTCTATTTCCAAATGCTTATTTATAAATCATCCAGATCTATTTCTTCTGACGCTTGTTCTTTTTCGGGTCATGCTCTATTCGATATTTTGCGTGCGCATCCAAAAACCGATCTCTCCGAGTGGCTGAAGCTGTTTATCGGAAATTACATGGACCAATTGGAAACGACCTATGAAAGCATTCATCCCACCATCAAAAACATTTTGCAATATATCGATGGTCATTATGCCGAAGAGATGTCGCTCAAAGCCTTTTCCAATACGTTTAACGTCAGTACCGCCTATCTGGGTCGATTGTTCAAGAAAACAACCGGGGATATGTTCTCCAATTATCTAAACCGCATACGGATCGAAAAATCCAAGGAATTGCTCGCCCAAACGACTTTGAAATCGAATCAAATTTCAACGATGATCGGGTTCACCAATGTCACCTATTTCTCGAATATTTTCAAAAAGTTCGTAGGCGTGTATCCGCTCGATTGCTAGCTTCCGTAGCATCCCTAGCCCAAGTCCCTTAGCATTACATTCGCGGAATTTGAATAGATCTGTGCGAATGTACTGGCAGTATATTTATCCTGTCATAAGCTAATCGGGCAAGAAACAAATCTCAACAGGTGGTGAAACAATGAGCTGTCCCGTTGGCGGTGTAGGAAGCTGCTCTGGATATGGAGGAATGCAAGCCGCAGCCTTTGTTCTTGTTCTCTTTATCTTACTGGTTATAATCCTTAGAGCAGGATTCTGCTAATATGCGATTCACTGAATTGCCCCGCCAACCTCTTTGGAGTTGGCGGGGTTTTACGAAATATAAACAATTGAAGGGATGGGGAGTAAGTGGGCATTCCAGTTGCAAGCTTAATTGTTCTTGTTATTTTTATTCTGGTGGTCTTCATACTTATTGGAACGGCTATTTCTGGGACATATCGAAATAGAATAAGATAAAGCAAGTTTGATAAGCCGGCTCGCTCATAATCGTTTCTATTCCACTTATTTTGCTTGCGCCGATTAACACGGAGGTCACTTGCTTTTGGCGCAGCACCCAGGACAAGGCAAGCTGCGCCAACGTCTGACCGCGTTCGGAGGCAACTTTGTTCAATTGCTCGATCATCATCAGCTTATCAGCCGTTATATCCCGGTTCTTCATTGCGCTTGATACCAAAATTAAGCCTACCGCCCTTAAAAGCGGCTGTTGTGGGGAGCACGGCTCCTCTACTTTTTAATGTTCAATCTATTATAACTTCTTTGGTTTTATTAAATTATATATTAATAAAATTCGAAGGAAAATCTAGATGGATCATAACTTTGAGGCCTGTTTTGTTCTGTTTATTCTTTCATGTGCCTTATACTGTACGGTTTCTGGAGGCGCCCAAGCCGGACAGGAGCAGTACAATGCAAACGCCAATCAGCAGCAACAGCGGAGGGTTCCAGCTTGCCGTGATATCATGAAGCAAACCGAACAAGATCGGTCCGGTTGCCGCCAGCAAATATCCGACCGATTGCGACATGCCGGACAGAGAAGCGGAATCGAAGGCATCTTTCGTTCGCAGGCTCAAAAAAATCATGGCCAAGCTAAACGCACATCCCCCGCCAATTCCAAGTAAAACGGTCCACAACGAAAGGAAGGCATTTCCTCCGAAATAAAGACCTCCCAATGAAACAAACAACAGAACCGTCATGATAATGACCAGCAAACGTTGGTTCTTCATGCGTCCCGCAACGATCGGCACAATGAAGGCTACGGGCAGCGCAGCAATCTGAAATAGCGACAGCATCCAACCGCCGCTGTCTTCATCCAAACCCCGGCTTGTCATGATTTCAGGCAGCCAAGCGATCAAAACGTAGAATAAGAGAGACTGCGTCCCCATAAAAATTGTAACCATCCATGCCAGCGAGGAACGCCACAGACTTCGGCGCTTCGACGCACCGCTCGTCGCTGCCCCGTCAGACGCCCGACTCACTCGAGCTTGAGGCAACCAGAACAGCGCAACCAACAGAACGAGTATGCCCCAAATGGCGAGCGCGCCATTCCAGCCGAAACCGAGGTTGCGTGCGACCGGGACGCTCATACCGGACGCGATCGCCCCGCATAAATTCATGGACACGGAATAGACGCCGGTCATGAGCCCGACTTGATGAGCAAAATCCCGTTTGACCAGACTTGGAATGAGCACGTTGCACGCCGCAATCGCCAGCCCAATCAAAGCAGTGCCTATAAACAAAGAAGCGGTTGCGGTCATCGAACGGATCGCGATACCCGCCATGAGTAAAACCAGCGCATAAAGCAGGGTTCGCTCCACCCCGAAGCGCCGTGCCAGAAGGGGGGCGAACGGTGAGAGCAGCGCGAAAGCAAGCAATGGCAGTGTAGTGAGCAAACCTGCCGCAGCATTCGACAGTCCGAGGGATTCGCGAATCGAGCCGACCAACGGGCCTACCGACGTTAGCGGCGACCGCATGGTCAGTGCAATCAGGACGATTCCGAGGAAGATCGGCCACCCCACCGACATCAACTTTTTCGCCATCATTGACTTCGTTTCGCTTGATACGCTCATAGCCGTTCGTCTCCTTTGATCTCAAGAACGGCTTTCGATTCCGAAATATAGCGGTGAACCGTTGCCACGGCACGATCGGCGTCTTGATCGACAATCGCTTCGACCAGTTGTCTGTGTATCAACAAAAAATTCGTATCGGCTTCATAACGAGTTATGCTTGTAATCAAATCTTGTAACGCGTCCGCGATATGGTTGTATAATTCGATCAAGATTTCATTATGAGACGCCACGATGATACCTTGGTGAAGAAGGATATCCTCCGTTACTACCCCATCCATGTCGCCGCGTGCTGCCGCCCTTTCCCAACGTTCCAGTTGGAGAAGCAGCTCGCGCGCCTCCTCGTCCGTTCTGCGCAGTGCGGCCAGATGGGCTCCCTCGCGTTCGAGCGCATGCCGGACTTCCAACGTTTGCATCGAATCGGAGCGCATGATTCGTTTTTGCAGTACGACTCCCAGTACGCTCGAAGAGCAGACGTACGTTCCGTCTCCCTGCTTCGTCTTCAAAAGTCCAGCATGCACCAACGCCCGAATGGCTTCCCTCAATGTATTGCGGCTAACATTCAACTCGACCATCAACTCCGGCTCTGCCGGAATACGCATCCCGACGGCCCACTTACCGGATTCGATCTGTCTTTCCATTTGCAATGCGACTTGCTCGACCAGCGTCAGCCGACTTGTTTTCTGTAGCATACGTTAGTCCTCATTTCTCCTATTCATCAAACATAGGATGTTTGGTTTATTGGTATTCTAACACAGCTTATATCGCGGAGACAACTCATTGTCTAAAACAAGCATGATATTTTAAGGGATTGGTATTTTAAAAGTAGCTTACCTTACTACCATGGTGCTCCAAGGAAACATTTTGAGTGCTTTCCTCCTGCAGTTAATTTTGATCCCACAACCGTTCCAGCCCCCAGTTCCAAAACCATTTCGTTCTAGACGTAAATAGGAATAAATTAAAAAAACAGCCCGATTTCTCGGACTATCTCAGCAACTTGTATACATAAATGATAACAATATCCCATTAATTCGTTGTAAAAAGCCGCTTCCGACTATAGAAGGTACATCAATGCCATGCGCGCCCAAGGTCCTTCGTCCCCTTAGTTTTGCTGACAATCCGGCGCTAAAAGAGCGACACAATCGCCGCTCTATCAACAAAATATGGTATAATCAGACTTACAACAGTATAGGCTTGAGGGCGGTCGGCTAGTCTCCCGGAAGGGAGGTGATGCCCATGACAGTATTCGAAGCACTAATACTTATGCCAACGTTCGGTTCGCTAATCGTTGCGGTACTGTCGTTTAAACGCAAATAGACCGCCCTCTCCAAAGGAATCGGTCTATTTGCATCTGATTACCTAAATAAGCCTACCGCCCTTATAGCGGCAGTTGTGAGGAGTCGTGTTAGCGTACGGCTCTTCTACGTTTGAATGACCTTTTGAATTTATTATAGCACATCTTGAATTAAGCAATCTAATTCAAAATATCAAGAATCAAGTATTTTTTATTAAGTAGTCGACACTACCGCTTTAACCCATCATCTTCCTCATCGTTTTCGTTCATTTCCTTCATAGTGCTGAATTAATTGAGACGTCACGTTTTTGTTCATAGCAAAAATGTTTGCTTAAGATGCGACTGCAGGTTGCACAAAAAGCCGACGGGTTCGCTCCGCCGGCTTCGTTGCCTTCCTATGAGCCGATGTATGAAGACCGACGAATAGGGTATGATAATCATGTCGAACAATAGTGATTGTTCGACATTTTTTTTGCTAGATTACCCCTTCTTTGTTACTCATTATAAACGACCGAATCTTTCATAACAATACATTTTTCAACACGCCGTGCATGCTTTCGGCCACGAAATCCGGAGCGGCTTTCTTCATCAGTTCAACCGTGTGCAGGTAGCGCTGCGTCGTATTGATCTGCACGTGGCCCAGCGTCTGCTGCACTTGTTGAAGCGATGCGCCGTTCAGCAGCGCCATGGTCGCATTCGTATGCCGAAGCCAATGGGGCGTCACCGGCTTGGAAATCCCGCACTCCCTGCTCGCCCTGTTAACGATGCGCTCTACTTGACGGGACGTAATCGGAAAAATCCGGCCTTGCCGGTTCACATGAGCAGATCCGCCATGCAGCTTCAGCCGGATGGAAGGGTCGTTATGCAGCTTCCATAACGCCTCCGGCATTTTCACCTGCCTCGTCTTGCCTCCCTTGCCGTCTGCAACGGTCAGCCACGCACCGCTCTCCAGCGGGTCCGTAACCACATCGCCCCATCTCATCTGCACCAGCTCCGATACCCTCAGTCCCAGTATAACCATATAAAGAACCATCATCCATTCCCGTACGCTCTTGGCGTTCAGATAAGTCAGCAATTCGGTCAACTCGCGCTGGGTCAGAAAATGGTGCCCGCTTGTTACCCGTACCTTAGGCAACCGGATGGACGAGGCGGGATTATGCGAGAACAACGCGATATTGGCGTCGCTCCCCCATCTGTAAAACGAGCGCAGCGGCGCGATCAAGCTGGCGATAGTTGAAGCGTTCAGCGGTTTGTTCGCGGACGTTCCCCGCAGCAAGGAAGATTTATATCGCTCCAGATCGTGCCAAGTGGCTTCTCCCAAAGGGGTTTCCCCGATGAACGTTCGAAAACGGCGAAGCGCCCGTTCGTAATTACGGATCGTATTCGGCCGATGATACCCGGCCAGGAAGCTCTGGATCACCTGCTCTTCGTCCAAAACGGCCGCGCCGTTCGAGAGCTTGCGTTCCGCATTCATGTCATTGGCTCCTTTCTATCGGTGACTTCGAACAATCACTATTGTTCGACCTCGCTTGTCGGGCGGCGGAGCCGCCATGAAACAAGAAAGGAGAATTTAAAGGATGTCGAACCTGATCCGCTCCGAGCTTCATGCCCTTGGACTGCGGAAAGATCCCGCGACTTTCTCGCACAGCGTACGGGTAGGCCAGATGGCTCAAGCCGCCGCCAGACAGCTGGGAATGCCGGAGGACGAAGAACGGATGTTCACCGTCGCCTGCAGCTTTCACGATATCGGAAAGCTTCTCGTTCCTCGGGAGCTGCTCATCAAACGACTCCCGCTCGACGAACGGGAACGGGAGCGGATTCGCGAGCACCCGCTCCTCGGCGTTCGCCTTGTTCGCCGGCTCGGCTGGCGGGACCCGAGAATGATCGCGACCGTGCGCTCCCATCATGAGCGCTGGGACGGAACGGGATATCCGGACGGGCTTAGCGGCGAGAGCATTCCGTCTTGGGCTCGCCTGTGCGCCGTCTTCGATTCCTTCGACGCCATGGTGCAATCCCGTTCCTACAATCGGGTCAAGACGATGGGTGAAGCGGCGGACGAGCTTAGAAAGCAGAGCGGACATCAATTCGACCCGGCTTCCGTCGAGCTGTTCTTCTCCATTCCGGAGATCGCGATTAAAAAAATACGGCGTTATCGTTAAAGACGCCGAACCGAAAGCAGGTCGAAAACTATGAAACCAACCGCTACTCTCCGTCCGGGACAAACGTTAGCCAAGCCGGTGCTGAACAAAAACGGGATGGTTATGCTGGGGGCCGGAACGCAGCTGACCGACAAATATATCGAACGATTGCGGACGCTGGGCATTACGGACATCTATGTCGAGGAAGACGCCTCTTCCAGAACTCAGGGAGCGGAGTCATCGCCAGCCATCGCTTCACACGCCTCCGCTTCGCAAGAGAGGCCGAACAGGAAGAGAAACTCCGCCGCTTCCAAAAAGACGGTCGACGAAGCGTTCGCCAGACTCATCGGCAACCCGCTCATCCGTCAGCAGCTGTCCGTGCCGATGTTCGGCGACCGCTTTGTGCGCATCTATCAGACGTTACTGAAAGAGTTGTCCGATCATCGCTTCATTAAAGATAGGCTAACTCTGCTTCATATGAAAGACCCGATGCTGTTCGAGCATACGCTCAACGTCGCTACCCTGTCGGCAATTATCGGCTTCGCCAAGCAATACTCCATCGAGCCGCTTCACGATCTGATCGTCTCGGCTCTACTGTTCGACATCGGCATGACCCAGCTTCCCGACGAACTTCTGACCAAGAAAGGCCGGCTGACGGATTACGACCGAGGGCTTATCGAGCGCCATACGGTTGAAGGCCATCAGATGCTTGTCCATCGATCCGACCTGCCCGGATCGGCCGCGATAAGCGCCCTTCAGCACCATGAACGATATGACGGCTCCGGTTATCCGTCGGGACTCAGCCGTTCCAATATTCACGAGTTCGCTCAAATTATCGCCCTTGCCGACACTTACGACGCGCTCGTGTCCCGGCGGCACCATCGCAATTCCTATACGAAGAGGGACGCCATCGAATTTCTGCTCGGCTCCGGAGATCGCATGTTCGACTTATCGCTCGTCAAGCTGTTCGTCGGCCACATCTCCATCTATCCTGTCGGAAGCCGCGTCTTTCTCAACAGCGGGCAGACGGCGGTCATCACTTCGGTCGATTCCTCTCTCGTCCAGCGTCCAATCGTCAAAATTATCCGGGAAGGAGACGGAAGCCCCGTAACATCCCCCTATGAGATCGATCTGAGGGCGCAGTTCGATCTGGTCATCGTAGACACGGCCCTGTAACCATACAAAAAGACCGTTCCGAAATCAGGAACGGTCTGGTCATGTTGTTCGTAAGCAAGTTGTGGAAGATCCGGTCATTTTCGGCGGCTCAGCTACCATGGGACAGAATCTGTCCTTTAGGCCTGAAGCTTTGCGCCCCCGTCTTTCGAGCGGGTTTGCCGTTATCGGTAAGTCCTCGGTCAAACACAGGATCATTATACCTATAAACGCCTTACTATTCAATACTTTGGTAGGAAGACTTTGGTAGGACAACAGAGGATGACCTCCTCGGCCGCCAAGCTCAAGGGGTCATCCTCTGTTGCGACAATAGCGATTACTCGTTGTCGAGGATCGCGGTTATTCCGTAAACACCCCGGGTTCTCGGCGAGCAAGTCTTATTCCTGTCTTCATCCTATTAAGCCTACCGCTCTTAAAAGCGGCTTACTAATTAATGAGTTGATGCTCTCTTGCCGTCTTGATCCAGTCGGGAAACTCCTGAAGCAGCTTGGTGTAAAGACTCGTTTCATCTATCTTGGAAATATTGTTAATCTTAAAAAAGTTAGCATTGTCCACGAATCTTCCGCTTAAGTTGTCCAGCTTTTCAAGGAATTGAAATCCGGCATTTCCGATTCCGACAAACTGCCAGAAGATACCCAATTTCGAAGCAGCTCGAATCGCTTTCTCTGTCTGCGGCTTGTCCTGATTATCCCCGTCAGTAATGAAAATAACGAATACCGGTTCCTCTAGAGGCCCATTGACGGCTGTGGACTTACGGAAAAACCCCTTCTTCTCCGTCGTATATTTCTTTACGATCCGATTAATCACGCCAGCATATCTCGTCTCAACCTCAAGAGGATAACTTTTAACGATTTTATTATCCACATACCCGTAGAAATTAGACTCTACCAGTTCTCCGACTTCATAGTCACGCTGCCCGAATAGAAAAATGTCGATAGCCTGATTGTCGTCAAACTTAACGCCTAGAGCCAAAAGCTCTTCGACTACCTTTTGAACGGTTCCGTTCTTGAAGGTGGACGCCATTGAACCGGATATATCCAAAGCTAACGCCACTTTTGCCTTCTGATTTCCAAGTCCAAGACTAGACGCAACATCGTCAGCCTTTTTCTTGAGTTCAATGAAGTTCTTCTTCGCCAGATCGATACTCATTGAAAACGTCCTCCGCATTTCATCTATTGGAAACAAGTCTTAAAGTTCATTATATTGAACGCTTTTCTTCATGGCAATGACAGTGCTTGCCGGATGCAGATCTATTTTCGCACATAAAAAAAACCCTCAGTATCAAGGGATTTCATCATCTTAATTATGGTGCGGTCGAGAGGACTCGAACCTCCACGGTATTGCTACCGCCAGCCCCTCAAGCTGAGCGGACATGCTATACAGTGGCATATACTCCCTTGGAAAGCCCGATTTTCGGGCTTTTTTTTCCTTTGTCACACTATAGTTATATACAGTTCTATATGCTTAATAACGGTGTTTTCTCCCATCCCGCTCCCACGTCGCTCCCACTCCTTACATTGATCAAGAAATATAACTAAAGCCCCGATTACTCGGGGCTACTTACTTTCATGATATCCAGAAACTGTACCTTGACCGTCTCACTGTGTCGAAATACGTGCACAAGCGAAGTTCTGGCATCCATCTCCGTTATTGTACCTCGGACCGCCTCTTCCCTCCCCCATACAGTCAATACGACCTCAGTCTCTTCCCTCTTGGCCTCTGTCAACTGGTCAGCCAATTCCTCGAGCTCGAACTCATCTCTTGTCGGCCTCTTTACTTTGTATTTCTTTCCTGGCTTGTCTATTGCCGGCATGATGATCACTCCTTGGATGGATTTAGTATGCTATCGACCGCTTTGGCAAGATGCTTTCCGATTTCCGCCCGCATGACCTCACGGGTCATACCAAATTTATCTTCGTATCCTCGACAGATATAGCGAGTGTAAATGATGTCGTCCTGCATCTCATCGGATAGGATCTTGATATTTCTTTTCTTTAGTTCGCGTCTCGTATTGAATGATTCGAGGCCAGCACGATCTAGAACCACACGCATAAAACGAGCCATTACATTATGCATGGATATTTGAGAACGACTTACCTCGTCGATCGATCTTTGAATCATGGTCATCAAATGCGGGAGCAATATAGAGTCTCTAATTAAGCTGAGCTCCTCCGCTGTTGCTTTTACCGCAAGTATACCGTTTCGTTGGTCGTATTTTTCCTGGTGTTCAGTTAACAGCATTTTTCCGCCCCACCGGTTATTGCCGTCTAATTTGGTCACTTTGCGACCCTCCTATCTCCTCGGATTGAGAAGGTCGCTTAATCGCGGCGATCGGATACCACTTTCCAGCGATTAATACGCGGTCGTCCTCGTCCAGCTGCTCGACATGGCCGGATATGTGTTGCCCGGAAATAATGACATCGACCGGAAAGTGAAAATTGCAAGACACGATCAGATACTCTTCCAAATTGATCGCCTCCACCTTCGAACATTTGTTCTTATTTTATAACACGAACCAACGTTCTTATCAAGGGGAACAAAAAAGCCCCGTGCTTCACTCGCCGGTGGCTTCTTCTTCGTATTCGATTCCGTCGCGCTTCATCTGTTCTATAACGGCTTTCAAAATGTATGCGTTACGGCTCTCTCCTGCTTTCTCGGCGGCGGCGTCTATCGCCTCTCTTCCGCCCTTGCGAACCGTAAATTTTACCTGATCGTAATTTGCGGCGTTATACTTCGTTTTGGCTCGCGTAGCCGAATTTCCCTTTTGTTCCAAACTGATCGCCACCTTTCATACCCATTATATCCGAAAACAAATACTGGTACAAGTATAAAAACACTTGACTATATACGCGTACCAGTATATAATTGAGTTAGAAGGTGAGAGAAACGCCTTCGGGAAAGGGTGAAAATATGAAGGATTGGGTTTCGCTCCTTACGGCCTGTATCCAGTTTGTAACGGCAATCATGTTACTAAGCACAGGCCGCAAGGAAAAGAAAAAAGGAACCAAACGGCGCGAGCGGCGCAAACGTTAAAGGCTCCTTGTTAGGGAAGGTCGGCTAGCCCCGGCCTTCTCTCCCCCAATCTTAACATAGAAGATAGTAAAAATAAACGGAGGTGCGGCAGCATGGAGACGTTAACGCTGATCGTAAGCATTGCGGCCCTGATCATTAGCGTCGCGGCACTCGTCAAGGCAGCTCGTAAATAAGCAGCCCACAGGGGCAGGGAGGTAATGAAGCGATGAAAACCATGAAAGAAGCAGGCGTAACGAGGAAGATGATTATTGACCACATTATCGCTGACATTCAAAACAGATTTAATCTGAGCAAGGCGAAGGCGACGGAATATTTCGATGAAGCGTTGGCTTATAACATCGTCGCCAATGAAATATGTGATCAGGTCGCTTACATGATCGAGACCGGCCGTAGACTGGACTGGACACCGGAAGAATAATCATGGGAGCCTAACGGCTCCCCCCAGGGAGGATAATTGGGAATGGATGAAATCAAACGTTACGAGCGCCTTCTAGCACAAACCGAAAAGGCGAGTAAGAAAGCAGCCGAAGCGCGTGCCGCTCTTGGACCAGGAGCGACGAGAGCGCGGATCACGACAGCTAACGCAAGGTGGGGCCGCGCTGCAGAGGAACGGGACAGGATTGCTTCAAAGCTGGAAGAGTTGAAAACAGGTTCACCCGCCTGATGATGGCCTCCAGCGGAGGAGGTCGAAACCTACCGGCTATGCCGGGATGGTCGCGGGAACCGCCACGAGCTGGCCGTGCATGGCTGGCCTTTACATAGATGCTCTTTGAAAATATGTTAATCCTAAAGGAGGATGGGCAATATGTTCGATCTCAGAGATTATCTGGAACAGAGTTGGTCTGGTCCGCGAAAGTCTGAATTTGTTGAAAAGGAAATGAGAATAGCGGAGCGGCTTATATCTGTGGAAAAATCCCTCGGTCGCAATCTAACAGACAGCGAGAAAAGGACTCTCGCATGGATAGCGAGTAGAGACCCTGAGACAGCGGGAGATATTCAACGGATTTTCGATGAATTGATTAGTAGGAGTCAGCGCAAATAATGGATGTTAAAATAATCAATCACGCATTTTTGCACGGGATGATTGTGGAAGTATGGCAAGCTGGCGAGTTGATCGGTACGGGTCGGATCGTTGAGCATTCGAAGGATTTTATTCGGCTGGATGATGGGGATAATTATTTTAAGTCAGGATGCGTAGTGAGAATAAAGTAAAAAAGCATCCATCTCGGATGCTTTTTTTGATCATTATTCGGCTGCAGCCTTTTTCAACTCATTGACTTCATCGCGGAAAGCTTCGCTGTACTGTGAGAACAAACCAGTATCAAATTTCGCGTTCGCTTCCTTGTCATTTGCCACTGGTGTCTTGTCCTTGATTTGACCATACAAATTATCGATTTCGGCAGATAGTTTGTTCCAAACTTGCTTAACGGAATCGTATTTTGCATCTAAGCCGTTAATGTATTCGTTGTACTCGGCTTTCTTTTCGATCGCTTTTCCTAGTCGTTCCATCGTAAATTCGATATCAAGAGTCTCGCCTGTACTGCTCGTTCCCTTTCCTAAATACCAGCTTACGTTGACTAGTCCATCATTCCAGATATCTTTTGTCACGTAACTTCGGATCTCGCCCAACATTGCCTCGGGCGTTCCTTCTTTTACAACATTCGAGCCTAATGCGCTTTGGAGCGCCTCAGCTAGCTTTTCTTCTTCACTTTTTTCCTTGGCGCATCCCGCTATAAGCGCCCCGATCATAACAACCACTAACAATAATGACCATTTCCCCTTAATCATGTCCCAGTATCTTCCTTTACACTTTTTTCATACATCATAGTACAAATTACTAGGATTTTCAAATAATATCGACAAAAAATAAGCCCGAGAACCGAAGCTCCCGGGATCCTATTTCGTCAATGCTACAGTAACAACCATCGCGGCAATTCCGATTATTACGGCGATTGCCAGTCCAAGCACAGTATTTCTCGTTGTTCTTACATCGTCTCTTGTTTCTTTGAAATCGGACTTCAAATCCGTTTTCAAGTTATTTATTGCCGCGATAAGGCGCTCTTCTCTTTCCTTCGCTTCGTCTCGAAAACGAGCATCCTGAGCCTTCATTTCCTCTCTATATCTCTGTTCTCGTTCCTGAGCGTCTTTATGATACCGTTCTTCGCGTTCGCGCGAATCTCGATCCAACCGTTCGATCATCATCTTTGTTGATTCGTCCATTCCCTGCATCTCCTTTACTGTTTGGGCATGCTGGGCTTCATTGCTTCTCGGATCTTGGTTTATAAATACTTTCTTATTCTTATATTTTACACCGGATTCACCTCGTTCTGAACCCTCCATGATTATTAATTCGCCCATTATTCCTTTATCCCCTCTTTAGAGATGAATAATTCATAATCGCGAGAAGCGTGATCTAATACGTTAAATTCAAACCTGTAAATACCTTCTTTGATTACATCGATAGTCACATCATTAGCCACAGTTGTGGCCGATTTTTCCTCAATGTCGTTTGAAGGTTCATATGATAAGCTTCTGTTCCATATCAATTCACCATCAGGATTGAACGCATTTATTGATAATTCGTACTTATTTCCAGCCTTAGAATTTAATATTGCAAAAACTGCCCTTGCCTTTAATACTGCTGGTAAAGAATAAAAGCCAATACTTACTAAGGGCTCAATAATTGCGAATTTTTCTTCATTTTTTTCGTTATTAATGTGATCAGTCATTGCAGCTAACATGGCATATGCTATTTTAACTTTATCACTCATCAAGCGCATCTCCTATATTATTCATAGATGAATGTATTCGATGAGAATCGACATTTTCCTTTATTTAAAAATGAAAAAGCCCGGGATTATTAATCCTCGGGCTGAATCTTTACTCTGTACCTTTGCCAAGCCCCTGCATTCGGAGCGAAACGGCTAGCGTCTCCCAAAAGACCATTTGTTTCTTCGGACTTTCGATCCGCTTCAACACGCCGTGTTTCTCGAACTCTGTCTCAAACCACGGCGGCGGCGGAACGAGTTCTTTTCCTGCTGTGATTTGCATCGTGAGCGTCGTCACCATGCTCGTCAACTCATCCACCTTTTTGCTTAATGACTCAAACGCCTTTTGTTCTGTTGGTGTCATAGGCTCATCCTCCATAATCGGTTTTTCAAAAATCCAATACCGCCGGGCCTGTGCCCTGAATACTGACTCGTCCGCCCGGACCTTTCCGTCATTGCGTGTCCCCTGGTCGACCAGTCGGCCGTACTTGGTGTTATCGTGATTGGAATCGTATACGTCTATCATGCGCCCGTCGATCTTCACAAGCAGAATATAGTGGCCGCCTCCGGTAAAGTCACCCGGCCCCATAGAAGCAATAACGAGCGCCCCCGATGAGAGCGCCCGCTTTGCTTCGTCCAGGCTTCCTGTCTGTTTGCAAGACAACCCGTAATACTTTGCGGCTGCCTCAAAGTAATTCCAAGCCGTGCCGCTGTTGGCGGTGCGGTATCCTTTATTTACGGCCCATTTTGCAGTCTCTGGCGGAGTAATGGACTTATCTCTCCATGTGGCTGCCACCATCGCCAGACATGTCGGGCCGCAGGCCGATGTTCCAATAGTCTGTTTCGGATCGTTGCGGATCGTATACGGGACATTGCGCCAGCGCGCATCCTCTTGGCTATAATAGACGGTCATCCTTACCCCTCCCGCTTCTTTACGTACTGGTACGCGCCGCTGGCCGTAAGTCCGACGATCGATATGATCGTGATTGTCTCCCGGACCGGGGCAGGGACCAGGACAAAGACGGCGGCAAACAAAAGAGCGGCGACATGCGTCCACCGCTCCGAGATTCCGAAATTTTTAGTTACGCCGACATATGCCGCGACGAGCGCGGCTAGTTGAAGAATTTGATTCTCCATGCCGTCAACCTCCATTTAAATTAGTAACCGCCGCAATGATTGCAGCTATGATCGCCCCTACCAACGTCCGCCAGAGCCAGCGCTGATTGTCTGCCACTTCGTCGAGCCGATGATGTGCCGATCTGGTAGATTGTAAAGCTTCAGCTCCTATTTCCTTTGCCTCGGCTGCTGTGTCACGGACATCCGTCATAGCGTCGATCTTAGTCTCCAAGCGCACAACACGCTCTCGAATGTCCGATAAGACTTGCACCTCATTCGTGGACAACCGCCCCACCCCCAATAAAATTGGCCCCGCTTATGTTGCGGAGCCTTGATCTACCGGAGCGATGTCCGGGCGTTTTGCGCAAATCTCCGCGAGCACCAACTCGCGATCTTCTTGAGCCATTCCGTAGCTGTCGACGATACCGGTGATTTCACGCTCTCCGCCGTTGTAGCGCGTGATGCACGCACTTGCGATAATCCGAATCTGATACATAGGCTTTGCCATGATTATATTCCCCCTGTAAAGAGATCGGCGAGCGCCAGCTCGACGTCTGCAAGTCTTTGTTCCTGTTCCGCAACTTGTTCCGAAAGTGGCCTCCGGTACACTGGTTGTTCTCCCGGTTCTCCGGGTTCAGGGTACGAAAAAAGCAGCGATGGAGTCTCGCCGCTTACGTCTACCCTATATCCGTTACACTCCGCAAAGTCCTGCGCGTACTCTCCGTACTCTAGTTGCAAGCATCCTACGGTTTCCGGTACGCGTTCGGAGAGAGAGACATAAAACGCGAAGTCTTGCTCTCTTGTCGTTTCAACCACAACGTCGGAACGTTCTCCTGTGTTTTGTATGACGTTCCCGGTTTCCAGTTCATAATATATCTTTCTTCCTATTTTCACGATTGATTTCCTCCTTTATCCCCATGCCCACCACGATATCTGTGAGACATTGTAGGCTGCGGATGCACGCGTATAAAAAGATGATTCAGTGATATTCCAAGAACCAAAAGAACGCGCGGTGTTGGATGTATACTCTACATCGTTTAGCGAGTCATAAGTGCCCGCTGGTGGTTCAAGGTATACCTTGCGCCACATACCACTTGGCGCTGCCGGAATATGCAAAATTATTATCTTAGGTCTAAATGCAAGACCGTTTACAGACACCTCGCCAAGGGTGTTGCCGGTCGCCGATCCTGAAGCATGTTTCAAGCCTTGAACGAGTGATCCCGTAAGCCCAAATATGCTTTTTCCTACTAAGATGTTCGCAGCGATGAAGTTAGTGTCGAATAGATCAATCCTACTACCCGTTGAGTAATATCCGTTTTGGGGCGGCTTAACACCTAATGCGCCTGGTGCAGTTAAAGAGATAGTTCCGGTAAGAGCTTGCGCTCCTAGGTTAGGCATCGACCCCGCCGTACCCGCAATCGTCGTACCCGCAAGCACCTTATCCGCTGGAACAACGACAGCCGGAACCTTGCCGGTGCCATTATGGTAGCCCGCCGGAATAACAACGTCCACCGGCCCAGGAGTCAGTGTCATCGCGCCCCGGTTGACCATCGCGCCGGTTCGCTTCGTCTTCGCGTCCGTGCTGTAGTACGTCTTGGTTGCGAGGACGTCCACGTCTCCTGCGCTACCTGACAGCGCCAGTGTTCCTGTTAGCTTCGTTCCTGCCGCTCCATACGCCGTCTTAGGCGCAAGGATGTCGCCCGCCACTGCTGTCGCATCGCTAGTATTCGGCCCCGTTTGGATAGCCTCAATATTGTCGGCCATCTCCGCAAAGGTATCTTCCGCGTCCGTCGGTACGCCCTTGTCAGTGATCGCGGACGCGACTAATGCTTTACCGTCACTGACATTTGTAAAAAGCTCCGTGATCGCCCCGGCCGCAGTCTTGTTCGTCGTGGGAACCGTACTCATGTCGCCGACATCTGCCTTAAATGCGACCTTTGCCCGGATCTCCTGCAGCACCTTGTACACCCTGGTCATAAACCAGTTCATCCACTGGGCCGGGGGTTTGTCTCCGGGCTGATAACCGGTGTCCTTTTTCGATTGTGGCGGCTCAACGCCGGGCTCGTTCCATTCGGGTAATTGCTCGTCAAATGATGCCATATCCACCCTCCTTTAAATAGGTAAATCTACGTCTTGATTAGGGTCAAACGCGGCCCCAAAATAACCGCCCGTCTCGGGGTCTCCATCGTCTCCGAATCCAGCCGTCGAACTCGTTGATAGCGGCAAGTCTCCGAACTCGAAAGTCCCTTGGAGCTGCACGCTATTAACGCGGACGCCGGCCGCTGCCGTCTTTTGAATGATCCGTGCGAACTGGGGAAGCGAAATGCCGATCTGGTTGACGTACTTGAGCGGCAGGCCGATCAACGATATCGCTGCCGGCTCTGGATCGACGGGGTCGTCATATTTGGCCCGGACCTCGATCTCCTCGTAAGGCGCGCCGACGGCGATCGCGATGACGCGAATGATCGTATTGATGTCGGCCGTTGACAAGTTACGGGCGATCTTGCTTTTGATGAGCATCCGGTAAACCTCGTCCGTAGCCGCTCCGCGGTCCTGGCCGACGTTTTCGCCGATCCGATCCAGCGTCGCTCCGGCTGCCGCATCGATGTCGCGCCATGCTTCGATCGTGACGAGAGTCTGCTCTACCTTTGAAAACTGTTCCGCGAAGATTCCCATCAACTTACCGAGATTGGACTCCGGCCGCTTGTCGTAGACGTCTGGGAACCGGGCGAGCAAATCAGCAGCAATCATGACGTCACCTCAATATCGGCCGCGTTGAGCTGCGCCACTTGGGACGGGCTGATGATGACGTTTGCCGGCGAATACGTAACGCCATCCGTGGACAGCCCGAGCGTGACGTCCTCGACACCCGGGACGGCGTACATGGCCGCGATCAGGCGAGTGTAAATCACGTCGTCCCCCATGGATAAGCCTGCGTAGATCGTGCCGTCAGTGTCCTCGCCTCCGACAAAACGCACCAGGACGGATTGTATGCGCGCATCTCCATCTGCCGGGTATGAGGCGTTTCGTGTGATCGTTACCCGTGCGAAGACCCGAACGACAACGGCGGGACTGTACATGACCGTGTGCGTCCGTCCGGAGAGATCCGTCACGGTAACGGATTGCGTTCCATACGTTTCGATCCCGCCGGCGCCGCGCGAAAAAATAGCTTCCCCGATCGCCTGCGGTTCCCCACCGAGAACAAAGGTTTGGAACGATTTCCCCGGCTGACCTTCGCTTGTCGGCGTCATTGTGTTGTTCTCGAACACCGCGGCTGCCCGAACGCTGGGAACACGCAGGACCGCGCTTCGGATTGCGTCGACCGTAGCGGACCCTCCGCCGGCGACTGAATCATCCCACTTGGAGCGGAACTCCTCGTCTGTCTCCTTCTCCCGTCCGCCCGACGTCTCCGCAGCGTTAGTAACAGCCGTTACGTCTGCGGAAGGGTTAACGATCGTCGTGATCGTTCCGGCCGGCACGTTCCCCGCGGTTCCAGCTTCGAAAGCTTGGATCAAAACCGATCCGGTCCCACTTTGGAGCGTAACCGCCGCCGTTGTTTCGAAAATAATGCCCGTGCCGGTCGCTACCCGAAATCCAGCGGGTACAGTGAAGTCGGCAGTCCCCGTGATAGTCAGCGTACCCGTCGCACGCTGCGCCTGCGTTTTCCGGACGCCGACATACGGCCCGAGCTTTTCAAGTTGTGCACCAGTTGCGGTATTTTTATATCCCGAATTGTAAACGTCCTCGACACCTTCCCAGAGCTGAGCGAGAAAGTAAGCGCCGACCCGAAGGATCGCGCCGAGCGGAGTTGATTCGGCCGTGTTGGCCTCCGGTCCGAATGCTTCTGCCGTTTTGGCCTTGGTCTCCATCTCCGAAAAAATGTCCTCATAACGAGGTCGTTTAAACCCTGTTGCATCAAGCACCGATCTCCACCTCCTCCTCGCTAATGACCTGACCGTCGACCGCCGTCGCCGTGAAGGAGACGATCTGCGTTCGATCCGTCTTGTTGATCGTGATGTCCTCGACGGACTGAATGCGTAATTCCTGATCCAGCCCGGCGCGAAGCTCGTCTTCCATCTGCTCCCGAATCGGATTTTTTCCTAGAAATACGTCAAAATCGATTCCCATGTCGGGATTCAAAAACCATTCTCCTTGTCTCGTTCCCAGGATGACGCGGCAACTCTGCGCGACCTCTTCTGGACCTTCAACCATCTGAAGCTCGCCGCCGGCGAAAACGAGATCGCCATCCCTCAGCAGTAACGTCTTCATCCACTAATCACCCCTACAATTACAGCGTCCTGCCGTGCGTGCGTTCTGGGGCTGTCTGGGACCGCTACTTGCCCGCCAAGCGCGTCACGGATCGGGCGATCGCAAAACACGGCGAGCACCACGTCACCGGCCTGCAATTCTGGCTCGCACCACGTCTGCACGCCGCCAATATTAAGGCGCTGCCCGAGCGCAGGAACGCCGTCGATTATGGCTGGCGTCACCTCCCCCGTCCGGATAAGCGGCTGAATTCTCGCACGGCCGCCGCTGAACGTGAGCACCTTGCACGGCAGCGCGACGTTAATCGATGCCGCCATAGTGGCCGCGAGCTGCTGCATGGCCTTCGCGAGCGTTCCCGCCGGATCCGGCTTCGTCATAAAATCGCCTCCACACTCGTTGTAAAGTCTCCATCGCGGCTAAAGGTGTGCGTTCCCTTTCGGACATACAGCCGGCCGTTGAAGACGGAGCTCGTGAGGTCAATGCCCGACGCGGTCGTGATCCGGTACTGGAGCTGACTTGTGAGCTCGTAGCCCTTTGCCCCCTCCTCCTCAAATGGCGAAGGAGTTCCAATCAATCCCGTTTTCGATGAGAGCGCGAATAGTTCGCTCCCAGCGATCCGGCGGAGACTGCGGACGTGCAACTTTCCACGATTGATAAACGCGGACGTCTCGCACTCCTTAGCGATGTCCGCGATCAAATCGGTCGCCTTTCCATTGACCGTATAGCCTTCGGAATATCGGACGTCCTTAACAAGTTCCAATTGTGCGATCGGCATCCCGATAACCCCAGCTAAATCCTTGATGATGTAGCTCGCAAGCGTACCTTTCGCGTAAGCCGCTTCTTTTACTTCTCGTTTGGACAAGTCCTCGGAGTCCAGAACGTTAATCGTCGTGATCTTGTCGACGCCTTCCCATTGGGTACTAACTCGCGAGATCCAGCCGTGCATAATGACCCCGACGTCACCCCTATATCCGGCATTGACCATAGCGACCTCTCCCCTCTTGATCCGTGAGAGTGTCTGGTCTGAGAGGTTATAAATCCGAATTTCAGACTCGTTTGGCAGCATATCGTCATCAAAGGGGATTGTACCCTCGATCGCAAATTTTTCGGAACTGAAATTCATGCCAGCCGTCATAAATTCGATAACCCGCCCGAAGTTTTGCAGCATGTTCAGCCCACCTCCAGAACATACAAAAAGACGCTCGTCGAAAGCGTCTCCCATGTTACCGCTGCGGTTGATCCCGACTCGTCATATGGAAGGATTGCCACGTTCGGGAATTGATCATCACGAATGTCCTGGAAGAGCTCAACGCCATAGACGATCTTTTCGCCCAGGACCAGGACCTCTCCATCACGCTCCAGATCGACTGTGAAATAGTCTCCCTTGCCGTTGTAATGGACTTCAAATGTAAACATTTCATCTGCCAAGGAAATATCGAATCGATAGGGAATGAGCTCTTTTTCAATGTCGATGTATGTCATTGCAAGTTGTGGCCCCCTCCCTTAAATCCGCTGTTCCACTTGCTTCCTTCTTTGAATTTAACGACGGTTACTTTTTCTTTGTTTTTTCCCGTAGACTTACCCTTTGTTTTGGTCTGCTTAACGCCGGCCGTCGCAACCGTAGCCGCCTGAACCTTGACCGGCGTCGGAAGCTTAGAAACGTAAGATGACGTTGCGATCCGTACCGCGATGAGCTGCAAGGAGAATGTAAAGCCGTTGGCGACCTTGTAATCCCGTGGCGCGCTGAAAGATCCGATCAGCCCCTTGAAGGTTGTCCGGCCTGAGTAGCTGACAATTGTTCCGCTTTCCATCATTTTTACAATTGCTGCTTGAATCTTTGCTGCGTCAGGACCAACAACTCGGCCCGAAAGTTCCAACGTGCGCGCGCGGGGCTGGACGTGGTCCGTCACATCGACGCCACGCTCGATCGGCTGCGACGTAATATCGACCTCATACCCGGGGGATTCCGACTCTACGGTAATGACATACCCAGCAAGCATCGCCATTAAGTCCCCTCCAGTCCCAAACGGCGCATCGCGGATAGTACCGCATTTTCAAGGATCTGTTGCATCCGGGATTCAGTCGAGCTATCAATATTTCCGCCGCTCGAGCTTCCCGAAAAATCGACCTTGAACGCGATTTCGTGGCGTGATCCTGTTGCCGCGCGCGCTGGCGCCGTCTCCGGTGTGTACCGCTTGTTTTCCTCTGCCGTAAGGACGCGTTCACCCTTGTGGAGCTCCGCAAGGTATCCATCAAACGGCACCTTGGCAAGTCCGTCTTTGTGGCTGCCGTTGATCGTTGGTATCTGGGGAATATCAAGACCAACCGTATCGCCAGTAAACGGATTTTCAAACGACAATGAATTAGCCTTATCGATGACCCAATTTAGTTTATCGATAATCCAGTCAATGCCGGAGATAAAACCGTCTTTGACGGCATCCCAAACGCCTAGTAACTTACCCTTAATGCCGTCAGCGATGCCGGATATTTTGGTCGTGACCGCATCCCAGGCGTTTCCGATAATCGTCTTTAATCCGTTTAATGCCTTTTTGATCGCCGTCCCGACGCGGCTCCATACTCCGGTTACGATAGACCAGTAGTTACTAGCAAAATCCTTTATCGTCGAGGTGATCGAGGTCCATATCGATTTAATCCAATCCGCGATCCCGGTAAATATGGCGACGGTCTTCGCCTTGATCTTGTCCCAGTGTTTAACGACAAAGGAAACAGCCAAGCCGATTGGTCCAGTAATCGCTGCTAAAATACGCGGGCCGAATCGCTTGATCCAATCAACTACGTTATTGAATATCCTTGGAACCGTCACTTTGAAGAAATTAAGAGTTGCAATGAACCCTTTTTTAATAGCAGCACCCACCGCATTTACGATATTCCGGAATTTGTCCGACTTTTTATAGGCGACGACCAGTGCAACCCCTAAACCGACGACAGCAGCCACGATTAGACCAATCGGATTTAGGGACATCGCCAGCGAAAGTCCCTTGGTCGCGATCGTCGCCAGCTTAGTCGCGATTGTCGCGCGCTGGGTCCATAGCGCTTGCAGCTTAGTTGCCATCGCTACGCCGGTAACGACGCCTTTATAGGTGACAAATGCCGCAGTCAGGCCGATGACAACGGGTAAAAACCCTTCCCATTGTGTGATAGTACTGACTACGTTTACTAAACCGGCAAAGATATCCTCCACGACCGGCGCGACGAGTTGAAATCCTTCGACCAATACTCCACCGAATTCTTTCAGGTACGGCATCATATCGGATAAAAATCCGCCTACGCGTTCGATCGCGTTACCAATTGTCGTCCCAATCGCTTCACCAACTGCATCGATCTGTGGTTTGTGACTCGTAAGCCATTTCCCGAACTCACTAAGCGGAGGCAGGAGCTTTTGACCGATCGGAATCAATATTCCGGTTTCGATTTGCCGGCCGAACGCGCGAAAAGCCTCCATCGGCTTGCTCATCTTAATTTGCTGAAACTCGCCTAGTGTGTTTTTCGTCATGTCAAACTGTTTTCCGGCCGATCCCATCGCTGATATAACCGTCGCTTCTAGGTCCTCAAATTGAGAACCCATCAGAGCGACGCCGATCGCGTTTTTGGCGACAGGGTCCGCAATGTCCGAGATCATCGAGACAACATCCGAAAAGGCTTGTCGTGCTGCCGGCCCGCCGGCGGCGAATGTCTGCATCATCTTATCAGCGTTAAGGCCCAACATCTCGAACGCTTCTATAGAACTCGCCGATCCGTCCTTGGAACGAATGTTAAACTCTTTTACCGCGTCCCCAACCTTGTCGAGTTGGAACACACCTTCGGCGGATCCGGAGGCGAAGACGTCAAACATTTCGGAAGCCGAGAATCCTAGGCTTTTGAATTGGTTGGCGTACTCGTTGGCCGTATCGATTAATTCACCTGATTTATTTAGCCCCGCCTGTTCGCCCTGGGCGAGCAAGCTCATCGCCTGCTCGGACGTGATGCCGAATTGACGCATCATCGTATCCGTCGACTTGATCGCCTCATTTATTTCAAATCCAAACGAGTCGCGGAGCAGTATGGCGTATTTGGTGGTCTTTTCGAGCTCATCGCCGGTCAACTTGGTCACTTGCTGGACGTTGGCGATCGCGCCCCCGAGGTCCTGCCAATCCTCCCCAAAGTTTTGCGAATACAGGTTTTTTGCGATCTCTCGGGTTTCCTCCATTTGCGCGGCTGCCATCCCCGTCGCACCCTCGATATGCAGCATAGCCTCTTCATACTTTGTCGCTGCCGCAAGCCCAGCAGCGCCGATCCCGACGGCCATGGTCGCAACTGCGGCCCCGAGACCGATGACGCTCTTTGTCAACTTCCCGACCTTCTTGTCTGCGCTGTCGAGCGGGCTGCTTCTGATCCTAAAGCCGACGGCGTACATCAAATTACTAATGATCCCGCCCGCCATATGTCTCCCTCCCCTCTACAAAAAAAGACGCCCGCAGGCGTCATCACTTCTTTTTGCTTTGCTGTTCCATTTGCCTGATATGGATATCGAGAGCGGCATTTGCCTCAGCAAGGTCGTCATCGTCCATTTCGTTGAGTTCCGAATACGTTATGTTCATGTCCGAGAGCAGCAGGCGCCACATCGCCCACCGCTCCCGCGCCCGGCGCTCTGCCTCAGTCCTGCTGATCGGCATCCGGCTCGTCGTCCTGACCAGTGATGAATCCGAACGCCTTGCCGACCAGTTCGGACATTTCGCCATAGTCTTCGAAGTCTTCCATGCGAACCTTCGGATCGACGACGACGTGAGTCAGCATCTCGTCGGCCAGCTTTTCGTCAGACGGAACGCCGTGCTTGTTTTTGATCCGGTCCGTAATCTTCGTCACCGATCGAACGCCGGGATGTTGGAGTAAGTACTCCTTGCCGTTTACTGTTACTTTTTTCTGTTTGGCTGCCATTTTTCATCGCTCCGTTTCGAATTTTATTTAAGCGATATCGAGGTCCATACACTGGAACTCGTATTCCCGATCCTCTGCCGACGAACCATACGCCCTGTCCGCCGGCTTTTTTACATAGGCGGCTGTGGACGTCGCCGTCTCCTTCGGCGGCCCTGCGCTAATGACGGAGATCGGAACCGTCTCGCCGGTTTTTGCAAGCCTATCCAGATATTCAACTTGAGGGCTCGTTTGCTGTAGCGATACCGTGATCGTACCAAGGGGGTTGTTCACTCTGCTTCGCACAACGTCGCCTTGCGCACCGACGGAAGTTTCCCAGTTCTCTTCATCCTTGGCGACCGATACCATCGATTCACCGAAACCCGTCAAATAAGTTCCGCCCACGATGACGGATACGGATTTCGCATCATAAGTCGTATTCATGGATTACCCTCCCTCCTTTTAGAAGCGGACTACACCGCGGATTGTGGTTTTGTGGATTGCGCCGGCGAGGTCGAACCAGAAGGAACCGCCGTTATATTCACGTTGCTCTCGGTCCGCTGCGTCCGTCTCCGCGCGTGTGAGGAACTTGGTCCCGTATGAGCCGATACCGTCAACTGTGGCGATAATGCCTTGCTGCCATGCGCGCTGCAGGACCGTTCGAACGACGCTCTCCACCTGGGCAATGCCCGTATCGTCGTATGGAACCTTGTCCTGCTCGCCGAACAAGCGCTGAACGCCGTACTCGATCGAGAATTTAACGTAATCCTGGGCGTGGACATTGTCGATATACTCGCCGTTCACCGTCTTGCCCTCGGATGTCTGGTTAATGCCGGCTTTGGTTACGTAAGTATTCGCGCCAAGGTCATGGATTGCGGCCAGCTCGGTCGCGTCTACGTCGAGCGGAAGGAGATCCGTTAACGTCTTGAATTTCCACGTCACACTGCCGACCGGTGCAGCTCCGCAACGACCGATCCACTTCGCCTCCGGATATTTAGCCACCTCCGTGGCGTTGTGATAGGCAACCGTCGTTCGCTCGTAGTCTCCGACCAGGATCGCGGCGAGATCCGTCTTGCTGGATGTACGCGCGAAAAACTGCCGGCTATTGTCGGCCTCAACCGCAGCGGCAATCTTGATAATGTCGGCTGCCGTCGTTGCCGTGTAAATAAGGAAATACCAGTCGAGCAAGAAGAGCTTTGGTAGGATCTCGTCCAGCGTTTCCTCGGGCGCCCCGGTTTTGCGCGTAATGATCGCAAGCTCCGCCGGGCTGTTGTCACCCTGTCCGAAGATCGCGGCCGCCGCCTTGTATTCCTCTGTGGAATTGGCGAAGTCCGCCGCTACGCCGGCGATGTCGCGGTACGTCTTGTATGCGCTGCCCGTGGCGCTTGCGCCCAGGATCAACGGCTTTCCGAACCCGAGCCGCGGCGTAGGCCGCTGCACGTCGATAATGACCTTAACGTCATTGATGTTAGACAATCGGATCAACCTCCTTAATTGTTGTGGATTCAATCGTGAATTGGTTTTGCATGACGGAGACGGAAGTCGTTCTGAACAGTACTTCGAATCCATACTGATACGTCCAGTCATCTCCGATCTGTACGTCCCGGTTATTCACCTGCTCAATGGTAACGACGACGATTCCGGCCGGGCCATACTTGAGGATGTCGTGCCCCTCGCCGTTAAACCAATCACGCGCCTGTAATGCCAGTTTGAGAGCTTTACCTCTATTGACAGCGGCGAATTGAAAGTCGACCGAAAACTCGATCGTCTCCGAGAGCGTGATCGAATCTTCTCCTACCAACTTGACAGGCTGCCCCGTCGTCTCGTCAGCGCCTACCGAAAAATCATAGGTCACATATGGTAGGTTCGGGGCGTCACCGGGCGAATTTATCTCAACGACCATGACGCCAAGAGCCGATTTGAGCCCACGAGCGATCGCCGATTGGACTGTTTCAACCTGGTACATGGGTTGTCACCCGCTTTAATAGGTACTTGTTGACGTCGCAGTAGTCCGGCCTTTCGCCCTCGCCGTCAACCTTATACCGCTTGCCATGATGTTCGACGACGTCGCCGTTCCTGTGGACGAACGTCGTATAGAGCGCGCGGTCGTCCTCCGTGTATTTACCGCCGTCCATCTGCAGCCAGCGGGCTGAGAGCGGCTGAATACTGCCGCGAAGCCCTGTCGAGGGTTCCAGACCGAGATTGCCCACGAACACGCCGTCGTCATCATAAGCGTCATCCGGATCGGCAAGTGGCTGGGAAATGAGCAAGTACGGCGCGGAATTGCGGGCGAGCATCCGGGAAAATCGAAATCGCATGACTATCGCCTCACCTTCCTGAAAGTTAGCGCCTCCCGAAGCGTTCGCTCGTCGATCAGTAGCTTTTTGCTACCCTTCTGCGCGGCGTAAACAGCTGACAAAGCAGGCTTTTTCATCTTGTCGAATGCCTGCTCCATCTTCGTCAGTCCCAGCTCGCCTATGTCTTGGTGCAGCTTGTCCACCTCCATACTCCCGGTAGCGATCTCTTCAAGCCCGGCCTTTACAAGCTTGTTAATTCCGGCATTTGCCCGACGCTTTCCGAGACGAACGAAAGGACGGGAAGGAACGTTGTTCTTTGCCGAACCGAACTCCAACACACCGGCAATCATCGCGAGGTCCTCGTCGCCTTGCATTCCGATATGCGTTTCAGTTTTCGCCAGCTCCTCGAGGCGCCGTCGCATTTCCGGAATCAATGACGTCTCCGTCACCGTGACATTACGTCTCCTGATTCTCGTCGTACTCATAGGTTGACGTTCCGGTACGGACCGGCGAGCGCACGAACTGCCGCCGGCATACGGCCATCATCCTGCGCGTAGGTGACGGCGAGATCGCCGACCCGCTCAGACGTGACGCCGGGCTCCCGTTGCATTTGCTGAATCAGGAGGACGCACGCGTATTCGAGATCGGCCGGCAGTGTCGCCGGCTTCTCCTCCATCGTGTCTTTCGGCAATACGTAGCCAGCGGTATAAACAATTTCGATCGGCTTGCGGCTGCGTTCCCAGCCTTCACGAGAGATCATCCCGCGTTCGTTATCGATGTCGTACCCATCAAGGCTCGTTTTGCCGTTGATCGAGGCGACGGAAGCGATCGGGTAATTCCGCAGCAGCACATAGTCGCGTTTCGGCGGCTCCTCCTTTTCCGTGTACTCAGCAAGACCGAAAGACCGTTTGCAGTAAGTCTCGATCGCAACGCTTGCCGCCGGAATCAGTAGCGCGAGCAGATCGTCGTCGGACGGATCGGCGCGAAGCATCGTCCGGGCGCGCTCTACCGTGGTCAGCATCTTAACCCGCCTCCAAGGCCGCGATTCGAGCAGCAAGTTCGGCAAGAATGCCCTGGACATTGGTTGCGGTTCCGGGTGCAATGGCTGTTGCCGAAATGTTTGTCGCGGTGTGAATATGGTTGCCTGCTGCCGCAGTGCTCGCCGTCGAGCCAAGGGCAAGGTTCGAGGTGCCCGCCCCGATAGCTGAACGGGCTGCAGCCTGGTCTGCACCTGCTGCGATTACTGCGGGTTTACCTGTAATGTCCGTCCAAGCACCAGGCCCGCTAGCACCGCTACCTCCCAGATCGATAGGCACGCCGTCCCTGGTGATTTGTCCGGATCCTTCGATGGCCAATTCTCCACCAATGACCCATTTATCCGGAGAGACATGATTTTTGGTCACGTAACCCATATGTTATTCCTCCTTGAAAGAGAGGCCGAAGCCCCTCTATTAAATTAGGCTTCGACACTTAGACCGGTCAGGATGACGATCGCGTCTTCGTTCGCCGGTTTTCCGTCAAAACGTTGAATAACCCGGGTAAGCGTCGTATCATTGTCGAATGCGTCTCCGCCCTCATCGGTCGTTTTGACTTCAAGCGCCTTGCGATCGAAGAAGTAATAGCCGACCTCGAAATTTCCGAACGCAATTTTGGTTTTTCCGGTTACTGTGGGAATGTCGTCGTACACTTCGACCGGATAGGAGAACAGCGTGAAAACGTCAGCTTGAGTCGGATCCGGTACGAGCACGCTTTTTCCATCTGCGTACTTCATATCTGCCAGTGCTTCGGTTGCGGCCGTGTTCATGATCCATTTCGCCCCGCTGCGGTAAGCTGCGTCCACCATGTTTTTCAACTTCCGAAGGGTCTTTACATCGATTGCAGCCGGGGCCGCGAGCGTGCGATAGGCCGTCGTCGTGAAAATCCCTTCGGATGCGTCTTCACCGCCCGCGCCGTTGAACACTTGGTCGTTCTCCGTGTTCAGGGAGATTTCGGTGTACCAATCGCGCAGCTCATCGCTGATGTTCACCGCGCTATCGGCGAGCAGTTCGTTCGTGACTTCGAAAATGCCGCCGTATTTGTGAACCTTATACTTCACATCGCTATACTGCGGCGTAGCTTCTTTGTCGATCGGCGCTTTTTCGTCGTAGTTTTTGAGCTTCATATCCGTTCCGCGACGTTTCGGACGGCTACCGGACAAAGTCCCGACAGGTTTCACGCCGACGAGGTTCCGGATAGAGCGCTTCGTCTTCTTTTGCAGAATGATTTCTTTCGCATCATCCTCCGGTACCAGGATGCCGCCTGCAGTTTTGTCACCTTCGACCATCGCGCGCGCCTCTTGCTGCTTGGACTTGAACGCGTGACGCTCTTCGTCCGTAAAATCAGCGTGACGGCCGTATTTGAGGTACTTCTCGTAGGCGCTGCGATATTCTTGGCTCACTTCCGCTTCGTTCATCTCGCCGTTAGCCTTGTGTCCGCCTTCCATCGCGATTCGCTCGGCTCTCTCTTCGACCTTGATTTGTCCGGCCAGCGTTTCCGCTTCCGTCTCCAGCGCTGTGAAAGATGCGTCTTCTTCTGACGTCATCGCCCGTTTCTCGCCTTGCGCCGATTCAACCAGCGCACGCATTTGATCTTTCAAGCTTGCAAGTTTCTTTCTCATTTCGATAAGGTTCAATGAGTCCATCTCCTTTAGAGGGATTTAATTTTTCTGAGCCTTAAGACATGTTCGTAATTGACTCGAGCTTCGGCTGCAATTCGTTCGGCCTCTGCAGCCTGCGCGGATTGCGGGCGGCCTTGGAAAACGTCTTCGACCGATCTAATGCCTACGCTCGATTGTGGATATGCTGGCGTCGTAACTGGGCTGACTTCGAATAGCTCGGCCTCTTTGACCGTGCGGATCGGCATGTCTGGATTGGATTCGTCCCACTCGTCAACAACGGAGCGAAAAATAAAAGACGACCCTCGCACGTCGCCGCGCTCGATCGTCTCCACATGTTTTTCCGCCCAGCTCGGCGGGGTGATTTCGTACCGGAGTCCGATTTCATCCTCCGTCAATATGAGCGTGTTCGGCGTCCGCCCCAGCACTTCCCGACTGTCATGTTGCCAGCTCGCATACACATCCGGGTTAACCAACGTTCCGGCGAAGGATCCGCGTGCGAATCGCTCTTGGAACATGCCGAAAATCGGGCGTGATAACTGATCCCAGCGGACCGCATAACCGATAATCTTAGTCTGCTCCCCCTCCGCTTTCCGAATCTCCAGCTTGCTCTCCGGCAAGAGGATTTCCCGCTGCTCCTTGGTTTCCTTGTTCATTGTCGTTATCACCCCCTTTCTCGTTCTGACCTACTGGTGCCATGTTCAGTGGAGTCAGGTACACGTCGCCGCCTTCGATCGGATTCAAGTTCTCCAGCTCACGGATCTCGTTGACCGAAAGCCATCCATTTTGCCGGGCGATCGCGTAGGCTTCATATCTCGCCTTCGTCTCCCCGCGAAGCAGTCCTTCCAGCAGGAATTCGGCGAATAAGCGCTTCTGCTCGTTACTGTCAAACAGTCGAATATTAATCGTCTGCTCCCATCGAACGGCCCATGGACGAATCGTATGGGTAACAAAATCAATAGATTGCTGCTCGATGTTCGAGAACGTCGCTCTTTCCAGGTCCGCGAGCATGTGCGGAGGAACCCGGAAGATTCGAGCGATCTCGCTCGTTTGAAATTTCCGCGTTTCCAAAAACTGCGCGTCGTTCGGAGGAATCGTGTTCTTCGCGAACGTCATGCCCTCTTCAAGCAGCATCAGTCGATGTGAGCGTCCCAAACCCTCGTATTTTTCCCGGAGAGATTTTTGTAATCGCTTGAACGCTCCATCGCTTAGCTCTGCCGGGTGGGTCACGACCGCTCCGACATTCGTTCCGTTGGCGAAGAACTCGGATCCGAACTGTTCTGTCGCAAGCGCAAGGTCAATTCCTTGGCTTGCCCACTGGATGACGGATATACCTTTGCGTCCGTCGAAGCCGAGTCCGGGAATATGCAGCATCGCGTAATAGGGGACGTTGTACTGTTTGCCAACCTTGGTCGAGACCCGAAAAAAAGGCTTTCCATCCGCCGTTTCCATGTGCTCAACTCGATAGGGAGGGATCGGCCATAGTGCCTTAATGTCTCCGCGCTCGTCATATTCGATCTCTGCGTAGCAGTTGCCCCATAAAAGCATGTGCGCCATCATCGTCTCGCGGAAGGTGAATGCGGTCATAAACGGGTTTGGCGATTTCCCTAATATATCCCCGACCAGGTGACTCGTCCGCTCCTTGCCTCTTGGCTTCATCCGTCGATAGACGGGCAGCGGCAAGGAAGCGATTGTCTCCGATAAGATCCGAACACATCCGAGAACCGCTGTCGATCGCATAGCGGTCTTCGAGGTCACCGGCGCCCCCTTGCCGCCCCCTCCTCCGAAAGCATCAAATAGCCATCTTTTCGGATTTGTTAAGTTGCTACTTTCTTCTGAGCTTCTTCGCTCTTTTCGTTTAGACAGAAATGGTATTTTCAGTTTCATCACCTCCCCCTCTCGTCAAATGACCCGAACGTCCTCGGTCTCGTAACGTGATTTTGGCTTACCTTGGTCGAGCATCGCCCGCGCTAATGCGTTAATGATCGCGGCGATCACGTCGATCCGCTGGCTGTCGTCTTTGTGCTTCTTCGAAAGCTTGATATTGCCGTTGTTGTCGATGATCTCAACCGCATTGGACAAACACCAGGTTAAAAGCGGGCTCCCGTCGTGGACGATCTGTCCTTTTAGAGCGAGCTCACGGAAATATTTCGTTGGTTCGGAGAGCGTCTGAACCCCTTGCCTAATCTCGACTGCCTCGTAACCCTCGGTTACTAACTCCTGCGCGAAGTGCGTCGCATTGTACGGATCATAGTCCACCTCGACAACCTTCCACTTCTCGTCGAACTCCATGTCGTGGATATGCGACTTGATGAATCGATAATCGGTGACCGCTCCCTCGGTTAACGTACACCAACCGTCCTTTGCCCAAGCCTTGTAAGGCACCCGGTCGGAGTGCTCGTGTTTCGTCGCCGTCTCCTCCGGCATAAAGCCATGAGCACAAACGGCGAACAGCGGATATATGGTGCCGCCGGCTGTTTCAACCGGAGTCTTGCCGTCGAGTTTGAACACGAACCCGTCCGCCGTAAGGTCGACACGTTTGGATAAGTCTAGCCCGAGCCAAGTTCGAAGCCCCCTTACAAGCGCTAAAAAAGCCTCCCGCTTCACCGCGAGGGCTTTCCATTTGTCCATGATACCGGCAAAGTATTTATTTTCGCTGTCTGCTTGCCAACGGTTGACTCGCTTGATCAACCATTCCCGGATCTTGTCCGGGTCGCCGCTGTTATACGCCTCGTCATGCTCCGTCCGGATTTGCCGCCGCAACTCCTGAGAATAAGCATTGTCCTCCTGCAACACTGGGTTTGGCATCGACCACAAAGATTCATCGTGTGGATCGGCTCCATCGGGCAGCTCGCGGATCATAACAAAATACGTATCCTGCATCGGCGTCTCGCCGCGCATCATTCTCCGGAGGATGTCGTATTCCTTTTTACAAGGACTGTTCTCTGCGTCTTTTCCGGCCGTGCTGATGATCTGCATTAAGCTCTGCAGTCGCTTGCCAAATCCCGAATAAGATACGTCCAGAATCTCGGACGTCGGATGCGCGTGATATTCATCAATGACAACAAGGCATGGTGCGCCGGAGTCCTTATTCTTCGTGTCCTTGCTCAGTGGCTTGAGCAGCCCGCCTCGGCTTTCGTGTTCGATGTACCCACGACGAACACGGAGCCTTTTTTGAATCTCCGGACTCGCCAGCGCCATTTCTCGCGCGTCGCCCCAAACCCGCTTGGCCTGTCCTTTATCGACGGCCGCACAATCCACCTCGGGGCTGTGCTCATACTGTCGCTTGCTCGGCTCTCCAGGCGGATAGATCGCGTCCGCGCACATCCCGTAAAGCGCGAGCCCAGACATTTCGGTGGACTTTACGTTACCACGAGCCCGCAGGTGGAATGCTTTCCTGAACCTACGCTGTCCCGTCCCCATATGGACCCAGCCGTAAACCGCACCGATATCGAACTTCTGAAATGGTAGCAGTTCAATGAGCTGGCCGGAAAAAGGGCCACGAACATGCTTGCAGCATTTCTCGAACCAGTCAAAGACGCGATCGGCGCGACTCTCGTCGAATACGTAAGGAAACTCCGGCGTCGCTTGCCGCTGCAAATCAGATAAGTGTCTCTGACAGGCGAGGAATTCCATCTCGCAACTCTGTCGCAATCCGGACACAATCTCCGCCGCGTATAGGTGTGTCGGGTGAAGGTCCTGCCAATCAGTCGAATAGCTCATCTGTTCCGCCGCCTTTACCGGCTCCTACAACATCAGCCATCCGCTTAGCAAGACGTGCCCGCGCTTCTGCCGTTATTCCAAGCTTCCCGGCGTATTGCAGCACAAGTCGTTGGTAGCTTTGCGCCATTTTTACGAGCTCTGTTACTCCGGGGTTCGGCACACGTCCATATTGTTCATCTTCGATCATCAAACCGTTGTCCTCGATTGCGAAATTCAGTTTCCGCAATTTAGCGACGAGGTCGCAGTAAAGCGCGAGCACTTCTTCGTCTACTGTATCGAGGATTTCAAATTCTTTCATGTCTTTGACTGTTTTATTCCAAACTTTTCGCGCTTCTTCGCCGATCCAGTCCGGATATTTTAAAGAAACTCTCTTTTTTCGCTTGAATTTTTGTGCTGCTTGCGTGCGATTTTTGACCTCTTTTTCAGTCCAATGTTTCCCTCCGCCTTTGGCTCCGACCCGCATGTGGTCAAAGGAAACGACCTTATTCATGCGGCCCACTCCTTCCATAAATTGTATATTAATATCCCGTTAGATGAAAATCACACGGGGACATTTTTTCGCACAAGAGGGGCGCGCGGTCTACTGGGCAAAACTTCCTAGAGATTTGCCCCCCCTACCTCTTCAAAAATCCTAAAAAAAACACCCGCTAGGGTGTTTCATGTATCATTTCTTTAATAAGATTTTCAATTTCTAAAATTCTCTTCGCTTTTATTATGTTTCCGAGATTAAGCATATTGCGTGAAACGGAAATCACTTGTTGATTTGTTGGTACTTGAACAATTTGAACCTCACCATGTGACGTAAATTGAGGGCCGGCATATAATACTCCTAATAATAATACACGTCCTCTAGTACCTAGATATGTGTTTCCTAATTTATCGCTATAATCCCCTTCGTTTAACAGTACAACAGGGGAACCACTTGAACCTGGAAAACATGCCGCATCAATTAGAAACTCTTCTCTACCTTCATAATTATATGCAGGATGTGTTGCTGTTATCCCCCTGCGCATAATTGGTAGGTTGTTTACACTATCCCAAATACCATTGGGATATCCTACCATTACTATATCTTCAATTGCTCTTAGCTCGTGAAGTTCTTCATCAGAAGGAATAATATCTTTGTTCATAGGAATAAAAAAAGGCTTATGTCCACGCTGACTTAGAGCATCGGCTAATTCGCTGATTGCCATAACGCACAAATCAACGTCATCATCTGGGTGGTTAACCCATACGTTCTCAAAGTTCTTGATTATTACTTCTTGATGTAACCCCGATGGAGTCTCAGCTTCGGTGCTCAAGTGGACAACTATTTTGCCTTCCACTCCACCCTCAACTACATGTTTGTTTGTTACGATTACTGGAACATATGTACCGTCTTCTCTCTCTAACATACGAAAGAAAAACCCGGTACCTGTGCTTATCCCTCCATCTCTATCAATACATTCAATTCGAACCGTGCTGTACATGAGCTGCTCGGAAAGCGACAAAATAAACCCATCCTCACATCTTTTTCTTGCAGTATAGCATAAGACTCTCATTTGTTCATTTCTCAATTCGATATATCTTCATCTACCAAACCCTCCATCCTCTCGTGCTGTCTTGGTGTCATGGTGCTGCTTGCATAAAGCCTGCCAGTTCAACCGATCCCAGAACAGCATCTTGTCCCCCTTGTGGGGTTTGATATGGTCGACGACCGTAGCCTCTACGATGAGCCCTTGTTCCTTGCATTGGACACATAGCTGATTCTTCCGCAGAAAGCCCGCACGCGCTTTACGCCATTGGGAACCATATCCCCGCTGAGCCGATGTGCCGCGCTTGCGGTCCGGTTGCTTTGCCCGATCGGTATGATCGGAACAGAATCGTTCCTGTGTCAGGTTCGGACAAGCAGACACGCTGCACGGTCGTTTAGGTTTGCTCGGCATATCATCAACTCCATAAAAAATAGGCGCCCATTAAGAGCGCCCTAAATCAAGGAAGAGAATACCTACTCATTGCACACTACCATAATATCAGGTTTGATTTGCCTATATAATGCCCTCTTTTTGCCGTGCTTTTGCCTCAATCGAATTGGATACCATCCACACCAAAAATCAATATAGCCAAGGTTTTCGAAGCGTTGTTCACATCCTTGTAAACGGTCCGAGTATCAATTTGGTGAATTTCTGATAGCTGTTCCGGAGTCATTTTTTCTTCCGAAATGTAGAGTGTGTGAATGACCTTATACCTTCGCATGTCCTCTGGTGTTCTAGAAGATTCGCACATTTTCCCGTATACCTCAACCATTTGTTGGATAAACCGAGTCATAACAATGGTTCGTTTCTTACTTCTCGAAATCGAATCAATAGCGTACTCTTCCGAATGCAGCTCATTCAACGTTTCTGCCTCCTGGATCGCCGTAAGCCTGTCCTGTAGCTCATCACAATGAGCAACAAACGATCGATAATTCTTGAGCAACAACTTTGTATTGCGGAGACGTTGGTCCCGCTTCACCTTCTGTCTTCTCAGTTTCTCCCTGTCTAGATATTCAAGCGCTACTTGTGCTGCCGCTTTTGCTATCTGGTCAACCAATGCTGTGTTGTTCATATATCCACCCGCTTCCCGTCATTGTTAATCCTTTGTCGCATAATGCCTATAGCGGTATGCTTCTATTACTTTCAACTCTTCTGGCGATGCCGTGATATGAATGATCTTTTTCCGTTGGTTGACTTCGTAGTCCACATCTACGAAAAAGTCATCCATGTACTTATGAACATCGGGCAGGTAAATGGTTCCTTGTTCCACGCCGTTAAGGAATGTCGTGTATAATCCGCTTATTGTTATGGCGTATAACCCGCTCCCCTCTTTTACGATTGGCGCAGTTATCGTCACAATAACAGTGATTGTCACGGATCAGGGGTTTATCGTCGATTGTTAGCTCGCGACTACAGCCCCATCCATAGCACTCAAACCACCAACCTTCTTCAAGTAATGCCTGCTTCGGAATTCTCGATTCGGCGTACTGGTCAAAGTGGGGCTTTCGCACAGCACGGATGTTGATCCAGTCTATATCATGTTGGCGGTACGTTTCGCTGGCATATATGGCTGCGCTGCGGCTGACGGCGAAAACTATATCTTGATGCTCCATCGATACGTCATAGGTCCAGTAGCATTTGAGGTTAGGTTGGGCCATGGGATACCCCCCCCGAATAATTCCGGCTCCAGCGCCTGGAGAAGTCGTTCGGAGTCTGTTTGCCTCGCCTGCCCGTTAGTGACGCGGTAGCGAAGATCGTCGTCCACAAGGCTTTCCCAAACTACGAATTTGCCCTTCTCATAATCGTCGGCAAAGGGTTTTCCGTCATAGAATGCGAGTGCGAGAATGTCGAATGTCTCTCCGTATCCGTCGCCTACTGCATCTATGCTTTCTTTCGTTATTCCCATGGCGTATAGTTTTTCGCGATTCTCGCAATTATCTTCGACGGAAATATATGCCGACTCCCCGCCCTCTTGCTCAACCACTTCGAGGCTATTCAATACATCGCAGATTGCTTGTCTATTCAAGGTAATCGCTCCTTTATTGGTCATGTCGACAAGCTGATCCATTCCAGGCAGCACACCCCGAGCCATATAGGGATGTTTGGTCATGTTCTCTCTCCTTCGCTAAATCTTCGATTGGTGTATCAAAACATGCATAACTGCGTGCCGCAGGCGTATCGTGGCATTGGCATACGTTCAGGCCGCAACTGTAGCGCCATAAGTCCGCCCTTCGTTTCGCCTACATACTCAAACCCGCATTTCAGCCATGTATAGCCCCACGTCTTCTCGCCGCGCACCATCGTCGGCTTCACCTTGCGCCGGTCGATGAATGTAACCATGCCGAGCTTCGGCGGCTCGCCGAAATATGCGCGGGTAGCAGCCACGGCTTGCGTAATCATTTCCGATGCTACGCCAGCTCCTTCATTTCGGAATGCCGAACACATCCACGCCCCGGCCCATTCGTGCTTGACGTATTCCGCGAACGGATAGGAGGTAACCCATAAGGCGCGGCCCTAATCATTTTCGGCATAGAGGACAAGGCAGCGTCCGGGAGGCACAAACTGCGGAGAACCTATCTTTTGGCGATTGTAGTGCCGATCGGCTATTTCGCGAGCCTTTGGGTCAGCTCTGTGAGATATTTCCCACATCTTGCACCACTCCTTTCTGCGCTAAATGGGTCAAAGCTTTATCAATTTTCCCCAGTAACTCACATCCTCCAACGCTTGAACGTTTCCGGACCCGTAAGCAATTAATACCGATGGGGCGCCGGCGTTTGCGTTGGCCCTGTTACCATCAACGTGATGAAAGTACAGTCGACCTTTTAAAAATAGTAGCGCATCCGCCTTCGCCCAAACGTGATCGAAAAACATTTCCGTTTCGGTTCGTGCAAATATGAGCGCGATTCCGTTTCCGTGGGTCCAAAGCCGTTGTAACCACTCTGAAGCCTCTCGACCGTATGGAGGATTGAGCCAAACACGGCCGAACCACTCTTGCTCAAGCCCATTATCCAGAACAGAGTAATGCTTTCTTGCGGTGTCCCATGGTCGCTTAACCGGGGAACACGGATCGAGATCAAACGGTCCAAGATCGCGGATAATCTCTGGCGGTGTTAGCCATTCGTCTTTGATCATCCTGGCTGATTGATGCCCTCCCATGCCGGCTACTCTTATACCCATGTTTGCCCCCCTTCCTAGGCATAACGAATCCTTAATTCGTGATATTTTTATTCATTTTGGCTTGCCGGCTTTTCTCAGCCTTTTCCATGTCGGTCATTCCACGATATTTCAGGATGTATTTTCCGCTCGGCTGCTTTAGCATCTGAACAACATACTTCTTTTCTTTTTGCTCCCGGACCAAGTTGGCCGTTTTTTCAGGCATTTCGAATGTAGTGAACCAACTTTCCAAGTTTGGATTCACGGCGAACGCCTCCCCTTAGATTGATAATTGCAATTGTCCGCACTTGTCGATTTCAGGCCGGTACCGCTCGAATGCGAATGCCTTCCCGCTTCCCGTGCAAAATTCAGGAAGATTCGCCCGGACTAGTGCTTCGGCAAACGGAGGCGGAACCGAGTTACCACAGCGGGCCACCTGTGCCGACTTGGGATATCTATTTCCGCAGGCGTCTCGGTCGATAACGTAGTCTTCCGGGAATCCCTGCGCCGCGAATAGCTCGTGCGGCTCAAGCATTCTCATTCCAATGTCGATAATCTGATAGTCGGTGCCCTCGATCGTGACAAGTCCGAATCGGTCTTTGGTTGTTACAGTGTGCAAAGGCTCTTCTATCTGCTGGCCGTTGTCGGCGCTGCCGTAATATTTCAGCAAGAACGCCCGGACCTCTCCGACATGGAGTCCGCCTGCCGTAATTGTCGGTATCGGCTCCGTGACCGTTTGACCGTCCGCGCATGTCCCGCGCAGCTTGACTAAATGGCTCGTAACGATGGAGGACTTTCCCCCGCCGCCTGCCGTAACTGTTCCGATCGGATCGTCCGCCGCGCTACCGATAGACTCACCGAAGTGTCGGGCGATATGGGCCGTCACAAGCTGATTTTGAGTTCCGCGCGTTGTGGTCGTTGGCAAAGGCGTATCGACTTCCACGCCTGTCATGCCGCCGTAGTGCTTTGCTATAAATGCAGCGACGAGGCCGAACTTATTGCCCCCTGCGGTCACCGTACCGAGAGGCTTATCCTTATCCAACACGCGTGGTTCTTGTCCTGGCCGCTCTCCATATCCCATCTGGATTAGTGCTGGACTGATCAACATGTGATGTCCGCCTGTTGTTACCGTCCGAAGCGGCTCTTCCGGCGAGCTGCCCGGGTGTCCGGTCGTATTGACGCCCAATACCGGCGTAACGAGCAAATGCTCTGCCTTGGTCGTAATGGTAGTCAGCGGACCATCTGCTGCATATTGGAGCCGGTCGCCGCCGAATCCCGTCTGTCCGATCCTGGCGATGTACGGCGTTACGAAACCCCATCCGTTTTTCGCTGTAACCGTCTGCATCGGCTCATCGATCGATTGCCCGCGAAACTGATCGTATTTGTGGTTGACCTTGATGACGAATGGGTTTGGACTTTCAATGACAAACCGCTGTATTCCGCGGGCGATCCGCCGCAGCGTATTCTCGGCGAGTGGCCGTTCACGCTCGAAAATGCTCGGGCATGGAATCGACCAATCGATAATTTCTGCTGCCGTCCTCCACGGCTTGAGCCGCCCGGACTTAACCGCCTCACCCTCCGGGTCGCCGTGCGTCGTTTCCGGCCATACGATTGGATGTCCGTCGCGGCGGGCAACCATGAAAAACCGCTTACGGATCGTCGGTGCTCCATAATCACAAGCCCGCAGCTCGCGCCAATCGACTTCATATCCCTGACGACGAAGCGCGTTCACGAACGAATTGAACGTCTTCCCCTTCCTCTTTGGGTCCGGCCATTGGTTTCCGTCCGGTCCGATGACGAGCGGTCCCCACGTTTTAAACTCCTCGACATTTTCGAGCATAATCACCCGCGGGCGGACGGTCGCCGCCCACCGGAGCGCTACCCACGCGAGCCCGCGAATCTTCTTTTCCACCGGCTTGCCGCCTTTGGCCTTTGAAAAATGTTTACAATCTGGGGAAAGCCAGCAAAGCCCTACCGGACGTCCTGCTGCCACTTCTCGCGGGTCCACGTCCCATACCGACTCACAATAATGCTCGGTGTCTGGATGATTGACTTCGTGCATGGCGATCGCTGCCGGGTCGTGGTTGATTGCAATATCGACGCTTCGCCCCGTCGCCATTTCGATACCGGTAGAGGCTCCACCGCCTCCGGCGAAATTATCAACGATGATTTCTCTCAATCCCTTCCTCCTTCCGCAGTTCCCCAAACGACATCGACGACAGCCAAATAATCCAGAGGCAGCGTGCGCCCAGGCTTGACCTCGAACCCGACCCGCTCCATGTCTGCAATATAGATGCTCTTGCTACCACGGACTGCCGACGACTGGGATCTCCATAGCTGTTCAAGCTGCGGGTATGGCAGTAGAAATGTCCTCCTGGCGGCTTGGTACTCGACGAGCAGAAAACTCACGGCTCCGCCGATGTAATGCGCTCGAGCTAGATAGTCAAATTGATGGGCCTCCAAATTCGATAGCGGAAATCGCTCGGAATCCGCGACGGATTTTGCTTCGAACGCAATGCCACGCTGCCGGTAATGGCCGTCATAGTCGACGGTGGACGGTTTGGTAAGGAGCCCCGTAACGCGATTCAGCTTTTTCGATGTGATCTTGACCGGCGTTGGCCGCTTATTGATAAGGGCGATCTTCTGATATTCATACTGACGATTGCAAAAATCTATCATGCTCTCAAATGCCATTCCGCGATTTGCTAGGCTGTGTCTCATCTCTACACCTCGTTTAAGTTGATTAAGCTCGCGCACTGGCACAGGATTTCGCTCCTTTGGAATGGAGAGTGCTGCGAATGCCGTGAATGTGTGCTTCCGCCTCGGCGCGATAGGCTTCTTGCAATTGAGCCCGCAGCTCGTCGAATCGATCCCATCCGCGCTTGCGCTGTGCTTCTGATAATCCATCCATCTCCAGCGCTTTAACGACGATCCGGATGTCCTCATTCAGTTTGTCGCTTTGCTTCATGCCCGCTCCCTCCCTTCGCGTCCGGTGATCTTCGGAGTTTAAGGTAAACCGCCCAGCCGGTTAGCTCGTTGTATGCAGGCTTACATTCCGTCAGGTCCCAGTCTGGATACAACCTTCTCCAAAACGTCTGATTGTCGATTTCGTCACGGACGATCCGTTCGAGCTGCCTGCGAGTGTATTTACTATCATTGGTTCGACATTCCGGCCGTTGAAGGTTCTGGCTGCAACTCCATCGCTTTTTCCCTGCTGGCTCCTTGGACAGATATCTCGCAAGCGCTTCGAGTCCGTAATCGTTCGGCTTTAGACGATCGGCGTTAACGTAGCCGATCAGGTCGCCTTGCTTCTGCCCCCGCTTCCGTGGCCGTCGCCATAAGTCCTCGACCGTGTCCCTATCCAGCCCTCCGGACATGATGATGTGATGATGTATCCGAGTGGGCTTGTCCGCTTTCGTGCTGTACTCCGTAACTAGCACGTACTTGAGCGGGGGCATCCCCTCCCGCTTCCTTCTATGTGCTAAACGTCGAATGTAATTGGTCGCTTCCTTCTCTGCCGCCTCCACCGTCTCCGGCAGCTCGGCATAGGTGACGGTTACGTGTAGATCGTTCGCTCCAAAGTTCGTATTGATCAACTGAACGAAAAACCGCTTGGCGTTCTTATCGTTTAGATTCCTCTGTTTGGGGGCGGATACTTTCTCCTTCTTCCCCCGCTTCTTCGGGATCGATCCCACCTGTGTAAGCGGGTATATGTCCACTTCCATAAACTGCTTCCCGCAGTAAATCTTCTTCTCACGTACAAAACTCCTCACGCGGCACTCCCCCAGCTCCATGATGCCGTAAGGAGTATTTCTGTCCTGCTGCATACGCCGAAGGGAATGCCGCCCCCATCGGCTAATCTATTAATCTCGTATTCTCCTTTCACGGCTGCATCGCAGGAAAGATAATACCCATTACGAGCCCGATAACGCCCGGCAAAAGCGTTGTCGATCGCCGCGAAGTCTGATACAATGGAAATAGATGGTTTGTATCATATTGCGACGATTTCGCCCCGGAGCTGCTTCCCTCAAAGCTGCTCACGGGGCGATTTTCTTTTTTTTCATTGATTCACCGCGCCCACCGGCGCCTATTGGTTGTGATCGCGTTGCTGATGATCGCCAGCTTTTCCTGTAGCGTCAGCACACCCCAACTCTTTCGGCTGATTCTCATACTCACACGTCCTTTCACTCCTGACCGATGTAGGCCCTCATTGAATGCTCTTTTCTTCCTGTTCTCTCATCCATGTATCCAACACGGACTGACGAAAACGAAATTCTGGTTTTGTGGATCGCAATGAGCCGACTGGAATATGTTTTATCCGCTTTTCTGCGCAGAGCTTATACAAGGTTTGCGTAGATATCCCAAGATGATCAGCAGCTTCTCTGCTGTTCAATGTCCGGTCTTGATAGGAGCGTACGAACGTCTCCTCCAGTTCCTTACGAACGCGTTCGGCGGCTTCGGCGACAATCTGCTCGTACATCGCGGTAAAAGCATTTGCGGCGTTCATTGTTGTCCCCCCCTATTCTGTCGAATATTTCCTACCCCTCTGGTAAAATGGTAGTTGCCCCACAAACAATAAATGTCGAATATGGAGGAATCTAAGTGCGACTAAACGATTTCATGAGTCAATTCGGCGAGAAATTTTCAATCATTCGTAACGGTGAAGTTCTCGCCATTGTCGATGGTATGCGTAATTCCGATAAGGGCAGAAGGTTTGTTGATTTCTACCCTGAAACGGACATCCTGCCAGAAGATTGGATTCGCGCAGAATCTAGCAACGAAGAATTCTATATTGAAGATGTCACGGCATCTATGGGTCTTGAACGCAATCGAGTATTCGCAAAGAAGGCATACTACCTGACGAAAGTTGAATTTAATCGCCGGACAAATCAGCCCCCTGCTGCCGTGACCTTTAATATTGGTGATGTGCAGAATTCAATCGTTGGAACCCAACAACAGGCCACGCTTACGAACAATTTCTCTGACAAGCAAATTCTCGACATGATCGATAAAAACTGCGGTGAAGACAAAGAACTTATGTCTGAACTGTTGAAAACGGTAAATGCAATTGTCGATAACAATATCCCTGTACAAAAAGGGACCTTTTCGCGTTTTTCTGAAACAGCATCCAAATACGGATGGTTACTGGGAGCTTTGACAACGAAACTACTCGGTCACTTTTTTAAATGATTTAACTTCGCTCAGCACTTGTTTAGAAAGTATCTCCAATCCAGAAATCACTTTGATTGCGTCCTGGGGAGCCACATCGTCGTAAGAAATAGTAACTGCGATCGTGGCTCCATTTTCAAAAATAATCCTCTTTTCAAAATGTCCACTTATCTCATGAGCACGCTGCTCGTCCACCCTCTCACCTCGCTTTCGATTCAGTCATCAACCATCGAATTTGACCGAATTAAGCCGTCTTCTCCGAAATTTCGATTTTCAGTCCCAGCGCGTCACATGCTTTTGTCAGCGTTGTCTCATTCCAGCGGCGGCTTCCTTTAAGCAGATCAATCACATACTGCGGTGTGTACCCTGTCATCCGAGCAAGATCGGATGGGCTGATATCCCGCTGTTTTAGCACCTTTCCGATTGCTTCCGACATGCTCATCCAATTCACCTCCTGCATTAATATTAAGCTAATAGCTATATATTAACAAAGAGCTTTATAGAGCTATATGCTTTATTTTCGATTAAAACAACCGATAAATACGCTATTTGCTCTATTTTTCTTTAATATCCTCCATTTTAGAGCTATTAGCTGTTTGAGAATTAAGCTAATAGCTGATAGTATTTAAGCAAATAGCTTTCTGAAAGTAGGCTCGTTATGGAAAATAATATTCGTAAATTACGCAAAGAGCGTAATATGACTGGAACTAAACTAGCTGAGATGTTAAGCATTACACCGACATACTTTTATGAACTGGAACGTGGCAAGAAGCGTTTAAGCGCCGAAATGGCTTCAAAGTTGGCTGAAATTTTCGGGGTATCGATCGACTATCTTCTAGGAGGGGCACAAGGCGGAAAAGTGCCTGAGCGGAACTCCCCCATTCCCGATTGGGCTACACCGAAGGATAAGCGAGACTTTAAAAAGATGCTCGAAGATGACGAACCGATCATGTTCGACGGAGTTCCGCTAGAAGAGGAGGACAAGGAAAAAATCAAGCGAGTCATGGAAGCAATGTTTTGGAACGCGAAGGAGAAAAACAAAAAAACATACGGGCGCAGGAAAAAGCCATCTGAATCGGAGTAATCGCCTATGGACAAGTTGACCCGCAAGCTAATCCGTAAGCTCCTGCGAAAATATAAGACGAACTGTCCGTTTCGTTTGGCGCATCTATTAAATATTGAGGTGTGGTTCGAGGATTTAGGCGCGGGTACACGGGGGTTTTATCGGAAAACACTGAGGCGTAAATACATCGTTATCCATTCCGGATTGTCCGAATCATGGCAACGCATCATATGTGCTCACGAATTGGCTCACGCATTGCTCCACCCAGGCATCAGTAGGTTTTGGATTGATGAACACACCTTATTCCATGCCGGAAAATACGAACGTGAAGCCAACCAGTTCGCCGTCGATCTATTAATACCCGACGAACTCCTGCTCGACGGCATGACGATCTATGAGGCTGCCGCGCTATGCGGTGTCCCCCCCGAGCTAGCCGAATTCAAGAAGATGCCGAAACGTAGCCTCTGGTGCGACGATGATTCATACCTCAGTTTTTAGAAGCTTTCGCGCTTCCCAGCCGAAAGGCTGTTTATCATACATAAAAATAGAACATACGTTCTTTTAATGGAAGGAGAATGGGGATGGCTTATGTAGAAAAGCGTAGTGCGAACACTTGGAGGCTGAATGTTGTGGTCGGCTATCGACCGGATGGCACCAAGATTATGGAGCGCAGACCAGTCGTGGTTGATGATGCCTCCCTGCTTCGTGCGCCGAAGAAATTGAAAGAGCATCTGCAGGAGGAACTCTTAAAATTCAAAATGGAGGTGGAATCCGGTTCGTATATCGCTCCCGACAAAATGTTGTTCTCCACTTTTGTCATTGAGGAATGGCGAGAAAAGTTCGCTAAAAAAGAATACTCGAAAAGAACTTATAAGAACTATAACGGCCATGTCGATAAGCACATCATTCCGGAGTTCGGTCATATGCGAATCGATCAAGTAAAGACGTTGCACATCGTAACATTTATCGACAAACTCAGCAAGCCGGGAGCAAGGAAGGATGGACGAGGCGAGACACTTTCTAGCAGCACCGTGCAGTATATATACAAAGTGCTGAAGAGCATTTTCAACCAGGCTGTCGAATGGAAAGTCATTAAAGATCATCCTATGACCGGAGTGAAGAAACCCAAGATTGAAAAGAAGGCCATGAAATACTTTACGACCGCTGAGGCTCACGAGGCTATAGCAGCCCTGTATAAAGAGCCGGTAATGTGGCGGCTGTATATGCTTGGGGCGATGATCGGGGGATTTAGACGGGGCGAGCTGGTGGCGCTAACGTGGGATGATGTGGATTTTGATTCCGGAACGATCCGGATCGATGAAAACATCCCTCTAACCGAAAACGGGGAGGCCGTCATCGAAGCCCCTAAAACAGAAGGCTCGGAAGACGTAGTTGATATGCCGGAATGGTACATGGACGAGCTTAAATCATACGAGCGCCAATGGAAAAGGAACTATTGGCAGATGCGCGACAAATGGAAATGTACAGATGGCCGGCGTTATGTCTTTCACGCGGGCTATGGGAAACCGATGTACTTTTCGAATCCGTCGCAATGGTGGAAAAAGTTTCTTGCGCGTCATGGTCTGAAACATATTCGCCTTCATGATCTGCGGCATACGACAGCGACATTGCTGCTGGAGAATGAAACGGATATGAAGATTATTCAGGCCCGTCTACGCCACTCCCAATATTCTACGACCGCCGATCTCTATGCGCATGTGACTAAAAAAGCAAGTCAGGCAACGGCCAGCAAATTCGATCAATTCGATCCGAAATCAAAAGAGGGTTAAAAGTTCGCTCCCGCGCCGCTCCCACGGATTATAATGCGAACGAACATTCCCCATAAATCGAATCCATCCCGCTCCGATGAAAACAAAAAAATCCCTTATGTATCAAGGGATTTCAGCTTCTTAAGTATGGTGCGGTCGAGAGGACTCGAACCTCCACGGTATTGCTACCGCCAGCCCCTCAAGCTGGTGCGTCTGCCATTCCGCCACGACCGCATATTATAGAATGTCGTCTGATTAAGGAAAATGCCTGCCAGAGAAACAATGGTGAGCCATGAAGGACTCGAACCTTCGACACCCTGATTAAAAGTCAGGTGCTCTACCAACTGAGCTAATGGCTCTCATGGTGACCCCTAGGGGATTCGAACCCCTGTTACCTCCGTGAAAGGGAGGTGTCTTAACCGCTTGACCAAGGGGCCATAGGCCATTCGCTCTTGCGCTTTAACGCTGTCCGTTTCAGACGACAAAAATGATTATATCTGAAACATTCGCCCAAGGCAAGCCCCTTTTTAGAAAAAATGTACTTTTTTTTATTTCTTTTTTTGAAGCCACTTCGACTCTTTCAATTGAACCAAATGATGCACTGAAAAATGACCTATATAATGGGGAATGACAGCAACATGAAGAGGCAGGCGGAAGGCGATTGGTTCGGCATCGAAAGTTGCTCATTCTTGGGAAAATGCATTGTTCCTGACTCGCGTGTGGTCTACTTGCACCTTGCTCGCTTGTCATGGACAGGCACCCAGAGACGACCTCTCAGACTAAAAGCGGAAATCCCGCTTTAAATGTACGACCGCACCTTTCTCAAAGCAAACAGGGCGGCTTTTTCGCTTTATTTTTTCAAATTCTCTTCCGCCCCGTTCGAAAAGGGAGCTTAGGAAGCAAGCTATTTCTTTGAATTAATGTAAAAATCAAAAAGAGCCCGACAGCGTTAGCTGCGGACTCCCTTTATGTCGTCTTTTATGAATTCCATGGGTGGCGGGGAGAGAGGGATTCGAACCCTCGCACGCATGACACGTCTACTCCCTTAGCAGAGGAGCCCCTTATAGCCACTTGGGTATCTCCCCATGGCTCCCCGAACAGGACTCGAACCTGTGACAACTCGATTAACAGTCGAGTGCTCTACCAACTGAGCTATCAGGGAATGTTTTTCAAAAGCGACAAGTAATAATTTATCATGACCTCAACATTAAGTCAAGGCTTTCGCGGAAGTTTTTTTCTATTCTTTTTTTCGGCCTTTCCATAAGAAAAAACGCCCCTCATTTTCCAAAATGAGTTGACCAACTCTTGTCTTTATGGTATTTATTGATTAATAAATAACAACCGACGGAGTCGATGCCCCCTGAGCCCTAACGAAGAACTCGCAGCAAGCCGTAAAGACCAGATCATGCAAAGCGCAGCAGCCTTGTTCGCATCCCAGGGCTTCTACAAAACGACGACCGCCCATGTTGCCAACGCCGTAGGAGTAACCCAGCCGTATGTGTTTCACTTTTTCAAAACGAAAGAGCAGCTTTATTTGGCGGTACTGGAGAAGGCGTTCGAACGGATGATGCAGCATTTTTTTGCGGTTGATGCCCCTCCCGATCAGCTTAGCAAAGAGATGGGTCGGCAATTCGACCTCTTGCTTCACTCCCATCGCAACGAAATGCTGCTGCTGATGCAAAGCTTCACAACGCCGGAGCCGGCCGTCAGGCAATTCGCGAAGGAAAAATATTCGCTCATTTACGACCGTCTGCTGGAGCGTTTTATGAAAGCCGGAATTCCGAACCCGCAATGGGAGGCAAGCAGCTTCATCGCAACCGGGCTAACTGTTACTTTGTCTGAAGTGCTGGAACTGCCTAAGCTGAATCCGTGGTGCGACTCCGTTTAATAATCGGAGTTTTCTTTTCAACCTTCATTTATTTATCAATAAATAAAAGAGGAGAGATCTTATGTTCACAGCTTCGCGAATCCGTCTTTTAGTCGTCACCTGTATCGTACTGTTCATGGCTATGCTCGACAATCTGGTCATCGGCGTCGCCCTTCCTTCTATTCAGAGCGACTTAAACGCCTCGTTATCCGACCTCGAATGGTTTATGAACGCCTACACGCTTGCTTTCGCCGTGCTGCTCATTCCGTTCAGCGTACTTGGGGAATCGATCGGGAGGAAAAAAGTGTTTCTTGCCGGGGTTATCGTTTTTACGCTGGGATCGCTGTTGTGCGGCCTCAGCGACTCGTCGCTTGCGCTGATTTTATCCCGCGCGCTCCAAGGCATGGGAGGCGCCGCTGTCGTGCCTCTGAGTCTGACGCTGGTGAATTCCGCGTTTCCTCCTGAGAAGAGAGCTGCGGCGATCGGTCTGTGGTCGGGAATATCCGGGCTGGGCCTCAGCGTCGGCCCGCTTGTAGGCGGCCTGATTATGGAGGGAGCGCCGTGGCAGATGATTTTCTACGTGAATGTTCCGATTGGCGTACTTGCACTCCTGTTCGGTCTCAAATGGCTCGAAGAGTCGCGCGGCGTCCGTAAACCGTTGGATCCTGTAGGCGTACTGCTGCTGACCTCGGGATTGTTCGGACTCATTTTCGGCTTGGAAAGAGGAAATTCGGAGGGCTGGGGAACGCCGATCGTGATCGGTTCCCTTGCGCTGGGGCTGCTGCTGCTCGTTCTGTTTTATCTCTGGGAGAAGACCCGCCAAGTTCCGTTCGTGCGCTTCGATCTGTTTCGCAGCCGCGCATACTTCTTCTACACGTTCGCAGGCTTCTGGATGAACGCCGGAGTGTTCGGAGCGATCTTCCTGCTTACTCTATTCCTGCAGCAGGCACAGGGCTTTACGCCGCTGCAGGCGGGCGTGCGGGAGATGGCCTGGACGACGATGACAATGATCGCCGCACCGCTGGCTGGACTCGCCATTAGCCGTCTCGGCAACCGCAACGTGCTAATGGCGGGACTTCTGTTCCAGACCGCTGCGCTCGCCTGGTTCGCGCTGCTCATCCGGGCGCGGGGCTTTGACTTCCCGTTCATCAAGATGCTCGGGCCGATGATGCTCGCGGGCACCGGAATGGGCCTTAGCTTCACGCCGCTCTCTCATGGCCTGATCTCTTCCGCCCCGGAGGATGCTGTAGGCGAGGCCAGCGGCGTCGGTAACGCTACACGAGAGCTTGGCGGCGTATTCGGCATCGCGATCGGAGGCTTGATTTTCCAATCAGGCTCGGCTATTCGCACTCCTCAGGATTTCGCCGATCATATCGTGCCCAGCCTCGGAGCCGGGTCGCTGATGATGGCGATCGCGCTGCTCGGCATTGCCCTGTTCGTGCGAGGTCGATCCGCCTCGGGCAAATCGGCCCCAAATGCGGCCAAACAGTCGCCTTCCGCCGTCTAGTCGCCTTAGCGCCGCGCTCCCGCATCCCCAGGTGCGGGCGCAGGAACCGCTTCATACAGCTTCAGCTTGCCTCTGCATTTGCCGCACGCGTATTTTCTGGGGTCCGTGCGGCGTTTGCGAGGATACTGCATGCCGCACGCCTGACAGACGAGCAAATACTTCACCGGAAGCCGCCTCGTCGCCCCGGGAAGAGCCCGACAGTGCCTAGTCGCGCCCACCTTTACAAGCAGCTGCTTAAAATCCGCGTCGCGGTGCTGGTATCCTTTGCGCTGCAAATGCAAATGATAATGGCACAGCTCATGCTTGATAATCGCCTCCGTCTCCTCGACGCCGAACGCTTCAAGCTGGTGCGGGCTGATCTCGATATTATGGCTTTGCGTAAAATAACGACCGCCGGTCGATCGCAACCGCGAATTAAAGGTAGCCTTGTGCAGGAACGGTCGGTCAAAATAGTCTAACGACACCCTTTCGACCCACCGCTGCAGCTCTTGATCTTCCATTTCAGCAATCCCTCCCCGGGTCTTACTGAAGCCGCCCCAAGGCGCCTTCCCAAGCTTGACCTACTTGAATTGTAGCCCCCTGTTGGGCTACACTGTCAAGTAGAAATGGTTGAGGGGAGATTGCGTTACATGCCAGAAATGTCCTATGTCCTGCTGCAGCACGAGCAAGGAAATCTCGATTTTGTCGAGATGCCTGCATCCCACGCTTACCAACTTAGCGCCTTGAATCTGCGTCTTCATAAAGAGCTGACCAAGCTGACCGCCGACAACGTGCCGAAGCTGCCTCGAGCCATCGCCGAGTTTCATAAGCTCGAGCTGCTCGACGAGAAGCAAGCGCCGATCGGAGGCTTGCATTACGTTAACGAGTTGGAGCGCACGTTCGCTTCGATTCGCGAAAGCGCCTACCCGTTGATTGCGCTGTTAACCGAGATTCGCGCTCTGCAAGCCCAATTGGAACAATGGTATGAAGAAGAGAATCTTCTCTAGGCCAGTAAATCCGATTCGGACCTGCACGGTCATCCGCCCACTCCCATATGCTAGGAATACAGCATGGTGGGAGGAGGACGATTTTCGATGCCTCAATGGCTTTGCAATCAATTGATGTCCGCTTTTCAGAAGAAGGACCGCAGGCAGATCCGTCTGTTGAACGATTGCTGGTTTTACTACCGCGGCAAGCCCGACAAATCCAAGGCAACGAAAGAATCTGCCGGCTCCACTCCTTGAACGAACCGGGTCGGACGTCTTCGACGCCCGCATCGCGAAACCAAAAAAAAGGATCCTCCGCCGACCGAAATTCGGCATAACGGAGCGATCCTTTTTTAACGCGGATTAAAAATCAAATTCGTTCCATCTGACCACTTCGTCCACCGTAAGCCGCACCGAGGAATGTCCCTCCTGCGACGCTTTGCCGATGGCAATCAGCATGATCGGCACGTAACGCTCACCGATTCCGAACGCCTCCATAAACTGCTGCGGGTTGTATCCGCCCATCGGCACTGTGTCGTAGCCCCTTGCTTTGGCCGACAGCATGATCTGCATGGAGATGAGGCCGCCGTCCGTGTAGACGATCTTGCGCGCGATTTCGGGCGGCAGACTGCCGTAGGTTTTCGTTGTGTTGGCGATAAACGCATCCTTCGTCTCTGCCGACATATGCCCCGCTTCGTACGTACGGTTATAGATCGTATCCGCCAGCTTATAGCTTTCCACATCGCCCAGCACGGCGATCACGGCAGAAGAGTCGGCCACCTGCTGTTGATTAAAGGCGATCGGCAACAGCTTCTGCTTCAGCTCCGGCGAATCGATGACGAGCAAACGCCATGGCTGGAGATTCGAAGAGGAAGGAGCCCGAAGCGCTTCCGTGAGCAGCTCCGTCATTTCTTCCTTGGAGATTTTGAAAGCAGGATCGTAGTGGCGAACGGAACGGCGTCCGTGAACGACTTCTTTAAAGCTCGGGGATTTCGTTTGCACCGTTTGCATCGTGGACATTTGATTTTCCTCCATTTTCATCACTCAATTTAATTGTGTTTAATTTAGCACAGTTACACTCAATAGGTTAACTGTTTCGAATAATGCACAGTATATTCCTCTTCTTTTCGATTGTCAATATCCCCGAACATCCAACTATTCTCATGAGCTCACCCGCGAAAAAAACGCCCTGAGGCTCCGGTCAGACGACCAGCCGCAAGGCGTTTGAATTCAATCAGGAACCCCAGAGAGCCAGACGCTCGTTCAGAAGCTCTTGACGAAGCTGCTCGGCTTTCTCGACTCCGGCCGCTTCGATTTCCTGCATATATTTGTCCCATAACGCGTCGAATTGCTCAGGCTTGGCAAGAATGGCTTCGGGAATACGTTTCCACGTAATGTTTTTGAGCTTCTCTTCGAGGACGACGAGATCGCTCTCGCTTGGAATCGGAATGTTCCAAAGCGCGCCCCACGGCTTCAGTTTGAACTCATCCTCTTTCGGGAACAGGTCCTTCCAGATCGTCGCGCCGTAAGCGGAGAGAACCTCCTTTTCCACGTCGCTGTAATCGCTAATCAGTTGTTCCGGGAATCTCGTCGTATAGTAGTTGCCGGAAGAATCCTTTACCCCGTCTCCATAGTGCGCACTAAGCAATACATAGTTGCCGATTCCAGATTCCTTCTGGAAGTTGATGGCGTCGTTGACCTTGCGGTTGTTCACTTCCTCCGGAATGACGCGTTTGCCGTTCTCGACGTTGTAATGCTTGCCTTCAATGCCCCAGTTGACAAGTACTTGACCTTCATCGGATGCAAGATAGTCCAAAAACTTGATCGTGCGCACCGGGTCCGGATTATCGACCGAGATTGCAACGCCGGAACCGCCCGTGAAGCCCGTTGGCCAGAAGGCTGTTTGCTTGTATTCCTCTGACAGCGTAACCGGATAGTGGCCGTAGGCCTGGTCAAGCTTTCCTTCCGCCTTTAGCGCCTTCTGCCCGTCGTCGAAGTCCCACTTCTGATCAATCAAGCCAAGCACGCGGCCGGTTGCGATTTTAGCCTTGTACTGATCGTATTTTTGTACGAAAGATTCCTTGTCCAGCAGCCCTTCAGCGTTCATATGATTCAGCCAGCGGAAATATTCCTTCTCGATGGGCCTACGGAAATGATAGGTTACTTGGTGTGTATCGATGTCGACATAGTACTCCCCGTCGTCGGAGCCTCCCGTCGACAGGAAAGCCGGATTCGTTACGCCGATATACATCCTCCAGTCGTCAGCGATCAGGGATAGGCCTATGTTGGGATTGCCGTTTTCATCCTTCGGATGTTTCTCCAAATACGCTTTGATCGCATTCTCGAAATCCTTGACTGTGCGAATGGTCGGGTAACCAAGCTCCTTGACAACGCGATGCTGGAGCTGCATACCTCCTCCGGCTTCGAAAATCTGATGATCAATGCCGTCGTAAGATGGAATAACGTAGATCGACTGATCTGACTCGCTGTACTTCAGCCGGTTCATCTGGCCCTCGAACAGCTTCTTCAGATTCGGAGCATGCTGCTCGATCAGGTCCGTAAGATCCAGAACCGCATCGGCATCTACGAACTTACTGATACTCGTCTTCGGGCTAATCAGATCAGGATAATCGCCGCTGGAGGCAATAAGGGCCGATTTCTGCGCGGCGTCGCCGACGGCGAATTCCGCATCGAGCGTAATGCCTGTTTTTTCCCGAAGCACCTTGCCGATATCGTCCTCATAGTTGGCCCAGTTAGGATTAACGTCCTCGCTGTAGAAGGTCAGCGTAAGCGGCTCGATTTTCTCCTCCGACGGGGAAGCGGATGCCGCGCTTGGACTTGATGGGCTTGACGACGAGTTCTGGCTGGATGACCCGCTGTCGCCGTTGTTGCCGCAAGCGGCCAGCAAGCTCGCAATAAGAGTGGCGCTCAAGATCAGGCTTGGCCATTTTTTCTTTGTTGCCATGTTGTAACCTCCTCAGTAATTTACAGGTGCATATGCGTATAACGGGCAGTCCCCGATCATACCGGTTTTATGTCAGCCTTTGACCGAACCCAGCGTCAAGCCTTTGACGAAATAGCGCTGCAGGAACGGATATACAAGCAGAATCGGCACCGAGACGAATATGGTTATCGCCATTTTGATCGAGTCCGGCGAAACGGTGGACATGATCTGCGTCACGCTCTGTGTACGATAATCGCCCGAATTGTTCATCGTGCTTTGCAGCACTTTGACCAACTCGTATTGCAGGGTCGTTAGGTGCTCGCTGGAGCCGTTGTACAGATAAGTGTCAAACCAGGCGTTCCATTGGCTGACCGCCAGGAACAAGCCGATTGTCGCAAGCGCGGGCTTCGTCATCGGCAGGATGATGCGCCAATAGATGGTGAAATCGTTGGCGCCGTCCATTTTCGCAGATTCCTGCACCTCGTAAGGGATGCCGTCCATGAACGAGCGCACGACGAATACGTTAAAGGCGCTGACGATGCCGGGAAGCACATAAACCGCGAACGTGTTCATCATGTTCAAATCTTTGATCAAAATATAGAACGGAATCAGTCCCGCGGTTACATACATCGTAACGGCCAAGTAGAGAGACACGAACCTGCGTCCTTGGAAATCGCGGCGGGCCAGCGTATAAGCGAGCATCGAGGCGCTGATTAAACCGAGCAAGGCGCCGACGACCGTCCTTAGCAGCGAGATTTTGAAACCGGTTAGCAATGTATCATAGGTGAAAATAGCTTTGTAGTTTTCCAGAGAGAAAACTCTTGGGAAAATTGTAATCCCACCGCGCACGCTGTCGGTCGAGTCGTTTAGCGAAATGGCCAGCACGTTGAGAAAAGGGTAGAGCGTAATGATCGCCATAACGACGAGAACGGCGTAGATGAGAACGTCGACGACCCGGTCGGATCTGGGAACGCCTCGGCGAATGCTGCGAGTCGACATGCGAGTCCCCTCCTAGAATACGCTTTCTTTCGTAAATCGCTTAAACAGCCCGTTCGCCGTAAAGAGCAGAATGATTGCCACGACCGAGTTAAACATATTGATCGCAGTCGCGAATGAAATTCGATTGATTTTAATCCCGTACTCCAGCGCGTACAGATCGAGCACCTTGGAGTAATCGACAACCAGATTGTTGCCGAGCAAAAACTGCTTCTCGAAGCCGATGTTGATCAGATTGCCGATCGACAAAATCATCAGAATGATGATCGTCGGACGAATGCCGGGCAACGTAATGTGCCACATTTGCCTTAAGCGGCTCGCGCCGTCGACCTTGGCCGCCTCGTACAGCTCCGGCGCGACGCCCGCCATGGCCGCCAAGTAGATGATCGCGTTCCACCCCGTCTCCTTCCAGACGTCGGATAGCGTGACGATGCCCCAGAAGTATTTGCCCTTGGCCAGCCACTGAATCGGCTCGTCCAAAATGCCGAGCGACATCAACAGGTCGTTCACCGCCCCGTTGTCCGTAGACAGCATCTTCGAGACGATGCCGGCGACGACCGCCCAGGATACGAAGTGGGGCAAGTAGGAAATCGTCTGCACCGTTTTTTTGAAGGCCATATTTTTCACTTCGTTGAGCAGCAGCGCGAACACGATCGGAATCGTAAACCCTGCGATCAGAGCCATGAAGCTCATAGCCAGCGTATTGCGCATGACCAGGTAAAACGTCTCGTCCTGAAACAGCGTTCTGAAGTTGTCGAAGCCGACCCAATCCCGCTCCCACACCGAGAGCTTCGGACTGTATTTCTGAAACGCCATCGCCCAGCCCCATAGAGGCAAGTAGGTGAAGACGAACGCCCAGGCGATGAAGGGCAGCGACATCAAATATAAGTACCGGTTACGGAACGCGCGGCGAAGCGCTCCTCTGCGGATCGGCGCCAACGGCTCTGCAGCCGGACGGCGATCGGGCATCGCTTTCATGAGCTTCCCTCCCTGCTGTATGAATCTATCATAATGAAAACGCATTCTTGCGGCTACACGGAGGATTCGATCAATAATCATGTAAAAATCAGACATCGGGAAGCGTGGAAAAAAAGACCGGCTCGCTAGTCCCGCTAACGCGGGCTTGGAGTCGGTCTGTCGCCGGAACCCTGTCTTCCTTAACGGGATTGTGCGGCGTTTTTGCGATAGGCGACTGGGGATTCGCCTACGTATTTGCGGAATTTGGCATGAAAGTAATCGACGTTGGCATAGCCGACCTGCTCCGCTACCTGGTATACTTTCATCCCTTTGCAGAGCATTTCTTTCGCCTTCTCGATTCTGACTTTATCCAAATACGTGTTGAAGTAGTCGCCTGTGGCGCTCTTGAACAGCTTGCCGAGATACGAGCTGCTGTAGCCCAGCGCCTCGGCCAGCGCTTCCAGCTTCAGATTGTCCGCGCTGTTGCGGTGAATCAGCTCGATCATTTTCTGAACCTGACGGTCCGGCCCTGCGCCGGCGATGCGAAGCCGATCCGCCACCTTGGCGCAGACGGAGATTAGACGAGCGAGCAGTTGATCGTACCTTGTCTCCGTGGAGATCGAGGCAAGCTCGGAATCGAGCGACTGCACGAATTCGCGAGCTTCCGGGCGAGACTGCGCCAGCTTGGACAGCGCGGCCGACAGCCGCGCCGTGAAGCCGGTCTTGAGCTCTTGCTCGGACGCGCCTGCAGCCAGCCATAGCGCACCGAGGCCGCGAAGCGCCTCGGCGGCGAGATCGGCATTCGCGGCATCGAGCGCGAGATAAAGCTTCTCCTCCAGTTCGGGAGCGGAGCATGAATCCTCATCGGCGGGAATGCTTGGCAGCTCAGGCTCCGCGGTTACGATGCCGCCCCCGACGAACAGAAAGCGGCGCTTCATCAGTTCCCGCGCGCGCTCGAACGAACGGCCCGCATCGTTCAGCATCGCGACCGTCCCGCCCGCCGTCGCATCAACCTCCCTTCCCTCGCAAGCCTCCGAGATTCGGCGATAGACTTTGCTCGCGGCTGACGGGCGATTCATCGTCTCCTTCAGCATAACACCCAAATACGGCTCGGCCGAGAAGACGATTCCCTCGGTCTCCGTCTCGAAGCTTTCGATCATCCGCCGCTTGATCCGTGAAACTGCAGAAGCGTCCGGCTCTCCGCTCTCAAGCGGCCTGACCAGCACAATCTCGTAGGATGGCCAACCTGGATCTGCCTGCTCAGGCATTCCCTCCGCTTCCCCGGATACGAGCCTCTGGATGGCGTGCTCCCGCCCCCATCTGTCCGTCGCCTCCGTATGTTCCTCCTGCAGCGATTGGCGAATCCGCTCCAGATGCTGAATCAGATCGTCTTCGTCGATCGGCTTAAGCAGGTAGCCGTCCACCTTCAGCTGCAGTGCCGTGCGCGCATATTCGAAATCCGCATGCCCGCTCAGAATGAGAAATTTCGGACACGGTCTGCACTGCTCCCGAACCGTTCGCAACAGCTGCAGACCGTCCATTCCCGGCATGCGAATGTCCACGATCATGAGCCTGGGAACCGCATCGGACAGCTTGCGCAGCGCTTCAAGCGCGTCGGCGGCCGCGGTTGCAACCTGAAAGCCGTGCTCTTCCCAATCGATAATCGTCCGCAATCCTTCGCGAATGAGCGGCTCGTCATCCACGATCATCACTTGATGCATAGGTTTTTCCCCCTTCGAGCGGAATGCTGAAGCTGATGCGCGTTCCGCGGTTCTCTTCGCTTTCGATCGTCAGCCCGGAGCGCTCCCCGTAAGTCATGAGCAGCCGATGCTGGATGTTGTGCAGACCGATCCGGCTGGCTTCCTGGTCGGCGAGCGAACGCAGCACGCTTTCCCGCTTGGCTGCCGACATTCCGACGCCGTTGTCCTCGACGACGACCCGCAGCCGCTCCTCTTCCCGATAGGCCCGCACCGAAACTTTGCCTCCGTCGACCGCTTTCTCCAGCCCGTGCACGACCGAATTTTCGACCAGCGGCTGGATCAGCAGCGGCAACAGCACCGCCCTCACCACAGACGGATCGAGGCTAAGCTCGTAATCGAGCCGATCCTCGTGCCGGAATTTCTGGATTTCCAGATAGCAGCGCACAATTTCGAACTCCTCGGCCAGCTCTATTTCCTTGCCGGTCAGCTCCAGATTTTTGCGCATCAGCTTGCCCAGCATTTTCACCGTTCGGGAAATTTCCTTCTCGCCTCCCAAGTGCGCCTTCATCCGAATCGACTCCAACGCATTGTAGAGGAAATGCGGATTGATCTGACTCGCCAGCATCCTCAGCTTGATCTCGTTCTGCCTGCTCTCCAGTTGTCGCTTCTGTTCGTGGGAGGCCTGCACCTCGTCCATCAGCTCCCGAATGCTGCCGACCATCTGATTGAACTGCCGCTTGATCTGTCCGATCTCGTCGCTACCGTCCACGGCCAGCTCCGTATTGAAATTGCCCATGGACACCTTGTTGATCTGCTTGCTGAATTTGAGCAGCCGGTTCGTCAGAACGGTGCAGATCGAATAGATCAGCACAAGCGCAACAACGAACACGATCGAAATAATCTGGAATCCGACCGCGCTAATCCGGTTCGCCTCTTTCATAATGCTTTCCAGGGGGAAAACGTACACGATGCTCAGCGCATTATAGCTGTTTTCCGGCTTAAGCGCGTCTACGATGACCTGCGAGCTGATTCCGCCGACGGCAAGCTCATGCTTGCCCGGCTCCAGACCGGAGAGGCGTTCTCCCCATTCCTGCTCGTCCAGCTTTTTCCCCGTCATGCCGGAACGGTTGGAGGCAACAACGACGCCCCGCTCGTCGGTCAGGACAATGTCGGGCTCCTCCTGTGCCAGAATGGCGTTTAGCTCGTTTGTGTTGACGTCGACCTGAAGCAAACCAACCGCTCGGGTTTTCTGAAAAAAAACGCTGCGAACGAGACTGAGCATACTGGAGGAGGAGCGCGAATCGCTCGGAAAATAGTACCACCCCAGCCTCCCGGTCTGTCCGATTGCCGATTGATACCAGAACGATTGCTCGGTTTTAGCGTCCAGCGGAGTAAACTCCCAGTTATCGATTAAGGTCGGATTGTTCGCGTACACTTTAACTCTCGTAATCTCGGAATTGAAATCGAGGAACACCTTGAATTTCGTATAGCTCCAATAGGCGTCCACAACCTGAAAAACATCCTGATAACGCGTAGTCGCCACGTCCTCCAGGTCCGTGTCCAGCGAAAGCTGGTTGGCCAGCAGCACCGGCACGCCGAGCATTTCCTGAACGCGGCTTTTCACCCGCTGCACCGTGCCTTCCGCCTGCTCGGTCGCCCGCGTCAGCGCCGTCTGGCGAAATTCCTGAACGACGAAGAGACCGACGATGATGAAGGGAAGGATAAAAAAAAGCATGTAAGACCATACCATTTTGTTGCGCAGCTTCATGTCGTTGAATTTTCTGGGATACCTCATCGCCCGGTCCCCCTTTCACTACTAGTTATAGGGGAGAGATTGAAACAATGCAAGCGGTTTCCAGATGTTCATATGAATTTATGCCGGATGTTACGGGTATTTCGAGCCTTACGCGAATGATAGAATGGACGGAAAACAGAGGGTTTACTTACGCCCGGCAAAATGGAGGAGCTTCCCGTGTTTGTAACCGACTTCCCGTTCCGCAATCCCGACCTCCCCTTGGAGCTGAGGGTCGCGGACTTGGTCAGCCGTCTGACGCTAGACGAAAAAATCAATCTGATGTGCCAGTACCAGGAAGCTGTTCCCCGACTGGGCATTGCGAAATATAAGCACGGTACGGAGGCGGCGCACGGCATCGCGTGGCTTGGGGAGGCAACCGTATTCCCGCAGCCGTTCGGACTTGCTTGTACGTGGGACGAGGAGCTGCTTCGAGAGGTCGGCCGGGTGATCGGCACCGAGGCGAGAGTTTTTTTCGCTCGCGACCCGGCATCGCACGGATTGACGCTGTGGGCGCCGACGGTGGATTTGCTGCGGGATCCGCGTTGGGGGCGAACCGATGAGGGCTACGGAGAAGATCCGATTCACGCGGGGAAAATGGTAGCGGCGCTCGTGCGCGGCATCCAGGGGGATCACCCTTTTTATCTGCGTGCGGTCGCGTCTCCTAAACATTTTATCGGCAACAACAACGAGGTCGGCCGCGGCGAACGCTCTGTCAGTCTCGATCCGCGCAACATGCGGGAGTCTTACTTGAAGGCGTTCGAGCTTGCGTTTCGCGAGGGCGGAGCTCAGTCGATGATGACGTCCTACAATTCCGTCAACGGCGTGCCAGCCAATCTTAATCCGGATATTAACGCCGTCGTTAAGCGGGAATGGGGCATGGACGGCTTCGTTGTCAGCGACGCGGGGGACGTGCTAGGTACGGTGAACGACCATCGGTACTTGGGGGAGTATAAGCAGGCGGTCGCGGCTTCGATCCGCGCGGGCATCGACAGCATTACCGACGACCAAGGCATCGTGAAGCAGGCGATTCGCGACGGGCTTGCGGAGGGGCTGCTGGAGGAAGGCGATCTTGATGTCGCGCTTCGCAACACGTTCCGCGTTCGCATGCGGCTTGGCGAATTCGATCCGTCGGGGCATAGCCCCTACGCCTCCATTGGCGAGGAGGCCATTCTGTCTCCGGAGCACCGTGCCGTATCGCTGGAGGCGGCTCGCAAAAACATCGTTCTCTTGAAAAACGATGGGGCTCTTCCGCTGGCGGTGGGATCGGAGGGCTTAAGGGGCTCTGGGGCTGTGGACGGCGCGGAGGCTATGAACGGAGCAGAAGCCGAGATGAGCGGTTCTGAGACTTCGAGCGAGTCAAGGGCTTCGAGCGGGTCATTGGCTTTGTGCGGGTCGAACAAGTCGGGTTTCCATGTGGCTGTCATCGGACCGCTGGCCGATATCGTCTATCGCGACTGGTACAGCGGCACTCTCCCCTATGCGGTTACTCCGCTCGCAGCGATCCGATCGCGGCTGGAAGCTTTCGGGGGCAGCGTCCCTTTCGCCGAAGGAATCGACTGCGTTCGATTGTCCGTGGGCGGAAGCTATGTTCGCATTGGCGGGGATGACAGGCTTACCGCAGACGGCAACGCTGCAGAGGCAGAAGTATTCGCCGTTACGGACTGGGGCTGGCGCGCCCATACGTTCGTCGCCCGGAGTACAGGTCTGTATGCGACGACGGACGATGTTCATCTAACGGCGGATTCACGGGAAATTTTCGGCTGGTTTACGAAAGAGGCTTTTCTCGTCGACCGGGAGGAGGACGTCCGCCGCTGGCGGCTCCGGACGTGGAACGATGCTTGCGTGGGAGTGACTGCCGATGGCCTGTTGACCGTCGATGGAACCGGGTCCGTGCTGCAATCGACGCTCGGTTCACCCGAGGAGCACGACGTTCCGGAGAAATCGACGAGCGTTCACGATTCCGGACTTAGGACGGTTTCGTTCGACGTCGACATTGCAATCGACGGCTTGAAGGAGGCTTGCGAGGCCGCGCAAGGCGCAGCGGCAGCCGTCGTATTCGTCGGCAACCATCCGCTTGTGAACGGCAAGGAGACAATCGATCGGCCTGGGCTGGAGCTGCCGGAAGCGCAGCGCAGACTCATTCGCGAGACGGCTGCGGCCAACCCTAACATAATTGTCGTTATTGTGGGAAGCTACCCGTTCTCACTAGGAGAAGAGCGGGAACTGGCGAAAGCCGTCCTCTATACCTCCCATGCGGGTCCGGAGCTAGGCAACGCCATCGCCGATGTTTTGCTTGGAACCGTCTCCCCTGCCGGGCGGTTAAACATGACGTGGCATCGTTCGGTCGAGCAGCTTCCCGACATTATGGAATACGACTTGATCCGGGGATGCCGCACCTACCGTTACTTTGAGGGTGAACCCGAATTTCCCTTCGGCCACGGATTGACATATGCGAACATCCGCTATGAGGAGCTTCGGCTTGAATCCGGAGAGATAGGTCCGGTAGGCTTGGCTGGTTCGATAGGACTGGCTAGCTCGGTAAGCGTCGAAGTGATTCTACGCAACGAAAGCGAGATCGACAGCGACGAGGTGGTTCAGTTGTACGGTACGGCTCGTTCGTCGCGCGTCAAGCGGCCGCTGCGTCAGTTGCTCGCATTTAAGCGCGTGTCCGTCCCGGCAGGAAATGCGATTGCCGTGCCGCTGCGCATTGCGGCGGAGGATCTGGCGTTCTGGGATGTAACGCGGGAACGCTGGTGCGTCGAAACTGCGGACTGGACGTTGGCGGTCGGCCCTTCCTCCGCCGACCGAAGGCTGGAAGCGAAGCTTGCCGTCGTCGGGGAAACGATTCCGCCGCGAAAGTTGACCGAGCGAACGCTCGCAATGAATTATGACGACTATTCCTCGGCTTACTTGGACGAATGTTCAGAAGGCGGAACTGCTGTGGCCGCCAAATCCAGCGGCGCTTGGCTGATGTTTGCGGATGCGGAATTTCCGGTTGGTGCGACTCGGTTTGAGGCGCGGATTGCTGGGAACGCAGAAGGCCTTATCGAAATCCGGCTCTCGGGAGCAGACGGGATCGTTGAGTTTGCGGCCGTAGACAGCTTGTTCGAAGGGCCGAGCGGAATAACCGAGTTGGGGACCTTCGAAAACTCGTCCGATAGTCCACATGAAGCCGCCGGGTTCGATACCTTCGAAAACTCGTCCGACGGATCATACGAGGCAGCGGTAATACAGACTATTAAAGCTTCAGCCAATACGACAAACGTGCAAATCTGGCACACCGGATCGTGCTCCGTCACCGTTCCGCCTGGAAGATACGATGTAACGCTTTCGATCGGCGATGGCATGGCTATAAGCTGGTTCAGATTCATATAAGGACCAATTATGCCGTTGAAGAACAAATTACTTTACCCCAAGCCCCGAAGAAGGAATGGCAGCAAAAAACGCCCTCCTGTGCTAAAAGTATGAGGGGGCGCGATTAACGATTTTTCGCCGAGAATAGTTAGTCGGGCAACCATATGCTAGAGCGGAGAATAATCCACCTTAAATGTGGACAACTGATAGAGCGGGTTCTTCAGCTAGAAGACCGCCTCGCACACTCATTCGCCCGGGCCGGGGCGATTCAGCGAGGATAAGGCCGCCTCGCGGGCTTATTCGCTCGGGCTGGGGCGATTCAGCGAGGATAAGGCCGCCTCGCGCACTTATTCGCTCGGGCCGGGGCGATTCAGCGATGATAAGACCGCCTCGCGGGCTTATTCGCTCGGGCTGGGGCGATTCAGCGATGATAAGACCGCCTCGCGCACTTATTTGCTCCGGCCGGGGCGATTCAGCGATGATAAGGCCGCCTCGCGCACTTATTCGCTCGGACTGGGGCGATTCAGCGATGATAAGGCCGCCTCGCGCACTTATTCGCTCGGGCTGGGGCGATTCAGCGAAGATAAGGCCGCCTCGCGCACTTATTTGCTCCGGCCGGGGCGATTCAGCGAGGATAAGGCCGCCTCGCGCACTTATTTGCTCAGGCCGGGGCGATTCAGCGAGGATAAGGCCGCCTCGCGCACTTATTCGCTCGGACTGGGGCGATTCAGCGAGGATAAGGCCGCCTCGCGCACTTATTCGCTCGGACTGGGGCGATTCAGCGATGATAAGGCCGCCTCGCGGGCTTATTCGCTCGGGCTGGGGCGATTCAGCGAGGATAAGGCCGCCTCGCGGGCTTATTCGCTCCGGACTGGGGCGATTCAGCGAGGATAAGGCCGCCTCGCGCACTTATTCGCTCCGGGCTGGGGCGATTCAGCGATGATAAGGCCGCCTCGCGCACTTATTCGCCCGGGCCGGGGCGATTCAGCGATGATAAGGCCGCCTCGCGCACTTATTCGCTCGGACTGGGGCGATTCAGCGATGATAAGACCGCCTCGCGCACTTATTTGCTCCGGCCGGGGCGATTCAGCGAGGATAAGGCCGCCTCGCGGGCTTATTCGCCCGGGCCGGGGTAGCGCAAGCACACACATACAGACAAAAATAACCCGCCCAGGCTGACGGCCAAGGAAACGGGTTATTTTTGCTGATTCATTGGAGGTTTCCCACCCTAAAATGCTATACAAGGGGGCGGATGGCTGTCCGGCTCCTGCGCGCAATATACCTTATTCGTCGTTTAAGCTCGCGCAGCTGCCGGCGCGCTCGGCGATCTGTCTGATCGTATAGCGTTCCAGCACATCCAGAATGGCGCGATCCATCTCGTCCGTCACCTCGGCGAAAATCGCGTTCATCTCTTGGCCGAAAGCATGATCGCCCGCCGTCTCCCGTATGCCAGAACAGAGAGGATCGGCAACTTGAAGAACCGAGAACACCTCGGCTAGAGTAATCGAATTCGGCTCTCTTCTTAATCGGTATCCGCCGTCCCGACCTTCGCGGGTTTCCAGAATGCCGCCCTTCGCAAGAAGGGACAGAATGCGTCTGAGCAAAGTCGCTTCCGACTGCAGCATCTTGGCGAGCTCTGCGCTAGGACAGGTGCGAACGCAATCCTTCGACAGGACTACGAGCGCTTGCAAAGCTAGTCCGAACCACTTGGGATGGTAGGAACCGACGCACTTCTCCGGATTCATACAATCGCCTCCAATGGCTTGAATTGTACCGGAATGCCGGCCTTGGGGCAAGAGGCAAATTCATGCCCAGCTCCCAAAGCCTCATTCGGATCGATCCGCAAGATCGTCGTCTGTTCCCTGCTTACGGCTGGCGCATCGTTAAGCTGACGCGTCCTTTTTTCAGATCGACGCCGAGCACCCAGACAGTGACCGTATCGCCGACGGCGACCACCTCGGTCGGGTGCTTGACGAATTTGTTGCTAATTTGAGAAATGTGAACAAGACCGTCGTTCTTGATGCCAATATCGACAAAAGCGCCAAAATCGACGACATTGCGCACCGTTCCCTGCAGCTCCATGCCCGGCTTCAAGTCCTCGATGTCGAGCACGTCGGTATGGAAAATCGGCGGCGGCAGCTCGTCGCGCGGATCGCGTCCCGGACGCTGCAGACTGTCCACGATATCGCGCAGCGTTGGAAGGCCGACGCCAAGCCGCTCGGCAACGTCCTCCAGACGCACCTCGCCAAGCTTGGCTTTGAGCGGCTCCGTACCGATGTCAGCCAGCTTCAGCCCCAGCTCCTTGAACAGCTTGCCGACCACGTCGTATGACTCCGGGTGGATCGGCGTCCGATCAAGCGGGTTCCCTCCGTCCGAGATGCGCAGGAAGCCCGCGCATTGCTCGAACGTTTTGGCGCCGAGCCGCGGCACCTTCTGAATTTGCGCACGATCCGTAAACTTGCCCTTCTCCTCGCGCAGCTTAACGATATTGCGAGCCATCGTCGCGTTGATGCCCGACACATAGGACAGCAGCGACGGAGATGCGGTATTGACGTCCACTCCGACATGGTTAACCGCCGACTCGACAACTCCGGTTAAGCTCTCGTCCAGCCGCTTCTGCGTCACGTCGTGCTGATACTGGCCGACTCCGATGGCCTTGGGCTCGATTTTAACCAACTCGGCAAGCGGGTCCTGGAGACGACGTGCGATGGACACGGCGCTGCGCTCCGACACGTCCAAATCCGGAAACTCCTCCGCAGCCAGCTTGGACGCCGAATAGACGCTTGCTCCGGCTTCGTTCACGATCAAATACTGTAGGTCCTGTTCGGGCAAAGCCTTGATGATTCCCACCACGAACTGCTCGGTCTCGCGCGAGCCCGTTCCGTTACCGATAACGATGAGCCCTACGCCGTACTGGTCGATCATCCGCCGGAACACAACCTCTGCCTCGGCTTTCTTGTTATGCGGCGGAGTCGGATACGTGACCGCCACTTCCAGCAGCTTGCCCGTATCGTCAACGACTGCCAGCTTGCATCCTGTTCGATATGCCGGATCGACGCCAAGCACAACGCGGCCCTTCACCGGCGGCTGAAGCAGCAGATTGCGCAAATTTTCCGAGAAAATGCCGATGGCATGCTCCTCCGCCTTCTCCGTCAGCTCACCGCGAAGCTCTCGTTCAATCGACGGGGAGATCAACCGTTTGTAGGCATCCTCCGCGGCAGCCGCCAGCGTATCGCGAGCCGGGCCGCCCCCCTTGATCGTCCTGCGATTGATTTCGTCCACGATCCGGTCGGTCGGCACGTCGATCGACACCGACAGAAACTCCTCGCGTTCCCCCCGATTGATCGCCAGCACCCGATGCGGAGGCAAGCGCCGCACCGGCTCCGAGTATTGATAGTACATCTCGTAGACGGACTCCGCCTCGGCGTTCTTGGCTTTGCTGACCAGCACGCCCTGATCCCAGGTGAACTTGCGCACCCAGCGGCGAATAGCGGCATCGTCGGCCAATCCTTCCGCTACGATGTCCGAGGCGCCCTGGATCGCATCCTCGACCGTTTCAACGCCTTTCTCCGAATTGATATATTTGCCCGCCTCCGCGCGCAGGTCGCCCTGTCTCGGCTGCGACAGCAGCCATTGCGCAAGCGGCTCCAAGCCCCGCTCCTTGGCGACGCTCGCCCTCGTCTTACGCTTTTGCCGGTACGGCCGGTACAGATCCTCGACCTCTTGCAGCTTGATCGCTTTCTCGATTGCCGCTTGCAGCTCCGGCGTCAGCTTGCCCTGCTCATCGATCAGACGAATCACTTCGCCTTTGCGATCCTCCAGCCCTTTCAAGTAGGTCCGGCGATCGTCGATCGAGCGAAGCTGCACCTCATCGAGCTCTCCGGTCATCTCCTTACGATATCGGGCGATAAAAGGAATCGTATTCCCGTCGTCCAGCAGCCCGGCGACCGTCCTCACTTGTCCCAGGCCGAGTCCCAACTCGCCCGCAATCTGTTTAATCATTCTTTCCTGTGCGTCCATTACCGCACTCTCGTTTCCTACGCTCATCGATTCGCGCCCCCCGCAACCTGTATGTATCCTTTTATTATGTCGTTCTGCGCCCGGTTAGGCAAGCTTATCCAAGATGCGGATCGCGAAGGATGCGCGCTACCCTAACTTTAGCGGGGGGCTCCGATAAACACCGTCCTATTCACGGCTACTAAGATATTCCCGAGAGCATCTGAAACATTAGTCCTGCATTGTTGCGATCAGTTACGCACGGCCACGGCTATAACTTGAATATTCCGACCGACGTCTGTAATTGTTCCGCCAAGTGGGCCATAGATTGCGCGGTCGCCGCAGTCTCCTGGCTGGCAGCCGCCCCTTCTTCCGTCGCCGCGGAGATATTCTCTACTGAATCCAGGACGGTGGAAGCCTGCGCGGCCTGTTCTTCGCTGGCCGCGGCGATTTCGGTTACCTTCTGGCCCGCTTCGTTGACCATGTTCGCGATTTGTCTGAACGACTCCCCCGTCTTCTTGGAGAGATCGACGCTTTCTTCTACGGCTTTGACGCTTAACCTTGTATTATCCTGCATGCCGCGAATGATTCCGGTAATCTGTTTCGTCGCTTCTCCGCTTCGTTCGGCGAGCTTGCGTACTTCGTCGGCCACAACGGCGAAGCCCCTTCCTTGCTCTCCGGCGCGAGCCGCTTCGATCGCGGCGTTCAAAGCGAGGAGATTTGTCTGGTCGGCGATGTCTTCGATCACCTCGATGATTTCTCCAATTCGCTGCGAATCGTTCTCCAATCGGGACATTTTGCCGCTGACCTCGTTCATGCTTTCCATCGAAGAGCGAATGATGTCATTGCCTTCGCCGGCGATTTTCATCGTCGCCTCCGAGAGAGAGGATGCTTGCTCCGTATTGTGAGCGACGGAATGAATCGCTGCGGACAATTCCTTGAACAGCTCGCTGATCGTCTGCGCCGAGCTGGCCTGAGTCGTATTGCCGCTGGCGATTTCCTCCGTGCTGGACGAAATCTGCTCTGCAGCAGCCGACAGATTATGGGAGTGGCCGATAATCGAGGAGGCCATCTGTCTTAGATTCAATACCATTTGGTCGATCGATTCGCTCAATATGCCGATTTCGTCCTTGGTTCCGTGGTTAATCGTCTGCCGCAGATCTCCTTCTGCTACTTTAGCTACCAATTGAACGACTTTGCGAAGCGGCCTTGCAATCACTTGCGAAATGAAGTAGCCGAACAGAATGCTAAGCAATACCGCAATGATTACAATTACGATTGTAATAGTACTTGCGGAGGAATAAGTCTCTTTTCCTTCACTCTGGGCCTGATTCGCCTCCTCAACGTTTATCGCGATCAACTTGTTGAGAATGCCTTTAAGCTTATCTGTTTCTATCTGGTATTCACCGTCGAGCAGAGTCTCCATACCACTCAGGTTCCCTCCCTCTCTTAGCGACACCGCCTCATTGAACAATTTGACGTACGACTCGAAAGCTCCGTCGATTTGCGCCTGCACTTCTTGCGATTCGGCCGACAAATCGGTTTTCCTGAACGCGGCAATGCTGTCGCTGACCGAAATCATTGCACGGTCTGCATCTTCTTTTGCTTGTTGAATACCATTTTTATCCTCAACCATGTAGAGCTTTCGCAAGCTGTTTCTCATTTCGTTGAAATTGGTTTGAGCTTCCATCAAATTTTTGACAGCCAACAGTTGATTATTGTACATGTCATTGAGATTTCCGTTCAGTTTGCTCAAATTGCTCAGCCCGTAGAACCCGACGAATGCCATAATCGACGCGATCACCAGAAAAGCGGACACCAGCTTAACGCTAGTTTTCAAGTTATAAAACCATTTCATGACCGTTCACCTCGTAGTTGTAGGTTTCTTGACAAGACTCTTGAGAAGCCGATAACCGATCGGTCTTAATCGGTCCTCTCGGAATTTGGGATCGAAGCTTGGCGCTTACGGCTTCCATGTCCAGTATAGGCGCCACTTTGCCGCTGCCTAGCGTGGTTGCGCCGGAGACGCCTTCGACTTGACCGAGCAGCGCTCCCAGAGATTTGACGACAACATCCTGAACACCGATCAACTTATCTACCGCAATCGCTATACGTTCTTCTTGATGACCGACGACCAGCAGCGACACATAACTTCCGAATTCGTTGCCGCGAGGCAAGCGAAAATAATCGCGCAGCCACAGGATCGGAAGAATATGGTTGCGCAACACCATGAACGGACGCCCCTGTACGTTTTTTATCTTATCCGCGGTCGTCCGAACAATCTCGACAACCCCGTTCATCGGAACAATATATGAACGGTCCGCAATAGCGACCTGAAGACCCTGGATGATGGAGAGTGTAAGCGGCAGATGCACTTCGATCCGGGTTCCGTTGCCTTTTCTCGTCTGGATGTGAATACGTCCGCGAATCTTCTCGATCTCGGCTTTTACGGCGCTCAGTTCAAACTCTTTAGCTAAGGACGCGGACAATACCGGGTGAAAAATCAGCTCAGCGATTTCCTGATCGTTGAGCGTTGTGACCATTTCTGAACCAGGCTTTCCCTCATGTGCAATACGGCGCTTCAGCATGTCCGTATCTATCCCGGCCCCGTCGTCTTCGATTATGACCAACGCCTGATTGTTCTCGCGTCTGGCGCTAAGTCGAAGTGTACCCTTAACCGGTTTTCCGGCCGCCATCCGTTCTTCCGGCGACTCGATCCCATGGTCGAGAGCATGGCGGACCAATAGAACGAGCGGATCAAGAAGTCCCTCGATGAGAGTGCGATCCAGTTCCGTCTCGCTGCCTTCCATAATCAGTTCGACCTCTTTGCCCCCGCTTTTGGACAAATCGCGAACCATCCGGGGAATGCGGTTGAACAATTGGTCGACCGGAATCATCCGAATCTTCATGACAGACTGCTGAAGATCTTCAATTCCGATTGACAAGCGATCGACAACATGTCGAAGCTCTTCGGCTCCCTGAGTTGTTTCATCCTCCCGACGGATTTGCTTTTCCAGCAGCCGGAGACGGGTCTGATCGATGATCAGCTCGCCGACCATATTCATCATTTGTTCCAGCTTGCTTACGTCGACTCTGACGCTCTGTCCTTTGGCTTTCGGTTCTAACGAATCCGACATGTAAGATCACCTTTACTCGTATAGGAGCACTTCATCCAGTTTCAGGATACCGACAAGCCCGGAGGAGGTCAGACCGATTCCCGTAAAATAATTTCCGTTCAGCCCTCCGACCCTGTCCGGCGGAACCTGGATGTCGGCGAACGTCGTGACTTTGCTCACTTTGTCGACGATAATGCCAATCGATTCCTCGAGATGCGTAACGACGATGATTCGGGTGGATTTGGTTACAGTGTCGGGGTTCAGACCGAATAAACTGCGCAGGCTAAGTACGGGAATAATCCTCCCTCTCAGATTAATGACCCCCTGCACATAGCTTCGGCAATTCGGAATGTCCGTGATCTCCTGCATTTTAATAATTTCGTGGATGTCCGATATTCGGATCGCGTAACTTTCATCGCCGATTCCAAATTCGATGTGCTGCTCCGTAGAAGCCGAATTCATTCCTTCTTTTCCCCCTCGCATGACCTTGTTGCAGGCTTCTTCTTTCTTACCCTCGCCAGAATAGGCATTCCCCTTCATTAATTAAATTCACGAATACGTTCACCAGATTTCCGTCGAATTGGGTGCCTGCATGCCGAAGCAACTCCTCTTTGGCTTCCTGAATTCCTTTACTGCTCTGATAGGGCCTTCCTGCAATCATGCAATCAAACGCGTCGATGATCGAGCAAATGCGCGCTAGAAACGGGATATCATCTTCCGCAAGACCGTAAGGATAACCTTGGCCGTCCCAGCGTTCGTGATGGTATTTTACGATCTCCTGCGTTTTCTCGCAGATGCCATTGTCCGTCTCCAGAATATGAGCCCCTAGAACGGGATGCAGCTTCATGATGCGCCATTTCGATTCCGTTAATGGCCCCGAATGATTCAGCACGTTGACTGGGAGAAACAGTTTTCCGATGTCATGGAGGAAACATCCGCGCATCAAATTCATGCTCATTTCGGAGCTCAAGCTCAATCGTACCGCCACCCGTTCGGACAAAAGCGCGACACGAACGCAGTGGTCGTAGGTCTCCGGGCTTTTTGACCGTAAGTCTTTCATCCATTTGGCAGTCGGAATTCCCGGCATGGCCGAATTCCGCACTTGCCAATTGAGGCCCGCGCTTATGTATTCCATGCCCCACCTCTTCCGCGTCGATTCCCGGATAAACACAACAGGGTTAACAGTTTCTCGTACTTTCGGCCTCCTCTCAAACGATAATCTCGATTATCATGAGATACATATCGTACAATAATAGTTATACGACATCAGGCAGGGGGCACAGAGAACATGTCAACGGTTCCATACTTACAAGAAAACAGCCTAGTATATCATCACGAGGCCCAGGACATGAAGGATAACGACAGCCGGATCATTCGCATGTTTCTGTCTTCATGCAACCTATCGACGAATACCGTCCGTAATTACTTGCGAGCGATCGATCGATTTCGCGCCTTCGTGGCCTATAAACCTTTGTCCAAAGTATCCTGGAGAGAAATCGAAGCTTTTAAGGCATGTTTGATTGCCGGGGGCTACAGTTATTCCGAGCTGCCGCTTGCTCCGGCCAGCGTAGCCGCCTATATTGCTCCTCTGAAATCGCTCTACAAATGGGGAAGCGACGCCAATATCGCCCTGTTCCCGCACAACCCGACAACCAGCGTTCGTTTGCCTGCCGTACCTGTAACGAGCAAGCGCAGATATTTGACCAAATCGGAGGTCGGCAAGCTGCTGCTTAGCCTCAAGAAGCAAGGAATTCGCAACTATTTGATTGGATTATCTCTTGTAATGCTAGGTACCCGGGTTTCTGAGCTTGTGTCTATAACGACAGCGGACTTCTACCCGGATCCCGAAGATAGGGGGATATGGCTGTCCGTCAAACACAGCAAGGGGGGAAAAGATCGGGAGATCAAAGTGCCTTCGGAGTTATGGGAGCTATTCAAAAGCTACATCGGAAGCTATGTTCAGAATGCCGGAGCTTCTCAAGAGCGCCGATTGTTTCCCTTATCGACCAGACAGGTCGAACGGATCATCAGTGATGCCGGCAAACGAAGCTCAATTCGTAAAAGACCGTCTCCACACTGGCTAAGACATACTAACGCAACTCTTGCTTTGTTAAACGGCGCCTCGCTTCAGCAAGTCCAGGAAACACTTGGTCATTCCCATATCAACACGACCCAGAGATACATGCATACGGTGGAGCAAATTAAAAAGGCCGCCCCGGACTTCGTCCAGGACTGCCTTCATGAATATATTTGGAAATGAGCGTTCGTCGTCAGTCTTTTCCAAGAAAATAGGTCTTTAGACCTTATAAAATCCTGTTTTCTAAAAAAAGAATGCAGGACTTTGGCGGAAAATGTCGTATAACTATTATTGTACGATATACTGTGCCTGATCAATCGTCATTATACATATACCGTACGAAATAGCGCCTATTAGGTTTAGTGTATCATAACCAATTCGCGCGTCACGGGACAAATTTATCCATTAAACGGATAACAATGCTGCGATTCTCCGCAAATCGGAATTCACATCCGTTTTTGTACGACGATACCCTAAACACTATCTGCGAATCGCGCTGCTCCTCCCTTCACTACAGCTTTGTCGAATTCTCGGCAGTCCCCCTATAGACAGCGCTTCCATTGTCACTCCACTTGATCTTACTTAAGTAATGCGACGGACCCTCGATATGGCAAACAGTCCGGACGCGCAGGGCGCCCGGACTGCTTCTCGCCATCCGTTCAAGCCGCCTTCAGGCGCTTACGGATAGGCTTATTCGTATGTCGATTAATCTAAAAATCAGTGCTCCCGCGTCTGACCTGAAACGATCTAGTGATCATCTTGGCCAAGCAAGGCCCATCGCCGATAGATTGCCCGCAGTTCTTCCCCCGGCTCCGTCCCCAGCTCTCTGCTCAGCATAGCCGCATAGTCCAGGTAATAGGCCAGCGCCTGCGCCCTGCCTTCGTGCTTTTCCCGCAGTCGAAGCGCGCTGGCCCGGATCGGTTCGACATAGGGCTCATGCCGGAGCAGCATGTCCGCCAGACCTAACATTTTCTGCGGCTCATACTCGCTCTCTTCGCAGAAGCTCAGCAGCTTTCTCCCAACCTCCGTCAAATATCGCCCATACTGCAATCGATATCGCTCGCACCATTCTCCGTCAAAATGCTCAAGAAACGGTCGTTCGCACCGCGAAGTCCACGCCGCTACCCGCTCGAAATCATCTGCTCCAATTCGAGAGCCGTCCAGCGCGCAGCTCTCTATCCGGAACGCGTCAGCCTTGATCTCCACTCCCGACCTCTCAAGGCGATAGCCGTTTTTGACGGAGACGAGAGCGATGTCGGAGCCTTCGCCACGCAGCGTTCGATTAATTCTGCTGACGGTGCTGCGAAGATTGACATCCGCCTTCTCCGCACTCTTGTCCTTCCATAGCGCTTCAATCAGCACCCACTTCGAAATCTCGCGATTCGCTCCTTGCAAGAGCATAAACGCGAACAGTTCCGCGCATTTGGCCGTCGGCCAGCGCACCGGCGAAGGGCTGTCCCCCAGGTACAGCGAGAACGTTCCGAAAAACGACGCAAAGGCGCGGCTGCCCGAATGAACTGTCGTACTTTGGCTGGAGCGCTTGTCCCTTCTTCTGTCTAGCCGTTCCAGTGCGGCATTCATCTGTTCCTCCAGCACCGGCTTGAGCAAATAGTTCTGGGCGTTCACCCGGAAAGCGTCAATCGCGTAATCCGGATAAGCCGTAATAAATACGATTTCTCCCTCATACCCGTCTTCATTCGCCCGTTCCGCCAGCGTCAACCCGCTCATCTCCGGCATTTCAATGTCCAGAAACAACGCATCCGGCCGATGTCTGCCGATCAGCTCCAACGCCGCTTTAGGCTCCGTACAGCACGCGATGACGTCGACGCCAGCTTGTGCCAGCAGCCAACCGATGTATTCGCTCGTTAACGGCTCGTCGTCTACGACAATCGCCTTCATGCCCGTCTTCACCCGCTTGTCTGCGCAACCTGCGGATGGAGAGGAACGACAATCGTCACCGTCGTTCCTTCGCCTTCCCGGCTCTCCACTTTTAAGCCGCGCCCGTATTCGTTCAACAGCCTTTTATGCACGTTGATCAAGCCGACGCCTTCATCCGAACGCCCCGTCCGAAGCGCCTCCTCCAGCTTGCCGACCGGGAATCCGACGCCATTGTCACGAATCGTCAGGCGCAGTTCGTCCCCGTCCCTCTCCGCTTCAAGACGCACCGTTCCGCCGGCGGATCGTTTCATCAAACCGTGACGAATCGCGTTCTCAACAAGCGGTTGAAGCGTAAGCGGCGGAAGCGTGGCATCCATCAGCCGTTCATCCATGTCCCACTCCACGCGAAGTCGTTCGACGAATCTCGCCTGCTCCAACGCGATGTACGATTTTACCAACGAAATTTCGCGGCCTAAGCTTACCTTGGCCTGCTTGGGATCGAAATCGAAGCTCAGCCGAAGATAGTTGCTGAATTCCCCCAGCAGCTTGCCGGCTCTCGGTCCGTCTTTATAACAGAGAGACATCATAATACTTAACGCGTTATAAATAAAATGCGGCTTAATTTGCGATTGCAGAAACAGCGCTTCCGCTTGCAGCGCGTTCTGCACCGCCTCCCTCATCTGCAGCAGCGTATTCGCCCTGGCCGCCAGTTCGCGGGAATCGAACGGTTTCACGAGAAAATCGTTGGCTCCCGAATCCAGTCCCGCAGCAATATCGGCGGCGGAATGGCGAACGGTAAGCAGCAGCACCGGGAGTTGGTAGATCGGATATTCCTCGCGAATGCGCCGGCAAGTCTCGTAGCCGGACTCTCCCGGCATCATGACGTCGAGCAGGACGAGCGCCACGTTCCGATGCTCCCGCAGCAGCCTAAGTGCGGATTCGCCGTCGTATGCGATCAAGCAGCGATAGCTGTCCGCTGGAAACAGCTCCTGCAGCACCTTAAGATTGGATGCCTCGTCGTCGACGAGCAGTAAGGTCGGCTTGTCCGCCTCGTTTGTTTCCATGCCACGGGAACCGCGAGACGGAACGGACCGCTCCCGTGAACGGCTTCCCGCTTCTAGGCTTGCCGCTGCTTGGCGCGCGCCCGCAGCGAGCTGCGACCGCGTCTGCTTCCGCTCATCGCCGGCGGCTGGCAGAACCAATTCCATGACCGTGCCCTGACCCGGCTCCGACCATTTTAAGTCAAGCCCGCCTGCCATTCGGTCAGCCAGCAGCTTGGAAATTTGCAGTCCCAGGCCTGAAGAGCGAATATCCGTGAAATTGACGTCCGCGGGTCCATGGTACTCGTCCCTGAAGAGCCGCCCCTGCTGCTCCTCGGTCATGCCTTTTCCAGTATCGGACACTCGAATATAGATATGCTTGCCGCGCTCTTCCGCCGCAATAGTCACACTGCCCCGATCCGTAAATTTGAGTGCGTTACCGACAAGATTCAGTAAAATTTGCGTCAGTCGGCCCTCATCGGCAAACACGTATAATTGTCCGGCAGGGACGAGGTTTAGCAGCTTGACTTGGCCGTCCCCACGCACGTGCTTCAGCACGTCGATCGTCGCCTGCGACGTTCCGTTCAAATCGAACACCCCGTTTTGCAGCGCGATTTTTCCGGTACGCAGGCTTTGAAAATCGATAATATCGTTGACCATCGTTGACAGCCTGGAGGAAAGCGAGACGATGTAGGACAGGTTATCCGCCTGCTCCGCCGTCAGCCCGTTCTCCTTCCGGTCGATGAGAGCCCTGGCGAGATTCATTATTCCATGCAGAGGAGTTTTGAACTCGTGCGACGTGCGGATCAGAAACTCGTCCTTCAGCTTATCCGATTCGACCAGTTTGCGGCTGAGTACCTCCAGATCGTCATAAGCCCGGCTATACTGCTCCGAGAACATTAACGCAATAACTCCCAAGAACAGAAGCTGCGTCAGCATCGGAATCCATTCGGTAAAGATTAAGGACTGCAAATACAGCGTCACGCTCAGCAACTGGGCAAACAGCATGAGCACGCTCGCCAATAACTGCCAAGCCGTACGCGCATTGGAGCGGCCGAACCGTCGAAGCACAAGCGCCCTGAGCAGCAGCAGTTTGATGCCGGCCAGCCCGCACAGCGCCATGACAGTCATAATCTGTTCAAGCAGCGCTGTCGGAAAGAACGGAACGCAAGCCGTATAGACCAGAGAAGCCGCAACGTTTAATCGCAGCGCCCATCGCGGCACAAATAGCGGCTCGGTATTGCGTATGAACAGATACAGGCAGCACACGCACGCCAAGATGACGACAAATTTGATTTTCAGCACAAGCAGATAGGGAACGGACGGAGCCAGTTGCATGAAAATCCGTTCGCTTGTCGTAATTACGACAAAAGCAAACCCCAGGCAGAACAGCGCAAAATATAAAAATCGACGATCTTGAAGGCGCTTTAGATAAATGCCGAGATAGTACATTGCCGAGATGAGCAAAAAGGCGGTATCGGCGACGGACAGAACGATCGACCGCAGCTCCAATAGCCGAATGTCCTCCTGCGCGCCGAAAGAAAGATACTGAATGATCCCCCCGCGGTGATAATCCCAATTCGCGACCTGAATCGTCACATAGAAGGAATCCCCCGCCGGCTGAAAAAAGGCGGTCACCGGAACGCTGCGCCCCTGGTAGCTCGCATCGCCCTGCTCAACGGGATTTCCGCTTCGCGCAACCTCCCGATCGTCGATAAAGATAATGCTGGCATTTCTGATGAAGGTCGTTTTAAGCCCGAGTTGACCGATAACGGGCTTGATCTGAACCTTCAGACGGTATGTCCCCATGCCTTGGTCCCGGATAAAATCGGCGGTATCCGAATTGCTCCATGCCCCCGGAACGCGGATATAATGCTCCGGCCGCATTGAATGAAGCTCGGACGGAGTGAGAAGCACATTCGGGTAAAACTCCCACTCCCCGTCCAGCGTCACATTGCCTTGTTCAGGAAAGCTCCAGTCTCTGAGATCAAGGACCCCGCTTTGCGCCAACGGCTGCGCGGGCCCCGGCCTCTGCCAGGACCACGCGCCCACCGCGACAACCGCGATCAGGAAGAGCGCAATCCACCCGACCGTCGCCCGCCGCATTCTTAGAACGCCCAGTTGCCCTTACGGAATACCGGGACGACCGTGCCGTCAGCAAGCACGCCGTCGATGTCCATCTCGGCCGAGCCGATCATAAAATCAACGTGAACGATGCTTGAATTAACGCCAGCCTCGGCTAACTGCTCAGGCGTCATTTTCTTGCCGCCTTCTACGTTAAAGGCGTAGCCGCTGCCGATCGCCAAATGATTCGACGCATTCTCGTCGAACAGCGTGTTCAGGAACAGCACGTTCGATTGCGAAATCGGGGATTCGTGCGGCACAAGCGCTACCTCGCCCAGGTAATGCGCGCCCTCGTCGCTCTCGACCAGTTGACGCAAATTTTCTTCTCCCTGCTCCGCCTCTACTTTTACAATTCGTCCTTGCTCGAACGTCAGCTTAAAGCCGTCGATCAGATTGCCGCCGTGGCTGAGCGGCTTCGTGCTGGACACATAACCGTCCACTGCAGTCTTCATTGGGACGGTGAACACTTCCTCCGTCGGCATGTTCGCCATGAACGGCACGCCGTTCTCGTTCACGCTGCTTGCCGCCACCCACAGATGCTTCTCCGGCAGGCCGATCGTCAGATCCGTGCCCGGAGCGCGATAGTGCAGCTTGGCGAACCGTTTCTCGTTCAGCCAGTCGCTCTTCTTATGTAAATTCGCGTCATGCTCTTTCCATGCTTTCACCGGGTCGGCCGCATCCAGGCGCACCGAACTGAAAATTGCATCCCACAGCTTGTCGACCGCTTGCTGCTCCGATGCGCTGTCCGGGAACACTTTGATCGCCCAATCCTTCGTGGAGGCAGCTACTACCGTCCAACTCACCTTGTCCGACTGAATCGCTCTTCTGAACTCGCTAAGTCCTTGGCCAGCGGCTTTCTGGTAATTGCCAATGCGCGAAGCATCGATGCCCTTGAGCAAGTCCGGATTCGGAGCGGAGAAGGAGATGAAAGCCGCGCCGCGCGCGACAAAATCGTTCCGCTTGGCCGTCTCCCATTCCGGGAACCGGGAGAATACGTCGTCAGACGCTTTCTCGTATTTGAGGCGTGTCAAATATTCATCCGACCAGTCCACATGCACGTTCCCTGCGCCAGCCTCATAGGCTTGGGCCGCTACCCGGCGTACCAGATCGGCGATCTCGATCGAGCCGATGATGAACACCTCTTGTCCTTGCTGCACGTTAACGCCAAAGCGTACGATCAGTTCCGCATACCTGTCCAATTTTTGCGTCAAATTCGTCATAGGTCACAACACTCCGTTTTCATCTGGAATTGAATTCGCAAAAACGACAAGCAACCGCTCTGACCGAGCGGCACCTGTCCGAATTTCCGTTTTAAAAGTCGATTAGGCCGACGCTGATCTGCAAGGCGTCATCCACCTTGTGCATTGTTTCGTCGTCCAAATGAGTAATTTTATCCGTCAGCCGCTGCTTGTCGATCGTGCGAATCTGTTCAAGCAGAATGACGGAATCCCTCTCCATGCCATGGTTCTTCGCATCGATTTCAACGTGGGTCGGCAGCTTCGCCTTCTGGATTTGCGCCGTGATAGCCGCGATAATCACCGTCGGGCTGAACCGGTTCCCGATATCGTTCTGAATGATCAAAACCGGACGCACTCCGCCCTGCTCCGAGCCGACGACCGGCGACAAATCCGCATAAAACACATCCCCGCGTTTTACGATCAAAGTTTACACCCCGCTTACGAGGCGACCCAGTATGTTGTCCGCATCTTCTTCCGCGTGGAACGCTTCCGATGCCATGTGCAAATTGATTTTAGCCATTTCCAAATACCCGCGCTGCATCGCATCGCGAATGAGCCGCTTTTTGCGATCGACGAGATAATGCTTCATCGCCTGACGAACGATTTCGCTGCGGTTAGTGTTCTCCTTGGCGACGACAAAATCGACTTCGCGCAGCAAATGATCGGGGAGACTGATCATAATGCGTTTCGTATTGTGTAAATTGGCCACCGAACGGACACCCCCAAAGATTTTCCAACAAGCGCCTTTTTTCCAGTATGGATGAGTCTGGTAACAATTATTCTAGATATTCTAGATTGTAAGGCGACATTCCTGCCAAAGCCGGACAAAATCCACATCCAATATTAACCAAGCGCAATTAGCGGATTAACGACCGATACGATCTCTCCGCCGCTGACATACACTCGAGGGACTCTCGCCGCCAGCATGCAGATTAATTCGTAAGGGATCGTTCCCAGCTTCTGCGCCACTTCCTCGGCCGAGATCGCTTCCTCGCCCTGACGGCCGATAAGCACCACTTCTTCTCCCGGTTCAATGTCCGCTTCCCCTTCGACGAAAGCGTCATTCAGACGGATCATGCATTGATCCATGCAGATCGTTCCGAGCACCGGAACTCTGCGGCCCCGCACAAGCGCCTCCGCCTTGCCGCTCAGCATCCGGCTGAAGCCGTCGGCGTAACCGATAGGAAGCGTACCGATCGTCTCGCTGCCTTGAGTAAAATAACGGGTTCCGTAGCTGATTCCTTCTCCCGCTTCCAGCTGCTTGACGTGTACAACGGAGGTTTTCAGCGACATTACCGGTTTCAGCGCGACCGAATCGGCGTTGACCTCGTCGCTCGGATACAAACCGTACATGCCGATTCCCAGCCGCAGCATGCCGCCCGTTCGTTCCGGCAGATCGACTCCCGCCGCGCTGTTGCCCGTATGGACGATGGAGATCGACATACCCGCCTTGCGCGCATAATCGGACACGGCGGTGAAACGCTCGATCTGCATCTCCGTATACGCTTTGTCCGTCTCGTCGGCACGGGCAAAGTGGGTGTAAAGCCCTTCCACTTCCACCTGAGGCAGAGCGCAAGCGCGCTCCAGAAACTGCTCCGCCTGCCGTCCCGGAAGCAGACCAAGACGACCCATGCCCGAGTCGACTTTCACATGGATTTTCAGTTTGCGTCCGGAGACCGGAAGCTCCGCCGCCGCTTCCAGCATCTCGTCCCGATATAACGTTAACGTAATTCCCAGTTCTCTCGCCTTCGCGTAACCTGCCGGAGGCGTATAGCCCAGCACCAGTATCGGCGCCTCAATCCCTGCGGCTCTAAGCTGCAAAGCTTCGTCCAGAAACGCGACTCCCAAGTAATCGACGCCCGCCGCTATCGCTCTGCTCGCGATTTCCGGCGCTCCATGCCCATATGCGTTCGCTTTGACCGATGCGAGCAGCTTCGTCCCGGGGGACAAGCGTTCGCGGAACGCCCCGATGTTATGGGCGAGAGCGTCAAGGGAAATCTCAGCCACGGTCGGCCGGTAATAACAGTTCACTGACCGTTCACTCCCTGCTCGCGCAAAAACTGCAATAAATCAATGTTACCGGGCTAGCGTAGGACTGTCAACGATATTTGGGCTGGCAACCTTTGACATTAAGCCGCGGAACCGGAAGCCGCCTTCCGAAGCAAACCGGGCTGCCCGCCTCCGTCTCTCGACGGCTGGCGGAGCAGCCCGTTCACGCGTTAGTTATTATTTGCCCGACGAATCGACCATCGATTGAGCGATTCGCACCATATCGGGGTTTTCCAGATCCTCGCTGGTCAAGCGGAATTTGATGCCGTCGTATGTCCAGGTCAGCGTCCTCACGGCGCCTTCCGTCATATGGCCGAGCGTAAACCCGAGGTCAAGCATGTCCCCTTCGTTCATCGCCACTTCTTCGACTCTGGCCGGGGTCTCCGTAATCGTGAAGTCGTAGCTTCCCGTATACCGCAGCATATATGCCGGATTGTCGACCAACTGCAGATCGGTCTGATCGAGCAGTTCCACGCCTGCCGGCAGCGCCTCGATGTCCGGTTCGATCAGCGAGAACGAAGTGTTCTGCTCAGGAGTCGGCTCCTCTTCCGCAGGAGGCTGGCCGTCCGGCGACGCCGTCGCGTCAGGAGCTTCTGTGGAATCCGGAGAAGCGGTCGCATCGGGAGCGGCGCTTGCGTCCGGGGAAGCCGAAGCTCCCGGGCTTGGGGCGCCTTCCGACGGTTTGGAGTTCGAGCCTGGGGTCACTCCCATGTTCGAATCCATATCGAAGGCGGATTTATCGAACTTCTTGCCGAATTCGAATGTGTTGAAAATAACCTCGACCATCTTGTTGCCGTTGGCGTCCGAGACTTCCACATGCTTCGGCGAGTAATCGTCCTGCGCCAGCCAAATTTTCTGCCGGGCGAACGAGCCGTTCTGATAATTGCCCGCCATCACATCGAATACGTAAGTGTCTTTGTCGGTGGCGAACTGGCGGGAGTTGTCCTTGATGATGCTGTCCGCAAGCGTCTGATACAAGTAAACCTGCCCTTGGTTGTCCGGCCAGTCGCTTTGGAAGCGATAGCTTTTGTTCAACTGCGGAGTAAGCACGAACACCCCATCTTCGTTGCGAAGCACGATCTGCGTAATATCGCGCTTGGCGTTCGTCAAGGCGATCCGGTACATGTCCGGCTTCTGGTACCATACTTCCACTTTGTACTCCAGCGGCTGCTGTCCCGTATGCAAGATCATCGTACCGCTGCCTTCGTAGCTCTCCATTTTGTCCACAACTTTGTCCAAGTCCTTCACGATCGACTCCGCGTTCTTGCTGCCGCAACCGGCCAAAAATACGACCATTGCGACGGCAACGGCTGCGATCCATGAAATCCGACGATGCATGCGATCCACCCCTCAGCACATTAATCAATCCATGCTTCATGTTTATGGGGGGACTTGACCATTTATTCGGACAATCTTGACGAGCCTGAAAAAAAATCATGTGTAAATGGGAATCTCCGCATCGCGAGCGTCAAATAGCCAATCTAGTCCAATAGCTTCTGCTACCGCATCCCTGGCCCATGACGAGATCTGCGCAGCGTCGTCAAATTTGCTGAGCGCGTTCGTCGGCTGTTTCGTTTTCGCTGCCCCGTCAGTCACGAGCATACGAGCATTCGCCAGCATTACGGCAATCTGCTCCTGCGTAAATCCGGTCAATGTCCTCTACCGTCTATCTCGAAAAAGCGGGATTTTGCCGATATAAAAGGTATAACGAGTGAGGAGGGGTTTGCATGTCAAAGCCATCCATCTTTATCTTCACTGGCACCAGCGGAGCCGGCCGCAAAACGATAGCTCGCAAAGTGGGAGAGGCGCTCAACTGGACGGCGGTTCGTTCCTGCACGACGCGTGAACCAAGAAATCCTGCCGCCCCGGACAAAGACTATCGCTACATGAGCCGCGAGCAATTCGACGAGTGGGACAGCGAAGGAAAGTTTGCGCAAACCGCAAGCATCAACGGAAACCGCTACGGAGTGCCGAGGCATGAGCTTGAAGCCGCCCTCTCGGCAGGCAATTCCGTATATCTCGTGCTCAATCGGGAAGGGGCGGAAGCGATCCGCAAGCAATATGGGGATTGTACAATTAGAATTTTCATCTATGTGGATAAAATAACGGTGCGAGAGCGGCTGGAAAGCAAGGGAACGCCTTACGAGACGGTACAACGCTACCTGGACAGTTACACCGAAGAAGTGACCTATCGCAGCAAGTGCGAATATACGTTTGAAAATGTGAATGCGGATCGGACGGCGGAGCTTGTCCGCACGGCCGTTGCCCGCTAGAAGGAGAAAAAAGTGACGGTCTATATTGCACTGATTCGAGGCATTAACGTAGGCGGCAAAAATAAAGTCCCGATGGCAGAGCTAAGAGTGGCTTACGAGCAAATCGGGCTTACGCAGGTGAAGACATACATTCAAAGCGGCAACGTTGTGCTTGCATCGAAGTTAAGCGCGGAGGAGCTGCGGCCGCAGCTGGAGAAGGTCATTCTGGATCGCTTCGGCATAGCGGCGGCCGTTGCCGTCCGCACGGCCGCGGAATTGGATAGCCTGATGGCACGCTGTCCCTATGACGCACTGGCGCTTCAGCACAAGCAGACGATCCAGGTCGCCTTCCTGACCGAGCCGCTGTCCTCCAAAGCGCTGAGCGTTCTGGAAGCCAATAAGGTCGATCCCGACGAGTACACCCTTGCCGAGACGGAAATTTATTTCCTGTTCCGGCAGAGCATGCTGGATTCCAAGCTGGCGAACAGCCTGCAGAAGATCGGCAAAACGATGACGATGAGAAACTGGAACACGGTCGTCAAGCTGGCCGATCTGGGCCGAACGATAACGGGCTAGAGCGCAATGTTGTCAGGTTAGGTGGACTATGCGCGACGTAGGCGTTGGACATTAAGTCACTTTTGGCCTTCCCGGATAACGACGACCGGGAAGGCTTCTTTTGCTTATTTTGCTTATTTTTCCCCAAGTAAAGTGCCCTGCAGCGGATCAAGCTCGTTGTCCCAGCGGATGCGGATCGACTTGCCCTCGAACAGATCCTGCTTGTCGGACACCTGGTAATGCAAATGCGGCTCGCTGGAATTGCCCGAATTGCCGCATAGACCGACCGTGTCGCCCTTGGCGACCCGATCGCCAACCTTTACCTTGACCGAGCCCATCTGAAGATGCGCAAGGAAGCTGAACTCCCCATTGCCATGATCGATGACCACTACATTGCCCGCCGGATGTTCCTCGTTCATCTTTCCAACCGGAACATTGTCGGCAATGTTGTTCACGACATGAACGACTTTTCCTTCCTGAGGGGCCAAAATCGGTTGGCCGAACGCATAGTAGCTCTCGTTCTTCGTTGGATCGCCGCTATAGGAGAAGCCGTCTTGGATGCGAATAAAATCGTACGCGTATCGCTGTCCGGCATACTCGTAGTGGTAATTGACGAGCACGTTCCTGCCTCCCCAGAACACATACCATTCCCCCTCAAACGGCAGACCGTAAGCAAGCTTGGTGAATTGATCGTCCGTATCGGGATAACTGTCCAACGGCATAATCTGAAGTCCGGTAATGGTGTCGCCGGAATCGAAAGTGGCGAGCAGGCCTAAGCGTTCGTCCGGGTTGGTCCAGACGAGGTAGCGGCCCTCGTTAAGCTGCATGTTCGCAGCGGACTTCCACTCAGGCACGCTCCCCTTAATTTCCTCGTATACCGTCTGCAGTTGCTGCTCGGTAACGTTGCTTCGGAACTGTTCGCTCATCTGCGCATGAACTCGGCCATACTGCCCTTCTAACAGCGCTTGCGCAAGCTGCTCGGGCTTTAGCCTTTCGACGGCGCCCGTTTCGTTCGCTCCCGAAGGCGACGGAACTGCGACGGAAGAAGGTATCGGCGTCTGCGTATTACCGCTCCCCTTTCCTCCATTCTCCCCATTGCCTCCGCAAGCCGTCAACAGCAGGGCGCATCCCGCAATAGTTATCGCCAGCCTTTTCAACATATCGCTCCACTCCTTGTCTCTATTGACTCTAACTCCATTATGAGCGCCTAATCTTATGTGTCGGAAAACGCCGGCTTACGGCCATCTTAAATTCGCGGGCAAGAATTAAGACAGCGTTAAGATAACGCGGCATCCTCCGTTCTTCGGAGCATGTTAGAATATAAGTTGCGAAAGGAGACAAGCACAATGAACAACGCCTGTATTTTGCTGGTGGACGACGAGCATGCAATTTTGCAGTTGCTGGAAACCGTCCTGCGCAAGGAAGGATTCGTAAATATAGACAAAGCCCATTCGTCCGAAGAAGCGATCGCTCTCTGCGAGAAGCGCAGCTACGATCTTATCGTGCTCGACGTCGCGCTTCCCGGCATGAGCGGAATAGAAGCCTGCCCCTTCATTCGCCGTCTAACCGACGCTCCGATACTATTCCTTAGCGCAAGAACGACCGACTTCGATAAGTTGACCGGCTTCGCCGTTGGAGGAGACGATTACGTCACCAAGCCGTTTAATCCGCTGGAAATCGTCGCGAGAACCCGGTCGCTGCTGCGCAGATCCGGCAGATCCGCCCCGTCCGCTTCGACCGTTCCGTCTCCTTCGGCAGCGCTGGAATTCGGCCGATTTCGAATCGACGAGGATGCCGCGGAATTGTTCGTCGACAATAAACCCGTCCCCTGTCCGACGCTTGTCTACCAATTGCTGCTGTTTCTGTGCAAAAATCCGAACCGGGTGTTCACGAAAAGCGAGCTCTACGAAAAAGTATGGGGCGTGGACAACTGGAGCGACGACAATACGGTAATGGTTCATATCCATCGCATTCGGGAGCGGATCGAATCCGATCCGAGCAATCCGCAGTTTTTGGTAAACGTAAGAGGACTGGGATACAAAATGATCAAGAGGGTGGCGGCCGCCGATGACCGTTAAGAGCAGACTCGCTGTCCGGCTCGTCGCTTGGTTGGCCGTCGTCGGCGTGCTGCTGTTCGCGTTGGCCGCAGTCATGCTGAATTGGACGAACAATCAGCTCTCGCGCATAGAGGCGACGAGACAGTTCGAGAGCGCAGGACTCTACGAACTGATTCGTACGCTTCAAAGCGAAGGAGGGCAGTTGAGGTTCGATCCCCAACTGCTGGAGCTCGTCCGCGAGCACGGCGGATGGCTGCAAAGCCTCGACGAGCAAGGTCGCGTGACGGAGTCCTTCTATACGCCGGACGATGTGCCGACCGCGTACGGTCCGGGAGAGCTGACCGCGTACTGGCTCGGCAAGAAGCCGTTCCCCTATGTCCTGTATTTGTGGATTCAAGAGAAGGACGGCGTCAACTACACGCTGCTCTACGGGATGCGCAATGAAAGCGGAGATCTATTCAGGCGGATTGTCGCGGAGTCATCCGTACAGGACCGGCTCCTCGTCGTTCCCGAGCCGCTCTCCAGCACGCTGGTTCGCGACTCCTCCTGGATTCAGCTGTTGGATGCTTCCGGCCGCGAGCTGGCCTCCTTCAACAAACCGGAGGGCGCATTAGGCGATTACACTCCGCAGGAGCTTGCTTTGCGCTCCATCTATCCCGATCGTTACGGAGCCGCAATCGATTCCCATTACGACTCTGAGTCCGGCCTCACTTGGGTTATCAGTCGACCTCTGGCCGGAGCGACGCCAGGAGAAGAACCGACGCTCACTCCCGAGAACCGAGTGCTCGCCATAGGAATCGGCACGCTTGTGCTAGGCGCAATCGTGCTGTTTGTCCTCGTATCGTACGCGTTCGGCCAAAGGTTCGGCGCTCCGATCGTGCACCTGCTGAAGTGGCTGCGCGGGCTGGGGGCGGGACGATACGAGGAGCCGGCCAATGCGCGTGGAGACGCCCGTAGCCGCGATCGGAGAGGGAGAAGAAGACGCAAATACCGGGTCTACGGAGACGTCCTTGAGTCGATGGAGCAGCTCGCGCGGACGCTGCAAAGCAACGAGAAACTGGCGGCCGACACCGAGCGGCTAAGAAACGAATGGATCGCGGGAGTATCCCACGACCTGAAAACTCCGCTCTCATCGATTAAAGGCTACGCTCATCTGCTGGAAAATGGGGAATACGAATGGACTGCGGAAGAAGCGCGGGAATTTGCCCGGATTGTCTCGGAGAAGTCGGCTTATCTGGACGATTTGATCAACGACCTTGCGCTCACCTACCGGCTCAAGAGCGGACTGGGCGCTCCCGAAGCAGAAATTGCGGATTTGAACGAATGCACGGCATCCGCCATTGAGGACGCGGCCAAGGATCCGCGTTATCTGCCCAACAGCCTGCACTTTTCGGCTGCGGAAAACCCGGTGTATATCTCTACGTTCAGACCGTGGTTTCAGCGCATCATCGACAACCTGATCGCCAACGCCCTGCTGCACAACGAGCCGGGCACGACTGTTACGATCTCCGTCCGCCGCATCGGATCTGCATGGGCGAGCTTGACCGTATCCGACAACGGCAAGGGGATGAACGAAGAGACTGCAGCGCGTCTGTTCGAACGCTATTATAGAGGAACGGATACAGACGCCCGCCCGGAAGGAAGCGGACTGGGCATGGCCATTACAAAAGCGCTGGCGGAAGGGCTAGGCGGCGTCATTGAAGTCGACACCGCCGAGGGGCGAGGCACGACGATCGTCATTCGCTGGCCTCTTAATGCTGCGGAACGACAGCCTATAGATTCTTTAAGCCGCCCAAGCTTGCGCCTTGAACGAACAAGCGATCGACTTGCCGCTCAATCGCCGGATCGGCAACGAGCGGAGGAGCTTGGTGAGGCTTGGCGCGGGCGTCGATTATGACGTTGTCGCAAGCCCAATGCTTAAATTCATAAGCGCTGTTCACGCCGTAAATATCATGGGACGGATTGCTGCGCGTGAACGTAACCCATAAGAAATTGGCCAACGTGGCGCTCAAAAACTCGCTATCGTCGGCGATAACGATCATCGGACAGGAAGATATCGGCCCTCTGTCCCGAATTGCGGCGCACAAATCGGCGATCTCCCGCTGCGCTTCGTCGTAACTGGTGAAGGCAGGACCCTTAAGCGCGACGACTCCCGGCAAAACCAGCTTCGCACCCTCAAAGCCGCGAAGACCTTGCAGCTCCGCCGGCACTTCACTGCACAACTCGCGCAGCTTGTCCCCGTAAGCGGCAAACACGACCTTGCTGCCCGAGTTGAGCCCGGTTCCCGAATAATCGAGCGTATCGATTGTCGTATTCGTCTGAAAATGAATGTCCCGCCGCAGATCGATTCGCTCCAGAATATAGCTCAGGAACTCCTCTTCCCGGTGCGTATCCAGCGGTTGCCCATCCTCGGCCGTAATGAACAAATACTTCGCAAGACTGAGCTGCCCCGTTCCGAGAATGCGGTTAGCCAGCGTCAGCAGCTCGGCGGGGCGTTTCTCAGCGCTGTACGGCGTGTAGCGCTCGCTGCCGATGGCGAACAGCAACGGATGTACTCCGGCCGCATCTACGGCATGAACCTCCTGTACGCCGGGAATATCCTGGCGAATCGCGTCTCCGGTCAATTCGTGGATCAGTTGACCGAACGAGGTGTCTTCCTGCGGCGGCCGGCCGACGATCGTGAACGGCCAGATTGCGCCCGGCTTGGCATACACCTTGTTCACCCGCATAACCGGGAACGGATGCGTCAAGCTGTAATAGCCAAGATGATCTCCGAACGGGCCCTCGGGCTTCGTCTCCCCCGGATAAATCTCACCCGTAATGACAAAATCGGCATCGTTGCTAATGCAGAAGCCGTCCGAGTAGCTGTAGCGAAACCGGTTGCCCGCCAGCATCCCGGCTACCGTCATCTCGCTCAGCCCCTCCGGCAAAGGCATGACGGCCGCAAGCGAGTGCGCCGGAGGGCCGCCGACGAAGCAGCTCACCTTCAGCGGAACGCCCCGCTTGTTCGCCTTCGTCTGGTGAATGCCGATTCCCCGATGAATTTGATAATGGACGCCGATTTCTTTATTCAGCTCGTAATCGTTGCCGCTTAGCTGAACGCGATACATTCCCAGATTCGAGCTCATAATCCCCGGCTTGTCGGGGTCTTCCGAATAGACCTGCGGCAGCGTAACGAAAGCGCCGCCGTCCATCGGCCAGCTCTGGATGAGCGGAAGGTCGGAGATGAGCACCTCGTTTGCAGGAGTGGCCAGGTTGCTCTGCGTTTGCTGCGGCAGCGCCTTCCAAGCCGTGAGGCCCGCTCCCATGTTCCGGAGCGGGCTCTTCAAGGCTTTCATCGGGTCGTTGCGCACCGTCATGACTTTCTGCACAGCTTCCCATGTACTTCTGAAAATAAACCGGCTGCGATCAATCGTGCCGAATAAGTTCGATACGGCCCGAAACTTCGAGCCCTTAACGTTCTCGAACAGCATTGCGGGACCGCCCGCGTCGTATACCCGTCTATGGATGGCAGCCATCTCCAAATAAGGATCGACCTCTTCGCGAACTCGCACCAGATGACCGTGACGTTCCAAATCCCCCAAGCATTCTTCCAAACTCCGATACATAGGAAACAGTCCACCGCCCTGCTTATAATTTATCGTCTGCTTCCTATTGTATCGAGATGTCCGGCTTGCCACAACTGTTCCGATACGGCGACGGGCCGCCCGGCTGTCGAAGTTGCCTTCGATGTTTGCCGGACGGCCTGTAGGAACTTTAATTAGAGAACTCAATCGAACCCGCGCTTATAAAACAACTTAATCGAGCCGCGTGCGCACACTAGCGAGAAAATCGCGAACAGCAGGCCCCAGAAGAGAGCCGGTATGTAGGTCGCTCTGTCCAGGTTGGTCGCGTCTCCGGCGGCCCCCGGCTCCTGCAGCGACATGGACAGAATAATCAGAGCGCTGATTACGGACTCTACCAAGCAGATGAACGCTACGAGCAAGTAATATCCTTTAATGAGTCCGGGCCGCGACAGGACGACGATCAGGATCGTTAAGATCGCAAAGCCCGCGCACCATGCCGCGCCAAAACCGTTGCGGACGAACAGCGCGAGACCGACTACCGCAATTGTCGCTATGATGATAAGTCCCGTCCGTTCGCGGCGACGGGAATGAAGGAAGAAGAGCAGCAGCGCGAACAAGGCGGAGCCGAAGTAGCCGGCAAGCGAAATCGGAATGGACTTCCATTGACCGGCGTAAGCGGAGTAAGTCAATCCGCTTTGGTCCGAGTATAAGTGGATATACCGGACGTCTCCGGACAGAAGCAGGGTCGCCAGCGCGTGACACATTTCATGCACCAGCGTGTCCACGTTGCGGAAGAAATCCGAAAACGGAATCAATCGGGTAAGGAATGCCGTTATTCCGAGGAATAGGGCTACGCGGAGCCATGACTTAATTGCCATCCCCTCCTTAAGAGGTACATCGAATCTTGAATTCAGCCGGGCCTTCCGGTACTCATGTAGGCCCTCCTACACCCCGTACCTCACTCCCTAGCTTCCTCCAGCCTTCTTGGTGCTCGAGACGCTTCAATCACCCGCATTATACCATAGAAGGCGAGGAATAAGATCATGAATCCTGCGGAGTAGCGATACATCCCCCCATACCCGGCCGTGGACGCAATCGCGCCCAGCATGAACGCTCCCGCAGCAACGCCAAGATCGGTTGAGTTATAGAACAGACTATTGGCCGCTCCGTACTGCTCGGGAGAGGAACAGCATCCATGCCTGCAGCGTCGGCTGAATTGCCCCGAAGCCTAGTCCGTACAGCAGCGCGGATACGATAAGCATCGGCAGCGACGTCGCATAGGACAGCACCGTTAAGTTAATCGGAAAAAATCACAAAAAAACCAGCCCTCACCGAAAAATCGCTGGGGCTGGTCATTTTAAGTTGGCTCAGCTTTTAGCTTCCATAGCGCTCATCAAATCCAATTTCGCCCCTTCGCTGTGAGCTTGAACGATTTGCACCAACGCATCGGCGTCTTGATTTTGCAGAGCTTCGATCATTAGCCAGTGCTGCTTGACCATATCGTCCAATCGCTGGGAGCCATATCCGTATTTGTTCCTTAGCGAACCGATCAAGCCGACGTATTTTTCATAAATCTGCATGCCTTCCGGATTGTTGCTATTTTCATAGATGGCGACATGGAACTGACGGTCCAGCTTCACCAATTCCTCTGCGGCGATGCCCTCCCCGACCATCGCTTCCATCTGTCGGTTCAATTCCTTTAATCGATTGAGCCCTGACAGCGTCAGATTGGGCATGCTGCGCTTGGCCAGCAGTCCCTCCACGACTCCGCGAATCTCGTAGATGTTGGTCAAGTATTGCGGGGTCAGAGACAAAACTCTTGCCCCCCGGTGGGGAAGCAGTTCGATGAAGCCTTCTCCCTGCAGGATTTGAAAAGCCTCGCGCACCGGCATTTGGCTGACGCCGTATCTCTCGATGATTTCTGCTACGGTAATACGCGAGCCCGCTGGAATCTCTCCGGAAAGAATGCTCTCTTTAATCCATTCCTTGACCTGGGCATAGGCGGTAACCTTGGCGCTCTTGGTCACATTCATCCCTCATTTCCGGCGAATAGAACTGACAGTCATTCCCCTATTTCATATAATGCCACAGCAATTTGCTGCGGCGCCAATTCTGGAGGCAGCGAAGCGAAAGTTCCCTCCAGCGTCGATACCTCGATCAGCCGGCAGCCAGGCGCCTCGACCGTGGGAACGGCTGCCGCCGACGTATCGTTCCACAGCGCGACCGCAAGCAATCCGTCCCGGCGGTAGGCTTTGGCGATGATGGCCGGGGTCCGGTTCACGATGCCGTCGGTATCCTGGAACCTGCCGCGGCCGAGCACATGCCAATACTTGGTGCGAAGCTTCGTCACCTCTTTCGAGTACTCGCGATATCCCGAATACCGGTCAGCCAGAAGGTCGTCCCGATCTTCCGCGTAACGAACCTCAAGCTCGTAGCGGAGCCCGAAGACAAACGAGTAATTCGCCGTGCGCGGCTCGATATAAGGGTACGGATTGCGAATGGTTACAACCGTATCTGGAAAACAGTACCGGAACAGCTCCGGATAATTCAACTGCTCGCCCCTATCGTCGTCCTCCTCCGCCTCAACGCGGCTCGAGGCTCTGGAAGGCTCGGCAAACATACCGTGTAAGCAATCCACATAGCCCGAATACAAATCCGTCACATGCTCGGTGAAGAACGCATATTCCCGATCCAGCTCTTTCGTACGGGCCTGTATACCTTCGAGCAGCTTCATTCTGCCCTGAGACATTGACAGGGAAGGCTTGCCCTTCGCGTGCGGATGCTCATCGTTGAAACACGGATATGCCGGCATGCCGCCAATCTGATCGAACAGTACGCCATCCGCGCCGAATGTCGCGATGAAGTCCGTCTTCTCCTTCATCAGTTCCCTCCATTCCGGACAGGACGGACAGGAGATCGAGAAGGATTTGCTTGTATATCTGGCCTGAAAAGAACTCTCATGCGACTTATTATAAAATTCGAAGTAAGGCGCGTTCCAACGACTTCTGGATTCAAGCCGATTTCCGCCATTCTTATAGAAGTCCGACGAAATATCGATCAGGTGACCTTGCTGATATAAAGTTACCCTGCCTCCAGCAGCCTGCACTGCTTTAATATTCGACTTAAGCGCCTCGACTCCTCCCATCGCCTCGCCGGCATCCACATGCGGATACTGATTATCATGTCCGCTGTCGTACCAACCGAACAAGCCGAGAGTATCGAAACCGTGCGCTTGAGCAAGCTCGTATAGTTTGGGCAGCTCGTCGTACTTCCACATTTCTGTCCCGAATTGCTGTTTATTGATGACCAGAAAGTAGCCTTTCATGTCTTGTACCCATTGAGGCGTCTGCGCTTCGTAACGCCAGGCTGCTGCCCATTCCGCATAATTCCGAGCCCCGCGATGCCAGCCTCCAGTGTACAGCATCAGCAAAAAAGGCGGAGACAACCAGTTTTCCCCTTGCTTGACGAACGGCATTTTGTCTATGGAAAGCACCACTCCTCCGGAGCAGCGCCTTCCTCCTTTAACCAACAGCTCGGAGGAATAAAACTCTGAGTCTCTGCCGGCCAAATACAGCGTCTGATCGCCGTCGGCCAGCGCCATCCATTGCATGCTGCCGCCGTACGGATGACCTCCGGGATAGTTCAGATGCAGCGTATTGGAATATCTTTCGCGCGTCTCCTTCATATCCGCCAAATACTTGGCGACATTCGTAATCTTCTGTCCGCATTGCTGCGGCCAGAATAGCGCCGGCTTACCGCCGGACAGCGAATGAACAACACCGATATTGGGATATTCGAAATCAGTGATCAGCGCCTCTTCGCGATTGTCGATTTCCGCTCCGAAAATCAGCTGATCGTGCTGCAGCTCAATCGTAAGCCTAATTCCGATAGCGACCGATAAACCGCGAACATTCAAGCTGTCGCTTGCAAATTCAAGACGTTTCTGCCTCTGGGTTACCTCATAGACCTGATCGCTGCCGCAAGCGGCATTTTCCCAATCCTCCCCCTTCTTAAAGACGAGTTTAAAGCTTCCCTCAGGAGGTGAAGAGATGACGTTTCCGAAAGCTCCCTTCCCATTGGAAAGCCAGATTAGCCTTCCCCATTCGTCGAATCTTGCGGTTAAATATTCGTTCGCCAATTCGTATATCATTAGCGGCCTCCTAGAAATAAGGTATCGTCTCGGGCGGACGAATATCGGTCAACGCGCCCGTATAATGTCTCAGATCCTTGGGCTCATAGGGATACTTGATCGCAGCGTCCGTGCGAAGCTCGATGCCCAACCCGGGAAGATCCGGAATATGCATGTACCCGTCTTCGAAAACCAGTTGTTCGTCCGTTATCTCCTGTCGCCATGGAACATCCGTTTCCATAATTTCAAGATAGAAAAAGTTCGGCGTACACGCGGCCAACTGCAAGGTCGTAGCGTTCGCGATCGGGCCGCTAGGATTGTGAGGTGCAAACGGAATATAATAACTTTCGGCCATGGAAGCGATCTTGCGGCATTCCAACAGCCCGCCCGCATGGCTGACGTCCGGCTGAATGAAGTCGAGCGCCCGCTTCTCCAGAGCTTCGCGGAAGGAGTGGCGGGAATAGAGTCTTTCACCTCCGGCAATCGCGACGTTGGATTTCATTTTCACCTGCACCATTGCGTCCAGATTGTCCGGAGGAATCGGCTCTTCGAACCAGACCGGCTTGAACGGTTCGATTTCGCGAGCGATCCGGATCGCCGAAGGCACGTTGAATCTGCCGTGCCCTTCGATAAACAAGTCGACTCCCGGGCCGACGGCGGAGCGAACGGCATCGATGCACACCAACGCTTCCTCCAGCTCCTCGTTAGAGATGGTCATATACGCTTTACCGAATGGGTCCCATTTGAGCCCCTTGAACCCCCGCTTCACCGCTCTTTGCGCAGCGGAGGCGAATTGTTCCGGCGTGGAAGCTCCCGCGAACCAGCCATTGGCGTAAACCTTCACCTTGTCGTGGTACTTGCCGCCCAGCAGGCGGTGCACCGGAACGCCGAGCGCTTTGCCGTTAATGTCCCATAATCCGGCTTCGACCGCGCTTAAAGCCGACATTAATACCGGTCCGCCCCTCCAGTAAGCGTCGCGATACATTTGATGGTAATGAAGCTCGATCTGCGTCGGATCTTTCCCGATCAAATACTGCTTCAGATGCTCGATCGCGCCAACCACGGCATGTTCTTTATACTCTAGCGTCGCCTCCCCTACTCCGCTTATGCCTTCATCCGTCAGGATCTTTACGAAAACCCAATTCGTGCGGTAGCAATACACCGTATAGATCTCCACATCCGTAATTTTCACCTGGTTCCCTCGCCATCTGTAGGTTATCTATCTATAGTAAAGCCCGCCGTTGACGTCGATCGTAATCCCCGTCATATAGCGCGCTTCCCCGCTGGCCAGAAAGACGACCGCCGCCGCAACGTCGTCCGCCGAACCGAGACCGAGCGGGACGGTCCGGGACAATTCGTCCAGCCGGGACGGTCCGTGCGTGCTGCGAAGCAGCTCCGTATCGATGATGCCCGGGGCTACGGCGTTTACGGTGATACCGTGGGGCGCCGCCGTGCGCGCGAGAGACTTCGTGAGGCCGAGCATGCCGCTCTTCGTCGCCGCATAATGAACGTGGCCGAAAACCGCGCCCTGATGGGCCACAATCGAGCTAATCTGAATGATTCGACCGGACGATTGGCGAATCATTCTTTCCATCGCCTGCTTTGAACAGAGGAAACAGCTTGTCAAATTCGTATCGATCACGTGTCGCCAACTATCGGTCTCCGTTTCCAGAATGGTTTCCGACCTGGACGTACCCGCATTGTTGACGAGAATATCCAGCCTGCCGAATTGTCTGTCGATTTGTTCGAATAGGCTCGCAACTTCCATCTCGGACGTCACGTCAGCTTGAATGAAAATCGCCCTTCTTCCCAATTCTTCGATCTGGCGGATCGTGGAATCCGGATCGTCCTCTGAAGTATAAGAGTTAAGAACGACATCCGCGCCGGCCCGGGCCAGCCCCAAGGCGATCCCCTTACCTATGCCTTTGGTGGAGCCGGTCACCAGCGCCGTTTTCCCGTTAAGCTCGAACACATTTTATCCTCCTTGGTGAGGCCATTCCTCGCACATTCTGCGGCCGGGCCCGTAGTGAAATCGTTGCCGTCGCTATGACTCGCGCCGGCAACGACTTCCCCCGCCAACGGCCTCATGAGCCGTGTCTCTTCCAATCGCCGCCTTACTGTCTGGCCGCCTGCTCTTCCTGATAGATTTTCGTCGCTTGCTCCATCCATTCGCTGCCGCCTTCGGCCAGATACTTCTGTTTAAAGCTCTCGTACAACTGATCGATAGCGCCTGTGGACATCATCGCCTTCGTTCTGAACTCCTTCTCCATGTCGTCCAGAATCGTGCCCTTGTCGATCTGAACCTGCGGCAGAGTGAACAGCTTGACTTCGTCGATCAGGTTGTCGGCGGCAATCTGCCTGCCTTGCTTGGTCGAGTCGTTGAACAGCGACTCTCGCATGCCGTCCTTTTTGTTCAGCAGCACGGAATAGACGTAACCGCCGGAGTCTCGCAGCTTAACCGCGTCCTCGTAAGGCGGAATCCACTCGAATTTGCCGTCCTTGTATTGGTATTGAATGCCTTCTACGCCTGCCCAAGTCAGCCCGTCTCCTTCGTCGCTGACAAGGAAGTTCAGCAGCTTCATCGCCGCTTCGGGATCTTTGGCCTTGCTGGAGATGACCGTATATTTGGGGCTGTTGGCCAGATTCGGGTCCAGGTAGCCGCCATGTCCGTCCGGCCCTTTAATGAGCGTATAGACGAAGTCCGGGGCGGGCTGCTCCACGTAACGGCTCAGCCAGTTCTGCGTAATGCCGTCCGCGTTGAAGTTGTAGGCCCCGACCTTGCCGTTCCAGAGCTTCTGGAACGATTGCAGGGACGGAATCGTCGAAAATTCAGTATCGACGAGTCCCTCCTGGTACAGCTTGTTCAAATATTTGACCGCGTCCAAGTATCCGGGAGCCAGCATCCAAGGCGTCACTTTGCCGTCCACCATCACCTGCCTGCCCATCGGAACGTTGTACGCTCCGAAAATGTGCACCCAGGTTTGCATCGCCTGAATGGCCAAGCCCACCCCGATCGTGTCCTTCTGTCCATTGCCGTCCGGATCGTCGTTGACGAACGCCTTGAGCGCCTTCTCATACTCGTCCAGCGTAGTGGGCACCGGCAGCTTCAGCTTATCCAGCCAGTCCTTCCGAATCGCCAAGGCGTTGCCGCTGGCGAAGCCTTCCGGAATTCCGTAAATTTGCCCGTCAACGTAAGCGCCGCCCTTCAGATCGTCCCCTCTGTTCGCCATGATGTTGGAGCCGTGCTTTTCGAGCAGCTCGTTCAAAGGCAGAATCGCTTTGTTGTCGATCAGCTCCTTGATCTTCGTAGCGTTAACGATAAAAATGTCAGGCGCGTCGTTGGAGACGAGCAGCGTATTCAGCCTTTTCTCGTAATCGTCGACGGAAACGGTTTGCACCTGAAGATTGATGCCCGATCGTTTGCGGATTTCCTGAATGACCGGATTGTCCTCGGGAAAATCGGTCGCCTTATTCATCAATGCCGTCACTGCCGGAGCATCCTTCGGACCTTCGCTTGAATTCCCCTTGTCGGTTGCCGGATCGTTCTTCGCGCATGCGGCCGTAAGCAGCGCAACGATCAACAATACTACGATACCGCGAGTCTTCTTTCCGGATTTCATCCCTGTGAACATATAACCCCTCCTCAATCGTCTCGTAAGCGAATTTGTTTAACTGCCGCTTCCCATCGGACTTACCCTTTCACCGAGCCGATCAGCACCCCCTTGACGAAGTACTTCTGCAGGAACGGGTAGATCAGCAGCATCGGCAGCATCGTTGCGATGATCGTCGCCATTTTGACCGATTCCTCCGAGATGTTGGCGATCGTCATCGAATCGTTCATGGAACGGGTGGACTCCGTCGCGCTAAAGCTCATCATCGATCTGAGGAAAATCGTCAGTATCTGCTTATCCTGAGAGTGAAGATAGAGCACGGCGTCGAAGTACGAATTCCAGTGCCACACGCCGTAGAACAGCGCGATCGCCGCGATCACCGGCATCGAGACCGGCAAAATGATGGAAAACAACGTGCGCAGCGGCGTGGCGCCGTCCATGTTGGCCGACTCCTCCAACTCCGGCGGCAAACCTTGAAAGTAATTTTTCATAATAAAGAAGTTCCATGCGCTGATTGCGGACGGGACGATTAGCGCCCACAGCGAATTGACGAGTCCCAGATTGTTCACCAGCAGGTAGGTCGGAATCATGCCGCCGTTAAAGAGCATCGTGAAGAAAATCAGCAGCGTGATCGGCGTCCTCCCCATAAATCTACGGATCGACAAGGGATATGCCAGCATGGCCGTCAGCGTCACGTTGATCAATGTCCCGACAAACAGCCGGAACAACGAATTGGAATACGCATGGAAGATAGAGGAATTGCGAAACAGCATTTCATAGGAATCTAACGCAAAGCCGCGCGGCAGCAGGAACAAGCCTCCCCCCATCGCGAGCTTCGGGTCGCTGACGGAGTACATCAGAACGTGCCAAAACGGGTAAAGCGTAACGATCGTGATCAGGCCCAGGAAGAAATACAGCAGTCCGAGCCCCCAACTGACAGGTTGTCTCCTTTTCACACTTTGCTCCCCCCTTTAAATAAAGCCGCTGTCCCGATCGATTTTCTTCGCCGTATAGTTGGTAAGCAGCACGAGCGTCAGCCCCACCAGCGATTTGAACAGACCCGAAGCCGTCGCCAGATCGTACTTCGCGTTCTCGAAAGCCAGCTTGAACAAGTACGTGTCCAAAATTTCTCCGACCTCGTAGACGGCCGGGTTGTACAGCGCATATACCTGCTCCAGGCCTACGTTCAGAAAATTGCCGACATGGAAGATAAGCAGAATGACGATGGTCGTCCGCAGTCCCGGCAGGGTGATATGCCAGAGCTGGCGCCATTTGCTCGCTCCATCCACCTTGGCTGCCTCGTACAGGGATGGGTCGATCGTGACGATCGTCGCCAAGTACAGGATCGTACCGAAGCCCGCTTCTTTCCAAATGCTTGAAGCGATCAGAATGCTTCGGAAATATTCGGCGCTGCCCATCAGATTGATCACCGCACCGTCATAGCCGAACCATTCGGCCGCTTCCCTGACGATGCCGGTGGTCGGCGACAAAATGGCATACAGGATGCCGCCGATGACGATCCAGGATACGAAATGCGGCAAATAAACGACGGTTTGCACAAACTTCTTGAATCGAGTATGCATTACTTCATTGATCAGAATGGCCAGTATAATCGGCGCGGGAAAGACGAAGATCAATTGATAGAAGCCGATGATTACCGTATTGAGCAACGCCCTTCTGAACCCCGACATCTCGAACAAAGCCTGAAAGTTGGCGAATCCGATCCAATCGCTGGCGAAAATGCCCTGATAAATGTTGTAGTCCTTAAACGCGACAACCAAACCGTACATCGGTCCGTAATGAAAGACGAGAAAAAACAGAATACCCGGCAAGGCCATCAAATAAAGCAGCTTATCCTTCCGAATCGCGGCGAGCCTCTGCAGCCAGGCAGACTGCTCGCGACGCTTCAGTATTCCGGTCGAACCCTTCAATGCGGCTCCCCCTTTCAACTTTGCTGTTACTGGACTCCGTTGACGCTTAGTCCCAAGGATCGAGTGGTCGGAAACGGAGAGGCGATCTTATAAGGTTCCACCAGCCACAGGGTAAATCCGTAAGGCTCCAGCACCCTCCGGATGTCAACGCCCTGCTCCGGCCCCTTTACCCATTCGTTCCAACGATCGGTCAGCCCCAGTTCGGTGCAGGCCGGACCGGTCAGCCGGTTGTTGTTCAACGCATCGACCTGGTATTCTGTAATCGTCACATGGTCAAGGCGGATATGGCGCAGCATCAGATCGACGGCGGCTGGCTTATCGGTCGGATTCGTTGCCAGAAGGGCATAGCCGGTGTCATCCCCCGTAGCCGCGACCTGGTGCTGGTGCTCCCCCTGCATCTCCAGCTCGTTCTTCTTCAGCATGCTCAGCATACGCATCGCGTTGCCGTTGGGCGTGGAGGCGTATTGCCCGTTCTCCAGCAGCAAGTATTGAGTGAACGACATCTGGTAGGACGGATTGTGGAACGTGCACCATGGAAAAATGCGCATGCCGGGCAACTGCGTGGACAAGATCATGGCCGAGAGGACGCCGGAGGCGTTTTTCAAGCTGTCCGTCCATATGCCCGTCGTCTGAGTGAAACCGTATTCATCGACGAAAATCGGCAGATCCGGCAGGCCGAGTTCTTTAATCCACGCCTGATGCATTTCGTAAAATACTTGCAACCGTTTCGGATGACCATTGTAATCGTGCATGGAATAAAAGTTGATTTGGCTGTTCTCTTCTCGATCATTGGCCAACTGCTGCAGGAACTCGCGCCACAGGTGCGGACGATCCATCACGGCGTTGATAGCCGATCCTCCGATTTCCAGCGGAACCGAATAACCGTGACGCTCGTTCAGTCTTCTTACCGCCCGATAGGCGCGCTGGTACAGCTTATAATAGTGCTCCGTATCGATGCCCCCGAAGCAGAGGTAGTCGCTCTCGTTACAAGGCTCGATGTAGCGGATATTGGGATACAGGCTTTTATAGTACTCGACGACCTTCTCGACGACCTCTTCGTACTTGTCTAAGGTGACGATACCACGCTGCGTTTCTTTCTCGTATCTGCGTAGATTAAGCAAAATTTCGTCGCTGGTTTTGCTGTGCTCGGACAAATAATCTTGTATATCCACCTCGGAAGGTACCGTCGAGCCCCAATCGTATTCGTGATGCTGCGGATCGTCCTCATAGCGGTTAACCCCGATCCGGTAATTCCAGAAGTATTCGTCCGTGCGGTAGTCCCAAACTTCGTCGAGGGTCACCCAGCAACGCATAATGCGGGGACGACCGTGCTTCTCCGCCCAGAATGCCGGAAAGTCGGCCGACGGCGTGTAGCGCAACGTCGAGTTTTGATACCGCTCCATACGCGGCCACTCTCTTAATGTCTGCGATGCGTCGATGCGCACTTTAGCCATAATTCATTCTCCTTCTCGGGAAACGGCGGTCCAGAACCGCGCGCTTTCCCCTCTTTTTAATCGAATATAGCCGTCCGGGCTGTTCAGCCCATTGACCGGTCCGCTTTGCGGCTCGACGCACAGATAACCTTTGTTGCCTCCGCCGTTGAACAGTACCCACTGCGTGAAATTGCCGGACATGCAATAGCTGAAATCGCCGATTCGCGCCTGCTGCCCGATCGCCGTGTAGAACCCGGAGATCGCCTCGCCGCCGGTTCTGCATCCTAGTCGGTATTCCCGTTCCCTTGCGGTAAGCTCCAGCAAAGCTCCTGTCGGCAAATGTCTGTCGTTCGTCTCCCATCGCCGTCCGATCGGTACCGCAAACGTCGCCGGCTCGACAAAAGCGGTATGAACGCCCAGCATGACCGGCATTTCGGAATCCGCCGTATTCGCGATGACAATTTCCTGCCGGAAGCCACGGTCGTCCAACGAAACGGCCACGGTCATGCGGAAAGCGAACGGGTAACGTTCCCCTCTGTTTTCATACTGGAGCACCGCTTCCTTCCCGCTTGTGTGCGCGACCGTAAACGGAGCGTCTGCCATAAAACCGTGAATGTGATTGCCGTGCCGGGGCTCGTTTCTTTCCAAGCGATAAGTCCGTCCGTCAAAAGCGAAAGCTCCGTCCTCGACCCGGTTAGGCGGTACGAGCAGGGGCATACCGTAGAGGTGCGGAGCTTCTCTAAGCTCACCTGCATGAGCCGGCCAACGCAAAATGTCCTGCTCCTTGTAGCGAAGACGAACGGTATTGGCGCCGAAGCCGGGCCAAATCGTCGCGCTCCAATGCCCCGAAGCCAGATGCAGGCTGTTTTCCGGCATCATCACTCACGCCCCGCGGCTAAGCACGCTTTTCCCCGGTCAGCCTTTGAATGCATACGTTATCATCCCCTTGACTTGAGTTCTAACGCGGAACAAACCGCCGGACAGAGGATACTGCTGCAGTGTCCGTTGGTCCAACCGGATTCTGGCGGTCGTGACGTAGAGATCCCGTCTGTCCGGCCCGCCGAATACGCAGGAGGTCACGCGCGGGGCCGGTACAGGAATCGATTGCAGCATTTCCCCGGTCCGGGGATTCCATCTCGATACTTGCCCCCCGTCCCAATGGGCGATCCACAGCATCCCCTCTTCGTCCGTTGTCATCCCGTCGGGTACGCCCTGCCCTTCGCGGAAACGAACGACCGTACGCGGGCGATCGATGCTCCCCGAGACCGGATCGTAATCGAATTCGGTCACTTCCTTCGTCGGAGAGTCGATCCAGTACATTTTCTTGAGATCCGGACTCCATCCCAGGCCGTTGGATACGCTTACGCCGGTCTTCACGGCTTCGAGAGAACGATCCGGATTCAGACGATACAACGCCCCCGCTCCTTTCTCGCCGCCCATGTTCAGCGTCCCCGCCCACAGACGGCCCGCCGGATCGCATTTCCCGTCGTTAAAGCGGTTGTCGGCCCGTTCCTCCAGCTTCGCCTGACGTTGCAGCCGGCAGGTCCGCAAATCCAATTCATAGATGCCGTCCTGCAACGCTACGATTAGACTTTCTGTCGATCTTGGCACTACCGTACCGATCTGCTGCTCCAGTTGAATGGTTCTATTCAGTCCCGTGCCTGGATCGAAGAAGTGCAATTTTTTCTCCGGGATGTCCACCCACCACAAGCCATTCAAAGCTTCATCCCAGCACGGCCCTTCGCCGAGAATCGCCTTTGCGTCCAGTATAAGCTCCAGCTTCATTCGCCCCTTGTAAATAGTATACAATTTAATTTATTGTATCAATTATTTTGGATTATATACAATCTGCAATTTGATGTCAACGCTTTCTTTTAAGGGAGCTTCTAGGGTAGTCGCAAGGATGGCGCCCATACTGAGCGCACAAAGAAAAACGGCTCCTGCCGGAAAGGCAGAAGCCGTTTGGATAAAGCTTGCGAATTAGTTACTTAGTTACGAGGCAGCTCAACGGATACTTCGCGTCCGGATTCGGCGGAACGAAGCACGCCGTCGATGATTGCCTGCTGGATCAGAATTTGCTCGCCCGGAATCGGAGCGGGACGGCCGTCGCGTACCGCTTCGGCGAAATCGCGCACCTTCTCGTCGAACAGGTTCAGCTTGTGCTCGATCAACGGAATCGGCGTCTGCGTGTGGCCGCCGTATTCGTCGTGATACAGTGTAATCGAGCCGACCGAGCCGTCCCATACGCCGGACCAAGGACCGGTGCCTGCCGACGTGATCTTGAGTCCCGCATCGGTGCCGAGGAACATCGTCGCGCCGAGCGAATCCATATGCATGGCCCACGAAATTTTGAACTGCAGCACGAGATCGTTCTCGAAGCGCACCATCGCCACGCCGAAGTCTTCTACCTCGAACTTGGAAGCTTCTGGATGGTAGAGGGGATTACGGCCAAAATGGTTCGATGTGAAAGCCGAAACGGTCAACGGACGAGGATAGCCCAGCGCATTCAGCGCCATGTCCAGCGAATAGCAGCCGATATCGGCCATTGCGCCGGCTCCGGCCAGCTTCTTGCTTATGAACGTTCCGCCCGGCATACCGCGGCGGCGGCCTCCGCCCGTCTCGGCGTAGTACACGTTGCCGAGCCGTCCGGATTGCACGATGTCCTGCAGCAGCTTCATGTTCGGGTCATAGCGCGGCTGGAACCCAATCGTCAGCATATTGCCCGTCTCGCGAGCGACCTGAGTCATCTCCAGCGCTTCGGCCAGCGTGACCGACATCGGCTTTTCCAGCAATACTTGCTTGCCGGCTTTGAGAGAGTCGACCGTTGTGATGTGATGCGAGACGTTCGGCGTACAGATACTGACGCCGTCCAGGTCCTGCTCCAGCAGCTTCTGATGACCGTCATAGGCCGCCGCGCCTACAAGCTGCAGCGACTCCACGAATTCCGCCGCCTTGCCGGGAATGACGTCCGCGACCGCGACGATTTCTACGAACGGCAGCTTCTGATATGCCGCCACGTGGGCTCTGGCAATGCCGCCGCTTCCGATAATGCCTATACGCAGATGTTTGCTCATATGCTCGCTTCCTTTTCTGTTTGGGAATGGGACGCCGCGCCGTGCTCTCCGGCATTCATTTTGCGGTATGCGCTGGGCGTCACTTCGTATTTGCTTTTGAACACCGGATACAGATAATTCGGATTGGCATAGCCGTGAGCGATCGCGATCTCTTCGATCGCCTTGTCCGTAAGCAGCAGCTCCGAGCAAATCGCCGTCAACCGGGTATGCTCCAAATAGTCGCGGAACGTTGTCTGCCCTTCGCTGCGGAAAATGCGCTGCAGCTGTCGCGAGCTGATCCCGATCGCCTCTGCGACCTGTTCCAGGGAAATCGGCATACTCTCGTTGTCTTGAATGTATTGCGTAGCCAACTGGTATCTGTGAAAGCCCATGTCCCGTTCCGGAATTCCGGTTCTGCCGTCCGCTCCGTCCAGCGCGCGAACGGTGCGCAGCAGGATTTGCACGATCGCCTGCTTGAGCAGCGTATAGAAGCCGATCGGCTGTTCCTCCCAGATCCGGTACGCCTCCAGAAACCCGTTCATCGCATGAAACCTGTCGACCACCGGCGCAGCCGGAAGACGGCCCAGAGCAGCGATACAATCTCTCGCCTCCGCCGCCTCCAACTCGTCGCCCCAACCGGTCGGCTGGACATCCGCTTCCAGCGGCACAATTTCCAGATGAAGACACAGCTCATGCATGGGTTCGTCCGGAGCGGACTCCTGGTAGTGCAGCATATCCGGTCCGGTCAGATAAAACAGGCCCTCGTGAAGGTCATAAACCTGGTCGCCGAGGATAACCTTGCCTTTGCCTTTCGGAATAAAATGAAATTCGTACTCCGAGTGCTTATGAAAGGGAATAATATGTCCGGATGGAAAAGAGGCTAAATGACAGCGCAGCACGCGAATTCCGTAGCCGCCCCAACGAAATTGCAGATCCAGCCGGTCAAGCGCATCCTGTCTCTCCGCCATTCGGGCGTAAGGGAACGGCCCCGCGCTTCCGGAAGCTTTGCGATCCGCCTGTTTTTTGCGATTCAATTCGCGTCCGTCCTGGCGCTGATCCGTATGCATGTCGCTTCCCCCTTTTCCGCCGTTCGTTCGTTATTCCGCCAACTCGTCGATCCGAACCGCGCGTCCCTGTGCCGCCGAAATCGTCGAAGCCTCCATCAGCTTGGTCAGATCGACGGCTGCGGCGATATTTTCCACGGCCTCCGTACCTTGGTTGACATGTTCCACCCACTGGCTGAATGCGAAGGGCAGTCTGTCGTCCAATTGCAGTTTCTCCCACTGATCGCTTCCGCCATTGTAGCGAACGACCGGAACCTCATCCGGGAAGCCGTACAACAGCGTGCCTTCGGTTCCGTGAAGCTCGATGGAGAACGGAGAATGGCTGTTCACGAAGCCCGCCTCGACGATGCCGACAGCGCCATCCGCATAACGCAGTACGGATACTGCATTATCTTCGACTTCTTTGCCTGTGACATAGCCGAAGTTTGCGCTAACGCTTTCGGGCATGCCCAGGAAATGACGGACAAGATACATCGGATGACAGCCGAGGTCGATCAGAGCGCCTCCGCCGCACTGCTCCTTCGAATAGAAATGCGGAGGCAGCCAATTGGCAGTCGCGCCGTTATGCGATAAACGTACTCGTGCCATCGTCAGCTTGCCGAGCTTGCCGTCCCGCAGTACGCGGTCGATTGTTTGCGTATAGCCGTCGTAGAGGCGCGGCAGGGAAACCGTCAGCTTAACGCCCGCTTCGCGAACCGCCGCCAAAATCTCCGATACTTCCTTTGCTGTAGGAGCGACAACCTTTTCCGTAAAAATATGCTTGCCGGCTTTCGCCGCTTTTACCATCACTTCGCGATGAATATTCGTCGGGGCGTCCACGATAACGGCGTCGATCCCGTCCTGAGCCAGCATCTCGTCAAGCGACGCGTAGTACGGCACTCCGTACTGCTCCGCCTTGGCTTGTCCGCGTTCCGGTTGCTCGTCCCATATCGCCGCCAGCTCCGTCCCGGGATGCTCCAGCGCCTGTCTTGTGTAATCGTCTGCGTGAACGTGCCAATAACTGATTTTGCCTATTCTAATCATCGTAAGCCTCCTTGGCTATTGACTTAAAATATACGACAACACGATCAGATTACACAACTTTTATTGCTATTATAATGAGTTTTCGTGCCATTTAAACTATAAAATAACGACATAAAATCATGAAAGCCCCTCTCTTGATTGTGTTCGCGCGAAGGGATACGATGAAAGGAAGCAACTAATCCGACTCGCCAAAGGAGATTTCCCCCATGAATGAACTGAAAACGAGGATTCACGACCATATACAAGCCTATTCAAGCCGACTCAAGGAGATCGCGTCGTTCGTCGGAGCGAACCCGGAGCTGGGACACGAGGAGAAGCAAGCCTCGGCTCTGCTCGCATCCGAGCTGGATAAGCTGGGTTTCCGGGTCGAACGGGGCGTCCTCGGACTGACAACTGCATTTATCGCCGAATACGCCTCCGGCAAGCCCGGCCCGATCGTTGCCTTGCTTGCCGAGTACGACGCGCTGCCGGAAATCGGCCATGCCTGCGGGCACCATCTGATCTGTACAATGGCGTTGGGAGCTGCTGCCGGACTTCGCGCGGTGGCGGATCAAACAGGGGGAACGATTCGCGTCTACGGCACGCCTGCGGAAGAAACAAAGGGCGCGAAAGTCGACATGGCCGCCGCCGGCCTGTTCGACGATTGCGACATCGCGATTATGGCGCACCCTTATCACAGCTATGAGCGTTCCGGTTCGTCGCTGGCCATCGATGCGCTGCAATTTGAATACCGCGGCAAATCCGCCCACGCGGCCGCAAACCCGGAGCTGGGCATCAACGCGCTGGACGCCGTGATTCAGCTGTTCAACTCGGTGAACGCCCTGCGCCAGCAAACCCGCAGCGACGCCCGCATTCACGGCATTATCTCGCACGGGGGGCAGGCCCCGAACATGATTCCGGACTATGCCGAAGCCCGCTTCTATGTTCGCGGAGCGACGCGAGCTTATGCCGACGAGCTGGCACGCAAAGTCAAAGCGTGCGCCGAAGCCGCCGCGATCGCAACCGGCTGCTCGCTGTCCGTCAGCAACTATGAATATTCCTATAACGAGCTGCGGACGAACGAGGCGCTTTCCGGCGCTTTTACGGCAAATCTGCTTGCGAGCGGAATCCCGGAAGCCGACATTCACAGCGCGCATGACAACGGCTCGCTCGATCTCGGCAACGTTAGCCTGCGCTGTCCCGCCGCGCATCCTTACATTAAGGTCGTAGATTCTCCCTATGAGCTGCATACGATCGAGTTCAGGGATGCCGCCCAGACCGATCGAGCTTACGAAGCGATGGTCTTCGGAGCGAAGATGCTCGCTTCCACCGCCTGCGACGTGCTGACGGACGCCTCGCTGCTTCGTCGCATCAAGGACGAATTCGCGGCGAGGCAGGCGTAAGCTTTGTCGAATTTGCAAGGTTCGATTATCCGTTTTCAGCCCTAGTTTAGCACCGCTTCAGCCGGATGAAGGATGCAGAGCATCTCATCGCCCGGCCTTTTTGCGCCCATTTTCAGCCCGCTGCGGACTCCTTCTCCCACTTTTACTTTGAAGTACGTTAAAAAATGTAAAAAATCATTTTTTTGTCCTCTCGTTTTTCACGCCCATGTCCATTAAAATCTCACATGCTTACGGGAAAATGCATCGCCTCTAGTCCCGAAGCCGATGAAAAGGCTCCAGGCTGCATAGCAAACAGACACAACATTCCATCTGTCGGAAACGGGAGGTGTTTGTCGAAATTTATGTAAGCGTTTACATTAGTTAATCCCATTAATCGTTCATGAAGAGAGGAGTAATGACGCTATGATTAATCGGCTTTCTCGCGTTACCTACGCGAAAATAACGGCACTGATATTGAGCTTTGTTTTGATTATCTCCCCGGGTTTACCGTTCTTGCCGGATTCCACGGCCTCTGCGGAAGCTACCTCACCTCCAAGTAATCTTAAGATAGATAGCTTCACGCACAACACGGTTACCTTGTCCTGGGATTTGGTAGATGGGATTAGCTCGGATGACGGTTACAACGTCTGGGTCTGGAATAACAATGTTCAAGGCTGGGATTGGAAGTACTGGTCGGGAACATCGCCAGCAGAAGTCGGCGGTTTCACCCCCGAAACCGATTACATTATCTCCGTAACGCCGGGCAAATTCAACAACTTGAACAGCAATAGCGTTACCCTGACGACCGCACCTGACCCCGGCGGCTACCCGGAGCCCCCCTTGCTCCAGCCCCACAACTTGAGAGTGACCGACGTTACCGAGTCCGGCATCACATTCAAATGGGAGGGCAGTCCCGGAGCGAGCGGCTACGATGTGTACTTGAATGGCGACTGGAAAAGCGGTGTATGGGACGGCTCCAACACCTACACTTTTCCTATCGACTCCTCAGTCACCGGGGCGGTCTATTCTTTCGCCGTCGCAGCCCAAAATCCCCCTGCAGTCTCGGCCCCCAGCAATGCAATCAACTTAACGTTGGGACAGCTTGAAGCCCCGCGCGATCTTCAAGTCGTTACCGCCACCAAGACGGTTGCTACACTCGGCTGGGCTCCAACGCCCGGCGCTACGAGCTACGAGATTTATCGCGACGGAGCGCTGATCGGCACGAGCGATTCGAACCGTTATGTTGCCGTAGGCCTGACGGAAGATCAGTCTTATTCCTTCAAGGTCATTGCAAAAAATCGGGTCTGGAGCTCGCCAGACAGTGAGAGCCGCATCGTTAAACCGGGAAGCCATTACAACATCGTCACCTACTACACCTCCTGGTCCGTATTCGAGCGCAATTTTATGCCGGAAGATGTTGATGTCACGCAATTAACCCATATCAATTACGCCTTTTCGGATATATGCTGGAAAGGGTTCGCATCCAGCGGCCGTTCTTGCCAAAATCCCGACATCTCGCTTCAAGCCGATTATGTCTTTGACGGAGAAATGGTCATTGGAGACGGGGAAGTAGACATCGACAATATGGCTCGGCTTAACGCCCGGAAAGCCGATAACCCGAATATGAAGCTGATTGTATCGGTTGGCGGCTGGTCTTGGTCGGATCATTTCTCCCGTATCGCCATGGAGGAGAAAACTCGCCGCGCCTTTGCCAACTCCGTGGTTGATTTTCTACGGGAATACGATCTGGACGGACTGGACGTCGACTGGGAATACCCGGTTGAAGGAGGCGAGGATTCCAATTCCCGGAGCCCATTGGATAAGGAAAACTATACGTTGCTGATGAAGGTGGTTCGCGAGGCGCTCGATTCGGCAGGCTCCGTAGACGGAAAATACTACTTGCTTACGATCGCCTCTGCGCAATCAGACGCTTTCGTCGTAAATGCCGATTTGGCTAATTCCTCGGTTTATCTCGACTTCATTAATACGATGACCTACGATTATGCCGGAGATTGGGAGCAGCTCGCTCATCATAATGCGCCGCTCTACTATGACCGGAATCATCCTAAAGCATCGGCCCCCCGGCTTAATGTGGCCGGAGGTGTCTTAGGGCATTTGAACGGCGGAGTACCTCATTATAAACTTGTGCTGGGCGTTCCGTTCTACGGTCCCGGCTGGCTCAACTGTCCGGAGCCGGGCCAATTCCAAGTGTGCGAAGGCGGGGATTTGCCTGTAGGAGAGAAATTCGGTACTTATGAGACCTTCACTTTTGACTATACCGATCTTGAGGAAAACTACGTCGGCAAAAACGGATATGTTCGTTATTGGAACGAAGCGGCCAAAGTTCCCTATTTGTACAACAGCGAGAAAAAACGTTTTATTTCTTATGACGATGCGGAGTCGCTACTGTATAAAACCTCCCTCGTTAAAACGTTGGATATGGCCGGAGCCATGAGCTGGGACATCAGCAGCGACCGTAATCTCACACTGACAACGATGCTCCTTCGCGAGCTGCCAATCGACGGTTCGACCACGGCTCTTGTTCTAGCCGCCCCTTCCAACATTCGCACAACTGCGGTTGGAACAAATTCCGTCAGCCTTAGCTGGGACTCCTCTCCGAGCGCTACCAGATACGACGTATTTGTCAATCGCGCCTGGATGGGCAAGACGACGGGAACAAGCTTTGTCATATCCGATTTGAATCCGACAACCGCCTACGAGCTGCTCGTTCAGGCTGCGATAGAGACGGACGGCCGCACAACCGCCGTGTCTGCCGGCAGCAAAATCCAAGTAACAACAGCAACACCGTCCTCCGGCGGCGGGGGAGGAGGCGGCGGAGGCGGAGCTCCATCCGAACCGGATACGAGCGGCATCGGCGACCCTGACGCCAATCGGTTGAAGTCGACGAAGAAGACGGAAAACGGCAAAACGACAGTAAGCTTAGAAACCGACGAGGCTGTCAAAGCGATCAAGGAAGCTAAATCGGCGAAATCACAAATTGTTGTTGTATCCGATGCAGCCGCTGTGGAGACTTTGATCTCCAAGGAAGTGATTCAGGCAATCGGTGACAAAGGGCCTTCCGGCCTGCTCTCCCTGATCGTGAACGGAGTCGAATTCAGCATCCCGATTCGGGCGTTAAAGCTCGGTGAAGACGTGATCAGCGTACGAATTACGATTGGCACGCCGGATCAGGCGACAATCGACGGCTTGCGCGAAGCCGCGAAAGCAAGAGGAGCGTCCGTGCTTGCCGGTCCGCTGGAATTTAAGGTCGAAGCCGTCTCTTCCGGAGATAAGGTTGCCGAGATCAAAAATTTCGGATCGGTCTATGTCAGCCGCATATTCACTTTGGATAGCAAAACGAAAGTGAATCCACAGCTTGCATCAGGCGTGCTTTATGATCCGCAAGCGAAATCTTACCGTCATGTGCCGACCTTCTTCACCATTCATTCCGATGGCACAGCGACGGCCGAATTGAAACGAACGGGCAACAGCATATACGGAATCGTACAGGCGAAGCAGTCGATGTTCCTCGACGCGAATCTCCCCTGGGCCAAAGACGACATCGAAAAAGCTGTTGCCAGAGACATCGCTACCGCGGACTCTGACCGTGTGTTCGGGGCGAAAAAAGACATTACGCGCGGAGAGCTGGTCTCCCTGATCGTTAATGGATTGGGGATCCTTCCGGGAGAAAAAGGCTCGCCGTTCAAGGATGTCGGAGGTCACACTATGTATGGATGGGAAATCAGTGCCGCTTGGAACCTTGGTATTGTCAACGGCAAAACGGCGAATACCTTCGACTCTATGGGAATGATTACGCGTCAAGAGATGGCAGCCATTCTTGAACGAGCAATGAAGTTTGCCGGTTCACAAATGAACGCTTCGCCGGAGACGCTGTCGCCGTTCGACGATCGTTCCGACGTCGCTCCCTACGCGCGCTCTGCCTTGGCGCTTCTGGTCAAAGAGGACATTATGAACGGCGTATCGCCGACCGCTCTTGCACCCAAAGGAACACTAACCAAGGCGCAAGCGACCGTTGCCGTTATGAGAATGCTGCGTGCGCTCAAGCTCTCCGACTAAACCCACATACCGACTCCTCTATTCCGTTTCTTTTCGGAGTAGAGGAGTTTTTTTTCAATGTCTTCTCTCTATATTTTGTATATTTTATCCGATATATGTCATAAGACTATCCGACGTCGGTCCATAAGGAGACTAGAACATGCTGAACAACATTTCGATCAAATCCAAGCTGCTCGTTTTACTGCTCGTCCCCCTAATTTTATTTGCAATTGCAGCCATCTATTTACTCCAACTGAACGCGTCGAATATCGACAAGCTGAATAACGTGCTCTATACGACGAGCACCCGCTCCCTCACGCTTGTCCTTAACGCAGACAGAGACATGTACCAGGCTTTGAGCGCCTACCAGCAGCTAAGTTCAACTTTCGTGTCCCCTGAGAATAAGGAGAAGGCCAAAGCCGACTTCGCCAAAAATGTGCAGCAAACAAACGAGCGCATCGGTCAGGCCCTGAAGATCGTAACGGAATATGGCATCGCCGATTTGACCCATGCCGAGAGCGGCAGGTCGATCAGCGACATCATTACGGAAATAGACCGCTTGTTTAACGAGTGGGTCAAGAAAGCGGAAGCTCAATTTCAAGCCGGAAACTATTCCGTAGCGAAGGAAGCCGAGCTGCAGCGAGAATTCGATGATGCACGCGGCAATATTAACGATTTCGGAGAAATCCTCGAAGATTATGCTTTGCAGCAAGTTGAAACGATCAAGGATGATAATGGGCAGACGACTTTGATGACCTATATTATCATGATCACGGAATGGATTCTGCTGTTATCGCTGGGCTTCTATATGATCCGCAAAATCAGCCGCACTGTCGCAATTGTGCAGGCCAAGACAAAACAAGTGGCGGACGGAAATCTGCGCTACGAGCCGCAGACCAAATACGACAAAGACGAGCTAGGGCAAATTCTGCTCTCGGTCGATAGCATGATCGGCAAAATGAGAGGGCTTATCGGCTCAATCGCCGCACATGCCGAAGAAGTCGCCAGCGCATCGAATCAGTTGGCCGATAGCGCCAGAGAATCGGCATCCGCCTCCAGTCACGTAGCAGAGAACATCCAGCTCGTCTCTACGCTTGTCGAGACCCAGACGGGCATTGCTCGCGAATCCAACATTGCCATGGAGGAAATGGCCATCGGCGTTCAGAAAATCGCCGACAGCACCCACGTCATCTCCGATCATTCGGCGAAGACGAACGAAATGGCCGACAATGGCAAAACGATGCTTGCCGCTTTGATCCAGCAGATGGAACAAATGGCGACGACTATCGGCAACCTGAACGTCAGCGTCGCCATTCTCAGCAAGAAGTCGGACGAAATCGGCTCGGTTACCGATAAAATTACCGCCATCGCCAACCAGACCGGCATTTTGTCGCTCAACGCTTCGATCGAGGCTGTACGCGCCGGCGAGCACGGCAGAGGGTTTGCCGTCGTCGCCCAGGAAATTCGCAAGCTGTCCGCGACTTCCCTGGAATCCGCGCAGGCCATTCACCAGCTTATCGACGATACGCGCGGCGAAATCGGCCAAGCGTCCGCCCATATGAGAGAAACGGTGGCCCGCAACGAGCAAGGAGCCGGCGCCTTGTCCGAGGTAGCGCGAGGCTTCGAGTCCATCGTATCGTCGATCAAACAAATTTCCAGGCAGCTCCACGATACTTCGGCCGTAACGGAGCAAATGTCCGCAAGCTCCGAACAAGTATCCGCGAGCCTGGATACGTCCGCTACCTCCGCGATGGACATATCGGCCAAAGCCCAAAATATATCCGCGGCTACGGAGGAACAGCTCGCCCTTTCGGAGAACATTGCCTCCGCCTCGGAGCAGCTGCAGGACATCGTAGGTCAGTTGAACGGCTCTATTCGTTACTTCAAACTGTAGATAGAACCGCTTACTTGGATTAAGCTACGAATACGCTAAATTGAGGCGGAAGGGGAGCTTTGCTCCTTGCTCCGCCTTTTTTTGTTCGCCTGTTCTTCCCTGGCGAATTCTGCTATTGTAATAGGGATAATCTTGGAAGGAGCGACATCCTTGAGCAAACGGCGTTTACTTTTCCTTCTCGTTCTTGCTCTGGCCTTATCCGGTTGCAGCGATGTACTGTCGCAAAAAACGCTCACAAGCGGTGCGGCACAAACCGAATATGATCACGAACTTATTTTCCCTAGCGACACCTATCCCGAAACGGCACTGCACATTCTTGGAGCAATTGAACAGGGCTATTCCAGCGTCTGTACGATAGACCGGGACGGCGCGGAGGACAACCGCAAGCAATCGCTGGCCGGCATCGATACTCGCAAAGGATACGATCGGGACGAATGGCCAATGGCTATGTGCCAGGAGGGCGGCAAAGGCGCTAGCGTTGCCTACGTCGAATCCCGCGACAATCGCGGGGCGGGAAGCTGGGTCGGACATCAACTATCGGCCTATGAGGACGGCACGAAAGTTATGTTCATCGTTGAAAAGCCTAAAAAGCTGTTCCCGGATCAGCCTAGCCCCGCAACAGCGAATCCTCCCGCCAAATCGTCTCCCGCAAAGGAAACCGTCGTCTACTCAAGCTGCGCCGAAGTGCGCAAAGCCGGTAAATCACCCCTGCGCAAAGGTGATCCGGGCTACTCCCTCAAGCTGGACCGGGACGGCGACGGAGTCGCTTGCGAGTGATAATTGTCAGAGTGGTAAAAAAATCGCGAGGTCATCAGAACCGATGGCCTCGGATTTTTTTTGTTTTCCTGGTGATGATGCTGACGCATTTCGTTCATGCAGCTGCGGGGGATACGACTTGGGAGGGCTATGGTACTTTGACAGGAGCGGCAAGTTTCTATCCACGCATCAGCGAGGGATGCGACGTATTCATACATTGTTGGGTATATCAATAAACTATTTCAATCCACGCATCCGCGAGGGATGCGACTAACAAACTACCTGGAGCAGTTGCAGCGTTCGAATTTCAATCCACGCATCCGCGAGGGATGCGACGGACGGAGACATGATCGACGATATTCTCTACTACATTTCAATCCACGCATCCGCGAGGGATGCGACCGAAAGTCGAAGAGATCCTTGCAGCGATGGACCTATTTCAATCCACGCATCCGCGAGGGATGCGACTGTCTGATTCCAACGTATCGTATGGATGCCGGTATTTCAATCCACGCATCCGCGAGGGATGCGACCCAAGTCTATGAATTCTGGTTTAAGGACAAGCGCATTTCAATCCACGCATCCGCGAGGGATGCGACAGCGCAATAGCCGTGGCAAAGGATTAATACTGGAATTTCAATCCACGCATCCGCGAGGGATGCGACATGATACGGAAACACAGATTCAAGTGCCTTAGATATTTCAATCCACGCATCCGCGAGGGATGCGACGAGCCTACAAATACTGATGCTTTATCTTTATTCATTTCAATCCACGCATCCGCGAGGGATGCGACGGCAGCGAATGACATTAAGCAGTTAACCGAAGAAATTTCAATCCACGCATCCGCGAGGGATGCGACCCTGGGATGGTGCCTTTTCCATCACACCAGTAGCAATTTCAATCCACGCATCCGCGAGGGATGCGACTAGGACGAGGCGCGGGGAAGGCATTCGATATAAATTTCAATCCACGCATCCGCGAGGGATGCGACATTTGGTCTAGGAAGCGTTTGTAACGTCTGTAAAATTTCAATCCACGCATCCGCGAGGGATGCGACCGGCGAGACTCGGAATGTTCCTTTGTTTGGATCTATTTCAATCCACGCATCCGCGAGGGATGCGACCAACGGATTAAGCGCGGCTGTTCCTAGCAAAATATTTCAATCCACGCATCCGCGAGGGATGCGACGGGCCATTCCGCGAAGAGGTCGCATGGCTCCTCAATTTCAATCCACGCATCCGCGAGGGATGCGACCCTGATATCCAAAATGAATATCCATGGGGAGAATGTATTTCAATCCACGCATCCGCGAGGGATGCGACAGCGATTTGAGACTTACAAACGTCGAAACCACCCGTTTTTTACCCAAAACACGCAAAAATACAATCTAATCCAAGCCTAACACACTCAGAATGTAAATTTCCACCAAGGAATTTCGCCTTTTTCTGGTGCGAATCCCCCCGGAAAATCATGTGAGCCTCACATTCGCACCATAATTCGCACTAACAATAATCTAAGGACCGTTTGGATTCATCCCTACCAATTTATTTCTAAAGGTTCACCAGACCCTTACAACTCCAAAAACTCCGCCTACTCAACCTTTAACGGTCCGTCAGACCCTTACAACTCCAAAATCTCCACCGACTGCACCTCTAACGGTCTGTCAGACCCTTACAACTCCAAAAACTCCACCTACTCTACCTTTAACGGTCCGTCAGACCGTTACACCTCCCAAACCTCCACCAACTGCACCTCTAACGGTCTGTAAGACCGTAACACCTCCAGTACCTCCGCCAAATCTACCTCTAACGGTCCGGCAGACCGTTACACCTCCAGTACCTCCGCCAAATCTACCTCTAACGGTCCGGCAGACCGTTACACCTCCAATACCTCCGCCAAATCTACCTTTAACGGTCTGTCAGACCTTTACACTTACCAGTCCTCATTCGACTGCACCTTTAACAGTCTGGCAGACCATTTACTAGCCATAAATTAGCTACAAACTAGCCATAAACTAACCAACGACTCCCACCGCACCAAGAAGAACACTCCCTTACTCCGCTGAATAATCGTCCCAAGTACTCTGAAGGTCCTGGAAAAGCTGCTCCCGCCCGATTCGCTTGCCAATGTACGCCTGAACCTGGACTGCCATCTGGTAGGTGTTAGCCTCGTAGCCTGGGTAACGCTGCCACATCCATGGCAATACTTTATCCTGTTCAATGTATGTCTCGACGTCCGCGGCCAGCGGTCCGATCTGCTCCTTACTGAAGGGGATACTCTTAAAAGGAGGAATAAATCGGACATCGGCGAAAAACTTCCGCCCCTCAGCGGAGGAGACGAGCCAGTTCAGAAAAGCTTTCGATTCCCGCTTCACCTTGGAGCTGCGGCTGATGACCCAATAGTTCGGCACGCCAACCTGCAGCTTGTCCATCGCTTCGCGGTCGTCGTTAATCGGCATCGGCAGCAAGCCGATGTCCATGCCGGGATTGAGCTTGTCCATCATCCCCTGCACCCATACGCCCTGCTGCATCATCGCAGCTTTACCGTCCGCAAAGTTGGTGACCTGCGACGTATAGTCCGTCTGCAGCGGGTTGGGTTGGCCGAATTCCACAGTCAGGTCGATCAAGTCGGTCCATTTGCGCAGCACCGGGTTAGCGGTCAGCTTCTCCCGCCCCGTTCTTACATCCTCGACATAGGCAATCGGGTTCGGCTGCAGCGCAAAAGCCACGTTCACCAAATGATTGCCGACGACCCACCGCTCCGCGTAGCCGTTCTCGAACGGCTGTATGCCCGCCTTCTTCAGCTTGACCGCAGTATCCCGCAGCTCTGTCAGCGTCACCGGAAGCTCCGTAATACCGGCGCGCTTAAACAAGTCTTTATTGTAGACAAATCCCCAACCCTCGATGACCAGCGGCATGCCATAGATCGCGCCGTCCTTCGTAATCGCCGGCTTCGTCAGTTCCAGCATATCGTCTACCCACGGCTGGTCCGTCAGGTCTTCCAAATGCTCCTGAAAGAGATCAAGATCGGAATAGCCCGCCACGAAAAAAATATCCGGCCTGTCGCCGGAGTTGAACTTCGTCTTCAGCCCGGCCCCGTAATCGCAACCGCCTCCGCACGTCTCGACTTCTATATTTACGCCGGTTTCCACCGCGTACTGCTTAACGAGCGCATCAAGCTGCTCGGACATTTCCACTTTGAAATTGTAGAGCTTGATTACGGTCCCCGTCCGATCTTCCTGATCGGCTCCGGCGCCGTCTCCGAAATGAGTTTGTCCCTCGCTTCTGCCGAAGCCGCACGCAGACAAAGCGAGCAACAGCAGAACAACCGTCCAAATTCCCAAGCCGCGCATCCGCATCTGTGTCTGCCGCCCCTCTTTCCCATTTTTCCGTGCCTTCATTTTTTTCGTACCTACATTATACACGTTGCATCCGGTAAATCATTCTGCCCCGCTCAGCGCCAACAAGGAGCAAACCGCTGCAACAGCGGTCTGCCCCTTGCTTCCTATTTATTGCCCTTCCTTCCCGCCCCTATTACCGCGGCCAACGCTCTTCCTTGCTCATCAAAGGCGCGAATGCTTGATGCGGTTCGCTCTGATACCAGTAAGCGACCGTTGCGACGTCGTCCTGTCTTTCGAACAGTCCCTTCTTGTACACGCCGATCTGCTGAACCGTCACCTTGATATCCTCGTAAAAACGGATCGGATCGAGAATATGCCAGCGATAGAAGCCGCGCATCGGCGGAACGTCGTCGTTATGGTACAGATTGTGCACGACATCGTCGTGATTGGAGTAGTACGGGTAGCCCATGTACGGCGTGCAGTAGGTGTTTTCGACCGTTTTGCCGTCCTGCTGCGTCGCGAAGCTCCATGCGCCGCCGAAGTAATCCTCGGTGCCGGTACCGCAAATCGTCGGGTACTCGTCGTCGCCGTCGATGAACATTTTGACTTCCCCTTCGCCCCACCAATGCCGCTCCAGCGTCGTCAGCGCCATGTACGTTCCGACATACTGGCCTCTGCCCTTCACATTGTCGAGGATGACATAATCCTCCTGCTTGTTGGTGAGTCGCTGCCGCTTCCATTGGGCGTGGAAGTACGCCGTATTTTCCGGAAGCTCGTCATGCAGGCAGTAATCGACCTGGTAAAAAAACGCCGGAATTGCGGACTCATGCTGATTCTCAATCGTAATTTTCGCTTTTTTGCGGAAGGGCATCGGGAAGTAGCAATTAAAGCCGCGCGTCGGATTCACGACGATCGGAATCGAGTTGACCGTACAGCCTCTGGCGAAGCCGTTACAGAAGAAGTCCCCGAGCGGGCTTTCCACGGAAGGCTCCGTCTCGTCGTCCCAAGACATCCGCAACACCAAATCGCGCAGAACGTAAGTGTCCTGCTCCGTCCGATCGGTGACCGTAATCCAGATATGCTCAATGATCCCCGGGCCTTCCATCTCGGCCAAAGTGACGGTTGCGCCCGGCGCTACATTGCGCAGGCAAGGCGAGCCTTTGCGGGAAGGGCCGAGATGGCTGGCGGCCATCCCGCCCTTGCCCTTCTCCCCGAGCGGATTTTCCGCGTTAATGGCCCGGCTTCTTCCGCTTTTCAAGAGGGGCAGCGCAGTCAGGCCGCCCATAAATGGATTGTTAATCATAGTGTGGTCGTCTCCTTTAAGTTAGCCTTTAACGCCGCCCGCCATGATGCCCTCCATAATTTGCTTCTGGAATACGGCAACAAAGATAATAATCGGCAAAATGATAATCCAGCCCATCGCGCTGACCAGATCCCACGGTACGGCGTACATATTGTCCCGCAACGGCAGTTGCGTAATCGCCGTCGACAGCACCGAGATGCCGTTGGAATAGAAAAGCGGCGTAAAGAAGTTGTTCAGGCACGTTATGAAGTTGACGATGCATACGGTCGCCAGCGCCGGTCGCAGCAGCGGCAGCGTCACATAATATAGCGACTGGAAAAAGCCGCAGCCGTCGATCGAAGCCGCCTCTTCAATGGAGACCGGAATATCCTTAAGATAGTTTTGCAGGATGAGAATCGTAAACGGCAATATGCCGCTAATGTACAAAACAATTAGTCCGGAATACGTGTCGTACAAATTTACATAACGCAGAAAGTCGTACAGCGGACGCGCAGTGACGATGTCGGGAATAAGCATGGACGCCAGCAGGAACGCCGCCGCAAGCGTTAACCACCTGCTCTTGAAGCGAGCAAAGCTGAAGGCAGCCATGACGGAGATCACCATCCCGACGAGAATCGAAACGCCGACGATGATCGCCGTGCTGCCGATTTTCTTCATCAGGCCGACGTTGTCGATCAAATACTTGTAGCTGTCCAGCGTCGGATGAAGCGGCCAGTACCGGATCGGCTTGGAGAACAGCTCGCCCGCCGGCGTAATGGAGGAAATGAAAATCCACCATAACGGAAACAGAATGAGAAACGCCACAACGGCTGCCAGCAACCACTGGAATCCACGGAGAATCAATGGACGTGAAAACTTGGAAACCATATTCGTTCGCTCCTTAATAATCGACGCGTTTGGCGGCCTTCATGCTGAGACCGCTGAGCAGAGCCATCACGATAAAGAGAACGACGGCGATCGAAGCCGCATAACCCGTATTCAGGTTCGTGAACGCCTCCGTCGTTATCCGATAAGCGATAAGCGCGGTACTCTCGCCCGGCCCTCCGCTCGTCATCGCGTAAACGACGTCGAAGGAAGTAATTCTCCACATCGTGAAGAAGATGCTGAGCACCCATATATTTTTCGAAAGCAGCGGTAAAGTGATGCGGAAGAAGGACCGGATCGGCCCTGCACCGTCGATCTTGGCCGCTTCGTACATGTCCGAAGAGATAAATTGCAAGCCGGCGAGAATGAGAATGGCGAAGAAAGGCAAGTCCTTCCATAGGTCGACGGCAATGACGGCATAGCGAGCCGTATTCGTATGAATAAGCCAGTCCATGTTGAACGACGGGTTAAACCACCGTACGAAATCGTTGATCAAGCCATAATCGTTGTTGAACGCCCATTTCGAAGCCATGGCAATGACGACCATCGGCATCGCCCAAGGCAGCAGCACGATTGTGCGCAGCACCTTCTGGGCTTTGATCTTCATGTTGAGAATCAGTGCTAGAGCAATGCCCAATACAAGATGCCCAATCATCGATCCGACCACGAAAATGACCGTAAACTCAATCGAAGTCAGCATCTTGGAATCGTGAAATATATCGATATAGTTGCGGAAGCCGACGAATTCGTGCAGTCCCCGAAGCAGCTTAATGTCGTAAAAGCTGACTCGGAACGTCTCGAGGATCGGGTAGATCGTGGTAAACAATCGAATCAGCAGCGCCGGGAGGACAAGGACCCAAGCCAGGGTCAAATATTTTCTGCTCAAGTACATGGCAAAGCGCCTTTCCTTATTGGAGTATCGAAGCGAGCGCCGCCCGCAAGCCGGCCGAGGATAATCCAACTGTTTGGCTGCGATCATCCTTCGGCCGACTTACATGCGGAACCGCGCCTGTCGAGCCTGCCTTATTTGTATCTTTCGACGGCTTCCTGAGCCTTCGCGCAGAATTCATCCAGCGTAATTTTGTCCTGAATGTAGTTTTGGAACAGTGTGCCCATCTCGGAGATGAACTCCATCGTCTGCGGAAGCATAGGACGGCCGCGAACTTCGCTTGTCTGTTGAATCTGCGTGTACACTTCCTTGATATCGCCGGACACCGCTTCGTTGGCGGCGGCATCGGCTCTTGCCGGATATTTGCCGAAGTATTTCCAGCCGCTCAATTCGCCGTCTACGCTCGCTGCGTATTTCAGGAACTTGGTCGCCGCTTCCTTGTTTTTGGAGGACGAGTTCAGCACAAAGCTCCAGGAGTCGGTGAAAATGCTGCGCTTGGCGAATTGCGGCATATTGATCATATGGATCTGGTCTTTGCCGTAGCGACCCGCTTGCTGATAGTCCGTGCCGGTGCCCCACATGAATACCATCCCGTACTTGCCGTCGATGAACTTCTGGTTCATCTGCTCGTACTTGTCGGCGATCTGATCGACCGGCGTTACTTTCCACGTGTTGGCCATATCGTACATGAACTGAACGGCTTTGCGACTGCCCTCGTTGCTCCAGTCGAAGTAGTCTCCGCCGAACAGGTTCACGAAAGTCGCGATTTCGTTAAACACGTACGTCTTTTCCCACGAACCGCCGTAGCCGTATTGTCCGTCTTTTGTCGTGGCTTTCAGAAATTTGACGAAGTCCTCTTCGTTCTCGATCGAAGTCATCCCGGCTTCATCGAGCTTCTTCTGGTCGACCCATAGGCCCAGGTATCCGGAGTAGCTCGGCACGCCGATCACGTCGCCCTTGGACGAGGTCAGCATATCCTCCATATAGCCTTTGGGAAGCTGACTGTAGACCTCAGCGGTCAGAACGGTATCCTGCAGCGGCTCCAGCCAGTTCGCATTTTTGAAGGACGTCGCCATCTCGTCGTTGACCTCTAAAATATCTACCGAGCTGTCGCCCGACGACAGAATGGTCGAAACCTTCTGCTGACGCGTATCCGAATCGGTCGGGGCGGCTACCCAGTTAATTTTGACGCCGCTTTTCTCCTCCGCTTCCTTCAGCCACTCCTGAAAGCCCGGCTTGGTAGACTGGATGGTGTAGAGCGTAATCTCATCCTTCCCCTCCGACTTGCTCTTGGAGCTGGAAGCGGGGCTCGACGAAGCGGCTCCGGTGGCGGTCGCGTCCTTGTCAGAGCCGGAACTCGAACAGGCCGATAATAGGACGGCAAATGCCGTGATCGTTGCCAAAACAAAGGATGTTGTCTTTTTCACGTGTATTCTCTCCCTTTTCATTTTGAACTTCGCGGCGAACCCGGAAGGTCCGGAGCGCTTCGTACAACTCAAGTATAGGAGAGCGGCAATTGCGAAAATACAACTGATATTGATCAAAAATGTGTAAGATTGTGAGGTTCCTTGAACTTTAAGAGGGGCGGTGTTAGACTGAAAGCCAACTTCCGCAGACAGGAGAACCGCTATGAAAATCCGCAGCAGCATCCGGTACAAGCTGAGCGTTTTTCTGTTGATATCCATCATCGTTCCGATCGCCGCCTCCATCTTCCTTTCCTTTTTCTACACTAAGCGTTCCCTGAAGGAAGACACCATCCGCGAAAACTCCAATATCGTACACCAGGGCGCGACCAGTCTGATCAGCCAACTGAATCAGATGAACAATCTGTCCCTGTCCGTCTATACGAATGTCCATGAGTCCAGCAGTCTGTACAACATTCTGAATCGGGGACGCAGCGACTTCATGGTCGAACGGAACCTTTACTCCGGCCTGCATGCCATCGAGCAATCTGCAAAGGAAGTTCAGCAAGTGTACTTGTATTCCGATCTGGCCGATCAATCGTATTTGCTCATTAACGGTTTTCTGAAGCGCGATGTCGGCCAGGCAGGCCTTGAAGGCCATTATGTTCAGCCCTTGAACAAGGACGATCCTTATTTCGAGCCGCCTCATATCTCCCATAACTACGGGATGGAGGAGTTTCCCTATAGTCCGGTCAATACGGTGCTGACGATTCATCGTCCGGTGTACCGCGCCCCGCTGAAGGAGCGAATCGGGGTATTGTCGATCGATTTCAAGCTGGACAGGCTGCGCAACCTGAGCGATATGCTGTATGACAAAGGCAACGAGCATCTCTACCTGCTTGACGACACCGGTACGACAGTCTACTCCTCCGAGACGGAGTGGATCGGACAGAAACCGCCTCATAGCTGGCTGCAGCACGCTCGCTACAACTTGTTTCAATCGGGCTATTTTGACTGGAAGGATGACGATTTTCACGGAATTGTGATTTATGAGAAATTTGAGCTAATTGGCCGGGTATGGACGATTGCCAAGCAAATTCCGAACGACTACCTTTACTCCAACGCCTCGCGGGTGCTGCGGATCAATATGATTTTGCTGGTGTCGTTTCTGGTCGTGGCCATCGCGGCAACGTTGTTCGTCTCCGTTAAGCTGACCGCTCCAATCAAACGGCTGACCGAATCGATCAAGAAAATCAAGCTGGGCAAGCTGAAGCTCGACATCCATTCGGATCGCAGCGACGAGGTTGGCGTGCTCGGCCATACGATCAAAAATATGGTGGATACCATCGATAATCTGATCATGCGCGAGCTGCGGCTAGAACTGGCCAACAAAAACAATCAGCTTAAGGCGTTGCAAGCTCAGATCAATCCGCATTTTATTTACAATACGCTGCAATCGATCGGCTCCGTGGCGCTGCACCATCAGGTGCCCAAAATTTACGAGCTGACCTCCTCGCTCGGAGCGATGATGCGCTATAACATGAACACGGAAGAGTCGGTTGTCCCGCTGTATAAAGAACTTTCGCACGTCGAAGCCTATTTGGAATTACAAAAACAACGATTCAAAGAGCGGCTTAGCTTCCGGATCATAACCGAAGGGGCGGATCTTGCATTCAGGATGCCGAAAATGATTTTGCAGCCCCTGGTGGAAAATTGCTTTAAACACGGCTTCGAAAACAACAGCGGGCCGCTGGAAATTACGCTTGTCTGCCGGAGCGACGACGAAGCGCTGCGAATCGTCATCGAAGATAACGGGCTGGGCGTTCCGTCGGAACGCATGCGGCAGCTTGTCGAGACCATTGGACAAGGGGAAACCGATAGCGATTCGGACGGCAGCATCGGCCTGATCAACGTCATCTCCCGGCTGCGGCTGTACAATGGAGAGGAGTCGCAATTGCTCGTCCGCAATTTGGAGCCGGCCGGCTTCTCCGTCACCTTGATTATCCCGGTCAGAAAGGAGGGTATATCCGCATGAAGGTGCTTATTGTCGACGATGAACAGGATGTAAGAGACTCGATCCGGCTGCTTGTTAATTGGGCTGAATTCGGAATCACGCACATCTTGGAGGCTTCCGACGGCGCTGCGGCGATGGAGCTGATTCGCAGCGAGAAACCGGAAATTATTTTTACCGATATGAAAATGCCCAACGTGGACGGAATCGGGCTGCTGCAGTGGATCGAGACCGAAGCCCCCGAGTCCAAACGCATTGCGGTCAGCGGTTACGACGATTCGATGTTTATTCGCAAGACGATGAAGCATGGCGGGCTCGACTATTTACTGAAGCCGATTCAGCGAGGCGAGCTGCTGGATGCGCTGCGGAATGCCGTCAGCTCTTGGCGGCAGGCGGAGGAGAACCGTCGCTTAACGATTCAGAAAAACGTGGAGATCAATCAGACCAAACCCGTCTATTGGGACAAGGTGCTGACGAAGACGGTCTCGCAGGAAGGCTATTATCGAACCGTTGCCGAGGAGCTGCAATCGGCTTTCGGCTGGGCGGACGTCCGCGAATGCCAGCTCGTTATGCTGCTGACCGATCCGCTGCCGCGCGCCATTATGGAGAAGTTTGGGCATAACCCGGACCTGCTTTATTTTCTGATGACCAACATCTGCAACGAAATTCTCGGCGCGGCCAAGAACGGCTATGCGTTTAAGCATACCGACCCGAACTACGGCATTGTGCTGCTCTGTACGGGCGATCTCGCTTCTCTGTCGGACAAGCTCGCTGCGATGAACGAAGCGCTCTACCGCGTTCTTGACGCGCGGTTTTATTTTGCCTGCGGCGCGACTCAGCGCTTCCCGGATCGGATCGTCGCAGGCTTCTCGCAAGCGTTGCAGACGGCCCGCTCGGTATCGTTTAGCGGCGACGGTCGCTGGATTCGTCCTTACGTCGAGACGGCTGCTCCCGCCGAGAAGCGCGTCGTGCTGGCCGAGTACAGCGAAAGCATGATCGTCGCCGTCTTCAGCGGAGATCGGCAGCGGATCGAAACTGCCGTGACCAACTGGATGCAGGCGATCGGACAGCTTCAGGCCGTTACCTGGGATCACCTCAAATATTGGCGGTATGAATTCGAATTGATGTACAACCGGCTGCTGGAAAAGCTCGACTACACCGGCGACAATCCGCCTCCGCCGCTGCCTCGTCGTCTATTCCTGTTGGAGCAGGACGGCAGCATTTCCTTGCCGGAATGGGGACGGGAATGGACGGAAGCTTTGATGCGCATCGCCGAGGCGTTGAAGCTGAATCGACAGCAGGAGCACAATGCGATCCACGCCGTCAAAGCGTTCGTCGATACGCACTACCGTCAAACGCTGTCCCTGCAAGAGATCGCAAGCCGCTTCTTCCTCAGCCGGGAGTACTTGTCCCGCAGATTCAAGCAGGTGTATAACGAAAATCTATCCGAATACATCGAACGGGTTCGCATCGAGAATGCCAAAGTGCTGCTCCAGAACGATCAGTATTCGATTGCGGCGGTGGCCGAGATGGTCGGCTATCAGGATGGCCGCTATTTCAGCAAAATTTTCGGCAAGCTTACAGGCATGACGCCTCGGGAATATCGGAAGGGGCTTGTGGACGGGGGCTAAACGAGAGAACTCAATTCGCACAAGGGGACTGCGTCATACGTAAAGTTTACGCCGAACGAAAAAACTTCCGCGAGGGAAGCTATATAAGTTGAACCAATGGGGGGAAGCTCATTGCATTCCAAAAGAGATGGTTTTGCCGACTTCGGACAGGTTGTTTTGGGCTGCTGGGATTGATAAGACCTTCAGAGGTAAGCAGCCCAAAGCCAAAACTCGCGGCAAAACCATTCTCTTT